>C._urophasianus_2_cecum__coassemble_43_pt1 | contig 38798 bp, 25 predicted proteins | sample C__urophasianus_2_cecum__metabat2_low_PE_008 | metagenome-assembled genome bin C
AGCCGCGGCGTGCTGATGATGTATAACACGGGCGACTTTACCGACCTGAAGTGCGAGAAACCTATTCTCGACATGCGCGACGCCGCCCCTTACCTGCGCTACATCGGCGGTTACGGCCTGCCGGTAGCCTCGGCCTACCCCATATTCGGCTGGCGCATACTGTTCCGCGGCGGCCGCTACGTGGGCATAATGCACCGCGATGACTACCTGCCCGTATTGCCTGGCGACTCAATAGTTACACGCACGCCTGATATAAACGATATTCTTGAGGCCGCAAGAGCCGTCAGCGCAAGGCGCGCCGATGCCGACAGCGAGATAATACTGTTTGACCTAAGCGGCCAGAATATTACAAGATATAAGCCTGACGACTATGAAAAGATTTTTAACAGCACTGACAATATGCCTTAGCCTGTCGGCCAGAGTACCGGCATGCACCCCAGAGGCACCCACACATAACGCTTACGTGTTCAGCGTTTTCAGCCGTGAGAGCATGAACCCGCCCTTCGCCGCAGACATGAACAACTGGTGGAAACGCTACGGCGGAGAGCCTCAGAGCGGCAGCTACGCCTACTATGAGGCTAACCGCGGCCGTCTGCAAGCATTAGCCGAGCGGGAAGGTGACCGCCCGATGGCTGACTATATGCGCCTGCTTGACGCATATCTCGAGGTGTGTGACAACATCTCAATGGACTCTTGGGACTATCCTACCAAGGAAAAACTGGCCGCACGCGACAGCACTCTGCACTCTATACTGAAAGAAGCGCAGGCATACAAGGGGCGTCACGTCCGCGAACAGTTTGCCCTTATGACCATGCGCGCCAACATATTGTTAGGACGCGACAAGGCGAACATGCTGTATTGGACGGCCACGGCATCTAAGCTGCCGCGCGGAGTGTGGCGCGAGATGTGCCGCAACATCTACGCCCGCGCACTGCTTAACAGCGGACTGCGCCGCGCAGCGTGCGAGATTTACGCCGAACAGGGCGACATGGCCAGCATACGTTACTGCATGAAGAACTACCGCAACATGGCCGGAATAAAGAAAGTGTATGCCGACGACCCTGACTCGCACACCTTATTATATTTAGTGCAGGATCTTGTCAACAACTTCCAGGAGACCCTTGACGGTGATTTCCGCATCGGCTCCAACGACACGCGCACCGTTGAGACGGCCGAGGCGGAGGAGTTTGTAAAATTTGCTGACGCCGTTCTGAAAGAGCACAAGACTTCATCACCCTGTCTGTGGCAGAGCGCCGCTGCAATGGTGAAATATCTGATGAGAGACTATAAGGACGCCATAACCCGTGCCGACGCCGCCGTTGATTTGAAGGGCAGCCGCCGCATGAAGGACAACGCGCGCTGCATCCGCCTGCTGGCGCACGCCACGGCCGACCCGCTGAACGGCGAGCTGTCGGCCCGGCTGACTGATGAGTTCCGCTGGCTGGACAGGAAGATAAATGAGGAGCGTAACAATCCGGCTGACTACCCGAACCATTACACCGATGTAAAGGAGCGCTTAGCCTACAACATCCTTGCCCGGAGATACTCAAACGCGGGCAACCGCAACATGGCACTGGCACTATACGGCATGATGGAAGAAAACCAAATTGAATTTGAAGCGGAAGGCATGCACGCTGAAGATGACTTTATATGGGGCGGCGACCGGCCCTGGAACAAGGACTATACGGCATGGAACGAATACTTTGAGCTGCTGAAAGACTGTCCGGCAGACAGCCTCGCGGCTTATTATACATACCTGACTGCCGCCAAGACAGACATCTTTGAGCACTACGTAGCCCGGCAGGTGTACCGGAACAAGGATTATTACAACGACCTTATAGGCACCCGGTATATGGCCGAGGGCCGCTTTGCCGACGCCCTGCCGTATCTTGAGCGCGTGTCGCTTGACTATCTTGCGAAGCAGAACATAAGTTGGTACATGGTAAACAGGGCTTACAGCGTGCCTCGGTGGTTTGTACGCCAGTTGCCCAACGACCCCGAGACCGACGGTCCCGGCAAGGTAACGCCTAAGGAAAACCTGAAAGTGAAGTACTGTAAGGATATGATTCAGCTTCAGGGCAGCTATAATCTTGCGCGTGAGGGAGAACAGAAAGACATACGGGCCTACGAACTTGCCGTGCGTTATTATCAGGCCTCATGCTACGGTGACTGCTGGTTCCTGACACATTACGGCCGCAGCGTCAACGACAGCGCGCGTGCCGGAGAACTTGACTTCGCACGTAAGGCCGTTGAATATCTTGACGAATGCACAAAGTCGGCAGACCTGAAGATGCAGTATGAGGCTCTTTACGCCCTTGCCTTTATGTCTTACGACCCGTGGTACACTGCCTCATATGACCAGAATTATAATACTGTCATTATCCCACGCCCTGCCTCACAGCAGTATAAAGCTCTCGCGGCATTGGCTGAATTTGCAAAAGAACACCCGCAGAACGTCGACTCTTACACCACGAAATGCGACGTTCTGAAGGTGTTTGAAAGGAAAAGCCATTAGTAGTTAAAAGGAGTTAGAAGGAGTTATCGCTCGCTGCGCTCGCTTAGTAGTTAAATGTCAATAGTCTTGTTGTTTGCGTTTAAGGTTATAACCTGCAAAGCATATGACTCTAACTACTAAGCGAGCGCAGTGAGCGATAACTCCTTCTAACTCCCTCTAACTACTAAAATCTTCTTTAACTTCTTAGCGAGCGCAGCGAGCGATAACTCCTTTAACTTCTTTAACTACTAAGAATCACATATATCCTAACCACCTGAGGATGTCGTTCATGTTGGCAACTAACATAAGGAGGATAAGTATTCCGAAGCCAACATACTCAGCCTTGATAAGGAAATTCTCGCTCGGCTTGCGGCGTGTAATCATTTCGTAGAGAAGGAAAAGCACGTGACCGCCGTCCAAAGCCGGGATAGGCAGTATGTTCATGAATGCAAGGATTATGCTCAGGAATGCCGTCATGCGCCAGAACATCATCCAGTCCCACGTCGGAGGGAACAGACTTCCGATAGCCCCGAAGCCTCCGAGCGACTTCGCACCGTCGGCCGTGAACACATATTTCATGTCGTCAACATAGCCGCGGAGCACGTTAATACCGTACACTACGCCGGCCGGGAAGCTCTCAAAGAATCCGTATTCCAGCTTTACAGGCTTGTAATATGTGGCAAGACCGGTGCGGCCTACACCGAGAGTGAGGTCAGGATTGAGTACCATCTGCACTGTGTCTCTCTTGGAAAAGTCAGCTTTGTGCGCGAAAACCACCGTTGTCGTACGTGCCTTAAGGCTGTCGGCCGGTGTCACCGCGGCAGACATGACATCGTGCATGCGGCCCATCTGCCCGTCAAACTCGTTCCATGAGTCAATGCTCTTGCCGTTTATTGCCAGCAGTTTGTCGCCCTTCCGCATGCCGGCCTTCATAGCCGGAGATCCTGCCAGCACGCTGTCAACATCGGCAGGGATGAACGGGCGGACGAATACCGGGTCGGCCTTGAGCATTGTCAGCAGACTCATGTCCTCAGGAAGATTGACCGTTACCTCCTTGCCCTGACGCAAAACGGTTACAGAGGAGGCATTGGCAATGTCGCGGTACATGTCGACATCAAACTTAGAAAACGTCTTTTCGTCGGTGCGCAGAAGTATGTCACCGTCACGGAAGCCCATCTCTTTGGCCGCGTCATTGAACTTCATGCCATACGTCATGTCCTTCAGCGAATAATAAGAGTCGCCCCATGTGAACAGCACCATAGCGTAAATGAACAGCGCAAGCAGGAAGTTCACCAGCACACCGCCCACCATTATGAGCAGACGTTGCCATGCCGGCTTGGCCCGGAACTCCCATGGCTGGGCCGGTTTCTTCATCTGTTCGGTGTCAAACGACTCGTCTATCATGCCCGAAATCTTACAGTAGCCGCCCAACGGGAGCCAGCCTACACCGTAAGTGGTATCGCTTTTCTTTGGTTTAAACTCGAAAAGATGAAACCATGGGTCGAAAAACAGATAAAACTTCTCGACCCTTACGCCGAAAAGTTTTGCGAAAAAGAAGTGGCCGCCCTCATGAAGCAGCACGAGAATTGAGATTGCCAGCATGAACTGGAGCAGTCTTATTAAAAATACTTCCATGTTTTTTCTTTAGTTGATAAGTTGCGGGCAGGCGGTCAGACAAGGTAAATCACCTCGCATGACCTGCTCCGCGAGATTAATGATTGTACTAAATGATTTGATTATTTCTTAACATTCCGCTCTTACTTCTTCACTCTTACTTCTTAGCTCTTAACTTCCAAAAGTTCTTTTGCAACGCGCCTTGCCTCGGCATCGGTGGCCACATAGGTGTCGTAGTCTGGCTTTGCGCTGAACGATACGCGGTTCATGGTCTTCTCGATGATGTCGCTCATCTGCATGAATGAGCAGCGGTCTTCAAGGAAGCCACGGTTAACCACCTCGTTGGCGGCGTTGACTATGCACGGCATATTGCCGCCTCTCTTGATTGCTTCGAAGGCTAACGCTAAGCAGCGGAACTTTTCCATATCGGGTTTGAAGAACTCGAGCGGATGTCTGAACAGGTCGAGACGCGCGCCCTTATGCGGCAAACGGTCCGGATAAGAGAAAGCGAACTGGATAGGAAGGCGCATATCCGGCACGCCGAGTTGTGCCTTTACGGCACCGTCGCAGAACTGTACGGCACTGTGAACGATGCTCTGCGGATGAACAAGAACCTGTATCTTGTCGGCCGGCACACCGAAAAGCCATTTTGCCTCGATTACCTCGAAGCCTTTATTCATCATCGTGGCACTGTCTATTGTAATTTTCGCGCCCATCGTCCAGGTGGGATGTTTCAGGGCATCAGCCTTGGTAACGCCGGCAAGCCGGTCCTTGGTGAAATTACGGAACGGACCGCCTGACGCCGTGAGCAGCAGCTTCTCTATCTCGTTGCCGCCCTCGCCCATAAGGCTCTGGAATATCGCCGAATGTTCGCTGTCCACCGGAATAACTGGTGAACGGTATTCAGCGGCAAGGCGGCATATCAGTTCTCCTGCCACAACGAGCGTCTCCTTGTTCGCAAGACATATCTTCTTATGCGCCCGTATGGCATTAATTGTAGGGCTGAGACCGGCAAAACCAACCATGGCCGTAAGCACCATGTCTATCGGGTCAGCCTCAACAATCTCGTCAATGGCACGTTTTCCTGCATAAACTTTTATATCGGGAAGGTCGCTGAGCAGGCTTCTCAGCTCGTCATATTTGTCTTCATTGGCTATCACCACGGCCGCAGGATTGAACTTACGGGCCTGAGCAGCCAGCTCGTTCACCTTATTATTTGCCGTCAGACAGTACACTTCGTACAAGTCAGGGTGCTCTTCAATAACATCAAGAGCCTGTGTTCCGATAGAGCCTGTCGAACCAAGAATGGCAATTTGTTTCTTCATATATTTAGTGTTGAGCACGTTTCATTATGTTGGCGACCGGTTTTCAGCCCATATTGAGCAGCCCTTCGGGCAGCTTCATGCGTATCTCGCGCCTTACGGCATCGACTCCGGCTATCAGCTCACCGGCCGCCGGCACGAGCACTTCGCTTCCGTCAGACATCTTTACACCAAAAAGCACGTTGTCGGTAGCATCGTCAACGTATGCTATTTCGCCGATAATCATGCCGTTGTTGTTCTCGTCAATGATGCTGAAACCTTTTAATTCATCCCACGAGAGTTCGTCTTCGTTGCGGTCAGAGAGCTTCTTCGGGAAGAACACCTCACATCCCGTAAGCTCCTGCGCAGCCTCTTTATCGTCAATGTCGCAGAACTTCACCAAGGCCGTCTCGCCGCTTTTAAACCTGTATTCCTCGAAAAAGAACGGCACAAGTATGCCGTCAATCATCAGTACAAGATAGTCTGTATCAACCCGGTCGAACACGTTGTCACTGAACATAAAGGAAACTTCGCCCTTCACTCCGTGCGGTTTGCCTATCTTTCCTATCTTATATACCTCCTCAGGTCTTATCATTTATCAGTAATCCGTACTTATTTTATTCGTTTAATATGTGCCCCGAGCGCATTGAGACGTGCCTCTATGTCCTCATATCCGCGGTCAATCTGCGCAATGTTGTCAATCCGGCTGGTGCCGTTTGCACTTAAGGCAGCTATCAGCAGGGCAATTCCGGCACGTATGTCAGGGCTTGTCATGCGCCCTGCGCGCAACCTTACTTTATGGTCATGGCCTACAACCACGGCCCTGTGAGGGTCACAGAGGATTATCTGCGCACCCATGTCAATGAGCTTGTCGACGAAGAACAGGCGGCTCTCGAACATCTTCTGGTGGAACAATACGCTGCCTCTTGCCTGCGTTGCGACGACAAGAAGCACCGACAGAAGGTCAGGAGTAAGCCCCGGCCAGGGCGCGTCTGCCAATGTCATTATCGAGCCGTCAATGAACGATTCGATTTCGTAATGATCCATGTGGGGGATTACAAGGTCATCGTGTTCAATGCCAATCTTCACTCCAAGACGCCTGAACGCGTCGGGAATGATGCCGAGATTGCGCACCGAAACATCCTTGATGCGTATTCCGTTGCCTACCATTGCGGCCATTCCGATGAAAGAGCCTACCTCAATCATGTCGGGCAGAATGGTGTGACGTGCCCCGTGAAGGCTCCCCACGCCTACTATCGTAAGCAGGTTTGAGGCAATTCCGCTGATGCGTGCACCCATACTGTTGAGCAGATGGCACAGCTGCTGGATGTAAGGCTCGCACGCCGCGTTGTAGATTGTCGTCGTTCCTTTGGTCAGTACGGCTGCCATGATAATGTTGGCCGTGCCCGTTACCGAGGCTTCGTCAAGCAACATATAGCAGCCCTTAAGGTTACTGCCGTCTATTTCGAACGTTCCTCGCTCGTCGTTATGTGAGAACTTAGCACCGAGATGCTTAAATCCGAGGAAGTGGGTGTCCAGCCTGCGTCGGCCAATCTTGTCCCCGCCGGGCTTTGCCACGACAGCTCTGCCGAAACGGGAGAGCAGCGGACCTATCATCAGCACACTGCCCCTGAGCGACGAGCATTTATGTATAAAGTCGTCACTCTCCAAATAATCAAGGTTGATGTCTGCCGCCATGAACGAATATTCGTTCTTTCCGACGCGGTTGACGCTGACCCCTATGTCGGTAAGCAGCCGGATAAGGTTGTTCACGTCGAGTATGTCGGGCACGTTCTTTATTCTCACTTCGTCTGACGTGAGCAGCGACGCGCAGATTACTTCAAGAGCCTCATTCTTGGCACCCTGCGGCGTTATCGTGCCGCTGAGCGGATATCCTCCCTCTATGATGAATGATTCCATGTGCTGTCGGTTTGTCGGTTAAAGTGCCGTCAAGGCGTTACCGTCTCTTGCGGCGCTTCTCCCCGGGCTCTTTCAGGTTGCCCACGTTGAACCTGAAGGTGTCGAGGTCAAGTTGTATCTTGCCGTCGGTGAAGCGTGCCAGGTCTGAAGCTATCTTCTCGTCGTCGCTCGAACCGTGGCTCCACTGTATCAGGTTGCGTTTCATCTGGTTAGCCGTCAGACGTGTAAGCTCATCGCGCTCAGGGCCGGGTTCCATTTCCTTCAGTTTCCCGAACAGCTCATACATCATGCTTCCATAGTGCTTTACGGGGTTCTTCTGCTTAGGGTAATTCATCGGCTGAGGCTTGTTGAGTATACTTTTAGCCTCGTTTATGTCTACGGGATAGTCAATATCCAACTTAAAGTTGCTCATTATCGCGAGGTGATCCCACAGCTTCTGTTCGTAATCGATATTCTCCTGAGACTGCGGGAACATACGTTCCATGATGCCGATGATGGTCTCGGCGCAGCACCGGCGCTCCTCCTTGCTTTCGAGCGTAATGGCATAGTCAACCATTTTCTGCACTTCACGGCCGTATTCCGGCAATATGAGTTTCTCCCGTTGGGTGTTATAGTCTAATCCTGCGATGTTCATTTATATTTATTATTGATATTCAGATAAAAATGCTGAGGTTATCATGCGGCTGAAGCTGAGCCGTAAGGCGTGCTTACAGAAGCTTCTTCGGAGTCTTTGCTACGAAGTCCTTCAGATAGAAAGGTACGAAGTAGGCCACGTCCTCGAACCGGCCTTGCAAGATGCGCTTCTCTGCAAGCGGGAACATGTTGGCGGCCAGCGGCTTGATGTCCTTTATCAGTACGGCGTTGGCGTTGTTGATGGCGTCCATACATTTGCACGCACCGTTGCCGAAGAAATACACCTTTCCTTTCTCCAGATATTCCTTATATGTATCGGCATCGACGACATCGGCCTGCACCGCTCTGACCTCGTTCAGGGCGCGGTCATATATGCCGGCATACACCTCCATGCGGCGTGCATCGAGCATCGGACACAGCAGGACGCCTTCCCCAACGTCATGTCCCAGCAGCACGGGCACGGCAAGCAGCTCAAGCGTGGGCACGGCAACGAGCTTCACGCCGCGTCCGTAGCATATTCCCTTAGCCATTGAGACGCCTATGCGCAGTCCCGTATATGAGCCCGGGCCGCAGCTTACGGCAACGGAATCGAGCTCAATGGTATGGTTGTCGATGTATGTAAGAGCCTCGTCAACAAACACGCCGAGCTTTACTGCATGGTTAGGCCCGCTGAAATCTTCACGGTTAAAGATACACTCGCCGTCACGGCTTACGGCAACCGAACACACGTCAGTGCTCGTCTCTATGTTTAAAATGCACGGCATAAATGGAAATAACGTTTTAAATAATGTGCAAAAATACGCTTTTTTCCTAAGAAATATGTACTTTTGCAGAAATTTAACTACAAAAGTGCTATGATACAATCGATGACCGGTTACGGCAAATCGGCCGTAACTTTTAATGAAAAGAAGATTCACGTTGAAATCAAGTCATTGAACAGCAAGGCCTTAGACCTGTCGACACGCATCGCTCCACTATACCGTGAAAAAGAAATGGAAATCCGCCAGACTGTTTCCGGAGCTCTTAAACGCGGCAAAGTTGACTTCTCCATTTGGATTGAGAAGGACGCAGCAGCCGACGCCACGCCGGTAAACAGTGCCCTCATAGAGAATTATTATCGTCAGATTAAGGCTATATCGGCCTCTGCCGGCATACCCGAACCGCAAGACTGGTTTGCCACTTTGCTGCACATGCCTGACGTTATGACCAAGACTGACATCGAGGAACTTAGCGATGAAGAGTGGGCAACGGTAAGCCGCGGCATCAGCGAGGCGCTCGACGGCCTCACGGAGTTCCGCAACCAGGAGGGCGTTGCTCTCTACCGCAAGTTCAGCGAGAAGTTGGATAACATCGCCGCACTGCTCGCCTCGATAGAAACTTACGAGAAATCACGCATCGAAAAGATACGCGCACGCATCATTGAAGGCCTCAAGAGCATACCGGAGATTGAGTATGACAAGAACCGTCTGGAGCAGGAACTCATATATTATATCGAGAAACTTGACATCAACGAGGAGAAGCAACGCCTCGCGAACCACATTAAATACTTCCGCGAGACCATGGACGAGGGCACAGCCCAGGGCAAGAAGCTCGGTTTCATAGCGCAGGAAATGGGGCGTGAGATTAATACAACAGGCAGCAAGAGTAACAACGCCGAGATGCAGAACATCGTTGTAAAGATGAAAGACGAGCTGGAACAGATTAAGGAACAAGTGTTGAACGTACTGTAACCTCTCATTATGACAGGAAAGATAATCATTTTCTCAGCACCCAGCGGCAGCGGCAAAAGCACCATTATCAGCCGTCTGATGGCACATAAGGAGCTGAACATGGCTTTCAGCATATCGTGCACAAGCCGCCGGCCGCGCGGCACCGAACGTGACGGAGTAGAATATTTCTTTGTCACTCCCGATGAGTTCCGCCGCCGAATAGAGGCCGGCGAGTTCCTTGAATACGAGGAAGTGTACAAAGACCGCTATTACGGCACACTGAAAAGCCAGGTAGAGAGCCAGCTCGAAAAAGGTGAGAACATCGTACTTGACGTTGATGTTAAGGGCGGATGCAACATCAAGAAATATTACGGCAACCGTGCCCTGAGTCTTTTTATCCAGCCGCCGTCGACAGACGAGCTGCGCCGACGCCTCGAAGGACGCGGCACTGACGCGCCTGAAGTGATAGAAGACCGCCTTGCGCGCGCTTCGTTTGAGCTGACTTTTGCCGACAAGTTTGACCGTGTGATAGTAAATGACGACCTCGAACGCGCCGTGCAAGAGGCTTACAGAGCCGTAAGCAGCTTTATATCAAGAAATTAATCCACATCATGTTAAGGAGCGTGGAGATGCTCTTTAACATTTAAACCGGTTTCTCTCATGCTCTCAACAGGTATCTTCGGGGGAACGTTCAACCCCGTACACAACGGCCACGTTGAGCTTGCGCGTAGACTGTTAAGCCTCGCCCGGCTCGACGAGATATGGTTCGTAGTGTCTCCGCAGAATCCGTTCAAGCGCTCCCTGCACCTGCTTGACGATGGCCTGAGGCTTGAGATGGTACGCCTCGCGCTTGAAGACGAGCCACGGCTGACGGCTTCAGATTACGAGTTCAGCCTGCCGCGGCCGTCATATATGTGGCATACGTTACAGTCAATGAGCCGCGACTACGCCGACCGCAGCTTCACCCTGCTCATCGGCGCAGACAACTGGGCGCGCTTTGACGAATGGTTTGCCGCCAAAGACATCATCGCAAACTATCCCGTAGTGGTATATCCGCGTGAAGGCACACCGCTAAGCAACGATAATCTGCCTGCCGGCGTCACCATAGCCGACACTGGACTTATACCCGGCAGCAGCACGGAGATACGCCGGCTGATAGCCGCCGGCCGGCCGTTTGACAGCCTTGTGCCGCCACGTGTGGCAGAGTTCATACGCTCACATGGGCTATACCGTGAACCGACCGGCTGCTGACCGCTTCGCAAAAGGTGATATTTTATGTTTCAAAGGGCAGCTCTTGTCTTCCGATATGATCTTATCGTCTGCCGCAGGCGGCAGTTCATTTGCTGCCGTCAGAACTCGAGAATGAGTGTCTTTTCCTAAAATATGTTGACAGATTTTAGGAAAAGACACCGGGCATCGGCGTAAGCCATGACTCGAAGGTCATCGTCTTGTCGTCAAGGTTGAGGTGCATCGTGGCGTAATTGACGCATGCCGCCTCGTGAATGTTGATGTAAAGGCCGTCGTCCGTCTTCATCTGCAGGGCCGTCTGCACACCTGTAGGCGAGAAGGAAGTCTGTGAAGAGTTGGGAGTTATGGCGCTTTTCATCAGTCCGCGTATCTCAGCTTCACCACGTCTTTGCCTTTGTACGTCGTCTCGTACATCGGGCGGCCGTTGTTCAAAGAAAACTTAACTTCTACATTGCCGTTCGGCGACTTCACCGTCTGCGCCAAGGCCATAACCGGCAGCAGCAACATGGCTGACCTTACATCCGTCCGCTCTCTCTTACCAAGTCAGTGATGTTCTGATTGAAGTCATGTCTTTCGATAAGGTCCTCTATGTTGATGTGCATGCGGTAACGCCAGTAGTGTTTCGGATCCGACGGAACGTTTATACGCTCGGCGTCAGCGTCGTCAAGCCGCAGGCCTTCGTCTATCGACAGCCAGTCCTGAATGGTCAGGATGCAGAGCATAGAGGGACTTAACAGGTGGCGAGAGATGATGTCCCGTGCCAGCCAACCCGGCAAAGGATGAGGCGCCGCGCCGTATTTCTGGAGCACGTTGTTGAAGTAATCCTGTGTGCGTTGCCGATCCTCGTCCCACCATTGGCGCAGAGTGGGCGTGTCGTGGCTGGTTATCGTGCACACCGAACGGTACGGATTGTGCGACAGAATGCCGAAGCGTACCGTCGGATCTTTTGGCATTGACTGTATCTCGAGACTTAGAATCTTAAGCTCGTCCATCACCCACGACACGCAGTCGGGCACCATTCCGAGGTCCTCGGCGCATACAAGCATACGAGTCGCCTCGACCACTTTGGGCAGCTTTGTCATCGCCTCACGGTACCAGAACTGGTTGTTGCGGCGGTAATAGTAGTCGTTGTATATCTTGTTGAACAAGTACTTGTCGCTGTCGTAAAGCGATTCGTAAATGTAATCGAGCTGTACTGATATTCTCGGATGAAACTTGTTGTGGTCGCGGTGGTCACGAACGAAGAGCACGTCGCTTATCAAAGCATACAGTCCGTCACGCAGATTGACGTCGTCCATAGCGGTCTTTCCGGCGAAGGCAGCTTCCACTTTGCGCTGCGTGTTGTATTCTTCCTTCATGCGGTAGCGGCCGTCATGCATCGGTTCAAGGTATGTCTTGCGTACCATTGCGGCGCGGCTGCCGAACATACGGTCGAGCACCCAGTCGGTAATAAACGGCTCGGTGAACAGTTCTTCCTGGAATTTCAGGCCGTACGCCTCAATCTCTTCACGTGTAAGACCTAAGGCGGGGCTGAACTGTCCGAGCAGTCCGTGCACGGCGTTGACGGGGATTTCCCATATACGGAAGAAGCCGAGAACGTGGTCTATGCGGTAAGCATCGAAGAATTTGGCCATGTTCGCGAAGCGGCGTATCCACCAGCGGCAGCCGTCTTTCACCATTTCGTCCCAGTTATAGGTGGGGAATCCCCAGTTCTGGCCGTTCACAGAGAAGTCGTCCGGCGGTGCTCCGGCCTGCCCGTCGAGGTTGAAGTAGCGCGGCTCCTGCCACACATCGCAGCCGTAACGGCTCACTCCGATGGGAATGTCGCCCTTGAGTATGACACCCTTTGAGCGTGCATAGTCGTGAGCTTTGGTCATTTGAGAGTTCAGGATGAACTGAACGTAGTAGTAGAAGGCCACGTTATTGAACGCCATATTGCGCTGCCCGGAGAGCGCCTTGCGGTCATTCTCGTCGAAGTGGTTGTGGTCTGGCCATGTGGAGAAGTCTGCCGTGCCGTACTTATCGCGCAGATAGCAGTACTGGGCATAAGGAACAAGCCAATCGCCGTCCTCCTCAAAGAACTTCTTAAACTCCGCCGAGGCGAGCACTTTCTTGCCTTCCTGGGCGTAAAGGGTGCGCAGATATTCGGTCTTGGCGTTGTTTACGCGCTCATAATCTATCTTCGGCAGGGCGTTAAGCTCTTGCCTTAAGGCCTCGAAGCGGTCACGTTCGACCGTATCTTTTATCGGCGGCAGAGCGTTCAGGTCGGCATATTGCGGGTGCAGGGCGAAGATGCTTATGCAGCTGTAAGGATACGAGTCGGTCCACGTGTGAGTGGCCGTCGTGTCATTGACAGGCAACAGCTGAAGCACTCGCTGCTGAGTTCTTGCGGCCCAGTCAATCATCTTTCTGAGGTCACCGAAGTCGCCGACGCCGAAGCTGGTCTTGGAGCGCAGCGAGAACAGAGGCACCTGCGTGCCGGCGCATCTGACGTTGCTTATCGGGAAGAAGGCCTCGTCAAGCTCGTAGACCACCACCTGGTTCTCAACCAGCCGGGGCAGCTCTATGCGGCGGTTCATGGACGTCTCCCATATATAGTCGTTGCGGTCGCGCGAGTCAACGGCAACAAACTTGAATTCGAACGTGTTGCCAGTGAGCTTTGTCACGTCTATATCGGCCACCCATTCGTTATAGTTGTGCTCATACATGGATATGCCTTCGTCAACATTCCATGCACCGATGCTGATGTCACTGCCCACAAGCACGAGGCGCTCGGTGGCTCTCAGTTGCGGTGCACGCACTTTCAGACGGGCCGTTACGGCATAGTTTACCAGCGGAACCATGGCCATTCGGCGGCGCCTGATGCAGTCCGTGAAGGCCGAACTGTACAGATAAGAGTCTTCAGGTATGCTTATCCAGTGGTCATACACGGTCATCGGCCCCATACGCATGTTCGTAATCTCGAGTCGGTGAGGCTCAACGGTCCACTCGCTGCGCACCACACTGGTCTCACCGCGTACCACGGTGTAGAAGTAATCCACGTGAGTGCCCGTCTCGAGGGCAAGGTTCAAGCTGCACGACCATACGTGGCCGTCGTCCGTGTGCATCCTGTACGGAGTGGTGACGAGCGTTCCCTCGTCGCATCCCGTTATCAGGTTGAGCACGAGCTCCTCGCCGAAGCTCGTATCGTACGTGATGTTCAAAAGTATATTCATAGGCGATAAGTCTTTATTCCGCTTCAAAGATAGCAATAAATTAAATACGTTCGGATAAAAAAAAGACGGTTTTTTCTTTTTGAAAATGCAAACGTTTACACATCGTCTCCCGGTCGCCTGCGGGCTCTGCCGTAACTCCCTGAGCTTCTTAAATCGCTTTTAACCTTTTTTACGCACAAAACTCTGCCTTGTGCGTGCTGAAAACGTTAAATTTGCAATTCGAAAAAACAATTACCCGTCACTATGAACACTGAATATCGCACAAAGAAAGAACTGGAGGCTCACTATCAGGAACGCTACAACAGCTTGTCGGCCGACATCGCCGTGCTGAAAAAGAAAGGCCGCATGTACGTTACGCTTGAGCTGCTGACGTTCTGTCTCGCCGTTGCCGCGGCCGTGGTTTACTGCACAGCCGGCTTCAGCCTGTCGGCTCTATGCGCGGCGGCGGTTATGCTCGGGGCATACGTCCTGGTGCGCCGGACCGACGTAAGCAACAGCCGCCGCATGGAAGACATGACCCGCAGGCGCGATGTTTACGCCGATGAGCTGAAGTATATGCAGGGCGACTTCACCTGCTTCGGTGACGGCAGGGCATACATAAATCCCGACCACGAGTTTACTTTCGATATTGACGTGTTCGGGCGAGACTCCCTTTTCAACCGCATTAACCGCACCGTGACCACCGGCGGCAGCGACATGCTGGCCTCGTGGATAGGCAGTCTGCTGCCCGGACGTGCCGAGGTGGAGCGCAGGCGGCAGGCCGTTGACGAGCTGGCCGGCATGGAAGAGTGGCGCACGGCCTTCATTGCCGCCGGCCGCGGTGCCCGTTCTGCGGGCGACGGACAGTCTGTAAGGGTAGACACGGTGGCCGTGCTGCGTGCCGTAAGCTCCGTTGCCGGCATGGACATAGCCCCCAAGGCAGGCCGCAGGGCAACGCTCGTGGCAGCGTGGGCGGCAATAGCGGCCTTCATCGCGGTTATTGTGCTGGCCGTGGCGGGCGTCGTTCCCGCATCGGCGGCCGCGGTGTGGGGCGTAGTACAGATGTTTGCCGTCATCGGACTTAACGCCAGGGCTATACGCAGCATCAGCCGTGCCGTGGAGAAACTGCACACGCACATGCACGCTTATCTCGCGCTTATGCGCCATGTCTGCAGAGCAAGCTTTTCATGTGAGGAGCTTAACGGCCTGCAAGCCGGACTGAGGCGCGGCGGCGACGGTGCCCTCGCTTCGTTTGAACAGTTGTCGGCAATACTGAACAGTCTCGACCGCCGTGGCAACTTTATCGGACTGATTTTGTTCAACATGTTTGCCCTGAGCGACTTTTTCCTCGTCAGGAAGTTCCTCGGCTGGCAACGCACGTATATGGACAGCATGGCAGGCTGGGTGGAATGCGTCAGCCGTATCGACGCACTTGTGTCCATGGCGACGTTCCGTTACAACGAGCCCGGCACCGTGAAGGCCGAGGTTGAGGATAATGACAACGTGGTATATGAGGCTGAGGGGCTGTATCACCCCTTCCTCGGAGACAAAGCCGTGCGCAACGATTTCACCGTACGCGACGGCGAGTATTACATAATCACCGGAGCAAACATGGCCGGCAAGAGTACGTTTCTGCGCTCGGTGGGCATCAATTACGTATTGGCCATGAACGGCATGCCCGTATTTGCGGAGCGGCTGCGCGTCTCGCCGTTCCGTCTCTTTACGAGTATGCGCACGTCTGACGACCTGAGCCGCGGCATAAGCTACTTCAACGCCGAACTGCTAAGGCTCAAGCAGCTCCTCGACGAGTGCAGGCAGCCCGGCCGCACGCTGATAATACTGGACGAAATCCTTAAGGGCACCAACTCGCTCGACAAACTTAACGGCTCAAGACTGTTCCTGCGGGCCGTCGCCAAGCTGCCTGTTACGGGCTTAATTGCCACCCACGATCTTGAACTCTCTAAGATGGAGGACGAGCAGCCGCGGCGCTTTCACAACTGGTGCTTCGAGATTGAGCTGGCAGACGATGTCACCTATACTTATAAGATAATGCCCGGCGTGGCGCGAAACCAGAACGCCACCTTCCTACTTAACCGACTGCTCGAAAAAGATTAGCCGACAACAGGCGGATTAACGGCTATATTTCTTAAGAGAAAATCTAAAAAAAAGAAGCAAAGTTTCATATCGTAACAATTTTTCACCTGTTTTGTTATAAATAGTAATTTAAGAGACGTAAATAGTGCGTTGTTGCAATCAACTGCCGTAAAGGTTGCAAAAAGTCAGACTGTTTGCGTGTAAAAACACGGTCAAGGTGGAAGTATTTTTGTAATTTTGCAAGCAATTTGATATGTGATATTAGTTTTTCTGACTTAAATGCAACTGAAACATGGGAAATGGATTGTATAATGCCGAGTACGAACACGATGCGTGCGGCGTCGGTATGGTTGTCAACATTCACGGCAATAAAAGCCACGAGTTGGTTGACAACGCGCTGAAAGTGCTCGAAAACATGCGCCACCGCGGTGCTGAAGGCGCCGACAACAAGACCGGCGACGGTGCGGGTATCATGTTGCAGATACCCCACGAGTTCATACTTCTTCAAGGAATACCCGTGCCCGAGAAAGGTAAATACGGCACGGGACTTGTCTTTCTGCCTAAAGACGCCAAGCGCCAGCAGGATATTCTGAGCGTTATGATTGAGGAAATAGAGCGCGAGGGGCTTTCGCTGATGCACCTGCGGAACGTCCCCACCAATCCTGACTGCCTCGGAACGACGGCTCTTGAAAGCGAGCCTGACATCAAGCAGTTGTTCGTAACGGGTGTTAGCGATGACCGTGTAGAGACGTTCGATCGCACGCTTTACCTTATCCGTAAGCGCATAGAGCGGCGCGTCAGCGACAAGGACTTCTACATCTGCTCGCTGTCTTCTAAGAACATAGTATATAAAGGTATGCTGTCGAGCCTCCAGCTGCGGCAGTATTTCCCCGATCTTACAAACAAATACTTCACCAGCGGCCTGGCATTAGTCCACTCGCGCTTCTCTACCAACACGTTCCCGACATGGAGTCTGGCACAGCCTTTCCGCCTCCTGGCGCATAACGGCGAGATTAACACCATACGCGGAAACCGCGGCTGGATGCAGGCGCGCGAGAGTGTGCTAAGCTCTGACGCCCTCGGCGACATCAAGGACATATCGCCCATTGTACAGCCCGGCATGAGCGACTCGGCAAGTCTTGACAACGTTTTTGAGTTTTTTGTAATGTCTGGACTCTCGCTGCCCCACGCCATGGCGCTTATGGTGCCCGAGAGCTTCAACGACAAGAACCCTATATCTGAAGACCTCAAGGCCTTCTACGAGTATCACTCGATCCTTATGGAGCCGTGGGACGGTCCTGCGGCACTGCTGTTCAGCGACGGCCGCTACGCCGGAGGCATGCTCGACCGCAACGGTCTGCGCCCCGCACGCTACACTATAACCAAGAATGACACGATGGTTGTGGCATCTGAGGTTGGCGTTATGGACTTCGACCCCTCTGAAATAGCTGAGAAGGGCCGTCTGCAGCCGGGCAAGATACTGCTAATCGACACCTTGGAAGGAAAGATTTACTATGACGGCGAGATAAAAGAGAGGCTCGCCGCCGAGCATCCTTACCGTCAGTGGCTGTCCACAAATCGCATTCAGCTGGAGAAACTGAGAAGCGGACGCAAGGTAAGCAACGCCGTTGACGACCTTGTGCGGCATGAGCTGATGTTCGGCTATGGCGCCGAGGACATCGACAACACCATCGTTCCGATGTGTGTCAACGGACAGGAGCCTACCGCCGCGATGGGTAACGACACTCCGCTGGCTGTGCTGAGCGACCGTCCGCAGGTGTTCTTCAACTACTTCAGGCAGCAGTTCGCGCAGGTTACCAACCCTGCGATAGACTCTATCCGTGAGAGTCTCGTCATGTCGCTGACAGAATATATCGGTCGGGTAGGCTCGGGAATACTGCGCCCCGACGAGTCAAACTGCAAAATGGTGCGTCTGCCTCATCCGATACTGAACAACACTCAGCTCGATATTCTTTGCAACATACGCTATAAAGGCTTCAACACAGTCAAGCTGCAGATGCTTTTCGAGTGTGCCAAAGGCGAGGACGGACTGCGCTCTGCGCTCGACAAACTCTGCAAAGACGCGGCTCGCAGCGTTGATGAGGGCTATAATTACATCATTCTTTCTGACCGTGACATCGACGAAACGCACGCCGCCATACCGTCATTGCTGGCCGTCAGCGCCGTGCATCATTACCTTATATCCGTCGGTAAGCGCGTGCAGACAGCCCTTATCGTGGAGAGCGGCGAGATACGCGAGACCATGCACGCCGCCCTGTTGCTTGGTTACGGCGCGTCGGCACTGTGCCCCTACATGGTGTTCGCTATCCTCGACGACCTTGTGAAACGCAAGAAGGTGCAGGAAAATTACGAGACGGCCGAGGCAAACTATATCAAGGCGGTGAAGAAAGCGCTGCTTAAGATTATGGCGAAGATGGGTATCTCGACGATACGTTCATACCGCGGAGCCAAGATTTTCGAGTCAATCGGTCTGTCAGAAAGCCTCTTGAAGACTTACTTCGGCACGGACGTGTCAACTATCGGAGGAATCGGCCTTGAGACGATAACCCGTGACGCCGTGGCAATGCACGATGCCGGATTTGCCAAGAAGGCTGATACAGACTTTCTGCCGAACCTCGGACAGTTCCATTACCGTAAGGACGGGATACGTCATGCGTGGAATCCTGAGACCATATCTACCCTCCAACTCGCCACACGTACAGGCGACTATAAGAAATATAAGGAGTTTGCGAATCTTGTAGACAATAAGGCCGACGCCATATTCATCCGTGATTTCTTCGACTTCAAGCGTGCCGCCACACCGTTAGACATTGACAAAGTAGAGCCGGTAAGCTCGATTGTAAAACATTTCGTGGCAGGTGCGATGAGCTTCGGAGCACTCAGCAAAGAGGCACATGAGGCCATAGCATTGGCCATGAACAAGCTTGGAACGCGCTCAAACACCGGTGAAGGCGGTGAGGATAACGAGCGTTTCCACACTCAGGTGAACGGTATTTCACTGTCAAGCAAGACGAAACAGGTCGCTTCAGGCCGTTTCGGAGTGACGACGGAGTATCTCGTGAATGCTGAAGAGATACAGATTAAGGTGGCACAGGGCGCAAAACCCGGTGAGGGAGGCCAGCTTCCTGGTTTCAAGGTTGACGAGGTGATTGCCAAGACACGCCATTCAATCCCCGGAATTTCGCTCATTTCACCTCCGCCTCATCACGACATATACTCTATTGAGGACCTTGCCCAACTTATATTTGACCTGAAGAACGTCAATCCGAATGCCGCGATAAGCGTTAAGTTGGTAGCAGAGAGTGGCGTGGGAACAATCGCCGCCGGGGTTGCCAAGGCCAAGGCAGACCTCATTGTGATATCAGGAGCCGAGGGAGGAACGGGCGCAAGTCCGGCATCAAGCATGCGCTTTGCCGGCATTTCGCCTGAAATCGGCATCAGCGAGACGCAGCAGACACTCGTGAAGAACGGTCTGCGCGGACAGGTAAGGCTGCAGGTTGACGGTCAGCTGAAGACCGGACGCGACATAATAATAATGTCATTGCTCGGCGCGGAGGAGTTCGGCTTCGGCACATTACTGCTCATCGTGCTCGGCTGCGTTATGATGCGTAAGTGCAATCTGAACACATGTCCGCTCGGAGTGACCACCCAGAACCCTGAGCTTCGCAAGCATTTCCTTGGCAAATATGAATATCTTGTAAACTATTTCACCTTCCTTGCCCAGGAAGTACGTGAGTATCTGGCTGAAATGGGATACTCAAAGCTTGAGGACATAGTCGGCCATACGGAGCTGATTGTACGCAAACCTACTGCTGAAGGCAGCAAACCATCAATGCTTGACTTCAGCCGCCTGCTGTTCAAGGAAGACTCAACATGCGCTCTGAGGCACATAACGGGTCAGTCGCACGACCTCGGCAATGTGCTCGATCGCCAGATAATCCGCTCGGCCCAGAACGCTATTGAGGACAAAGACGAGGTAAACCTCGATTACGCAATCAAGAATACTGACCGTGCCGTGGGCACAATGCTCAGCGGACTGATAGCCGGAAAGTACGGCGAGGATGGTCTGCCAGACTCTACTATAAACATAAAATTCAAGGGAAGTGCCGGCCAAAGCTTCGGAGCTTTCCTCGTTAAGGGAGTCAACTTCAAGTTAGAGGGCGAGGCCAACGACTACTTCGCCAAGGGCTTGAGCGGCGGACGCATTGCCATTCTGCCGCCGGTGCGCAGCAATTTCAACGCTGAAGACAACACCATAGCCGGCAATACGGGTCTCTACGGAGCAACTTCGGGCGAGCTTTACGTCAACGGGAAGGTGGGCGAACGCTTCGGCGTGCGCAATTCCGGGGCAATAGCTGTAATCGAAGGAGCGGGCGACCACTGCTGTGAGTACATGACCGGCGGCCGCGTTGTAGTTCTCGGGGAGACCGGACGCAACTTTGCCGCAGGTATGAGCGGCGGCGTTGCATACGTATGGGACAAGAACCATAACTTCGATTACTTCTGTAACATGGACATGGTGGAGATAAACCTCGTTGAGGAGAGCAGCTACCGCAAGGAGCTTCACGAGCTTATCCGCCAGCATTATCTCTACACCGGCTCGAAACTTGCACGCACGATGCTCGATGACTGGAACCGTTACGTTGAGGATTTCATCCAGGTTGTGCCAATCGAGTACAAGCGCGTGCTGCAGGAGGAGCAGGTGAAGAAACTGCAACAGAAGATAGCCGACATGCAGAGAGACTATTGATTTTAAGCAGACAAGTTGACAAACAGACAAGCAAACAAGCTAATAGCCGTGCAAGCAGCAGACAGACAAGGGGCTGTCAGGTAAATAAAGAACATGCCGATTGTCAGCAGACAGGTAAACCTGCAAGGCAAATTTCCTTGTAACTCGTAACTTGTCTGCTCGTCAACTAAAAACAAATAAGAAATATGGGCAATCCAAAAGCATTTTTGACGATACACCGCAAGGAAGCGGGATACAGACCGGTGCATGACCGTATTCATGATTTTGGCGAAGTAGAGCAGACGCTTAACTCTAATGACCGCCGTCAGCAGGCATCGCGCTGCATGGACTGCGGTGTGCCTTTCTGCCATTGGGCGTGTCCGCTTGGCAACAAACCGCCTGAGTGGAACGATGCTTTGTATAATGGAGACTGGGAACTGGCTTACCGCCTGCTTAACTCTACCAATGATTTTCCTGAGTTTACGGGGCGCGTTTGCCCTGCGTTGTGTGAAAAGGCGTGCGTACTCAACCTTACCGAACACGAGCCTACGACCAACCGTGAGGACGAGGCAGCCATTACGGAGCATGCCTTTGAGGAGAATTACGTGCGCATACATCACCCCGAACGCAACGGCAAGAAGGTGGCCGTGATAGGCTCCGGCCCGGCCGGACTTGTCGCCGCTAACCGTCTCAACCTGCTTGGTTACGCCGTTACGGTGTTCGACAAGAACGAAGACGCGGGCGGACTGCTGCGTTACGGCATACCTAATTTCAAACTGAACAAAGCCGTCATCGACCGCCGTATGGACGTGCTGAGGGCTGAAGGGATAGAATTTAAGTTTAACCAAAACATAAATGTAGAGAAGTTGCCTGACGGTTTTGACGCCTACGTGATAGCTACGGGCACGCCTGAGGCACGCAATCTGAACATTCCCGGCCGCGAGCTGAAGGGCATTTACTTCGCTCTTGACATGCTGGCACAGCAGAACCGTGTGCTGGCAGGCATGGAATTCAAGCGTGACGAGCTCGTCAACGCCAAGGGAAAGGATGTCCTTGTAATCGGCGGAGGCGACACCGGCAGCGACTGTATCGGCACGGCTCACCGCCAAGGCTGCAAGAGCGTTACGCAGATAGAGATTATGCCGAAGCCGGTAGAAGGTCCTGACGACCCGCAGAACCCGTGGCCGAACTGGCCGCGCACGCTCAAGACCACATCGAGCCATGAGGAGGGATGCACGCGCCGGTGGAACATCAACTCACTGCGCTTTATCGGCAAAGACGGTAAAGTTACCGGCGTAGAGGTTCAGGAGATAACGTGGAAGCCTAATCCGGAGGGCGGCCGCCCCGTTATGGAGCCTGTCGGCAAGCCCGAAGTGATAAAGGCAGACATGGTGTTGCTGGCAATGGGCTTCCTCAAGCCGCAGCAGCCGAAGTTCGCCCCGAATGTGTTTGTATGTGGCGATGCCGCCTGCGGAGCTTCGCTCGTGGTGCGTGCAATGGCAAGCGGGCGCGATGCGGCACGGCGTGTAGATACTTTTCTTAGCTGACGATGGATTTGGCGGTTTTACGGTCATACGGTTATAAGGTCAAGGCCACACAGTTTGGCGGTTATGCCATAAAACCTGACAACCATAGAACTGCCCGTACCATATGACAAAGGCCACCTTTTACGTTTCAAAAGGTGGCCTTTTAAATAATCATAAGTAAAACGCTGTGCCAACGTTGATGAACGTTGACTTATTCCTTCACTATCAATGCCACCGCGTATGCGCTCATGCCCTCCTCCCGTCCGGTAAATCCGAGACTCTCGGTAGTGGTGGCTTTTATCGAGATATTGTCATCATCTGTACCCATAACCTCTGCGAGGCAGGCCTTCATGGCCGGCACATGGGGATTAATCTTCGGCCGCTCGGCACATACCGTGGCGTCAATGTTGCCCACGGTGTAGCCCTTCGCGGCGATAAGCTCGACCGTCTTGCGCAGCAGTATCTTGCTGTCAACGTTCAATGTCTCCTCTGACGTGTCGGGAAAATGATAGCCTATATCGCGCATGTTGGCTGCTCCGAGCAGCGCGTCGCATATCGCGTGTATCAGCACGTCGGCGTCACTGTGACCCGACAAGCCCATTGTGTGCTCTATCCTGATGCCCCCGAGCCACAGCTCGCGACCCTCAACGAGGCGGTGGACATCGTATCCTAAACCTACTCTGATATTCATCTGTTATATGTCAAATGCTGCCTGAATTAACATTTACCTTCTGAACAAGTCCTTAATGCCGTCCATATCGAAGGCGAGAGTGAAGCGCAGCGTCTGATCAAGAGGGTTACTCTTTGCCGTAGCCCACACATATCCGCAGTCAAGCGAGAAGGCACTCATGCGGAAACCGGCACCGAAGGTGAAGTATTTGCGGTTACCCTTGTTCTCCGACTCATGGTGATAACCGGCACGAAGCGAGAACTTGTCGTTGTAAACATACTCAGCACCGATGCTCCAGCGTATCTCCTGAAGCTCTTCCTTGAACCCGCCGGGGGCATCGCCGAAGCTTTTGAATATGCCGCCGATACTCGACACGTCGTAATAATCTTTCTGAACACGCTGCTGATAGTCCTCGGTTGACTCGCCGTCTTCCTGAAGCGGATATGTAGGTATAAGCAGCTTGTTGGCGTCTGCGGCAATGGTAAAGCGGTTGTACTCGTCTATCGGAATCATAAGCGATGCTCCGAGGCGCATATTAGTAGGTATAAACTCGCTGTTGTCGTCACCTCCGAAGGTTATCTTGCTACCTATGTTGCTGATGTTAAGACCAAGACCGAGCTGGCACTCGCGGTTGCCTATCATTACGTAGTCCTGATAATAACAGGCTATGTCGGCCGCAAAGGCACTTCCCGGTGACGTGTCGTCGGTGTAGTCGTATGTAAGGTCTGAGTAAATCCAGCGCACTGCCGCCGCGATAGAGAACTTCTCGCTCAGCATCAGCGAGTACGCCACGTCGACAGACATCTCGTATGGACTGATAGTCATGCCTGCTGCGTCTTCGTCCATCATGACCTCTCCGAGCGAGAAATAGCGCAGCGAGGCCGACACGGCACTGTAGTCGCCTATGCGGTAATAGCCCGCCAGATAGGCAAGATCCATGTCGCTGACAAGCTGTCGCAGCCAAGGCGTGTAGTTAACGGCCACCCCGGCGCGGCTGATACAGAACGGATACTTGGCCGGATTCCAGTATTGCGAGTTGACATCAGGATCAGTAGCCGCCCCCACATCACCCATACCGGCAGCGCGAGCGTCAGGAGCAATAGTCTGAGACGTTACCGAGTTCTTCTCAGGATTGAATATGTCGGTCTTCTCCTGTGCGCCGGTGCTTAAAGCAATGACGGCCGACACCACAGTCAGCAATATTCTTAGCCGTGTCTTCATCGTGTCTTTTGATTTTCTGATTGTCATAAACAGCAATGCCTCGGATGCGCAATGACAGGCTACGGGGCATCATCTTTCTTAATAACTGATTTTTATCCGGATTATTGTACGGTATGGCATGGCAAATGGCAAGAAACCGCCGGCTTAACGTATGATAATGAGTTTCTTCGCCTTCGACACCATTCCGCTGCCATCACCGCCTATCTTCACACGGTAGATATATATGCCCGTGTCGAGCCGTCCTCCGTCGGAGGAGGTAAGATCCCAGTCTACCGTGTATGTGCCTGACGCGGCCACACCGCTCTCACGGTGCTTCCACATCGGGCGTCCGCTGATGTCGAACACCTCGATCTCTACGTCAAGATTGCTTCCTGAGCGGTCATGTGTGATGATAAATGTGGTTGATGTCGTAGCCGGATTTGACGTACAGTCAATGTCATAAAGGTTAGGCGCAAGCCCGTCAACCACGTTAAAATCGAGCACTGCTGTCGAGGCGTTGTTCATTATGTCCCAGGCTGTGAACGTGAGAGTATGCTGACCCGAGGTCAAAGCCGGTATGTTGTAGAACGTGCGGCCCTTTGTATAGCTGCCGAAGTCGTATTCAAAGTTGTCGTTAAGCACGTAAGTCTTGTTCATGTCGCCGTCAATGGTCAGCTTAAGGTCATGTCCGATGCTGCTGCCTGTAGTGTTCAGCCCGTCCTTGTCTGATATTTCGGCTACGAAGTAGGGCGTTGTGTTTACGTCACCGCCGTTCGCGAACGCCGGCGAATTGAGGTAACAGTAGATTGACGGGCCTACTCCGTCGTCAGCAGTCCCGGCCGTTCCGCCTACAGTAAAGTTCTCGCTGTAACCGTTGCGCACGCTGTTTGACGCGGAGTTGACGGCAAGTACGTTGATAAGACCGGTTTCGTTACTGTAATCTATGTCCATTGGCACGGCGAAGGTGAAGGCGAAGCGTCCGCCCGTAACGCTGTCGGTGCCGTTGAAAAGCACAGTGTTGCGGTCGTAATACGTGAACGGTGTGTCGGCACCGTCGCTCGAAGTGTTGTTCAGACGGCACACAACGAGCTTCTCGGCGTCCATCACCCGGGCCGTAACCGTGCCCGTAAACGACGTGTCCACGTCACCTTCAGCGGTGTCGACATGTCCCCTTATGGTAACTGTCGAGCCTGCAGCGAGCTGCGGCATACTGTCCGCCGAGCCTGCGGGCACGCCGTTGATGCTGTCTATCACGACACCTTTGCGCGGCACGTTGAGCACGAGTGCGGGGTCGCCTAACAGTGCATATTGCAGCTTGTTGACCGTTGTGTCGCGGTTAGATGTTATCAGTTTGTTTTTGGCTAACCGCTGCGCCTCGCCTATCGAGACATATCTGCCGTTGTCAGGGGTAAGCAGCGCCTCAAGATAAGCCTGATTGATAGCCCTGTTTCGGTCAACATATACGGTGCGGGTAGTGCCGAAGAAGGCCACGGCACCGCCGTTCCGGTTGAGCACGGCGGCCTCGCCGATGTTGTCTTGCCGGGAGTCATAGGGCATGATATTGCACGAAGCGGTAATCCACAGAGGCAGATTTTTGTTGGTAAAGGAGGCAAAATCGTTCTGCGTAAGCACTGTCTCGTGAGACAACGACGTAGGCCCGCCGTGTCCGCTGTAGTTCATAAGCAGCGCGCCGGCCTCCTGGCACTGCTTTATCAGACGTGTAACGTCAGGGTAAGAGTTGCCCGTTGACGAGCTTTCACGTTTATACGCGTCCCACATTATACGTTCAACCTGAAACGCCGGGTTGCTGTTCTCCACGAGAGAGGCCATGTGGTCGGCATCGTCCATGTGCTGGTTGCTGTTGCCGTCGTCACCCATGAAGACAAACCTGTTCTGCCAGCTGCCGGCGTTGGCGTTCTCGATGTAGCTTATGGTCTTGTCAACCATGATCTTGGCCTCGGCCTCATTGCTCACGGGGAAGCGCCCCACGGCCACGTCGAGTTTGTCTGTCTGGCGCGGATTGCCGCCCTCGCCGTCGTCAAGACAGCAGAAGAAGCCGTCGTCAACATAGCAGTAAACATCGTTAAACGAGTTTTCGCTCTCATGGCAGAGCAGCAGGTCGTCAGCGTTAAGCGTGGAGCACTCGTCCGTGTTGAGGCGGTTGTCCCACACGCAGTCACCGAACAGCAGCAGGTAACGCGGCATGTCGGCCTCTGTCCCGGCACGGTCGTACAGCATCTTAAGGTACCGCCGGTAAGCGTTAGCGTCAGGAGTGCCGCTCGAAAACTCGTTATACAGCTCATCGGCAGGCACGATGTTCACCCTCATGCTGTCGTGGACGGCATGGAAGTCGGCTATTCTGCGTGCCTGGCCTGTAAGCCGTGCCGACATGGGCACTATTATAACCATGTCGGCCTGCGGGTCGGCATGATGATCCTGGTTGGTTATGTTATAAACGTATTCAGGCGCAGGGAACGATGTCTGCGCAAGAACAGGGCGGCTGCGGGGCACCGTGTAGCACACGGAGATATAGTCGAGGCGCAGCGGACCGCCTGAAAGCGTGGTAACGGTGACAGTGTCCGGCACGGCGGATGCCGGTACATTGAACGTGCGGAACACCTCTTTGCCGTGGTCATACTCCGAGAAGCCGGAGAATGATACCGTGCCCGTCTCAGTGCCGTTGATGCTTATTTGTCCTGACGAGACCTGACCTGCGGTTACTCCGACGGTAATCACGCGGTCACCGCCTTGTCCACGTTGAGGCTGTATGACGTAGCTGCGCGGGCGGCCGGCGTTTACCGGCGTAGCCTCAAACAGGTTGCGTCCGCCCTGATACCAGGCAAAGTTGTCAACCTCGTGCAGTACATGATAATCATCGGCAGAGGGATAAAAAGAGTCTATAAAGGCCGTGCTGTCAACCGTCAGCGGCTCACCACCGCTCTCGGTGATGAAGTAATAGCCATAGTCTGAGTAAGGATTACGTGTCCGGCGGGTAGCCGTATTGCCGCTCCATGTCACCGGGCCTTGGGCATGGAACAGCCTGCGGCCGTCAACCGTGCACGTAGGCACCTCCTTAAGGTCGTCATATTGCACGAGATCTTGCTCCGTAAGAACCTCGTTCTGCAACGCTCCGCCGTATCCATACACCTTTACACGGCTCATGTCGGAGAAGCCGGCGCGGCGTATCAGGGCATCGGTTATCTCGTAGATGCCCGTCTCCGGCACACGTATCTTGGCCCAGCGGCCCGTGGCCAGCACCGAGTGGCCGGCATATCTGCCCGCGGCCGTGGCGTGTGAGGTGCTTAGAGCCTTGGCTTTGGGACGCGACGTGACGTCTAACATGAAGCTGACGAGCTTCATCTGCCGACCGTCACGCGTCACGAGTGGCACAAACGCTATTTCGAGGCTGCCGCGACGGCGCTCGGTTACAACGTTTGCCTCAATCCCGGGCATTGCCGGCAGCGGCTCTGAGGTAATCGAACTGTACCGGGCGATGTCGGCATCACCCATAAGGATAAACTCGGGATACTCTATACTGACGGTATAAACGGAGTCTTGCCACGCCCCGCTGAGGGGTATCGAATGGGTGAAAAGCGGCAACACACTGTCTATCCGCACGTCGTCTGCCGTGAGGTTGAAGAACTTTTGCCGCACACCCTGCGCCATGGCGGCGCATAAAGTCAGGGTTGTGAACAGAGACAATAATACCGCTCGTTTTATCATTTAACGTTAAACTCTAATACTTTACGGCCTTCAATCCACCCTGTAAGATGGTCATCGATGTTGACGGGGCCCACGCCTGCGGGCGTACCCGTATAGAGAAGGTCGCCCGTCTTCAGCGTAAACCAGCGGCTGATGTAGGCAATCAGCTCGTCTACCTTATATAACATATCGGCCGAACAGCCATCTTGCACGGTGTTGCCGTTGATGTCAAGACGGAAATGTATGGCCTGAATGTCACGGATTTTGTCCACGCTGACCCACTCACCAATGGCTGCCGAGCCGTCAAAACCCTTGCACAGCTCCCACGGCTTGCCCTCGGCGCGCAGACGGGTCTGCAGCTCACGGGCGGTAAAGTCTATGCCTACAGTCACGGCATCGTAATATCTGTGGGCAAATCTCTGCGGTATGCTCTTGCCCAGACGGCAGATACGCACCACTAATTCGGCCTCGTAGTCAATTCGCCCGAGGTCGTCCGGCGGGAAGAAAGGCTTGCCGTCTTTCAGCAAAGCCGAGTCAGCCTTAGTGAAAATAACAGGTTCCTCCGGTTTATATAACGCTCCGTCAAGCTCTTTATTGTGCCCGGCGTAATTCATTCCGACAGCAAAAATCTTCATATTTATGATTTTTATATAAAGCGGGCGATGTTATGACATACCATTTAAACATACCCGAAACAAAAGTAATGCTTTTCCACGAAACGGCAAAGCAATGTCATCTAAATCATACGAAACGGCACATACGCCTTGCCGTTTACGTTCAGCATATTGTCTTAACGCATTTTTAAAGTGCATGATCAAAATCTCGCGCCGGCCTCTCCGCCGTGCCGCGTCATGCCTTAGCGATAGCCAATATAGTGCAATTCGGGATAAGGACAAAATAAAAACAGCCGAAAGCCGTCATTCATTTTTACTACACGGCGTGCTCCGGCGGATTACGGCTGCAGACATACCGCACGGCAGGATGTAAGCATACGGGCTGTAAAACGTGACAGAACGTCATGTCGGTTTTGTACGGTTTTCATGCCGTTCTACGTTTTTATGACTTATGATCAAGGTCTTTTTAAGCATAAAATGACATCTTTTGATTTACAAATAACGGCTGTTCACCCTACGTTTTGCCGCAAAACCGCCCCCAAACGGCGGTTATCAGCCGTGCCTGAGGCGGCCTTCTGATATGCAAAAGGTCACTTTTCAGCTTCCCGAAGACCACCTTTTTACACCTTCAGTCATCGTTTTTACTGCACACAATGACTGCCTTCAGCCGTATCGTTCTGACTGAAAAGCACTTACACCTGCACACGATTTTTCGTCTGTTTACGCCCGGCTTTACTTTTATTTTAAAACAACGACTTTACAGAGCGTCAACGTAAATCAGAAAGAAAGCCGTCAAGGCGATTGTCTCAGCATAATGTCACGGCGGCCGCATAAACATCGCGTTGCAATATCTCAAGACGTTTTTCCCGACAAGCAGATTGTGCTGCCTACACCCATTTACCGTGCCGCCGCGTTCAGCGGCCGGACTGTTTATTTTTCACTTTTAACTTTTCACTCAGAATATTTTTGCCGTCTTGTCTTTATTTTTTACCTTTGTAGAACTATTAAAGCCCCCTCGGCAGACCATGTCTGCAAGGGTATAAGATTGTTTAAAACAATGTATTATGAAGAAGACGGTAATTTTACTGCTATCAGTTTTGTTTATCTTACCGAACGTTATGCTGGCAGACGGATATAAAGAGTTATGGAAAAAGGTTGACGATGCGGCCAAAAAAGACTTGCCCAAGACGCAGATTGAACATCTGCAGACCATTATCAGCAAGGCCGAAGGTGAGAAAAACTACGGTCAGATGCTGAAAGCCGAGTGGCAGATGCTGGAGACATGGAGCCTGATTTCGCCCGACTCGCTTGCCCCGCAGATGTCGCGGCTTGAGCGTGAGGCGGCATCTTACGAAAAGACCGACCCCGCGTCGGCCGCCGTATGTTACGCCGCGCTGCACAAGACGGTATCATCGCGCATCTCACTCAGGCAGGGGGGCGACACTCTCGCGGCGCGTTACGCCTCAAAGGCAATGGCTGATCCGGCTCTGCTCGCACGGAAGAAGGCGGGCGACTACACACCGTTCACCGTGGCAGGGCGCGATGCTGATCTTTTCGGCGGCGACCTGCTGAGCCTTGTCGGCTACACCGTGGGCGGCTATAAGGCCATGCACGACTATTACGCGACTACATCCAACCGCACCGCCGCGCTGCTTACCGCACTCGACATGGTAAAGGCTGACGCGCAGAAGACGGGCGACATACGTGTATATAACAGGAATTCGCGTTATCTTGCGTCGCTCGACTCGCTCATGCGGCTCTACTCTGACCTGCCCGCTTGCGCCGAGGTGGCCATCGCGAGGTATGACATAATGCAAGGAGTAACTGACATTACCGCACAGGAGAAGTACAATTACCTTACCGATGCAGTCAACCGCTGGGGTGCATGGCGGCGTATAGGTGTGTTGCAGAACGACATCAAGAACCTAACCTGCCCTTACTTCAACGCCACGACGGAGCGTACGGTGGTGTTGCCGGGCAGTGACTTCACCGTGAAATACGATGTGCGTAACGTCAGGGAGCTGCGCCTTACCCTGACAAGCCTCAACGCCACTGGGGCTGGCGAGCTTAGCGTAAGCAGCGATAAGGAATATAATAAGGTGAAGGCACTGAAGGCCGGCAGTTCTGCCGTCACCTTGAAAAAGGCTTTCACATCACTGCCCGAATATGAGGTGGTAAGCGATTCGTTCACTGTCAAAGGCCTTTCCACGGGCGTTTACATTGCGGAGATTGAGACGGACAATAAGGGCATAGCGCCCGATCGTGGCATCATGTACGTTACCGATATGCTCATAGTGCATCAGGAGCTGCCCGGTGACAGGCTGCGCATTGCCGTGCTGAGCGGTAAGACGGGGCAGCCCGTGTCCGGAGCGAAGCTCGACATACGTTTCAGAGACGGCAAGACGCAGACCGTTACGTGCGGCAATGACGGCGAAACGGAGCTTGCCCTCGGCAAAAACAGCATCGACAAGGTGCGCGCCTACACCGAAAAGGACAACGCCGCGCCGTTTGTAAACTGTTACAACGGGTTCAGTTATAACGAAATGTCATACGACCGCGACATTGCTACGCTGTTTACCGACCGCAGAATATACCGCCCGGGACAGACGGTTCACGTAGCTTTAGTGCTGCGCCACATAGAGAAGCTGGAGCAGAAAGCCGTTGCCGGCCGCACCGTGAAGCTGACTCTTAAGGACGCCAACTACAAGACCGTGGCCGAGAAAGACGTTACCACGGATGAGTTCGGCACGGCGTCTGCAGACTTCGCGCTGCCACCCGGCGGACTTACAGGCTCATTCTCAGTACGCACGGAGACGTCTCTTGGCGGCGCGGTGAGCATCCGGGTGGAGGAATACAAACGTCCGACGTTCACCGTAGAGTTTGATGATGTCAAGGAAAAGTACGCTGACGGCGACACCATTACCGTGACCGGACGTGCCAAGACATACGCCGGCGTGCCCGTACAGGGCGCAAAGGTGAAGTACACCGTTCGCCGCCGGCAGGCCATGTGGTGGCGCTTCAGCTACTTCGGGGCATACCTCAATGAAGCCGACAACAGCATCCTTACACAAGGCGAGGCAGTTACCGGCGGCTCGGGAGAGTTCAAGGTGAGCGTTCCGATGCAGCTCCCCGTGTGGGAAAAGGGCTGCGGAGTTAGCGAGAATGACTATTACCGCATAGCGCGTTTCTATAATATCATCACCGAGGCCGACGTTACCGATGTGGCCGGAGAGACACATGAAGGCGAGCTGTCGCTGCCGCTTGGCAGCAGGCCGACGGCCTTCAGTTGCGATGTTCCTGACAAGACGCTGCGCGACAGCCTTAAGGCAATAACCTTTACGCTGAAGAACTCGGCCGGAAACGAGATTGACGGCTACGTTACCTACACCGTGAGCGGCATCAGCGGAACGTTTACCGCCAAGGCGAACATGCCGTTCAAGCCTGAATGGAACACAGAAACACAGTTAAAGTCGGGTAAACATACGATTAAGGCGATATGCGGAAACGATACCATAAGCCGTGACTTCACGGTGTTCAGTTATGAAGATGCCGTGCCGTGCGTCAATACTCCCGATTGGTTCTATATCTCTGACAACACGTTTCCGCGTGACGGCAGCCCCGTCTGCATGCAGTTCGGCTCGTCAGACGCCGACGTTCACGTGCTCTACACCGTCGTTTCTGGCAATAAATTGCTGAAGAACGGCACTCTGGAACTTAGCAACGCCGTGAAGACTTACCGTCTGACGTACAAAGACGAGTACGGTCAGGGCATAAGGATAAACCTTATCTGGGTAAAGAGCGGTGAGGTTTACAGCCATAATGTAACCGTGCAGAAGCCTCTGCCCGACAAGCGTCTGATGCTGAAGTGGACTACTTTCCGTGACCGTCTGACGCCGGGGCAGAAGGAAGAGTGGACACTTAACATAACACGTCCTGACGGAACGCCTGCCGACGCGCAGCTTCTCGCCACGATGTATGACGCCTCGCTCGACCGGCTAACGCCCTTCTCGTGGTATTTCAACTCCATGATGAGCGTCAGTCTGCCGTGGGCAAGCTGGCGGACGGCCAATATTTATTCGGCTGGCTTCTACAGCCGTATGTCTCAAAAGCTGACAACGGTAAGTCCGCTCGACTTCGGCAGCATCATGACGGGAAGCGGACGGCTGATTGTTCCGACTGAAGAACTCGCTACAAACGCATTCGGAAGCAGCACAGGCCGTTACCTTACGGGAGCTGTTCAGGGCGTTATGGTGCGCGGAGCGGCATCCATGATGCGCAAGAATGTTCAAGAGGGGACTTCAGATATGCAGCTTAAGGTTTCCGCGGATGCCGCTTTAAGCGAGACTGTTGTTGCCGGAAGTGCCGACATGGCGACTCAGGCTGAGGAGGAGACAACGGCTACAGAGCCTTCTGTCCCGCTTCGCGAGAATCTTAACGAGACGGCTTTCTTCTATCCGGCACTCGTTACCGATGCCACTGACGGCAACGTCTCGGTTAAGTTTACATTACCCGAGAGCGTCACTACATGGCACTTCATGGGTTTCGCTCACGACAGGGAGATGAACTACGGACAGATAGAGGGCAAGGCAGTGGCCGCAAAGACCGTTATGATTCAGCCCAATATGCCGCGCTTCGTGCGTGTAGGCGACCGTGCGGTTATCTCCGCCCGCATATTCAACACAGCCGATAAAGCTGTCAACGGAACGGCGATAATGCAGCTCGTTGACCCCGAAACGGAGAAGACTATACTTGAGATTAAGCAGCAATTCGATGTTGCCGCCGACTCAACAGATGCCGTGTCGTTCAACTATCGTCCTACGTCTAACTATTCATTGCTCATCTGCCGCATCTTTGCTGAAGGCAAAGACTTCAGCGACGGAGAGCAGCATTATCTGCCGGTGCTCTCTGACGAGGAACCGGTTACTACCACCGTGCCCTTCACTCAGCATGAGCCGGGCGTAAAGACGATTGACCTGACGCCTCTGTTCCCCGAGAACGGGCGCGGCAACAAGCTCACCGTAGAGTACACCAACAACCCTGCATGGCTGGTGATACAGGCCTTACCTTATATAAACAATGCCCGTGAGGACAACGCTATAAGTCTTGCAACGGCTTATTATGCCAACAGCATAAGCGCATACATCATGAAACAGTCGCCGAGAATTAAGACTGTGTTCGACCAATGGAAGCATGAGGCGGGGCAGGAGAGCCTGATGAGCAGTCTTGAAAAGAATCGGGAACTGAAGAATATGGTGCTTGACGAGACACCATGGGTGGCCGATGCCGACACGGAAAGCGACCAGAAGCAAATGCTTGCGAACTATTTTGACGAGTCAACGCTTGCCAACAACCTCGCAACCGCGCTTGAAAAGCTTCGCAAACTGCAAAGCGCGGCCGACGGTTCGTGGTGCTGGTGGCCAGGAATGCGTTACGGTTCGCCCTCTCTGACGGCGGCAATCACCGAGACGCTTGTACGTCTTAACAAGATGACAGGCTGCCAGACCGAGACCATGAGCATGACAGACAAGGCCATGACATTCCTCGGCAACACTGCAATAAAGGAATATGAGAAAGCAAAAGAGGCCGAGAAGAAAGGGCGGCCGGTATATATCAACGTTGACAACGCCGTACATTACCTTTACATCTGCGCTGTATGTGACCGCAAAATGACATCGAAAGAAAGCGAGGCGGCAGACTATCTGCTTGAGAATCTTAAGAAACGGAACACTAATCTCAACCTGTATTACAAGGCGTTAATGGCCGTCGTACTGGCCGATAAGGGCGACATGCAGCTCGCGCGGCAGTATGTGCAGAGCTTGGATGAGTATTCTGTCGCGACAGAAGAAATGGGACGATACTATGATTCGCCGCGTACCGGCTACAGCTGGTTTGACTACGGCATTCCAACCCAGGTCGCTGCAATCGAGGCAATGACGCTTGTCGATGCTCAAGGCTACGCCAAGACAATGGACGAGATGAAGCGTTGGCTGCTTCAGCAGAAGCGTGTGCAGGGCTGGTCGACACCCCTCAATAACGTCAATGCTGTCTATGCGTTTCTCAACGGCGATATGTCTGTACTCGAAAGCAAGGCTGAAACGGTGCTTGCTGTTGACGGAAAGCAGCTCGAACTGCCGGAGGCCACCGCCGGATTAGGCTATGTCAAGACCTCGACAACGCCCGACAAGGCGGATACTTTCACTGCAACGAAAACTTCGGAAGGCACGTCTTGGGGCGCAGTATATGCCCAGTCGGTGCAGAAAACGTCATCCGTCAAGGCCTCGTCTGCCGGTATGAGCGTTACAAGAGAGCTCCTTACGGCCGACGGTAAGCCCGTAACGGCACTGAAAGTGGGCGACAAGGTGAAGGTGCGTATCACCATACGGGCCGACCGCGATTATGATTATGTGCAGGTAAACGACAAACGTGCGGCCTGCATGGAGCCCGTTACGCAGCTCAGCGGATACCGTATGGGATACTACTGCACGCCGAAAGACAACGTCACGAATTATTACTTTGACCGCATGAGCAAAGGTTCGCACGTCATTGAGACCGAATATTACGTTGACCGTTCCGGTCTGTATGAGACCGGAACATGTACCGTGCAGTGTGCTTATGCGCCTGAATACTCTGCACGCGCTGCTTCTCAAGCGTTGGAAGTCAGGTAAACTTGATGAAAAAAGAATTATGAACAGAACAACGATATTTACAATTTTGCTTGCGGCATCGGCTATGTCAGCGTCAGCACAGCGCATAACGGCGAAGCATGGGGTGATAGACTGCGGCAACGTTCTTTACGAGCAGCCCGTCACGGCGAAGTTCGAGCTGACCAATAAGGGCAGCGACCTCGTAATAGATACAGTCAGAACGAGCTGCGACTGCGCTGTGGCGACATATCCGAAGGGTGTCATCAACAAGGGCAACGACTTCGTCATAGAGCTTACATTCGATGCCCGTCAGCTCGGACATTTCTCTAAAGAGGCGGCGATTTACAGCAACGCGTCAGACAAGCCGTTTTATCTTACGATGCGTGGAGTTGTCGTTGACAGGATAACCGACTTCTCCGGAGTGTACGATTTCACGTTAGGCGGTGTGCGTGCGGAGAAAAACGATATAGAGTTTGACGACGTTAACCTCGGTGAAATGCCGTCGCAGAACATCCATATAGTCAACAGCGGCACTGAGAGCGTAAGCCCCGTGGTGATGCACCTGCCTAATTATCTTACGGCGTCAGTGTCGCCCACGACGATTGCTCCCGGTCACAGAGGCGTTGTAACGATAACGCTTAACTCAAACAAGCTGCGCAGTTACGGTCTTACCCAGTCCTCGGTCTACCTCGGAATGTATCCCGGCGACAGGGTAAGCGCCGATAAAGAGATAACGGTATCAGCCGTGTTGCTGCCCGAGTTCCGCAACATGTCAGAGACGCAATTGGCCAATGCGCCCGTCATGAAGCTCTCAACAGAGACCCTTGAGCTTGGAATGTTCGGTGATAAAGACGACCTCAGTGGTACGATAATAATTGAAAATCAAGGCCGCAGCCGCCTGAACATCAGTTCGATGCAGATGTTCACCACCGGACTTAAGGTGCGTCTGAACAAGTCGAGGCTTGACCCCGGCGAGTCAGCAAAGCTGAAAATCACCGCTTACAAGAAGCAGTTGAAGAGCGCAAGGAGCAAACCGCGTGTGCTGATGATAACCAACGACCCCAACAAGTCAAAAGTCGTGATACACGTAAACGTAAAATAACCGGCAAGCCGGTTGCCTCACAACCTTAACAACAGGCATTATGCAGCATCCCGAAAACAGCGAAAAATACAAAGGTCTGACAGTAAACTCAGGCGTAGAGCAGCCATCTATTGTCAATCCCTACATGAAACGCGGGCGCTTCAAGCGGCGCGAGATGCCGGTAGCCGACATTGTTGACGGCATCATCAAGGGCAACGTGACCGTCCTCAGTCAGGCTGTCACGCTGATAGAGAGTGTCAATCCCGACCACTATGCAAAGGCTCAGGAGGTTATAGAGAAGTGTCTGCCGCACAGCGGGAACTCAGTCCGCATAGGCATAAGCGGCGTTCCGGGTGCCGGCAAGAGCACATCGATAGACCAGTTCGGTGTCCACGTGCTCGACCGCTTTGGCGGTAAGCTCGCCGTTTTGGCGATAGACCCCAGCTCTGAGCGCTCAAAAGGCAGCATCCTCGGCGACAAGACACGCATGGAAAAGCTGTCAGCGCGCGAAGACGCGTTCATCCGTCCCAGTCCTACGGCAGGCTCGTTAGGCGGCGTGGCACGCAAGACGCGTGAGACGATAATACTCTGCGAGGCGGCCGGTTACGACAAGATATTCGTCGAGACCGTAGGAGTAGGCCAGAGCGAGACGGCCTGCCACTCCATGGTAGACTTCTTCCTGCTGATTCAGCTTGCCGGCACCGGCGATGAGCTTCAGGGCATAAAGCGCGGCATTATGGAGATTGCCGACGGGATAGTAATCAACAAGTGCGACGGCGAGAACGTTGATAAATGCCACCTCGCGGCACGTAACTTTCGCAACGCTCTCCACTTCTTCCCCGCCCCGGAAAGCGGATGGCAGCCTAAAGTACTGTGTTACAGCGGGTTCTACGGCCTCGGAATAAAGGAGGTATGGGACATGGTTTACGAGTATTTCAGCTTCGTTAAGGATAACGGATACTTCGCTTACCGCCGCAACGAGCAAAGCAAATACTGGATGTATGAGACCATCAACGAGCACCTCAGCAGCAGTTTTTACAATAATCCGGAGATACAAGCACGCCTTGACGAGGCCGAACGCTCAGTGCTTGCCGGTCGCCGCACCAGCTTCGCGGCGGCAAAAGAGCTGCTCGACGTGTACTCATCTCTTATGTTAAAAAATAAAAGTGAAAAGTGAAGAGTGAAAAAATCCATTTGCTTTACTTCTCATCTGCCGATTATGAATTGTGAATTGTGAATTTTGAATTTTGAATTAACCTCAACACCATGCAGATAGAGATTGACTGCGGCAGCGGCTTCTGCTTCGGAGTGACCACGGCCATACGTAAGGCCGAGGAAGAGCTGGCCGCCGGTAAGACGCTTTATTGTCTCGGCGACATCGTTCACAACGGTATGGAGTGTGAACGCCTGCGCCACATGGGGCTTATCACTATCAATCATGACGACATGAGCCGCCTGCACAACGTGAAGGTTCTGCTCCGTGCCCACGGCGAGCCGCCCGAGACATACGAGCTGGCGCGGCGTAACAACATTGAGATTATAGATGCCACGTGCCCTGTAGTGCTGCAGTTGCAACGCCGCATCAAGCAGAAATACGACTCTAACCCGGACGCACAGATAGTGATTTTCGGCAAACCCGGTCACGCTGAAGTGCTCGGATTAGTCGGACAGACGGCAGGACGCGCCATTGTAGTTGCCGACCTTGACGGCGTAAAGTCGTTAGACTTCACGCGTGACATCTACCTTTACTCGCAGACGACCAAGTCTCTCGATGAATTTCACCACATCATAGACTACATTCAGCTGCATATCTCGCCCTCGGCAACGTTTAAGAGCTTCGACACTATCTGCCGCCAGGTGGCCAACCGCATGCCAAACATCAGCTCGTTCGCCATGCGCCACGACCTCATCCTCTTCGTCTGCGGCCGCAAGAGCAGCAACGGCCGCGTGCTGTTCAACGAGTGCAAGAGCGTAAATCCTAACAGTCATTTGATAGAAGGGCCTGACGAGATTGACCCGTCGTGGCTCGACGGCATCTCCACCGTAGGCATTTGCGGTGCCACGAGCACACCCAAGTGGCTCATGGAGAAATGCCTTCAAAAAATAAACTACCTGAAAAAGCCATCTCCTGCCGTGTAAAATGTAACCCTTAGGGCTGTGAAAAGTGACTTTTTTTACACCGCGAAAGACCATGCGCCCGCCGCAATGCCTGACGGCCTGACAACATACAGACAGCCTTGACTACACGCAAGGACATAAAGAACACGCTGCAACTCTTCACGAGCTACAGCGTATTAAAATATGTTTAACTAAAAAACCTTTTCGACTCGAAAGGTAACCTCACGGCTTCCTTTGTCATCCTAAATAATCATGAAAACTTTACCTTAAACTAATACTATTTACT
>C._urophasianus_2_cecum__coassemble_44_pt1 | contig 38735 bp, 32 predicted proteins | sample C__urophasianus_2_cecum__metabat2_low_PE_008 | metagenome-assembled genome bin C
TCCACACGCATTTCTGCTCCCCGGTCTCCTTATGCACGGCCTCAGGTGTCTTGTAACCTATGCTCATATGGGGCCTGCGGCTGTTGTAGAAAGAGATGTAGCGGCCTGTCACTTCAGCGGCCTGTCGCTGCCGCACCCGGCCGTGGCCTGCGCTATAGCCTGCGACAGGGCGTCAAGGGACGCTTCGGCGCGCAGCGAGGACGACAGACACCGGCCTGTTATCTTGTGCGGGTATGCATCGGTGACAAGATGCAGGTAGCACGTGCCGCCGCGCTCAAGGGGTATTCGTAATCCGAAAAACTTACAAGACCAAGGTAAAATTTATTGTCAGGATCAACCAATCATTCCTCATGATCTTTAAACCGCACAACATCACGCCTCAATCATAAATTACTTTTTATCTACATTAACGTGCAATGTAGTTTTGTCGAAGGTTATCCCTGCACGTTCAACGAAGGCCGAGAGGCTGCCGTCTTCTGCCAACCGGCGCGGCGAGCCGATACTTATTTTGCCTCCACCGGGCATCAGCCACAGCGTATCGGCTGTCTGGAGGGCGAGCTCGAGGTCGTGCGTAGACATGAATATTGTCTTTCCGGCCTCGTGACTGAGGCGCATCAACAGAAGCATTGTCTCCACCTTGCTGGGATAGTCAAGGTAGGCGGTAGGCTCGTCGAGGATTATAACGGGCGTCTGCTGTGCCAGAGCTTTGGCTATCATGACCTTCTGCCGCTCGCCGTCGCTAAGCGTTGACACGTTACGTGCGGCAAGATGCGTTATGCCTACCTGCCTCATGCTTTCCTCTACTATGCGGCGGTCGTCGTCGCCAAGCCTGCCCCAGAAACCGGTATAAGGCGTGCGGCCGAGCGACACGACGTCACTTACGGTCATGTTGACGCCATCTGGCTTTGAGGTAAGCACTACACCCACCGTCCGCGACAGCTCTTTGTGGGTATACCCGGTAATCTCCTTACCTTTTATATATATGTTACCGCCGAGCTTCGGCTGAAATCCGCTTATCGTCTTGAGCAACGTTGACTTGCCCGCCCCGTTTGCTCCGATGAGGCAAGTGAGGCGACCGCTCTCTACACCGGCCGTGATGTCTGACGCCACGACACGCTCGCCGCCCTTTATGCGGTAGCCGATTGATAGATGATCAAGATAGAGTGAAGAGTGAAAAGTGAAGAGTGAATAATTCATGTGCTTAATCATTTGGATTTTTTACTTTTCACTCTTCACTTTTCACTTTTAATCAGCTCCCTCGCAAATTCAATTATCGTGTCCTTGCCTTTCATAAAGTCGCTGTCGGTAAGGCTAACGCTACAGTCTGGCTCTATGCCGAACTCGGTGTTGTTCATATCTTTGTCGTACATGGGGCAGGCACTGAACCTCACTGCCCAGCCGTTGGGCAGCTCACTGTTGAACGGCATGCCTGCCCCGCCGCCTGTCTTGTCGCCCACCACGGTAACGTCAGGGCAGCACTTCATGTATTTCACAAACTCATTGGCGGCGCTGAACACCTCTCGGTTGGTGAGCACCACTACCTTCTTGTGCCACCGTATACCTGACGAGGGCTTCAGCGTCTGCTCCTCCGGTTCTGAGAAATCGTTGTGTCCCGGGCCTGTCTTGTGCCGGATATAACCTACGTGGATGCTCTCATCAGTGAAGCGCGCGGCTAATTTCTCAGCCATGGTAAGCTGTCCGCCGCCGTTGCCGCGCACGTCTATTATCAGTCCGCGGCACGCAGCGAGGTAGAAAAGCACCTCGTCAAGGTTGCCGTCGCCTATGCCGTTCTGGAACGACGAGCAGCGGACGTAACCGATGTTATCGTCCAACTTACGGTATTGCAGGCCTGACGCTATCCTATAATCAGTGCCGAGATAACGGCGGATGAGGGAGTCACTGAAGTTGGTGGGGTAATCCTCCTTCCAACTCCAGTACCGGGCGTTGTCAAACGGGGAGTAAAGATTGACGTGACCGTCACGCAGTTCACCGAGCATATTGCCGAGAACCTCGAATAACTGGTCCTGACTCATGCCGGCGTCTACTTGCCGGCTGTACTTCAGATATACCTGATCCCAGTCTAAACCGTAAGCCTCGTTCTTGTAACTGAAGAAGCAATAATGCTCGTCAAGTATCTTCCAAAGAGCCTCGAAGTTGCCTTCGGGGCTGTCAGCGAACTCCTCCTCGTCTACACAAGACACCTGGACAAGCACCACGAGCAGCGGCAACAGGACGTAAAACAGTTTTTTCATGGGATGATGTGGGTTAGTTTGAATGACCTTACAAAACCGATAAGGAACATATTTGAGTAGGTGTGATACTTCAGATTGTTGACCTTTGCCTGACGGAAGTCGCCGAGATAGCCAACGCGCAGCGTAGTCTTGCCCAGCGTGAAGTCAAGTGTGAGCATCTGGCGGAGCGATGGCGTGGCGGCGATTGTCGTCGGAACTACGTTATGATCGTAGTCGCCTCGGGAGAAAATCTCGTAATATGACTGCCCGTAATTAGGACTGAACATCACTCCGAAGAGCGGTGCCGACACTTCATAGCGAGCCTTCAGCGGTACACTCCCTAACCTGAAACGGTATGCCGCGGCTGCACCGGGCGAGATATTGAGCGCAAGACGAGCCTGAGCAGGGTTGTTTCCACCCTGCGTGTTGTACAGAAAGCCGACATCGAGGTCAGCCTGTCCGCCAGCCATTATGTTGATGCGGCCGCCCATGAGATCCCAGTTGTAATGCACGCCGTAGGTAAACGTGTACTGCCCGGCTATCTCGTTGCCGTTGCCAGAGCGGTTGTCGGCGTAGACGAAGCTGCCCTGATGCACCAGCATACGCGACCACCGGGTGCCCTCGTGGCGGCGTATCGTATGAGAAATGTAGCGCACTTCGAGACCTGAATACTTCTCCGGAGAGAGGTAAGTGTCAAGTATGTTGGCGGCACCGATGCCAAGCATCTGGGCGTTGGTTATCACCTTAGCACTTCGCAGGGTGTCGGTTCCCTGCGACATGGTGGCTGCAGGCAACGCCATGAGCGCACTTATTAATAATGTATTAACGGCTTTCATCGTTCCGTATCGGGTTAATTATTTCGTTATCAGTCATTCCCGTCGTCACCGAACAGGCTTAGCTGACCGGTTATCTCGTCAATTACCTGCTGCTGACTCTTTCCTGCATCGGGGTCGAGGTTCTCGCTTTCCTCATTCCCAACAGGCGGTTCATCGTCCGACTCGTTGTCAGTGCCACCGTCATCGGCCTTCTTCAACGGCTCAAGTTCTTCTATCCTGTCAACGGTCCATGTGGTTATGCGCTTGCCCTTAGCCTTAAAGCCTTTAACGGCAACAAACTCCTCGGCGTTAATTTCCATGGGTTCACGGAACGCGTCGTTACCTCCGAAGGCTATACGGAAGCGGGGATACTGCTCGTCTGTGAGACATACAAGGCGGCTGTTCTTGTTTTCACCGATATAATTCTGCTTTCGCTTTGAGCCTTCCATAAGGAAACGTTTAAGGTATGGATAGCCTTGCTGGTCAGCATCATAGAGCACTGCCGTCCACACTTTGTGCTCATCGTACTTCTCTATCACCTTGATGTTGTCCTCATAGTGATTGTTTGCATCGAAGTCAGTAAGGTAGAAGTCGCCATTATCGAGCACTACGAGGATGCTGTCGCCCTCGTTGAACTCACCCAGCAGTCGTCCGTGGTCGTCATAGTTGAGGCGTTTCACATCAGGGTCGAACCAAACCTTGCGGCCGCCGAGCGTGCTATGGCCGTGGCTCTTGAGCGATATGCGGTGCACATTGAAACGAGTCATCACAACACCCTTGGCCGCACGGCCCTTGATAGCCACCTCAGAGAAGTCTTTTTCCTTGAATATCGACTTCAGGCGTGGCGCCGGGTCGAGTGTTACTTTAATGATTTCAGCCTCACCGTTGGGGTTGGCGGTAAAGTAAACCACACGTGAACCGGGCGTGCCCTGCGTCAGGTCGTACTCGCGGTCACGGGTAATGCTGGTCACGTTGAACCTCTTCATGTAGTACTTGCCTAACTTTCCGTCACGGTAAACCACATTATATATGGTGCGGCGGTCGTTCTTCTTGAACACGGCAACATGCAGGATGTTCTTGCCTACAAATATCTTGTCGGCCACTTTGACAACCTTATACTTGCCGTCTTTATAGAAAATAATGATGTCATCGATGTCCGAACAGTTGCAAACAAACTCGTCTTTCTTCAGCGCAGTGCCTATGAAGCCGTCCGTCCGGTTGATGTACAGCTTCTCGCTAGCCTCCACTACCTTGGTGGCCTCTATCGTGTCGAAGTTCTTTATCTCGGTAAGACGGGGATGAGCCGCGCCGTACTTCTGCTTAAGATACATGAACCAGTCGGCCGTTACGTCAACCATGTGGGTCAGCTTGTGGTCAATATCCTCTATCTCGGCCTTTATCTTAGCCATCAGTTCATCGGCCTTATCCTTGTTGAACTTAAGGATACGTGCCATCTTTATGTCCATAAGGCGAAGGATGTCGTCCTTTGTCACCTCACGGATAAACTGCGGATAGAAGGGTGTCAGGCGCTCGTCAATGTGCGCGCAGGCAGCGTCCATGTCAGGAGCCTGCTCAAACTTGCGGTCCTTATATATGCGTTCCTCTATGAATATCTTCTCAAGCGAGGCAAAATGCAACTGTTCCTGCAGCTCATGCTTGCGTATCTCGAGCTCACGGCGGAGCAGTTCCATGGTATGGTTGACAGAGTAACACAGCACGTCGCTCACCGTAAGGAACTTCGGCTTGTTGTCCTCTATGACGCAACAGTTTGGCGAAATGTTTATCTCGCAGTCAGAGAAGGCATACAGAGCGTCAAGAGTCTTGTCTGACGAGACACCCGGCGACAGATGCACCTGTATCTCAACCTGCGCCGCCGTGTTGTCGTCAACCTTGCGTGCCTTTATCTTTCCCTTATCTATTGCCTTAAGGATAGAGTCAATCAGGGTCGAGGTTGTCTTGCCGTAAGGTATCTCGCGTATTACGAGAGTCTTGCTGTCGAGCTTCTCTATCTTGGCTCTCACCTTCAGCACTCCGCCCCTTTGGCCGTCGTTATACTTGCTTACGTCGATGCTTCCGCCCGTAGGGAAGTCGGGATACAGCGTAAACGGCTCGCCGTGAAGATAGCTAACGGCGGCATCGCATATCTCGTTGATGTTGTGCGGCAGAACTTTTGATGACAGACCTACGGCTATACCCTCAGCGCCCTGCGCCAAAAGCAACGGAAACTTGGCAGGGAGCGTGATAGGCTCCTTGTTCCTTCCGTCATAGCTTAGTTGCCAGTCGGTGGTCTTTGGGTTAAAAACCACGTCGAGGGCAAACTTCGACAGCCTTGCCTCGATGTATCGCGGAGCTGCCGCACGGTCGCCGGTGAGGATGTTGCCCCAGTTACCCTGGCAGTCAATCAGCAGGTCTTTCTGCCCCAGCTGCACCAGGGCGTCGCCTATCGAGGCGTCTCCGTGAGGGTGAAACTGCATCGTATGACCCACGATGTTGGCCACCTTGTTATATCGACCGTCGTCCATACGCTTCATCGAGTGCAGTATGCGCCGCTGCACGGGCTTCAGTCCGTCCTCAATATGCGGCACGGCGCGCTCGAGAATAACGTATGACGCATAGTCGAGGAACCAGTTCCGGTACATTCCGCTGAGATGATGCACGGCGGAAGCGTCAAACCGGTTTACCGGCTTGAACACATCTCCTTCAGGCAAAGACCCGTCAGTCTGCTGTCCGCTGACGACCTCACCCTGCTCATCAACGCTCTCGCTGTCCTTTATTTCATCGTCCATGTATAGTAAAATGATTGTCGGCGCAGCCGTAAACCGGCTCCGGTCACGTAATAATAAAAAGGTGATAGCTTACCTCCATGCAAAGATACATGAAAAAATCAACATTTACAAGAAAGAAAACGCAAATCAGTATTTTGACAGTCAAAAGCAAGCTGTTTCCCAAAAGATGGCCTGTTGAAAGCTAAAAGATGACCCTAAAAAGTTATCAATCATGTTCCAAAAAAGCATCTTTTGCTGACCAAAAGACGGCCTTTTGCAGGCTAAAAGGCGGTCTTTTGGAAAAGCGTTGATAATCAAGGATATGGCAAGGGTGCAATTTTTAGAAAAAAGTTGATTATCTTTGTAACAAAATCAGGCCGTCTTACGTCTGGATAATGAAAAGCCCCATGAAGGCGTGCAATCATAGGTAACGATGAGGCAGATGTGAGACAGAAATCATATTAATCAATAAATAAAAGACAACTGAAATGAAAAAGCTTTTTATTTTTATCATTATGGCTGCAATTTGCCATGTGGCTCAGGCTAAGACGGCTGAAGAAGTAATCAACGAAATCAAGACCGAGACAGACGCTATGGTGGTAACCTTTGACAAGGAAATGCTTAAAAAACAACTCGGAAACGACGGCGGCATCCCCGGCGCGGTACTCGAGTCGGTCGATAACGGCACTGTGCTGGTACTTGAGGGAGTAACCGACAAAAATAAAGCCGTGTTCGACAGCAAGGTGGCCGGACTTACTTCTGCCGACGGTTACGAGCCGCTTGTATCAGTGTTTGATGACAGCGACAAGGTGAAAATTCTCGGCCGTAAGGACGGTGACGTGATAAAAGAGCTGCTTATCATTGTGTCTGACAGTGAGGACTGCCTCATAGTGCTGCTCAACGGCAATATTAAGGTTGAGGATTTAGGCAAGTTGGTGAACGATAAGACTATCAAAGTAGGCTGACATACGGCATGATGCAGTCTGACGTAACTTACGAAATACTACCTCGACAATGACGGGCGACGAATTCAAACAGCGCTTCATACCGTACAGTCACAAGCTGTACGGCGTGGCTCTTGCCCTGGCCGGCAGCACTCAGGAGGCTGAGGACATAGTGCAGGACGCATACATGAGGCTGTGGACACGGCGTGACAGGATGCCGCAGACGGTCAGTGACGAGGCATATTGTGTAGCCGTGGTAAAGAATGTGTGTTACGACAGACTGCGTGGCGCCCATATCCATGCGGATAGCAACCTTGACTCCACAGAACGTTTACCGTCAGGCAAAGATGTGGCGGCCGAAGTAGAGAACCGTAACCTTGCCGAGATAATGCGCAGATGTATCAGCCGTCTGCCCGAACTGCAGTGCCGGCTCATCACGATGCGTGACGTTGATGGAGCCGAATATGACGACATAGCCCGTGCTACGGGGCTGAGCATGGTCAATATACGTGTGACCTTGAGCCGTGCGAGAAAGACTTTGCGTGAACAATTCAATGAGATAAGAAATTATGGAACCAAGTGAAATAAAAAGACTGCTGTCTAAATATTATGACGGACTTACTTCAGAAGAGGAGGAACGCACGCTGGAGTGCTTTTTCAGAAGTGAGGACGTGTCTGCTGAACTGAAGTATGAGCAGGCGTTTTTCACTCGTCTGCACAGTCTGAATGCCACCGCCGGCGTGCCCGAAGGTTTTGACGAGCGGCTTGACCGGCTGATTGACAGCCTGGCGGCAGGCGAGAGCCGCCCCGTGGCAAAGACCGTGCCGCTGCGCCGCAGACTGAGATACGTAGCCGGCATAGCGGCCAGTGTGATGCTTGTGGCATCTGTTGGTTTCGGTCTGATTAACCGTGCCGATAGTGCGGACATGGTTCATGCTGACGACATGATAGCCCTGGCGCAGGCTCAGCAGGCCATTCTCGACTTCTCGCTGACCCTGGACAAGGGGCTTGACCAAATGGAGACAGCCGGCAGGAAGACTGCGGCTATCAGCGAGAAAATAAACAAGAGTTTTGTAAAAGCTAAAATCCACATAAGATGAGACACCTTATATTATTAATCTTTGTGGCCGTCTGCACAGTAAGTGCACCGGCTCAGGAATCGTTTATCGACAAACTTGGCAATATAAAGGGCGTAAGCTCGGTGTATGTAACCAAGTCGTTGTTGAGCATGATGCCAGACGCTGCCGGCAGCGGGCAGAACTTCGGTGCTGTGGCCGACAAGTTAGACGACATCCAGATTCTCAACTCTGAGAGCCGTCAGGCCGCCAAGGCCCTGCGCGAGGGATGCCTACAGATAATACGTAACGGCAAATATAAAAAACTGATGAACGTTAATGACAGCGGTGAGCAGTCAGGCATTTACATGAAAACATACTCTAAGAATAAGCATATGTATGTAATGCTGACCGTTGAAAGTGAGGAGGTGAACGTTATCGTGCTCACCGGCAACCTGACGCTGAACGACATAAAAAAGGTAATAGGCAACTGACCTTCATGGCGTCGGCCGGGCAGAGCTGCCCGGCCGATACTTTTCCCGCCCGCGTATCGCCATGCTCAACCGTTAAATTGCTACAAAATATGTGACGAAATGTATGAATTTCGTAATAAAGATGTAACTTTGCAGCCAAAAAATTGAACGGAACAGTTGAACGATTTTAAACTATGGGAAAGGAAACTTCTGAACGAATACAGACATCATTGCTCAACGCTGCCGAAAAAAAACTGCTCGTATCGTTGGCGAACAGATTGCCCGGCTGGGTTACGTCTGATATGCTGACTTTCCTTGGCGTGGCCGGCGCGGTGATATGCGCAGTGGGCTTTGTCCTGGGAAACTTCAACGTTAATTACCTTTGGATATCTTCACTCGGACTTTTCATCAACTGGTTCGGCGACAGCCTTGACGGCACCGTTGCCCGTGTGCGCAAGGCACAGCGCCCTGTCTACGGCTTCTTTATCGACCATACGCTCGATGCCGTCACTATCTGTATAATGTGTATCGGGGCAGGCCTGTCACCAATGTTCAGGTTCGGCGTGGTGATGCTTGTGCTTGCCGGTTATCTCGTCCTGTCTATCTATACCTATATTGGGGCTATTCTTAAGGGAGAGTTCCGCCTGACTTACAGCAGCTTCGGTCCTACAGAGTTTCGTCTTGTGGTGATTGTACTCAACACGCTTTATATGTACACGTCGTTGGCAGACGACCGTTACAGCTTTTACGGATATGAATTCGGCGTGTTTGATGTGCTCGCTTTTGCCATTGCGCTGTTCCTTTTCATAGCTTACTTCGTTCAGTTCATGAAGGACAAGAAGATACTGGCAAAGCAAGACCCATTGAAAAAGAGAGATTAATATATAATTCATAATTCACAATTCATAATTGGGTTGTACGGTTATGGGGTTATGAGGTTTTACGATATAAGGAAAGTTGGAAACAGAGAAGGTGAGGAGCAAAGCATATGGCTATAACTTCTAACGAGCGAAGCGAGTGATAACTTCTTTTAACTTCTCTGACTCCTTGAAGAAAGATATGTTGCGTTATATAGAATTTGTGGTAAGCAGACTGTTCGGCACCGGTGTGGATACGCTGGTGCTTTGGCTTTGTTCCACGTATGTGTTTGACACGTACTGGGGCGACTACATTGTGTCGCCGATAATTTCGTTTGAGTTTGCCGTGATGAGCAATTTCCTCTGCTCGTACTGCTGGATATGGAAGAGCCGTATCGAGAACCGCTGCGCCGCTGACTTCTGGCAGCGCTTCGTGGTGTTCAATGTGTCATCGGCTCTCGGCTTCTTGGTCAAGATGCTGTTCCTGCTTCTGTTCGAAAAGATATTCGGCTGGAGCGTGGTGTGGTGTAATCTGGCTGCATTGCTTATCTCCGGTCTGTTTAACTATTTCATGGCTGAGGCCGTAGTGTTCGGCAAGAAGGCCGTCGTCAGAGTGAAGAGAAGAAAGTGAAATTAATTCATAATTCACAATTCACAATTCATAATTGGGCGATGAGAAGGTGAGAAGATGAGGCAGTGAGAAATTGAGAAGGTGAGACAGTGAGGAGTAAAGCATATGGCTATAACTTCTAACGCCCGCAGGGCGTGATAACTTCTTTAACTTCTCTAACTTCTTAAAGAAAAGCATACGGCTGTAACTTCTCTAAATACTGAAAAAAACATGTTTGGAACTATAGATTGTTTCGTGCCGTGCACTGACTTTGGGGCTGTTGAGAATGTCTTGAGGCAGTTGCGCGGCAGTCGCATGATACGTCATATCAATCTTCTTGTCACCCGCGGCTTCGCACTAGGCAACGCCGTGCCTGAAGGATGTTCGTTTATTGTCATTGACGGACTACGCTCAGAGCCGGCTATGAGAAGCATGGCCGAGAACGTCATGGCCGATTACGCCATGATGTTCTTGAGCGATGTACCCGTTAGTTTGGGTCAGTATGCCATTCAGCGTATGACCCGTGTGGCCTCAGAGACCGATGCGGCATTGGTTTATGCCGACCGCTATGCCGTAAGCAGCGGGCAGATAGAGCCTCACCCCGTAATAGACTGGCAGGAAGGAAGCCTGCGTGACGACTTTGACTTTGGCTCTGTAGTGATGATAAATGCCCGCTTACTGCATGATTTCGCTGCTGAGACAGACGAACACGGATACCGCTTTGCCGGCTGGTATGAGCTGTGGCTCTACCTCAGTCGCCACGGTCGTCTTTTCCATATCAATGAATATCTATACACCGAAGAGGAACGCGACACCAGGACAAGCGGAGAGAAACAGTTTGACTACGTTAATCCCGCCAACCGTGATGTTCAGATAGAGATGGAACGTGTCGTTACGGCGCATCTTAAAGCAGTGGGAGCGCTGGTGGATACATCGTTCTACGCCGAGCCTGATTATGCCGAACAGGAGTTCGACTGTGAGGCTACGGTCGTAATCCCGGTGCGCAACCGCGAGAAAACTATCCGTGACGCTGTTGACAGCGCACTGTCACAGAAAACCACATTCAAATATAATGTAATAGTGGTTGACAACCACTCAACCGACGGCACCACAGCCCTGCTCGATGCCTACACCGATGAACGCATGATACACATCGTTCCGCGGCGCACTGACCTCGGCATAGGCGGATGCTGGAACGTGGCTGTTGACGATGCACGTTGCGGCCGCTTTGCCGTTCAGCTTGACAGTGACGACCTCTATTCGTCACCCTCGACACTACAGACCATTGTCGATGCTTTCTACAGTCAGCGTGCGGCAATGATTGTAGGCAGCTACCGTATGTGCGACTTCAGCCTCAACACACTGCCGCCCGGACTTATCAGCCACGCTGAGTGGACCGAAAAGAACGGCTGTAACAATGCCTTACGCATCAACGGACTTGGTGCTCCACGCGCCTTCTTTACACCGCTGTTGCGCCAAATCAGATTCCCCAATACCAGTTACGGCGAGGACTACGCCCTCGGTCTGGCTTTCAGCCGCCGTTATCGTATTGGCCGTATATATACCGAGCTGTACCTCTGCCGCCGCTGGGGAGGCAATAGTGACGCCGCACTGAGCGTGGACAAGGTTAACGCTAACAATCTGTATAAGGATCGTCTGCGTACAATGGAGCTTATGGCACGCAAGAAGATGAATGCCGGCGAAAGCTATATTAAGGAAGACGACACGCTGCTACGCTTCTTTAACAGACAGCTTGAGACGTGGGCACTGGCCTGCCGTAACTATCGTGACCTGCACGACGTGAGCACACGCGGCATCTCTGACGGCGGTAACAACATGGCCTTGCAGTTTAATCCGGCACGCATTGTGTCGACAGGAGCATCGATAACAAAGGACGCTATCAGCCACAGACCATGCTTTCTGTGCAGAGCCAACAGACCGAAGGAGCAAATAGTGAAGCATCTTGACGAACGATTTGAGATGCTTGTAAACCCATATCCGATAATGCCGGTGCATTTCACCATTCCCGTTAACATTCATCAGCCGCAACAAATACTTGAGAATTATCCTGAGATACATCACATACTGGCACGCTTTCCTAATCTTACGGTGTTCTACAACGGTCCTCAGTGCGGAGCGTCAGCCCCTGACCACATGCATTTCCAAGCTTTTACGCAAGGCCGTTTGCCGCTTCAGGCGGCGTGGCCGAGGCTGCAGCGAGAGCTTACGAAAGTGTATTCGCTCGACAATGGCGATGATATTTCGGTTGTAAACGGCTGGGTCTGTCCCGCCATCATTGTCCGTTCGCACAGCGCGGAAAACGGTACGGAGCTGTTCCGCAGGGTGTATGATGCCTTGCCTCTGCCCGAAGGAGCGCCTGAGCCGATGATGAATGTCATCGCATGGATGTCCGGCGAGGTGTGCAACACGGTGGTGTTCCCACGGGCAAAGCACCGTCCTGACTGCTATTATGCAGCCGACGGACAGGCTTCAAACCGCAAAATACTTGTAAGTCCGGGCGCGATAGACATGGCCGGGCTTATCATCACTCCACGTGAGGCCGACTTTGACAGTCTTACGGCCCGTGAGGCAGCCGACATACTGCGCGAGGTGTCGCTTGACGGGGCGGCGATGGAACTTGTAATATCCCGTATTCGCAGTGCCATGCAACGGCAGGCAGACTTGGCTGACGCCGCGTGCTGCCGTCAAGAACCTGACGTGCAGGTTGGTATCATGAGTGCTGAAAAGATATGCTTCGTGCTCAACGGCCACTACGTAGCCAAGGGAGAGGTTATCAGCGGACGACAGGAAGTGGCCTTCTCCGAGGGCGGAATACTTTGGAACGGCAACCTTTACCGTGAGCTTACGTTCCTTCCTGACCGCCCTGGCGCATCGTTCTCGCTTGAGAATGTTACCATTGGAGTGAGCTTCCACTGGCAGCGTAATGAGACGCAGACGTTCCGGGGAACGCTGAAACTTGTTGTTGAGGCTGATAAGGTGTGCGCTATCAACTGTCTGCCGGTAGAAGATTATCTCGTCAGCGTTATCTCGAGTGAGATGAAGGCAACGTCGTCGCTCGAGTTTCTGAAGGCTCATGCCGTAATATCACGCAGCTGGCTGCTCTCCCAGATGGAGCGCCGCAAGCGTCAGGAGCGTGGAGGCAACGGCTTCTTCTCGTTCATCAAGAAGGACGATGAGCTTATCCGCTGGTATGACAGAGATGATCATGTCATCTTTGACGTATGTGCCGATGACCACTGCCAGCGTTACCAGGGCATAACGAGAGCCAATAACGTACACGTGGAGCAGGCCGTCCGTGAGACGCGGGGGCGCATACTGATGTACGGAGACGAAATATGCGACGCCCGTTTCAGCAAGTGCTGCGGCGGCGTTACTGAGGAATTTCAGTATTGTTGGGAAGATAAGCCACAGCCGTATCTCGCCGCTTTGCGCGACACTGACGACCGTCAGGCCGACGTGCCCGACCTTACTGTTGAGGCTGAGGCCGACAAATGGATACGCTCGTGTCCCGAATCGTTCTGCAACACTACGGATAAGAATGTGCTTTCGCAGGTTCTCAATGATTATGATTGCGAGACATCCGACTTCTACCGCTGGCACGTGGAGTATACGCAGGAGCAGCTCGCTGCCCTCATCGCCGACAAACTGAAGATTGACTTCGGACGGATTATCGACCTTGTGCCCGTTCAGCGTGGACGCAGCGGCCGTATATGTAAGCTGAAGATAGTAGGAACGAAGCGCACATTCACCATAGGCAAGGAGCTTGAGATACGCCGTGCGCTCAGCGATACTCACCTTTACAGCAGCGCCTTTGTGGTAGACCGTCTTGACATAACCGACGGACTGCCCGCCCGTTTCGTGCTAACAGGCGCAGGCTGGGGTCACGGTGTAGGCCTTTGCCAGATAGGAGCGGCCGTCATGGGTGAGCGTGGTTGCAGCTATGATGAGATACTTCTGCACTATTACCGTGGTGCGGAGATAAGGAAAAAATACGACTGAAAATGATTAAGAGTTAAGAATTAAGAGTGAAGAAAACGTGCTTTAGTGCTGTCTTCCTCTTATTTCTTGGCTCTTAATTCTTAACTCTTAATTTGAATAACATGAATTGCCGATTGAGGAAAAGTCCGTGGAGCTGGGTTCCTTCGCTGTATTTTGCCGAAGGGCTGCCTTACGTTGCGGTGATGACTATATCGCTTGTGCTTTACAAGCAGCTTGGACTTACCAACGCCCAGATAACGTTTTACACATCATGGCTTTACCTGCCGTGGGTTATCAAGCCGCTGTGGAGCCCGTTTGTAGACATCGTAAAGACCAAACGCTGGTGGATAATCACCATGCAGCTGCTTGTAGGAGCGGCGTTCGGAGGCGTAGCCTTCACCATTCCCACTGACTTCTGGCTGCAAGGCTCGTTATGTTTCTTCTGGCTTATGGCCTTCAGCAGTGCCACTCATGATATTGCCGCCGACGGCTTTTATATGCTCGGCCTTGACCAGCACAAGCAGGCGTGGTTTGTAGGCATACGCAGTACGTTTTACCGCTTGGCCACCATCTTCGGCCAGGGCTTCCTCGTCATGGTGGCGGGCAACCTTCAAGTGATATTCCGTGGCAGCATACGTTACTCGTGGAGCCTGATGTTCTACGGCGTTACCGGTCTGTTCATATCCCTTTGGCTGTGGCACAGCTTCGTTCTGCCGTGCCCCGTAGCCGACCGCCGCCACCGTAATGCAGGCGCACGTGAGATATGGTCAGGGCTTTGCCATTCTGTCAAGACGTTCTTCACAAAGTTCCCTTTACGTGAGACGGTGTGGGCTTTCCTTTTCATGTTATGTTACCGCATGCCCGAAGGACTGCTTGCCAAGGTGTCGTCGCTGTTCCTTATTGACAGCGGCAGCAACGGCGGATTAGGCCTGTCTCCTCAGGAATACGGCTTCGTTCAGGGCACGGTGGGCATCGTGGGGCTTACCCTCGGCGGCATACTCGGCGGCATTGCAGCCGGTAAGGACGGGCTGAAGAAGTGGCTGTGGCCTATGGTCTGCGCCATAACCTTGCCTGACCTCGTCTACGTTTACCTCAGTTATGCGATGCCGTCAAGCCTTACTGTCATCAACGCCTGCGTGTTTATTGAGCAGTTCGGTTACGGTTTCGGCTTTACAGCCTACATGCTCTACCTTATTTATTATAGCCGCGGCGAATATAAAACGTCTCATTATGCCCTCTGCACGGCGCTCATGGCTCTCTCAATGATGCTGCCCGGGCTTATTGCCGGGTGGCTTCAGGAGCTTTTGGGCTACCTCTGGTTCTTCATCATCGTTGTGCTATTGTGCACAATGACTTTTGTCGTTACTGCGTTTGTAAAGATTGATCCGGAATTTGGGAAAAAGTAAAAAGGCCGGAGTATGGCGGTGTAAGGTTTTAAGGCCTGACGGTTATAGGGTTGAATTGCTGTGAGGCATAAGGCCGGTGATTGAATGGCTGTGAGAAGAAAAAGCAAGAAATAAGGAAAGAAAAATATGTGAACGCGTATGCGTCAGGCACCGTCCTTAAACCGTTGTGCCTCTAAACCTTAAGACCTTAAAGCCTTTTTTAGTCTTTAAAAATTTATGTTATGGATACTCGTGAAAGGAGAATTTACAAGGTAACGGTGCTCGGCAGTATTATCAACGTGCTGCTTGTGGTGCTTAAGTTCGCGTTCGGCATCATCGGACGGTCGTCCGCGATGATAGCCGATGCTGTTCATTCACTGTCAGATTTGGCTACAGACGTGGTAGTGATAGTGTTTGTACGTCTGAGCAACAAGCCTCAGGACGAAGACCATGACTACGGTCACGGCAAGTATGAGACGCTGGCCACAGCCTTCATCGGCCTTGCCCTGTTAGCCGTAGGCCTGATGATTTTATACGGAGGAGTTGAGAAAATCATCATTGCCCTTGGCGGACAGGTGTTGCCGAGGCCGGGTATGATAGCCTTATGGGCGGCACTGATAAGCATTGTCGCCAAAGAGTGGTGTTACCGTTTTACGGTAAAGGTAGGGCGTGAGACCGAGTCGCAGGCCGTCGTAGCCAACGCATGGCATCACCGCAGCGACGCGTTCTCGTCAATAGGCACGGCTCTCGGCATTGGCGGTGCTATCTTTCTTGGCGACCGCTGGACCGTTCTTGACCCGATAGCGGCCGTTGTTGTCAGCGTGTTCATTATCAAGACGGCAGTAAAACTGATGAAGCAGGCCGGGGATGAGCTGCTTGAGAAGAGTCTGCCTGCCTCTGTTGAGGATGAGATTAAGGCCATAGCAGAGGCCGAGGCCGGCGTGAGCGGCATCCACAACCTGCGCACACGCCGCATAGGCAGCCGCATTTCCATTGAGATGCATCTGCGTATGCCAGGCGAGCTTACGCTTTACGAGGCTCACCTGCGCGCATCAGACATCGAGCACGAGCTGCGCTGCCGTTTCGGTGAAGGCACTTACATCAACCTGCACATTGAGCCGTTAAAGAAAGACGGACGCTACGTTGCGCCCGGACAGACCGGCGGCAATGCCCGTTGACGGTACGCCTTTTTACTTCGCTCCCTTTCTTCTGTTGCATTCACGGCAGAGCATATGGCAGTTCTCCTTTACCGTGCGGCCGCCTTCATGCCATGGTGTGATGTGGTCGCCCTCCATAAACTCGAAGTCAAACTCTTTGCCGCAAATGGGGCAAATATGCTTCTGTTCCTCCCATACGGCCATTTTAATGTCATCGGGGAACGCTCTCAGGTCAAGGTGACGCTCGTCGCCGTCGAGCACATATGGTATTATTCCTGACGTGCGCTGTATCTCGCTGTCACGCATAAGTGTTGAGATACGCTTTCCGAGGGCGGCGGTGTCGAGCGTCTCCTCATGATACTTGTCGTACAGCAAAGCCCAGTCAAGTCCCTTCATTATCTTCTTGAACTTTTTAAGGTCAAAGTTAGTGACAGCCCAGTTTATTACGTTCTGGAAGTAAGTCCACAGGTTATTTGCGTTAGGGTCGTGCTGGTGGTCGGCCATGTAGCCTACGATGCTTTGCCGTTTTCCCTGCCGTGTCTCGTGGTCAGCAATCCATTCAAGAGCTTTTTTGAGGAAATCTTGCCTTATGGGGCTGCCGTTTACCAGGTCTTTACCGAGCCTATAGGCACCGCAGTTGCTTTTTGAGAAATGTCGTTTCGCGTCCGACACGAACGGACCGGCGTACACAGCGTTGTTTATTTCCTGCTCGTTCAGCGGTTTGCCCGCAATGTTAATCGTCTTAAACCACTCTAACTTTTCTGACGCTTCGCCCTCGCAGACGTACACGGTGAGGGGATAGCTCAATATTTTCTCCTGTATATCTTTAGGTTGGTTAAAGAAGTTTTTAAAGTCGTAGCTGAAATTTCCGATTACGTATTCGCATATAGAGAGGGTGCGTTGCTGACCGTCCATTACTTCATACGGACATTCAGCGTCGTCACTACGTTTCACCCAGTACATCACGTTCAGCGGATAGCGGTTTAATACGGTTGTTATGACCGCCTGCTGTTCCTTCTCGTTATATATAAATTCGCGCTGGTAAGGCGGGCGTATGTCGAGCCTGCCGCCGTATCCGCGCACTCCTTGTTCTTCATTGTTTACGTATCCGTCTACTATTTCGCCAACGGTTACTTCGATTTGCTTGATTGTCATCATGCTGTTATGAGGTTTCGCGGTTATGAGGTTTTGCGGTTATGGGGTTTGGGGATGTTTGTTTCGGATTAAAATTCTATGATATTTCTTCTGACATAAAACACCGTTATACATCTTTTGTCTTGACTTATATTCTTTAAAGCCAGGCATTCTTTTTAAGACATCTAATCTGATGCAAGGTTCACAACAATCTAATATTTCGAATTGTTCTGGATTAAAATGGTATAAAAAAGTAATAGGGACGCCAATTATGCCAGCATAATTATTAGGTACATCTGTTGATTCTGAAACATCTATTGCATCATAATCTTCATATTTCGGATATTCTTCGGGCGAATAGCGGCACACAAGGTCAATTTCTTCATGTCGTTTTGGTATTTCCATGTTGGTAAACCACGTAACACCAGATACTCTTATCATGCCTTTGCGGTGGTCGCCGGCGGTGGCAATGTCCTCGTAAGGTGAGAAGAAATGCCCGACAGAGCCTTTGAAACCATACCCAAGCCACACTTTATTATTCTTGATTAAAGGAAAAACTTCTTTATATGTAATGGCGTTTTGGTGGCCTACGATAAGGAATTTCTTGCCGTATTCAATTAATTGGCTTATATATTCGCGGAACAAAGAGAATGGAGGATTGGTTACAACGATGTCAGCCTCTTTCAAAAGTTCGGTGCACTCACGTGAGCGGAAGTCACCTGTCTGCAGCAGAGAGAGCACATTGCGGTCGTTTTGCAGCAGGTAACGCACGTCTGAGAGGTCTACCGCTCCGTCGCCGTTCAGGTCTTTTACTTCCGTAATCTCAACTTTATAGGCCTGTTTTTGTGGCTCTTCCTCAAGATTGTCAAAGTGTAATACCAGTTCGTTGCCGTTCACGGGCGAGCCGTTATAGCAGGTGCAGATAAGCTTCTTCAGCCCTAACTGATTGAAGCGCAGGGCGAAATACTTGAAGAAGTTGCTCTCGTATGGGTCGTCACAGTTACATAAAACGGTCTTGCCTTTAAAATGTTGCGTGTAATGTTGCAGCTCACGCTCGATGTCAGACATCTGTGTATAAAACTCGTCTTTCTTAGCACGCTTGGCAGCATTAAGGTTTTTGTTTGCCATGGTGGTTATGTTAAACTTATATACAAAGGTACGTAAAAGTTTTGAATGCGGCGCTGTTTACGGCGAATATTCTGATATTTCAAGCCGTGTACGGCCACGTTAAGCGGCCTGACGGGCTGCCGCTGCGCTATCCGAGAACCACGTCGAGTATCATCATAAGGACAAAACCGACGGCGAAGCCTATTGTTCCGATGTTTGAATGCTCGCCCTCTGACATTTCAGGTATCAGCTCCTCAACCACCACGTAGAGCATTGCTCCTGCGGCGAATGCCAGCAGATAGGGCAGGGCGGGCGTCAGCATTGAGGCTAAAAGGACTACAAGCAGTGCGCCGACAGGCTCTACCAGTCCGCTGAGCGAGCCCATAATGAACGAGCGCAGACGGCTGTTGCCCTCGGCGCGCATGGGCATCGAGATGATAGCTCCCTCAGGGATGTTCTGCACCGCTATGCCTATTGCCGTGGCTGTGGTCGCGGCTGCTGTTATCATCGAGCCGTCCTGCATGGCTCCGGCCAGCACAACGCCGACGCTCATGCCCTCGGGCAGGTTGTGTATTGTTACCGCAAGAGACAGCATTGCCGTGCGCGACAGGCGGCTGCGGGGGCCTTCTGGCTTGGCGTTGCCTATGTGGAGATGAGGCGTTATGCGGTCGATAAGCAGCAGAAACGCCATGCCGGCCAGCAGGCCTGCCGCCGCGGGGACAACTGCCATGCGCCCCATGCCGGCGCACATGTTCATACCCGGGATGAGCAGCGACCACACCGAGGCCGCCACCATTACGCCTGAGGCGAAGCCGAGCAGCGCCTTCTGTACTGCCGCAGGCATAGCCCCACGCATGAAAAACACAAAAGCCGAACCGAGCACTGTGCCGAGAAACGGGATAAGTATCGTAATAAGCATTATATAACTTGTTGTATTTTTATTCTGTTGCCATAAAGGCGGTGAACAGCCGAATGACCTTTTCCCCCTGCAAATGTAAGCATTAAATTCAAGCGGTGCAAATTATTTTTTTGCTGTACGCCGGCCTTTTCATGAACATTGTCAGCAGACATTGTTCATGCCGTCTTTCAGCGTCTTTACAACCCGTTTATAATCAGCGCATTGCCAATATGAACTGGTATTGTAAAAGGCGGTCTTTCAGAGTGCAAAAGGTCACCTCCAAGCATGCAAAAGGCCACCTGTCAGAACGCGGAAGGTGACCTTTTGGAATACAGTATGCCGTAATAACCGCACAGCCCGGCAGTCTACTGCCCGCCGCGCTTCTTCTCCACATTTATCAGCAGCAGACCTATGGCTGTCCAGATAAGTTCTCTGACGCGTACGATAAGCGCCACAAAAATGCCCGCTCCGGCCGAAAGAGCCAGTCCGGCGGCAGACATCATGAAGCCGCCCTCACGTCCGCCAAGCTGAAGCGGAAGGAAAAACAGCAGGTTGGCGAACAGACTTGTGAACGCAAGTATCAGTACGCACTGCGTAAAGGTGACATCAACGCCCGGCAAGACATAAAGTATGAACAATATCTCAAAGGCCGAGCAGAAGCGGCAGGCAAGTTCAAGCAGCACGGCTGAGGCGAACGTCTTAGGGTTCTGGTTGTGCAGTGCGGCTATCTGGCGGTCAATGGTGTCGAGCTGCTCCTTATGCCTGTCAATGAAGCCTCGTGCCCATCGCTTCAAACCGGGTATATGACGGACGAAGTTCATCAGCCTCACTGCCATGCCCTTGCGGTATCCCTTAAGGAAGAACCACACGCCGAGAGCACAGAAAGCTCCGGCCGACGCAAGTATGATGTCGATAAAGAAGTTAAGCCGCTCGGTAATAAGATAAATAAGGATAGACATCAGCCAGAAAATAAAATGACTGAAAATATGAGTCATTGCATAAAGAATAACCGACGAGGAGGCGCGCTCAGTACCAATCTTGGGCGACAATGCCATGATGCGGTAAGGCTCGCCGCCCATTAGTCCGCAAGGGGTTGTATAATTAAGGGCAAAGCCTGATACGGTTATCTTATACAACCAGAAAAATCCGACCTTGCTCTTGCCCGTCTCTCCGCTCCTTATTATGATGTACCACGTCGCCGTGTTGAACAGATAAAGGACACCCCACAACGCTAAGACGGCGAAAAACCAGTAGCCTGCGCCCGTCAGTCCGCTCCACACTTCACGGTAATCAAGCTGCGTAAGCATTATTACCAGCATCACGATGCCGAACAGGAAGAATATGTTCCGGTACTTCCTTTTCATAGTTAAAAGGCTTATTAAATTAAGTGTTAAGAATTAAGAGTTAAGAAAAATATGCTTTGCTGTCAATCTATTCCCTTTTCTTAATTCTTCGTTATCAACTCTTAACTCTTAATTCTTAACTCTTAATTCTCAGTTTTGCCCATTCTTTGCCTTCGGGATATTAAATCGTGCCTTCTCGCTGTCGTCACGTTTCTCGTGATAAAGTTTCTCTAACGGATGAACCAGCGGTGCGTCGTACCCGGTCCGGTTACGGAAAATGTCGAGCGCAACATACACCGCATTGCGGAACGAACTTTCGTCGGCAACGTTCTTTCCGGCTATTTCGTAGGCCGTTCCATGGTCTGGTGACGTGCGTACTATCGGCAGTCCGGCAGTGAAGTTCACGCCTTCACCGCGGTCAAGAGCCTTAAACGGAGCCAGCCCTTGGTCGTGATACATGGCCAGCACGCCATCGAACGATCCGTAAGCACCGCTGCCAAAGAAGCCGTCGGCCGCCCACGGGCCGAAAGCATAAACACCTTTTTCGGCCAGTTCTTTGATTGCCGGGACGATGATCTCCTGCTCTTCCTTGCCTAACAGACTGTTGTCGCCGGCGTGAGGATTGAGTGCCAATACGGCGATACGCGGGTTGGAAATACGGAAGTCGCGCTTTAACGACAGGTTGAAGATTGTTGCTTTCTCAACAATCAGCTCTTTCGTTATTGCTGCCGAGATATCTTTTACAGGCAGATGGGTCGTCACCAGAGCCACGCGCATCATGTCGTTGAGCAGTATCATGAGCGACTTGTTACCGTCGCCGACCCTCTCTTCAAGATATTCTGTATGCCCGCAGAAGTTAAATCCGTCACCCTGAATGTTGCTTTTGTTTATCGGAGCCGTTACAAGTACGTCAAACAGGCCGGCCTTATAGTCTGCCATTGCCCTGTCGAGAGCCTTGAGCGCAGCCGTTCCCGCCTCTTTTGAAGGCGAGCCAAGCTCCACCTTCACCTCCTCGTCGAATGTTGTAAGCAAGTTGAGCTTGCCGTTATGAGCGTCTGCGGCCGAGTTGATTATCGTGAAATTGGCCTGGATGCCGAGCGCGTTACGGTGATAGGCGGCCACCTTAGGCGAGCCGTAGATTATCGGAGTGCACAGCTCTAACATTGCCGGTTCGGCAAATGTCTTGAATATAACTTCATAACCTACACCGTTGGTGTCGCCGTGGGTTATGGCGACGCGTATCTTTCTGTTTTCCATAAATCTGTTTATTTGATAGTTAAAAAGCGCGGGGTAGCAGACCATGGCCTCTTTATGCCCCGGTTATATCTTATTGAATAAATTTTCTCAACCGTTCACTCTTAACGTGTAAAGTGCCGCCTCAAGACACCTTATCATGTTGCGTTTCTTCATCCCCGGGGCATATACGAACGCCTCAGCCACAATCACGCGGTGCCGCAGAGTGTCAACCACCGCATGAGAGACGAACGGACCGCCCATGGCATCGCCCATAATCTCCCATAATCCGCGTGTAATCAGTATCTTGCGGCCATGTTCCTCAGCCACACCGGCCTTCACAGTGCCTGCCGATGTCTGCATATACATACCCGGACGTTCACCGGGTATGTTTACCCGCATCACGCTGTCACGTGCGGCCAAAGCTCTTTCAGGCTGCAAACGGTCACCGGGGTATGTGTAAACGCAGACGTTCCGCATAGCGTCAGCCCTGTTGTCTGACAGCCAAATGAAGTTGTCACCCCGCTTGCTTGAGCGTAAATCCGGGGGCAACTTTATCCTGCAACCAAACATTGACGCCACAGCATCGGCTGCATCGGTATTATTTGCCGCGTCAAGTGTTGATATTGCGGCGTTCAGCTCGGCACGTGTCAGAAGATTGATGATGCCCTTACTGACACCGGTCAGCCGCGAGACAAGCTCTCTATGTGACGGAGCGTTGACATATACAACGGTCTGCGGCCTTGCCCATAGGTTCTTCTCATATCTTACGCGCGTTTCAGTAAACTGACCGGGGCTGATGTTTATGATGACGATGTTGCGTGCAAGACGTGCCGTCTGATTGAAACGTGAGCTGTCAGTGACCGACACGTCAAACATCGGTTCGGGTTGAGGCAGTCCGTCAACATCATGCGAAAGCATACTGTCAATGGCCTGCGCGGCTGTTATGTCATGGCCTGATACTATCAGAACCTCATACGGCCGTCCGCCGCTCTGTGGCAACACCGATGTTTTTCCGCCGCCGCACGAGCATATTAATGTCACCGCAACGAGGATGACGGGCCACTGTCTCATGTCTTGAGACCGGCCTCCTTTCGTGCCGTACTCAGCAGGCCACAGGCCGCAAAGATATCTTGTCCGCGGCTGGCACGTATCGTTGTGAATATGCCGTGCCCGGTAAGATAGTCGCGCAAGGCCTCCATGCGCTGTTCGTCAGCCCCGTGAAGGTCTACGCCCGGTATCCTGTGGAAGCGTATCAGGTTAACACGGCAGTCAAGACCTTTGAGCAATCTGACTATTCCGCGGGCGTGAAGAGGGGTGTCGTTGAGTCCGCCGAACACGATATACTCAAACGAAAGGCGCCGCTGATGACTGAAATCATAATTGCGCAGCAGGTCTACAATCGCTTCAATCGGCATCGCTTTCTCTGCCGGCATCAGCATTGCGCGCTGCTCATGAACAGGTGAATGCAGGCTTATCGCAACATGACACTCGCTTTCTTCTATAAAACGGCGCAGCTTGTTCTTAACGCCCACACTGCTTACGGTGATACGCTTGGGGCTCCATGCGTATCCCCAGGCTGCCGTAAGAACCTCGGTGGCGCGCAGAACGTTGTCGAGATTGTCCATCGGCTCACCCTGACCCATGAACACTATGTTGGTAAGGCTGTCGCGTTCGGGCACTGAATATATCTGGTTAAGTATGTCGCCGGCGGTCAGGTTGCCTTCAAATCCCTGCTTACCGGTCTGGCAGAACAGGCAGTTCATCTTGCATCCCACCTGTGACGATACGCACAGCGTGGCACGGTCATGATCCGGTATGAACACCGTTTCGACAAACTTGCCGCCTGACGTAGGGAAAAGATACTTTACCGTGCCGTCATGAGAAGTCTGCTTGTCGGCCGGAGGCATGCTGCCTACGGTATAACGCCGCTTCAGCTTCTCGCGGTTTGCCTTGGATATATCAGTCATTTCGTCAATCGAGCCGACATGTTTAGAATAAAGCCATTTGGCAATCTGGCCTCCGGCAAACGCCGGCAGACCTGTCTGCTTAACCACATCTTTCAGCTCGGAAAGTGACATTCCCAATAGCGGTGTTAAGTTTTCTCCCATTATCGCCACGTTGATTTTTACCTGCAAACTTACATAAAAAAATCCATTTACCGCCGTTTTACGCTGAAAATCGTCTCTTTGCTGCATATTCACACATCAGTACGCCGGAACGAAGCGCAGCTTGCCTAACCTTATTAATATAAAAGATGCTGCCCTCACACATGAAAGCAGCATCTTGATAAATGGTTAATTGTTGATTGTAATGGTTGTGAAGGCTCGGAGAATAGAAGAAGATGCACCTGATGTCGGTTTTTTATTTGTCCCCGCGGCGATATAATGTAACATAATACTATTAGTTTCTGAATCCCAAAAATAATATCCATTACTTGCTAAAATATCTGCAGCTTCTTCCCCTAAATCCTTTCTAATCGCAACAATATTATCTGCTATTTCTTTACGATTTGAACCTACGTATTCAATTTCTTCCAAAGTAGGCAATCGCCACTCGCCAATCTCGCTTACAGCCAACTCCTCTATACCTTTATCTACCGCAGCTTTTATTGATTCCGGATCTTCATCATCAAATATCAGTCCGTTTTTTGATTTTGCAGACATCAGAGTATAAACAGTCGAGCCACTTTGTTTATTCTCCCTCAACACATAACAGCCCTTATATAATTTGCCGACCTGTGGTACATCATCTGAGGTAACATCATCTTCTCCGGTCTCTTCACCACCTTCGTCTACAGTCGGGCCGCTTCCTATATTACCAAAATCAAAAGTAATATTTGTATCTTCAGCCCATTCTACGCCGGTTATCGTACCTTTAAGCTGCACGTCTTCTCCGGTGAAAGAGCCGGAAATATTGATTTTATGATTGGCCTTTAGATCCTCCGGGCATAAATAAGAATAAGTCAGCTTCTTACCGGTTGTAGTCGTAAATGATATTCCTACAGTAGCCTTACCTACAGCTTCTAACAAATATTCGCCCTCAGTGCTTTTCCACGTAGTACCGTCTGCATCCTTTGTCAACGTTATCTCATACCGCCCTTCCGTTCCAGAATACTCGCCATCGAGCAACAAATTCTCGTAAAGCGGACTTATAGAAACTGACACAGCAGTAACGTTGGCAGGCACGTTGCTGATAGTTACAGACTGCAGCAGCATCACCTTGCGCTCAAGAGACAGCGTCAATGAGTTCTGCTCCCCGAAAGCGAGCGTCACCGTGTTGTGCGCAGTCATCAGGTCACCGTGCTTCTTGCCGGCTTTCAGCGAGATAACAGTCTCCTTTGTAGCATTCTCTTTCGTCGGGAGGTCATACGTATCAGCATCAGCTCCGGCCACGGCATAGACATCATAACTGCCCTCAGGTAAATCAACAGATAACTCATCATCACCCGAACCAATGGACGAAACGGTGACACATTTATCATTTTCACCAAAAATATATACATTCACAGGATAACTGACCGTGCCCTCACTACCGTCAGCAGCCGCTCTCGTGCGCACCACCAACGTACTGTTGGCCTCCTTACTCTCAAGTTCATCGTCACTGAACTTCTCACATGAAAAGAACGAAAATGATAAAAACAGCCATAATAGGGCTTTCAAACAAAGCATGTGTTGTCTCATGTCAGGATTAATTTAAATTTCAACTTATTAATAATAAAAGGATTTTCGCCCTCAGTTTTTCAAAACAAAAGTAGTGAAATACGAGAAAAACAGAGTAAAACTATCCGCTGATTTTATCTTAATTTCACAAAATTAAAAGTCATTAATACATCAAGTCCCTCATCCGTACCCAGCCAATAATAACACAGCCGTAAATCAGCCATAAAACCGGCAAAGACGTGCCGTACCACAAAAGGTGACCTATTGCGTTTCAAAAGGTCACCTATTACAACGTAAAAGGCCACCTTTCAGCGTGTAAAAGGTGACCTTTGAGAATACGGCTTTCCAACATATTCTAAAGAACGCTTACAACACGTATTTCAAGTATTTGTACAGATATTGGGGAACTGTAATAATATCAGATAAAAAACGTAGAAAATAATAAGATTGTAATAAAATAATCTTATATTTGTAGGCAAAACAATAATTATTTTATAGCTAAACATATTATGACTTTAAAGAAAACGCTTCTAATTCTGTTAACGTTCTTTATCATTACAACAACAGGAGTAAAGGCTGATGAAAATACAAAATGGCCAGATATTCCACTGCTGAGTATTACAACCGAAAACGGTGAAATTCCGTCATGTGACGTTGTCTATCCTCCTGAGGGATGTGTTGGCACCGGTATCACAAACGCCGACTATGTTGCCGGACGACTCGTCATAACCATGAAAGGAGAAACTTTGTATGACTCCGGTGACTACATAAAGGATGAATCGGGAATGAGAATAAAGATAAGAGGCAACAGTACTGGCGCCGCTCAAGGACAAAAACCATACAAAATAAAACTGTCAAAGAAGTTTGACATGCTTTTCCGTGGAGACGAAGACTATAAAGAAAAGGACTGGAACCTGTTAAGAATAAGTACCTGGAACCCCGGGCTGAATAACGAAGAAAGCAATATCCTCACAGTATTAGGCTTCATCATAAGCAAAGCCGTCGGCATGGAATGGACTCCCGGATACACATTTGTCAACCTTGAGATGAACGGTAAATATATGGGTATGTATTATCTTACCGACGCAGTGGAACGAGGAGACAAAAGAGTAGACATAAAGAAAAGCGGATATCTGATTGAAAGTGATGCCTATTATTGGAATGAAGATGTATCTTTTAAAACCAATCATCAACCGACACAACTCGGCTACACATACAAATATCCAGACTCTGACGATGTTGATGAGCAAACAACACTGAAAATCCAAAACTACATCAACAAATTTGAAGATGCGCTTTATTCAAACAATGAAGATATTTCTGAGTATATCGATCTTTCAATGTTCGCAAGATGGATACTTGCGCACGATATTCTGAACTCAGGGGATGCGCTCGGCTCAAACATGTATATTTATAAAAACGATTTCGTAGACGAGACGCCTACATCAACAAAACTGAAGATGGGTCCACTATGGGATTTTGATTCTGCGTTCAAAATACCCGAAGATGCCGGGAAATGGTGCTCTTTGCATAATACAGAATATTTCTATTGGCATGAATTATTCAAACATCCCGAATTTGTAAAAGCATATATAGATGCTTGGAAAGAAGTAAAACCAAACTTGCTCGACAATGTTGTTAATGGTTTCAACGATATGAAAACCACTTATAGCAACAGCTTTGAAGAAAGCATGAATTTACATAAGACCATATATCCTAATGAATGTAAGAACAGTCTTCAAGCACAGATTGATGAGCTAACTGATAAAATCAAAAACAGAATTACCGAGCTTGATATGCTTACTGAGCAACTTGATAAAAGTACAGGCATAAAGAATGCGGTCACTGCTGAAAAATCTGTACCTATGCACGTGTTTGACATCTATGGTATAAAACATAAATCTTCTGACATTGACACACTACCCAAAGGGATATATGTCATTAAATACAGTGACGGTACAGTAAAAAAGATATATAAGAAATAAAAAACAACTGTACTTATTCAGATTAAAAAGTCCACGAGATTAAATACAAGGAACGGAAGTTATCCTGAATTTACTGATATTTATATCACTGGCAATTTCAGGATATCTTTCGTAGATACAGACTTCCACGCTAATCCAACTTTTCTGCTATAATACTGTCATACACCCGTATCACACTATTCACATCAAAACGTTTCTCGGCAAGCCTCCGGCTATTTACTGAGAAACCGGCCTTTTCTGCATCCGTAAGTTTTATATATTTTATCATTGCATCAGCAAGAGCCACGTAGTCATGAGGTTTTACGAGGTATCCGTTTACCCCGTCATCAACAAGCTCTCGACAACCTGCAATGTCAGTGGTTATCACCGGCTTGCCTGATGCACACGCTTCCATTAAAGACCGGTTCATCCCCTCAAAATGTGAAGGAACTACAATGATCAGACCTTTCTGACTAAACACGGACCTCATGTCACGGACAAAACCGTTATACTCAACAATGCCATCGCTCTCATCTTGCTTTATCCGCTCTACGGGTACACTTTTAGGATAAGCCGGGTCAAGCGAGCCCAACATCCGGAAACTGACATCAGGATATTTTTTCTTTACCATCCTTGCAGCCTTGGAAAACTCATCATAACCCTTATCCCATGAAATACGGCCGACAAACATGAAAACTATTTTGTCTGATACATTATTATGAAATCTGTATCTGTCAAGATTTACACCTTCTCCGCCCTCAAGTAAAATCACTTTATCCTTACGGCAAAAGTGGCTGTTAATCACGAAGCTGTAATTGTCGGCATTTAAAATCATCAGTTTATCAGTAAACCGTAAGCCGAATTTATAAAGTGCACGTGCGAATTTAGTCTTAAATGCTTCTGTCTTAAAAATATAGCCAAGACCCGCTATCATGGCCGTCGTATAGCAGCGTCTTAATTTCGCAGCCATACTCCCATAGATATTGGGCTTTATCGTATAATTGAACACGAAATCAGGCTTTTCCTTCCTGATGATTTTATACAGTTGTAAAAAATATTCGAAATCGCCTATAGGGTTTGTACCGGTACGCTTCATTTTAACCGGAATATATCTGACACCTTCAGGTCTGTCTGTACGCATCTGGTCATCCTCCTTCTCGGGAGCGGCAAGCACAATATCGTACCCCTTATCTTTAAAGTGCCTTATCACATCTCCCCTGAAATTAACCAGCCCCCATAACGTGTTGTCACAAAATAATATCTTAGATTTTTTCTTTATGTCAGCCATTTCTCTTATCATTTATTAATTGCTTGTAAAAGGCTAAATAGTTGTTCACTGTATTCACGATGTTATACTTCTGTGCCTTTGCACGGCAGGTTTCTGACTTACGCAAATACAGACAGTTGTCACACTTTAACGCCAATATTTTGTCTGCCAAATCTCTATCATCACCGGGAGTAAACAAAAGTTCAGTGTCATCTATCATCTCAGCTAATCCCTCCACACGGGAGCCGATTACAGGACGCATGCGTGCCATGCCCTCAAGAGCCGCAAGCCCGAAGCCCTCCCAATGCGAAGACATCACACCTAAATCTGCTGCTATCCACAGACGGTCAACATCCGTTCGCTGATATAGAAAATGTGCACGTGCAGATACACCTGTATCGGCTGCGAGCCTAATGCACTGATCAAGCCTGTCTCCCGCACCGGCAAACACAGCATGCACATCATCAGGCAAATGTTTAAGTGCCCGTATCAGGCAATCCTGATCTTTTTGTTCGCTAAACCTCGCCACCTGTAACACCATAAAATCATTATCGGTAAGTCCGTCAACCAGTCCACGCCGTGAAATCTTCTTACAGCCGTTTGATGTGTCAGGAAGTTTTATACCATTCTCAATGACCGCCAGCTTCACCTTGCGCGGTACACGCTTGCTCATAAACTCAAAAGTAGCGGACGAGATGCAGGCAATTCCGTCATATAAGCCGTAAATATAACGGTCAGTCCATGTTGTCAACCGATATTTTGCACGAGTGTTAAATGTATTATGTTCGGTAGTAATCAAAACAGAATTACAACCTGACAGCCAATACGCTAAAGCCGCCCAATATTGTGCCGGGAACAGATGCACATGAATAACGTCGTAACCTTTAAAATCAGATACAATCCTAAAAACATTCAACGGGCTATATAAGCCACCGGGTGTACGGGCGACATTGACTTCTATTCCACTATCTCTGACCCGGCTTTCAAAAGGAGCAACACCATTACTTTGCAGCAACAACAATCTGACATCGTGCCCTGCATTACGCATTAAGGGCAACATATCAGCCAGCAAGCGTTCTGCACCACCTGTATTAAGTGAATTAATGACATGCAATATTTTCATTTATCCCTCCCGAGCATAATCTTATCCTTAATATGAAAAAAAAGACCTATTGGTGCAAAAACATGGGCAATTAAAGGTATTCTGATTTCAGACGCATTATGTCCACTATAAACAGCACATAATTTGAACCTCCAATAGTTTATCCAAGACCTTATTTTCACAGATACAGGAACTTGGCATTCTGCCTGTTCGGCGTAACACAGCGTTGAAGCCCGCCAGTTTTTCATACGCATTCGCGTTATATGTGCAGAAAGTCCATCTGAAAGATATTCGCAGAAATAAACGTTTTCATTAAAATAATGTGTCAGATATTTCTTTGCAATTCTATTAAAAAGTAATGCTTCAGGACAAAACGTCTCATCTTCATATACAGGAAAAGGATATTCTCTTAACACAGATGTCAAGATTGCCTCAGCAAGATCCCCTTTCACCTTCATGGTATATCTAAAATAAAACGGAGTGCACTCAATGTTTTTAAAAGAAATGTCACCTCCTATTCTTGCTCCCTTTGAATTATATCTCATTCCGCAAAGTACACCTACTTTGGGTGAAACTATATTTTTTTCTTCTTCCAAAAATTTGGATATGCTGTCTTCAGGAAGCCAGTCGTCACTGTCAACAATAAAGAACCATTTACCACGGGCAATCTTTGCGCCTGTATTTATAGCCACATGCTTACCCTGATTGGGAACTTTTATGTACTTGACAGAAAACTCTTCATGCGTAAACGAAGCACACAATTCTGCTGTATTGTCAGTCGAACCATCATCTACGATTATCCATTCAAAATCTTTACATGTCTGTTTGCAAAGGCTCTGATATAAATTATTTAACACGTAAGCCCGATTGTATGTCGGTGTAAATATCGTAAATTTCATAATAACGGCCTTAAAATCATTTTTATAAACAATATACTACGCAGCCCATAAAGACGATAATTTCCACAAATTACATGGCATAATCTTTTGAGTTTACTCTCACAGACAAAATGAAAGAAATCATTATACACATTTCTTTTCTCTTGCGGCATAATATTTTTATTCGTTTCATAAAAACTTTGTATCGCAATATAATGCTTTTTACTAAGCACAGTCTTGCTTTTAGAAAAGAAATCGATTGCTTTTCTTGTCTTTTTGGTGTATGTTTCACCTGTAACTGTACCTTGATGACGTCTGTAAAGCATCAAACGAATATCCATGTAGAAAAGGTCTCCAAATGTAAGGGCCGCTAAAGTCACGACATGGTCGTGCATCGCCACATATTGAGGGATATTCTTACAAATATTTTTCAACATGGTATTAAACATTAAAGCGCACCCCTGAATACCTGAATTTATAAAAAAAACATCTTTCAATTCTTTTGGATGACACATCGTTGCATATCCTGATATTGAAGAAGAGGCCATATCGTAAACATATGAATTGCTGTAAACAGCGATAGGCTTTGTGTTGTCACACTGTACAATAAACTCTAACATTTTTTCCAACTTGTTTTCAAGCCAAATATCATCCTGGTCACAGAATATGGCAAACGGAGCTTTTGAATACTCTAACAGATGCAGGAAATTACGTCCTGCATCATGATATGTTACGCCGTCTTCTATTAATTTAATCCGACTGTCAACAGCCGCAAAGCGTCTGACTATGGACAGTGTAGCGTCAGTTGATCCATCATCGTGAACGTAAAGCGTCCAACTTCGCATACTTTGATTTATTATCGAACAAAGCTGTTGCGGCAAGTAATCGGCTCCGTTGTACGTAGCCATTAATATGTCTATCTGTTGCATTCTTCTATTTTTTATGAAATATAAACGGCATGGCCGCAAGCGCAATGTATTGTATCGTTAATGAAAGATTGGTAAACACAAACTCACCAATAAATTCGAGAAAAAGAAATGTTATGAAAATGGAATACATAATTTGTTCTAAATTACCCCCGCTCTTATTTTTTTTATATAGAAAACCATAAAAGCTTCCATATACCATGGAAAAAAACAATATACCAATAAGTCCAAAATCAACGTAAAATGGATAAAGTGAAGTATATGTATTTGTATTTATCGGCACACTTACAAATTCGAGAATTGTCTGTATTGGCGGGATATCACTACCCAAAGTATAAGCTATTGCATAAAAAAGGCGAAATGTGTTCTCACCGAAATGCACTGCGGACATTGGCTCAGCAAAATAGTCAAAGGCCGCCATGCTTGAAGAAAGATACATTGATAAGAATTCTGCAACGCTGAAATCTTCACTTCCAAGACGTGCAGTCTGAACAGCAAAACATATTGCAATAAAGACTATAAAACCATAAAACAGCTGCTTCTTACCAAACATTTTTTTTATATATCCAAGATAAAAAAAAGCGAATAAAACACAAAGAAAATTAGTTTTTGCCATGGACGTAAAGGCGTACAATATGTTTACAAAAAGAACCGAATATATTATCCATTTCTTTTTGAAATACATCATAACAAAAAAAAGAGAAACATAAGCAATGGGAATACAATAAACCAGTGGGCCAAAATCAGGTGGCTGTATGTTCTCATCCACACCGGTATTCATTACGCGAAGATAACGGAACATTGTCTCCGGCTCCTCCAATAAAGCAATAGCAAACACCGTGATGCAAAGTACCGGTACAACGGTAAGTGTAATAAGTATATACAGATGTAACAATTTCATGTCCGGCAATACACCCACAGACTGTGCTGAAGACGGCCGCGTAATATATTCAGAAATACAAGAAGATACAAAGAATCCAACAATCCATAGTGTTAACGCAATAGGGAAATCATGACGTATCGGGTAAAGCTCACTCGGCAGCAAATAATAAATAAGTATAATGACCGACCATACGCCAGGTCCGATGACATAAGGAGCAAATACATCTTTTGACAAATACCATCCTAATATCGTCAAAATCAAAAGAAATATGAGTACCAATGTCAACATTTAAGCGAACATTTTTTATAATTATAAAACATCATCACTGCAACGAACAATTCTGTAAATGCCGCAGACATGCAGGCTCCGGCAGCAAAAAAGAGCGGAATGAATATCAATACCGTAGCGATAGATAACAGCGCAGCCATAAAATAGACATTCCTAAAACTATGCGCTGTTTCGCTGTTTCCCAGCGCTATAAGTCCTAACTGACCATAAACGCCACCTATGCCGATAGCCAACGGCACGAAAGAAAATATCCGCATGAGAGGCACTATATCATCATATTCCTCACCTAAAAGACTAGGCAGCCAGCCACTACTTGCAAATAAGACCAGACTGATTACAATCATTACCGCCACGACAATGACCTTAACCTGACGGAATAACCGTACAGCATCAGCCCGACTACCAGCAGCAAGAGAACTGATTTTCGGGAAAAACACCTGGCTCAACGGTGTATAAAACAAGAAGCACACCGCTCTCATAATCCTGTCAGCAGAAGAATATAATCCGACAACTTCAGTGACACAGAAAAACCCGAGTATTATCACTGTCAATTGAGTGTAAACACTTGTAGAAGCATTTGAAAGGAATAGGGGGAAACTACATGAAAGCTCTTTTTTTATTCCTTCAATACACGGCCGGACACAACAGATCCACCTCTTTGTCAATATATAAATGCTTGACAAAATTGCCGTAGACAAAAATACCGCAGATTGCAAAAAGGCTGCTAAAAGATAATCTGACTGCTGCCTTACAAAAATGAAGATCAGCGGTAACAGCAATAATTTTGATACCGTATTGATTATAGAAAACAAACGTATTTGCCCAATTCCCTGATAAAGCCACATAAAAGTAAATGTAGAACCAAGGAGCATGGGAAACGTTGCAAATATAGCTTTAGAATAAACTTGAAAAGTATCAAACAACGCAATAAACAGAAACATTATAACCACAGCTACAAAAAACAAGATCGTTTTTGCAGCTACAACATTCCAGAAAACCGTGCTACGAGCACGTTTCTCTGCTGACACAGCTATATTTTTAGTTGCGCTGAGATTAAAACCAAAATCAACTAAAAGTACCAGATATTGTATGAAAGACAACGAAAAGCCGATGTACCCATAACCGGATGTGCCGAGCTTTATCATAAGATATGGCATGATAAGTACCGGCAACAGCTGATTTACTCCTTGAAGAAGAACAAGATAGCACGAATCAGCGATTTCTTTATGTCCAACTCTTAGCACATTAAGCATCACTGACAGTCATCAATTTCGGTAATGATAATAGTATGTCTTACCTAACAGCCAAAGCACACTGCATGAAAATGATAACAGAAAAACTATAAAAACCGTTACTATTCTCTTTGGAGCTGACGGCAATAAAGGAATTACAGAAGGCTGGATTACTGTAAACGCCGGAGTACGTTCTTGTACCTTCGCCTGAGCTATCTGCAACTGTGCCGTTGATTGTGAATACATATTATAAGATAGTTGCACTTCATTTTCCAGCATTTCACGCTCTTTGATATAAGATGTCAATACTAAATCTGTATTTGAATCCGAGAATTTCGTATACTTATATTGAGCTGCCAGATATTTTTGCTTAAATTCATCAGTTATTTTCTGTACATATTCCAAATCTTTTCTTGCTTTAGATGTCCTGTAATCAGTTATGTAATCCTGCAATTTCCGGCAAATCAGATCTGCAATCTGAGCTGCAACGTCAGGGTCTTGAACTTCTACTTCTATCGTTATCATGTCTGTTTTCTTATCCACACTGCAGAAAAAAGAACGTGAAAAAGTTTTTGCAATCCGTTCCTGACCTTTAGTCATTCGTTTTGGATCTGCATTCAGGTTATTGTCCTTGCCTTTATCTGAGCCTGAAAAATGCCACCATGCAGTCTTCTGACAATCATTAAAATATTCATAAATGGTTACTTCTTTATTATCCAAACGAGCAACCTTGACTTTTTCCTTGAACATGTTGACAATAAACACTGTGGAAGACAACACCTTCGGATAAAATTCCGGATAGATAGCGTCTTCCGTCGAATTTCCTAATTTAATTCCGGCCATTGAAGCTAACGTCCCCAACGTACCTGATAAAGACAGACTGTTGTCAACAACTTCAGGCAACAATATTGTACTGGATGTATATTTACGGGGTATGCTGACTATGTAAATCACTGAAAAAAGTGTTATGGCCGACGTGAAAACAGAGATAAAAACAATGTTTTCACGTATTAACCGCAAAAGTCTCACTATCGCAGGCACATCTTCTTTCACCATATAATTTCTTTTTTTACGTTATTAATCTGTCACTAATGAAAAACGGGCAACAAACAAACTGACATAAAAGCAAACTCCGCCAAGCAAAAAAACATCAATATGTGTTATTCCCGGTAACAGGTTTTCTCTGTAAAGAACTTTTCTTTATTCGCCTATTTAAACAAGTTTGCCAGCGTTGCAAGCATCGTGGCGATGGATGCGGCTGATGTTCCGATTGACAGTTTTTCGGCTATTGACATTGTGGTAACTTTCTTTTGTGGAACGAAGATTTCGCAGCCGGGAAGGGGCTTTGCGCCGTCACTCACCTTGGCTACGGTGCCGTTCATGTAGATGATGAACGCCTGGCTCTTCTTTGCGCGGTTACTGTAGCCGCCGGCCTGACTGATGTAATATTTCGCCTTTTTGCCTTCAACATAGCCTACGGTGTTAGGATACATCACCTCACCGTTAATTTTTACCGTTGCGTTATACTGCGGAACAATGAGGCGGTCGCCCTCACGGAGAACGATGTCGGCATCGCAGCCCGGCTCGGCCAAAGCCTTGTCGAGTTCTATTCCGACAGAATAAGTGTCAGGTATCTCAAACCTCTTCTTACGCTCCTCATCGTCTATTTTGACGGCTTTGCCTGCTCCGGCTGCCTCAAGCTCCAGCCGGGCAGCCTCTTCCTCAGCCATTCTGAAGGCTACTTCATACCTTTTGCGCTCGTTCGCGTCCATTATGCGCTCTATACGGGCACCGGCCACGTATGCACGGTCGTTCACACCGCCGGCGTTTCTTATCAAATCACTCAGGCGTTGGTTCTTTTTCGAGAGAGTATATGTGCCGCTGAACATCACTTCTCCCTCTACCGTAACGTTCTGCTGCTTGTAATATCCCGGACTTCTGCGGACATACACCTCATCAAAAGGCATGAGCTTAAAGCCTGGTTCGCCATCGATTACGAAGCCGTCTTTCAGTGCGAACGTATATGTCCGCGCTATTATTGAATCGGTTGTAAGGGCCTTAGGATTAACCATACGGCGTGCCACATCCACTTTTACTGTAGATGCAGTCTGCTTAAGTCCTCCGGCCTGAAGCACAAAGTCTTCAAGAGTCTCGTTATCAGCGTAATCATACACTCCGGGATTAAACACTTCACCGTGTATTGTGATAGTCTGCCGCTCCATCATTTCCTGCTTTGTGGGGATGAAGAGCACATCGTTATTCTGCAAAGGCAGATCAGCCACACGCCCGGCCATTATGCCTTCAACGTCTACTGGTATCACTTCGAGCGTGCGGTCGGGTTTCATGCGGTGCATCACGGCACGTGTCGTAAAAGCCTCCTCCTTCAGTCCGTCGGCGTATTCAATCAGAGAGCGCACGCTCGTGATGTCTCCGCCAACCTGATACATGCCCGGGCGGAACACGGCACCTCTGAGTTCAACCATGTTAGAATAGCGTTGTAATATCGAGTCTACGCTTACAGAGTCAGCATCGGCCAGCCGGAAAGCACCCATGTCAAACTCGTCAACATTGTAAACTGAGTATTCGCGGCCGGCCTTGCGCACCAGTCTCACCGACTTTTTGTAGGCATCGCCTGTAAATCCGCCGGCATAATTGAGCAGCGTTGCAACGCTTTCGTTCTTCTTCATTTCGTAATACATCGGGCGTTTCACCTTTCCCGTTATGTTCACGATACAGTCATAAGGCCCTACGGAGATAACATCGTTGTCGGCAAGGCGGATGTTTCCGGTCAGTTTCCCGTTGAGTATATAGTCATAGATGTCAACGGTAGACACAAGGCGGTTGTTACGGTACACCTTGATGTCGCGCAACGTACCGAGTTCGTTGGTGCCGCCGGCCATATAAAGCGCATGGAACACTGTGGCAAAAGCCGGCAGAGTATAAGTACCCGGATTATTCACCTCGCCCATTACGTTAATCATTATCGTGCGCGTCTGACCCACGGTGAGCTTTATTTTCGAGCTGGTATAGCGTGTGCCCACTGTCGAGCGCAGACGGGCATTGGCCTCTTCTACAGTAAGTCCGCCTATCTGCACGGGGCCGTAACCTTCAACAGTCACCGTCCCGTCAGGCGACACGGTGTCTTCTATCGTCTTCTGTGACGCTCCGTAGATGTCTATGAACACGGCATCGCCGGGCCCGAGCCGGTAATTCTGCGGTGTGGCTATATTCATTTCAGGCTCAAACGTCAGGTCTTTGTTATTGAAGATGTCGCGTCCGAACACTCTTTTCTTCGCCATTTCGTCAATAAGGCTGTTAAAATAAAGCGAGTCCGGCAATATCATGGGATACATCCCGTCAGCCGGAATGCCGGCACCGATGCCGGCAGCCGACCGCGTTAAACCGCCGTAAGCGCCGCCATTGGCATCACTGCTAATGCCCTCAGCGGCGTTGTTTGTGCGCATACGGTTCAGCGATATGCCTTCAGAGCCAGACTTGTTGCCGCTTAAGCTGCCGCTTGCATACCTGTCTCTGAGCTTTCTTATCTGGTCTATCTTCACGCCGCGCTGTATCAGCTTGGTCACTATCTGCGCCTGCGACGAGCCGGCGGTATGCTCTTTCATGACAAACTGTAGTATCTGCGCGTCGCTCATTGACGACTGAGCCATTACTGCTGAAGAAACCAGCACGGCCATTATCAGGGTTATGAAGATTTTGCGTATATACATATTATAATTATAGTTTTCAAAATTTACGCCCGCTCAGCATGCTCGCCGCCGTGCGTACCACTATGCTCAAATCAAGCCTCAACGAACGCCGCTCGAGATAACGGATGTCCATATTCAGCCTTATCAGCATTTTCTCCATCGTGTCGGTGTATCCGTTATACAGCGTTGCCTCTGAAGTAAGCCCGGGTTTCATCTTGTATATCAGGACATACTCCGGTGCCACGGCCATTATTTTATCGATAAAATACTTCCGCTCCGGACGTGGTCCGACAAACGACATATCACCCTTCAGGACATTCCACAACTGCGGAAGCTCGTCAAGATGATGCTCCCGCAGAAACCTCTCGGTACGCGTGGAAGTAGAGCTGTCGCACTTGGCCACAAGCCGCGGCTCTTCTTCGTTGTCGCTCAGAGTCCTGAACTTATATATTATGAACGGTTTTCCTCCGTAGCCTATTCTTTCCTGTGAGAATATCGCGGGGCCGTTTTTCTGTCGCTTAAGCATCAAGTATATAACAAGGAACACCGGCGACAGCACCACCATGCCGACAAGAGCCGACACGAAGTCTATTATCCGCTTCACAGCCAGCTGCAACGGCCCCATGGCATCGTGGCCACGGCGGCCGTCGTCTTTTATCTTTTTATCCATGCTATATATTTTCTGCCCTGTCTTTCCACTATTTACAGGTTCACCATATATATAACATGAAAAAACTGAAATTGTTGCAAAGATAGCATAATTTATTTTTATGAATGTCCGCAAACATCCAAATTAGCAAAGTTTAAACTGTCAAAGTGT
>C._urophasianus_2_cecum__coassemble_48_pt1 | contig 36811 bp, 35 predicted proteins | sample C__urophasianus_2_cecum__metabat2_low_PE_008 | metagenome-assembled genome bin C
AGAAGAAAATCAAGCAGATTCAGTATAAACTGAACAGAAGACCACGGGAAAAACTGCATTTCTATTCACCACTCCTTTGTTTTTTCGGAAATTTAAAATAACTTTGTCGCGTTTGCTGTTGAACTCTACAATCAATGCCAGGCCAAGGGTGAAACTCAATTTTCCGACACCAGCTGAGTGCTTTTTCAAAAATATTTTGTAATTTTGCACTTGCCGGTTGACTCTACCGACTCTACAGTTGACTCTACCAATTGTGCACATACTCGTTAATGGATGCAAAAGTGGTGAGAATTTATAACAATAACTTATTTACAATATGATCACAAATAAATCTGATTTGAAACGGTATTTAGCGATGGATCGCTATGCTTTAGGCAAGGGGGGGGAGAAAAATAAAAGGCCTAAATTAATTGGAGACTACATCTACAAATTTGAAATTTCATTGAGGTATCATGAATATTATCACAATATCATTTCGGCAGGAAATAGAAATCTATTTAATAGGTTAAGACTTCTTTGGTGGAAATATTGGCATAACAGTTTAGGTTTGTTACTTGGTTTTGAAGTTCCTATCAATGTTTTTGATGCCGGACTAAGAATTAATCATAAAGGTCTTCTGATTGTTAATCATCATGCCAATATTGGAAAATACTGCGACATACACCAAGGAGTAAATATCGGTGTGCAAGGTAATTCTCCAACTGATTGTCCAACTATCGGAGACAATGTATGGATAGGACCGGGAGCTAAGATTTTTGGAAAAATTACTATAGGTAACAACAATCAGATAGGTGCCAATGCTGTCGTAAACAAAAGTTTTACAGAAAACGGAATTGCCATAGCAGGTGTACCCGCAAAGAAAATCAGCAACAATCCTAATCCTTACGTGCGAAAATATCTTATAGACAAGTAGTTTTAGCTTTATTTGAAAGAAATGATTTTGTTTGAATTTTCTAAAAGTACATCATTACTCGAGTTCGGGATAATTAATCCGTTAAAAGAGGAAAAGTTGCCTGTCATCTTTTTCGATTTTAACCTGTAAAGTGTTAGGCTTATTGTCAAAAAAAGAACAGGCCATAAGCGCGGAACAGAAGTTGATGATGAAATTATGCAGGGATCTGTGCATCTTTTATAATGTAAAATGACACCTTTTGCGCAACGTCTCTTTAAGTCCTGAATATCAGACAGTTTCAGATTGCCGGATTACCGCAGATACCAAATATTGATGAAAAGCCTTTATTTTTTATCCGTCAGTTACCTATTTGCATATATAACCTTGTAAGGTTTTGAAAAAATAAGTATATTTGCATTCAGTAAAAGAAATAAAGAAAGCAACCGATGGAATTATATTTTACCGGAATAGTAATCACCGTATCATGTTTCCTGATAATAGGGCTGTTTCATCCGATTGTTATTAAAATCGAATATTACACCGGTACAAGATACTGGTGGCTGTTCTTGCTTATCGGCATTGCGTGTATTATAGCCGCCTTGTTCATTGCTAATTCCATAATATCCTCGGTTCTCGGCATCTTCGGGGCATCGAGTCTTTGGGCTATCAAAGAGCTTTTCGAGCAGCGCGACAGAGTGTTGAAAGGCTGGTTCCCGATGAATCCCAAACGCGAAAATGAATATAGAGACAGGAAATGAAGATAACCTTAATACTTGTAGGAAAGACGGCTGACAGGCTTTATGCCGAAGGCATAGACGACTACACAAGGCGTATAAATCATTATATCCCCTTTTCGGTAAATGTTATTCCTGAAATAAAAAACAGTAAAAACCTTAGCGAGAACCAACAGAAGGAGAAGGAAGGCGAACTGATACTGAGAACCATTGAAAACAAGAGCTTTACCGTATTGTTAGACGAGCATGGAAAGGAATACCGCAGCATAGAGTTTGCCTCGTGGCTTGAGAACAAACAGCAGACACTGAGGCATCTTACGTTCGTTGTCGGAGGTCCTTACGGCTTCTCGCAGGCGGTATATGACCGTGCCGACGGCAAGCTGTCGCTGTCGCGCATGACGTTCTCGCACCAAATGGCAAGGCTCGTGTTCGTTGAACAGATATATCGTGCGTGCACGATAATGCGCAACGAACCTTATCATCATGAATGAAAAACATATAGGCAAATATAAACTACTAATTATGGAAAAGACATGGAGATGGTTCGGCAAGAATGACAAGATAACTCTTGCCATGCTGAAACAAATCGGAGTGGAGGGCATAGTCACGGCTCTGCACGACGTGCCCAACGGCGAGGTGTGGACGCGTGAGAAAATCCGTGACCTGCGTGAGTACATCGAGAGCTACGGCATGCGCTGGTCAGTTGTTGAGAGTCTGCCCGTGTGCGAGAGCATCAAGTACGCCGGCACTGACCGCGACCGGCTTATCGAGAATTATAAGGAGAGCCTGAAAAACCTCGGTCTTGAGGGTGTGCACACTATCTGTTACAACTTTATGCCCGTACTTGACTGGGCGCGCACCGACCTTGCTCATCCCAATCCCGACGGCACGAGCAACCTCTACTTCAGCCACGCTCAGTTCGCATACTTCGACTGCTGCATCCTCAAACGCGATGGAGCGGAGAATGATTACAGTCCCGAGGTAATGGCGGAGGTGGAGAAGCTGAAGCAGACAATGACTATGGAGGACGACCATAAGTTAGTGGAGAACATCATAGTGAAAACGCAGGGCTTCGTCAACGGTAACATCACCGAAGACGACGAGCACCCCGTAGAGCTGTTCCGCCAACTGCTCGACCTTTACAAGGGCATCACCAAGGAGCAGCTCCGCGAAAACATGCGCTACTTCCTCTCGGCAATAATGCCCGTGTGCAACGAGTACGGCATATATATGTGCGTACATCCAGACGACCCACCATTCCCCATACTCGGCCTGCCGCGCATCGTTACGTGTGATGAGGACATAGAGTGGTTTCTCAAGGCGGTTGACGATCCGCATAACGGACTTACCTTCTGTGCAGGCTCTTTGTCTGCCGGAGCCCACAACAACGTGGTTGAGCTGGCCCGCAAGTATGCCGACCGCACATGGTTTGTACACATGCGCTCGTGCAAGGTGTTCCCCAACGGCGACTTCACCGAAGCCTCTCACCTTGGCGGACGCGCCGACCTTATAGAACTGGCGCGCATATTTGAGAAGACAAACCCGAGGCTGCCGATGCGCGTAGACCACGGCCCTAATATGCTTGGAGACGAGAACCGCGGCTATAATGCCGGCTACACGTTCCTCGGCCGCATGTTCGCCATGGGGCAGGTACAGGGTATACTCGCCACGGTAGACCGCGAGTTAGAGATAAACTGAGACTGAACATATAAATAAAAAAGGAAAAACGGCAATGAAAAATTTATTCGATATAAAGGACAACGTAACAGTAATAACAGGCGGCACGGGCGTTCTGGGTCGCACGATAGCCAAATATCTGGCTCTTAACGGTGCCCGTGTGGTAATTCTCGGGCGCAAGGAGGAAGTGGGAAACGAGATTGTTGCCGACATCGCAAATAACGGCGGTGATGCCTGCTTCATGAAGACAGACGTGATGAACATTGATGCCGTACGGAAGAACTGTGGCGATATACTGGCACGGTACGGTCGAGTTGACACTCTGCTCAATGCCGCGGGAGGCAACATGCCGGGTGCGGTAATCTCTCCAGGGCAGACATTCTTCGACCTGAAGGTTGACGAGTTCCAGAAGGTTCTCAACCTCAATCTCACCGGCACGGTAATTCCCACGCAGGTGTTCCTCAAGCCCATGGTGAATCAGGGCAAGGGCTCGATAATCAACTTCTCGTCAATGGCGGCGTTCCGCCCGATGACCCGTGTTTGCGGATATGCCGCTGCCAAGGCCGGAATAAGCAACTTCACGGCTTATATGGCGACTGAGTGCGCCAAGAAGTTCGGTGAGGGCATCCGTGTTAACGCCATTGCTCCGGGCTTCTTCGTCACGGGCCAGAACCGTGCCCTGCTGACCAATCCCGACGGGAGCTACACGCAGCGCGGTCAGGACGTTATCCGCCAGACACCGTTCGGCCGCATGGGCGACCCCGAGGAGCTGTGCGGAACGATACATTACCTGATGTCAGACGCGGCGAAGTTCGTCACCGGCACCGTAGCTGTTGTCGATGGAGGCTTCAACGTGTTCACGATGTAAAGTTGATACGGCATGAAATTCAGGCAGACGGAACAGAAGTTTACAAAACACCTGAGTTCGTCTGTCTGTAGTGTAGCCCAAATAAAACAGAAATACGCAAACCTTTACGTGCAATTCATGCCGAAAATGTGTTCATCGTATCAAATAAAATTGTATATTTGCATCAAATTTAATAAAAACGAATTTAGTAAATCAAATCATGAAAAAATTACAAGCATTAAACAAAAGGACTGCGCCTAAAAGCGTAATGCCAGAGAAAGTCATTCAGTTTGGTGAAGGTAACTTCCTTCGTGCGTTTGTTGATTGGATCATTTATAATATGAATCAGAAGACCGACTTCAACGGTTCGGTCGTAATCGTACAGCCTTTGGCTAATGGTATGGTTGATTGGTTGAACGGACAGGACTGTCTTTACCACGTTAACCTACAGGGTCTTGAGGACGGGAAGCCCGTAAACAGCCTGACACGTATTGATGTCGTAAGCCGTGCGCTCAACCCTTACACACAGAACCAGGCCTTCATGGCACTTGCAGATCAGCCTGAAATTCGTTTCGTTATTTCAAACACAACAGAGGCAGGAATTGCTTTCGACCCATCTTGCAAACTTGACGATGCTCCTGCAAGCTCATATCCGGGCAAGCTGGTTCAGCTCTTGTACCGCCGTTACCAGACCTTCAACGGTGACCCGACAAAGGGACTTATTATCTTCCCCTGCGAGCTTATCTTCCTCAATGGTCATGTATTGAAGGACTGCATCTATAAGTATATCGAATTGTGGAACCTTGGCGATGACTTCAAGAAGTGGTTCACTGACTGCTGCGGCGTTTATGCTACATTGGTAGACCGTATCGTTCCCGGCTTCCCTCGTAAGGAAATCAAGGACATTCAGCAGAAAATCTGCTACGAGGACAATCTCGTTGTTCAGGCTGAGATATTCCACCTCTGGGTAATTGAGGCTCCGAAAGAGATTGCAGAGGAATTTCCTGCTGACAAGGCCGGCCTGCACGTACTCTTTGTTCCGTCAGAGGAGCCTTATCATGAGCGCAAGGTTACCTTGCTCAACGGCCCTCACACCGTGCTCAGCCCTGTTGCATTTCTCAGCGGAATTAATATCGTTCGTGACGCCTGCAAGGATCCCGTTGTCGGTAAATATATACATAAGGTACAGTTTGAGGAACTTATGGAGACCCTCAACCTCCCGAAGGACGAGCTTCAGAAGTTTGCAAGCGATGTGCTTGAGCGCTTCATGAACCCGTTTGTTGACCACCAGGTAACGAGCATCATGCTTAATTCGTTCCCGAAATATCAGACACGTGACCTGCCCGGCGTGAAGACTTACCTCGAGCGTAAGGGCGAGCTGCCTCAGGGACTTGTGTTCGGTCTTGCGGCTATCATTACTTACTATAAGGGTGGCAAGCGTGCTGACGGCACTGAGATTGTTCCGAACGACTCTAAGGAAATCATGGACTTGCTGAAAGACCTGTGGGCAACAGGCGACACTCAGAAGGTTACCGACGGTGTACTTTCTGCTACACAGATATGGGGCGAGGATCTTAACAACATCAAGGGACTGAACGCTCTTGTAAAGAAAGACCTCGACCTTATCCAGGAGAAGGGTATGCTTGAGGCTGTTAAGACCATTCTTTAAATTTTGAATAAAGACTGATATATTCGTATAATCATGGTAACGGGCAGACAGGCGGAGTGAGAATCCGGTTTGTCTGCCCGTTTTTTGCATTAAATTTTGTATATTTGCACACTCAAATGTGTGGATGAAATGAAAACGGATGATATTGAAACTCTTTTACGTGAGTATGCTGACCGGTATGAGACAGCGGATTTTCTTCCGGCAGACCCAAGCTGGTTCATGCATCAGGTAACCGGAGCGGCTAACCGGGAAGTAACCGCTTTTATCGCTTCATGCCTCAGTTATGGCAGTCGTAGGCAGTTTATGCCGAAGATACAGTCAATCATTGATATGGCGGGAGGTGACGTTTATAGTTGGATTAGGAACGGACTTTTTGAGAAAGATGTGCCAGATGACGGTGCCACATGTTTTTATCGTCTTTACACAAACCATACAATGTTTGTGCTGTTTGTCGCCCTCAGGCAGATGTTGGATGAGTGTGGAAGCATTGGCTGTTATGTCTGTAGCAACGCGACTGATGGCTTTTCCTCAGTAAAAGCACTGACAGATTATTTCGCAAGCAAAGGCATTGAGACTATAATACCGAAAAACACTACTTCAGCTTGCAAGCGGATATGTATGTTTTTGCGTTGGATGGTGCGTGATAAATCCCCCGTTGACCTTGGTTTATGGAGCGACTTTATAGATAAACGCACGCTTATTATCCCGATGGATACCCATGTCCTTCAAGAGGCTTGCCGTCTTGGGTTAGTTGAAAGTAAGACTGCGTCAATGACTGCGGCACGTAAACTTACAGCCCGACTTGCAGAAATATTTCCTGAAGACCCGTTGAAGGGTGACTTCGCGCTGTTCGGTTACGGTGTAAATCATTAGCAAATACCAGACTTTTCTTCATTTCCGTTTATCAGAATAAATAAAAATAACGGCCGTTCTCATTATGGAAACGGCCGTTGTCAAATAAATATGATTTGATTTAATATTCGTCATCGTCAGTTACATCGTCAGCTGCCAATTCGAGATCTTCCGGGTTTTCCTCGATGGTAGTGCGGTAACTTTCCTCTGTCAGCTTGTCTTCATCGAAGGCATCGTCGTCGTCCTGGTCGTCAAACTTATCGTCATTTTCCGGCAGGTATTCGTCTTCATTATCATCATCGTCATTCAACTTGCTTGTTTCTTCCTGCCCGAATTTCAGTCGGGGCTTTTCTGTCTCAGGCTTAAGTTTGGCAAAGATAGCCTCAACCCATGCCCCTTTAGGTATTTCGAGAACAGAGAAACCGTCAGCAATCTTTTTCTCATACATGCCGCCCGGCTTGTGCAGACGGTCTTTCGGCAGCGTTGTCGTACTGATGTCGAAACCGCTCTGTATGATGTCTTGAATGCTTTGTGACAGTGAATCCCAGCCTCCGCCGAAGTTACGGTCGATTACTTCCATTAGCTTTTCTGCCGTTATGTGGCGTATATTCTCGTAAGTCAGGTCAGTAACTCGCATGATCGGGCGTTTTTTTATACCGATTTTAGACTCCTGGCTGTCTCCTGCATGTAGGGTACCGACTTTAAATCCGCGTGCTTCATATTTCTTTATCACTTCAGGACGGTCAACCTTAATCTCTTCAAACTCAAACGCGCTTCTGATAATATCGATATAATGCTTAAAGTTTTCCCTCATGTCAGCGTCTTTCTCTCCGCTTTTAAGCATCCTGAAAATATCATTTTCTTGAACGTCCCAGATGTTACTTTTGTTCAAGGTTTTCAATGTTAACGATTTCTTGTCAATATTTTTCATATTCTGAATGAATTGTTTTTTGTTCGTATTACTTGTCTCTGTCCATTAGAACAGGAAACTTCTGTCTGAATTTATCAAGCTGTTCCATATCAATGTCTGCTGTTACAGTCTGTTCGTTATCCCTTTTCGCTTGTGCGAGTGTGCGGCCTTTTGCATCAATGATGGCACTGTGTCCGGAGTATTTACATACCGGGTCACAGCCTGTACGGTTAGCTCCGATGACGTAACACTGGTTCTCTATGGCCCTTGCCCGCAACAGAATATGCCATACGTTCTGTCTGCTTTCGGGCCAGTTTGCCACATATATTATCGCGTCATAATCGTTTTGTGAGCGTGTCCATACGGGGAAGCGCAGGTCATAACATGTCTGCAACATAAATTTTACACCCTTGTATCTTACTGTTACCCTCTTATCTCCACGGGTATAATGCAGGTTTTCACCTCCGTATGTAAACAGATGACGCTTGTCATAGATGTGAAATGTGCCGTCAGGCAATACAAAATACTGGCGGTTACGGTACGAGCCGTCAATATCTTTTGCAACAAGACTGCCGCACAGTGCCGCGTCAAGCTGTCCGGCCATGGTCTTCATCCACTCAAGCGGGGCGTCATGGCACGCTTCGGCCGGTTCAGTTGCTGCAAAACCGGTAGCCCACATCTCCGGTAAAACATAAACATCAGATGCCGGAGATTTGCCGATGAGGGCTTCTGCTCCGGCCATGTTGGCATCTGGATTGTTCCATTTGATGTCGGTTTGGACGATGGTTATTCTCACGTTATGTGGTTTACAGATTATTTGTACGTGCGTTGCAAAAGTAATACATTATCCTTGAACGGCAAGTTTTTGGATGATATTTTTTGCTTAATACGATATATTTCTTAATTTTGCAATACTATTATGGTAAGACCTTTGGCTGAAAGATTACGACCCAAGACGCTTGACGACTATATCGGGCAGAAGCATTTAGTGGGTAAGGATGCTGTTCTTCGCAATATGATAGAGAGCGGGCGTATTGTTTCTTTTATACTTTGGGGGCCGCCGGGTGTCGGTAAAACAACGCTTGCGCTCATCGTTGCAAATCAGCTAAAGGTACCGTTCTATACCCTTAGTGCCGTTTCAAGCGGTGTTAAGGAAGTAAGGGAAGTAATAGACAAAGCCCGTCATTCCGGCTTTTTCAACAGCAATGCACCAATCTTATTCATTGACGAAATCCACCGTTTCAGCAAAAGCCAGCAGGACTCATTGCTTGCGGCGGTGGAGCAGGGGGTTGTAACTCTTATCGGAGCTACCACAGAGAACCCTTCGTTTGAGGTTATAAGGCCGCTGTTGTCTCGTTGTCAGCTATACGTGCTGAAGTCTCTTGAGAAAGAAGATTTGCTCGAACTTTTACACAGGGCGATAACCCGGGACGTCGAACTCAAGAAACTTGACATACGTCTGAAAGAGACCGGCGCGATACTAAGATACAGCGGAGGCGACGCCCGCAAGCTGCTTAACATCCTTGAACTTGTTGCAGGGGCTGCAAAAGGCGACACTATCGAGATTACCGATGCTCTTGTTGAGCAGTGTCTTCAGCAAAATCCACTTGCTTACGATAAGGACGGAGAGATGCACTATGACATCATTTCCGCGTTTATCAAGAGCATACGCGGCTCTGACCCCGATGCTGCATTATACTGGTTGGCACGCATGATAGAAGGCGGAGAAGACCCGAAGTTCATTGCCCGGCGATTAGTTATAAGCGCGGCAGAGGACATCGGACTGGCAAATCCTAACGCCTTGTTGCTTGCCAACGCTGCTTTTGATGCCGTAAACAAGATAGGCTGGCCTGAAGGCCGTATCCCGTTGGCTGAAGCTACGGTGTATCTTGCCGCAAGTGCTAAGAGCAATTCTGCATATAACGGCATATCCGAGGCCTTGTCGTTGGTGAAGCGTACAGGCAACCAGCCCGTACCTTTACATCTGCGTAACGCACCAACCAAACTTATGGCCGACCTCGGTTATCATGACGGATACAAGTATGCCCACGATTATCCCGGTAATTTTGTTGTTCAGCAGTATATGCCTGATGCGTTGCGGCAAGAGCGTCTGTGGCACGCGCAGCATTCACCGAGTGAGGAAAAGATGTATCAGCGGATGCTTAACTGCTGGGGCGAGCGGTATAAGGAATAGCCAAGTATTGTAGCATTGCAGGCTGTCGGCTGCAATGAATGTTGTTCATGGAATTTATTTTTTACGTTAACGATGTAATAATCCTGTTTTATCAAACACAGCAAACATGAAGATTGTTATTTTAGATGGATATAGTGTTAATCCCGGAGACTTGTCGTGGAACGCGCTTAAGGAGATAGGAGAAGTCACTGTTTACGACCGTACAGCACCGGCGGATGTCGTCTGTCGTGCCGCCGGCGCCGAAGTTATATTGACAAACAAGGTTGTTATTACCGCCGAAGTGATGTCGGCATTGCCGGAATTGAGATATATCGGTGTGCTTGCCACGGGGTATAACGTTGTGGATGTTGAGGCTGCGGCGTGTCGCGGCATAGTGGTTACCAACGTACCGGCGTACAGCACCGACAGTGTTGTCCAGCTTACGTTTGCCCATATCTTCAACCTTACCAACCGTGTGGCATATTATGCCGGGCAGAACAGGGACGGACGGTGGAGCAACACTTCTGATTTCTGTTATTGGGACGCTCCCATTGAAGAGCTTGCCGGACGCACATTGGGCATCGTCGGGCTTGGAAATATCGGCTCAAAGGTGGCAAAGGTGGCTGCCGCTTTGGGCATGGACGTGTTTGCATGCACCAGCCGCAACTCGGCCGGTCTGCCTCAAGGAATACGGAAAACCACGCTAAAGGGACTGCTTGGCATAAGTGATATAATAACGTTGCATTGTCCTCTGACAGACACGACTCACGAGATAATCAACAGTGAGACAATATCTTACATGAAGAAAGGCGCTTTTCTGATTAACACCGGGCGCGGCGCGCTTGTCAACGAGGCTGCCGTTGCCGAGGCTCTTTGCAGCGGACAATTAGGCGGATATGGTGCTGACGTAATGGTGCAGGAGCCTCCGCGGGCTGACAATCCGCTGTTTTCAGCACCTAACGCATATCTCACTCCGCATATCGCATGGGCCACCACGGCTGCCCGTAAGCGGCTTATATCAGTAGCCGTGGCCAACGTCAAGGCCTTTGCCGAAGGTAATCCGAAGAACGTAATAACTCCGGCTCAATGGCTATGATTACTGTTCAGCTTGTAATTGAATTTCTCGGAACGTTCGCGTTTGCCATTTCCGGAATACGCTGGGCCGCGTCCAAGAACTTTGACTGGTTCGGCGGTTACGTCGTAGGACTGGCCACGGCGATTGGCGGCGGAACTATACGCGATGTTATGTTGGGCGTTACGCCGTTTTGGATGACTAACTCTGTCTATATGATATGTACTGCCGTGGCTCTGCTTACGGTAATAATGTTCAAGCGTTACATCGAGCGTTTTACCAACACATGGTTCTTGTTTGACACGTTGGGACTCGCCCTTTTCACCGTTGCCGGCCTGCAGAAAACCCTTTATGCAGGCTTCCCGTTCTGGGTGGCGATAATCATGGGCTGCATAACGGGAGCTGCCGGAGGCGTGATACGCGACGTGCTGATTAATGAAGTACCGCTGATTTTCCGTAAAGAGATTTACGCCATGGCGTGTATCCTCGGCGGCGTTGTTTACTATGTATGTCTGCGGTGCGGGCTTAACGTTGAGCTTACGGCTATTGTCGGGTTTGCCGTGGTTGTCATCGTGCGTCTTGCAGCCGTGCGTCTGCACATATCGTTGCCTCATCTTCATGACGACGGCAACCTCTGATGCCGCTTGAAAATATACGCGCAGGCGGCAGTATCCACTTATCTTATTTCCGTTTAAAAACTGACAGATGTGATGGCGTATTAAGTCCTGTGTCAGACCAAGTTCTAAAAGGTCACCTTTTGTGTCGCAATAGGTGACCTTTTGTCGTGCATAAGGTGACCTCTTACAATGCGAGAGGTTGCTTTTTATAAAGTGCGGATTATTGTCTCTTGAAGTGACATGATTTCAATGGAATATTGCTGCCACAAAAAAGGTGTGCCGAGGAGATACCGCAACACACCTTTTATGTTTGTTATCGTGAGTCAAGCTACTTCGAGTATTTGTCTATCAGCGGCTGAGCCTGCGGATTTCCTAAGTCTCGTGCCTTCTCAAGGTTTGGCAGACCGGCCGCCTTGTCGCCTTTGCTGATCTGGGCAAGACCGAGCAGCAGGAAACCGTCAGAATATTCAGGAGCCAGTTGTGTACACTTCTCGGCCGTCTTTATGGCTTCGTCAAGGAGGTTCACTTTCAGCTGGAGCGATGCCATTTCGGCATAATATGTAGGTTCTTTCGGCTCAAGCATGATAGCCGCCGCAAGGTCGCCGAGAGCCTGCTGGTACAGGCGGGCATTGACTTCAGCCTTGCTGCGCGTGTAATAAAACTGTGGAGTCATGCGTCCGCCTGTCAGGATCTCATACCTTGTATAGTCAAACACGGCCTGCCTGAAGCTGTCAGTGGCGTTGTAAGCTTCAGCCCTTGCCAGAAAGTATGGTGCCGCCTCGCGCAGCCGTAAGCTGTCAGTCTTGTTGATTGCGCTGTCGAGCAGTGCTATTATCTCGCTCTTCGGAGCGTTGAGCATGGTCTTGCATTGTGCAGCCTCGTAATACAGTTCTGGAGCATTCATATCAGAGTTCAGCAGGGCGGTGAACTCATCATAGGCTTCCTGATAGTTACCTTTTGTGAAAGTTATTTGAGCCTGCTGGTGACGGTATGCCGGCAGCGGATTAAGTGAGAATGCTTTCTGTGTCTCTTCAGCTGCTTTGTCAAGGGTCCATGCATCGTATGGCTTGTCTGCCATTAGCGTTATTTTGTCATACATCAGTTTCCCGTAGCTTGAGTGAGCCTCGTCTTTATTAGTCACTTTCTTCAAGGCTTCGTTCATTGTAGCGTCAGCTCCGCTGAAGTCGTAGGCATTTATCTGCATACGTGCTTTGGCAGAATAGCCGTCAATGAGCGTAGGGAAATGTATTATGAAGTCATTTACGATGGCGGGATACTTCACTGAGTCAGCGTTCTGTTCTGACATTATCAGCAACAGCAGTGCTTGCTCCCTGTCAGAAGGCAATGCCGGAGCAATGTTGATGCGGCGCAGGGTAGGGTCGTTGATCGCAAATCCGGTTGTCTTAAGCGATGAGGCGTAGTTTAAGTCGGTAGCGTGTATGTCTGCGGAGGTGGTAGAGGGCTGCATCAGCCCTATCGCTTCGCCCCGCTCGTTGACAAACGGGCACGAGGCCGATTGTGCCGGAGCCTGCATCGTGAAGATGTAATACGCGTATTTGTCCATGAATGTCTCAACGCTCTTTACTGTCGTTCCTACCGGCAGACATTTGCTTCCGCTGTAAGTTACGAGCCATACTTTGTCGCCGGTCTTGGCCGGAGCTGAGGCAACAGCCAGCGGTTCGGTTTTAATACGGTCAACCTTAAACCTTGCCATGTCATACAGCTCATCGGCTCCGAGTATGCGTGTAACTTCTGCCGTGCGCCCTTTTGAATCGGTGACAGTGGCGCGTGCTGCGTCAAGAAACGGTGTCAGTGCGCTTACGCATGTGCCGTCGGCACTCGTGAATATACCGTTGCTTTCAGCAAGAACTGTTCCGTCGGCATTATATGTGGTAAGTTTAAATACGGATTTTGCGGCATCCTTAACTGCTGAAGGTTGCGCCCCGCATTGTGTGTGGATGATGATTATGATTGCGATAAGTGTGATGATGTGTTTCATTTTATTGTGTTTATGATAATTTCAGTAATTCTTTCGCATTGCTTACGGCAGCTTCTGTGATTTCAGAACCGCTGAGCATTTGGGCTATCTCGCTCACTCTCTCTTCTGTCGGCAGCATTCTCATGCGGCTTATTGTTCCGTCAGGACCTTCTTCTTTGTAGACCTTGTAGTGCGTTGTGCCTTTAGCTGCTATTTGAGGAAGGTGGGTTATGCTGATAACCTGCCTGTCGTTGCGTGCCATTTCTTCCATGATGTCGCCCATCTTTTCGGCTATCTTGCCGCTTACACCTGTGTCAATCTCGTCAAAAATGATAGTCGGCAGTTTTACTGCGCCGCTTATCATAGCCTTTATTGACAACATAACGCGCGCTATTTCGCCACCAGACGCTACCCGGGCAACGGGCTGCATGGGCGTGCTTGTGTTGGCACTGAAAAGAAAAGATATACGGTCGTGCCCGTTTTCGCTCAAGTTCTTTCTGTCTATATTAACAGCAAAACGTACCTTGGATATTCCAAGCGGAATAAGTCTTTCAGGCATTTCGTTCTCAATTTTCTTGGCCGCCTTTGTGCGGACTGCGGTCAGTTCGTCAGCCAAACGCTCGCATTTGTCAGCCAACTCTTTCTCCCGCTGCAATATCTCGGCCATTTCCTCATCGCTGTTGTCTATCTTTGTGAGCCTGGCCGACAGCGAGTCTTTGATGTTAAGAAGTTCGTCAACGGTCGTTACGTTGTGTTTATGTTCAAGAGAATATATCTTGTCGAGCGTTGAATTGACGGTCTCGAGGCGTTGCGGGTCAAATTCTATGTCTTCAGCCTGTGTGCTCACATCCTGCACAATGTCGTTTATCTCAATGTAACAGCACTCTAACCGTTCGGCTATTTCTTTTGCTTTAGGAAAAATCTCAGCAATGTTGCCGAGCGAGCGTATGGCCTCCTTTATTTTGTCCGTTGTGCCTCCGTCGCCGGCCGAGCCTCCGTTTCCAAGGAGATTGTCGGCCTCATACAGCGCGCTTTTTATTTCCTCAACGTGTCCCAGCATATCGCTCTCGTGCTCAAGAGCTTCTTGCATGCCTTGCTGGAGTGATGCTTCTTCAAGTTCCTTGAGCTGAAAACGTATGAAGTCTTCGTTCTGCTTGTTCGCTTCAGTCTCTTCACGCAGTCTTTTTAATTCTTTAAGTACATCCTTATAAGCATCAAAACACTCCATGTATCGGGCAAGGAGAGGCTTGTCATCGGCTATTATGTCTACAACGTTAAGTTGGAAATCCTCCTCGTTAAGCATAAGATTCTGATGCTGGCTGTGTATGTCGATGAGTTGTTCTCCGAGCATTCGCATCAAAGACAGTTGAACGGGTGTGTCGTTGATGAATGCCCTGCTCTTGCCCGCAGGGCTTATTTCTCTGCGAAGAATGCAGTCAACGGCATCATAATCTATGCCGTTTTCCTCGAAAAAAGGCTCCATATTGTACCGGCTTACGTCAAAATGTGCCTCAATAACGCATTTGCGCGATGTCTGTTTGATGTATTTGGTGTCTGCTCTTTGACCTAATAACAGATTGATGGCTCCAAGTATTATACTCTTTCCGGCACCGGTCTCTCCTGTTATTACGGAAAATCCCGGCTTAAACGAGATGTCAAGAGTATCTATTAAAGTAAAGTTGTTGATATACAGTTGCTTCAGCATGGTTATAGTTCTGTTGTGAAAAGTGTTTCTCGAGATGTTTATTCTTTTATTCTGTCCCAGTAATTGCTTTGTGAAGCGTTGATTGAGAAGAGCACTTCATATACTGCTTCTTTCTCTTTCTGCGTGCCTTTGCCTTTATAGATGTTGGCCAGTTCGTCTTTCTTATAGTCTGTCCATATCTGCGGCAACATACTTAGCGGCTTGTCCTCGTGAGCCTTTTTCAGATTGGTCTCTATTGTCTCGGATATGTTCGTGCGGCCACGTTCGGCGTTGTTTGCCATTTCATCGAGTCCCTTGCGGTAATAGTCATATTGGAATTGACGGAAAGGCCTCATCGCTCCGTCCATATAATCGTTTATTATTGCAAACCGGTTGCGGTCGTTCTCAAAGGATTTCCATCCCGTGAAGTTGAGGTTCTGAGCGTTGTTTATAAGGTTTATGCAGCGTTGCAGCACGTCTTCACCGCCCAATGGCGAGAACGAGTCGAGGTCAAGACCTATAATAAGGTAGGCGTAATAGGCAATCAGCGCAGTGAGCTGGTTGTCCACATTTTCTTCATTAAAGTTCAACTGGTCGAATTGTGCGAACTCGAAATTGAATTCGGCATCCTGATTGTTGTACAGAGTTGTTGTATAGGCTGAGTTATAGACTGGGCGGTTGGCCTGTATCAGTGCGGTGCATGTAAACAAGTTTGACGACTGGTCGTACTTCGTAACCGTTATGTTGAAGTTGCACACGATACGTTCATTCTTGCGGAATTGCAAAGGAGTCCATTGCCTGTCGTTGATAAATTGCTCAAGAGTTTCCTGCAAGTTGTCAAACACACTTGCGTCTGTGCCCTGTATTTGGTTATGGTTGATTGTGACCTTAGCCTGGAGCTCTTGCGCCATTAGCTGAAAATTAAGGGCAACGAGCATAATTGTTATCGAAACGAGCCTAATCATTTATCAATCATTTTTATCGGTTTTTATTGAACAAAGCAGCAAGTTCATCAATAATATCGCATGCTACCTCATGTTTGTTCTTCTTTCCGTATTCTTTGGTCTCGTTTGCGGTAATAATCATTATCTGGTTGTTGTCACTTCTGAATGCCGTGTCCTTAATGCGTGTTGAGTTCAGAACGATGAAGTCGCAGTTCTTTTTCTTCAGCTTACTTCTGGCGTTTGCCTCTTCATTGTCTGTCTCAAGCGCGAAGCAAACAAGTCGTTGACCTTTTCGTTTACGCTTCCCTAACTCACAGGCAATGTCTTGTGTTGGGCAGAGACGCAGCAGCAGGTCATCTTTCTCACGCTTTATTTTCTTATCGGCGATATTCTCCGGCTTGAAGTCTGCTACAGCGGCACACAGTATTGCTGCATCGCATCGTTCAAAGTCGGTTGTCGCCGCGTCGTACATTTCTTGACAACTCTCTACGTCAATACGTCTTATACCGTCAGAACATGTCAATGCCGTAGGCCCGCTTATCAGTGTTACGTCAGCCCCTCGCCGTGCGCATTCCTCGGCGAGGGCAAAGCCCATTTTCCCGCTTGAGTAATTACCGATGAATCTTACGGGGTCAATCTTCTCATAAGTCGGTCCGGCTGTGATGATTATACGTTTTCCTTTAAGTTCGTCTTTTTTGCCGTATAGATAATTGTCAAGAACCTTTACGATGTTGACAGGCTCTTCCATACGTCCTTTGCCCTCAAGTCCGCTTGCTAAGAAACCGCTCTGCGGCTCAATGATAATGTTCCCGTATGAGCGCAGCTTGTCAAGGTTCTGTCGGGTTGAAGGATGGGCATACATATCAAGGTCCATTGCCGGAGCAATGAAAACGGGAGCCTTCATTGAGAGATAGGTTGTTATCAGCATGTTGTCGGCAATGCCGTTGGCCATTTTCCCGATTGTACTTGCCGTGCATGGAGCTATAAGCATGGCATCAGCCCATAACCCTATGTCAACGTGAGAGTTCCAAGTGCCGTCTCGTTGTGAGAAAAACTCACTTATAACCGGCTTATGAGTAAGCGCGGACAAGGTAATTGGAGTAATGAATTCTTTACCCGCAGGCGTAATAACCGTCTGTACTTCAGCACCTTTCTTTATAAGCTCTCTTATGATAAGGCATGCCTTATAAGCGGCAATGCTGCCGGTTATGCCAAGTACAATTTTCTTTCCTTTCAACATGTTTAATTATCATTGTATGAAAAAGAAATCAGTTCTTGTTGAATTCTCTGAGCCGTATCCTTGTCAGGATTTGCTTTGTATTGAATGTGAAATCGCTGCTAAGCATCCAGCTGTAGTATCCCGGGTCGCGGTGAAGAACGTCCGCAACCCCCCAGCCTTTATACTTCCCGAAATTAAAAACCTCATACATCCGTGGGTTGCCGTTGGCGTCAGTCAGTGTATTTCCGTCCTTATCTTTCATTTCTTTCCAGATGATACGTCCGGCAAAGTCAACGTTGTTGTTCAGCTTTGAGAACTCGGCGAGCTCGTCCATGTCGTTGTTTAACTGCCGTTCAGGCTCTTCCTGTCTGCCAGGCGCGTACATATCGAGCTCTCCTTGCAGCACACGATAAGTGGCTTCGGTGTCCTGGTCGGCTTTATGGGCGGTGAAGTCGTCTTCCATTTTACGGCCGCAATAGAACTTATATGCCGCTGCAAGATTGCGCCTTTCCATTTTGTGGTAAATAGTCTGGGCATCAATGAGCCGGCATTTTGTGAAGTCAAAGTCGATACCTGCACGCAGAAATTCCTCCGCAAGCATGGGCACGTCAAAATGATTAGAGTTAAAACCGGCGAAATCGCAGCCTTTAAACTTATTTTCCAGTTCATTAGCTACATCCTTGAACGTCGGTGCGTCTTTAACGTCATCATCTGTTATGCCGGTTAGGACGACCACTTCTTCAGGAATATGCCGTCCAGGATTGATATACATATTGGCTCTTTCCTCTTTCCCGTCGGGATAAACCTTGATGTATGATATTTGTATTATTTTGTCTTTTACAAGGTCAAGCCCCGTTGTCTCGAGGTCGAAGACAACAAGGGGCTTTGTCAAATTGAGTTTCATTTCCGTTTTATTATATATGGTAACATGACAACCTGAAATAATTGAGATTACCATGCCGCCTTAATTTAAAATCAATCGTTGAGCAACATCGGCATCAACAGCATGAGCACATCTTCGTTTTCAGACTGCTGTGCAGGTATAATGAGGCATGGACGGCTCGGGTCAGCCAGTTGCAAAATAACTTCTTCGCATTCAAGATTTGCCAGAATTTCAGTAAGTGATGTTCCCTTGAAACCGATGTCCATCGGATTTCCTTCATAGTCACATACTATTTCTTCTTTTGCACTGGTGTAGAAATCAATGTCTTCTGACGATATTACAATTTTACCAGACTCAATATGCAGGCGTACTTGGTGGCTGCTGTCACTTGCGAAAGGTAACACACGACGTATTACGCCAAGCAACGTCTGGCGGTCAATCGTCAGCTGGTTGGGATTGTTCTGCGGTATTACAGAGTTGTAATTGGGGTATTTGCCTTCTATAAGTCTACATGTCAGTGTACCGCCAGGGAATGAGATATTGGCATTCCGCTCGTCAAAACGTATCATCACTTCTTCATCGTTCTTGGCCATAACGCCTTTAAGCAGGGCTGCGGGCTTTTTCGGCATGATGAAAGATGTTGGCGTTTCGGTCTTTATGTTTTTGTTAAGTGTTCGTACCAACTTATGTCCATCGCTTGCGACTATAGCCAAAGCGTCTTGAGTGAGGTCAAAGAATATACCGTTCATTACGGGGCGCAGTTCTTCATTAGCTGTGGCGAAGATTGAGTGTGAGATGTCTCCGGCCAGTAATTTTGATTCGATTATTATTGTCGCAGCTCCGTCGCTCAGCTGTTGCGGGCGTGGATATTCTTCACCGCTCTCTCCCGTGAAGTTGTAGATTCCGTTCATGTAAATCACCTTGATAGCGTAAGTCGACATATTGACATCGAGGGTCAGCGGCTGTTCGGGTAATTCTCTTACCGCGTCAGATATGGTGCGGTTGTTTACCGCGAATGTGCCGTTGCTGTCAGATTCTTCTAATTGCAGGGTGGCAGTCATCACGTTCTCGCTGTCAGATGCCGTGATTGTCAACATACCGTCCTTCACGTCAAAGAGGTAACAGTCCAGTATAGGCAGAGAGTTCTTACTGTTGAACACTTTTGACAATGCCGACAGGCGGCTTGCCAATGCCGTGCTTGATATGGTCAGTCTCATTTTCAATATATTTAATTTGTTTTTATCAGTCAATAAATAATTGCGGAACACCGTTTCGTACATATTAAAATATGTGTCTGGCATTTAATTTCAGCCTTGTTGCAGGACTTTTGCCTGCTGTTGTCATGGGCTTGTCTGACAGCCGCAAAGCAGGATACAAAAATACGAAAAAGAGTGTTGTAAAACAAAAAAAATCTGCAAAAATTTCTTTATTCACAAGTATTTTACTAATTTCGCAATCAAAAATTTAAAATCAAACAAAACTTTTAATTATGGAAATTGAAGGAAAGATTATAGCAGTGCTCCCCGCCCGTGAGGGAGTTTCGTCACGCACTGGAACTCCGTGGAAGACGCAAGACTACGTAATTGAGACCCACGAGCAGTATCCGCGCAAATGTTGTTTTAACGTATTCGGTTCAGACAAGATACAGTTATTCAACATTCAGGTTGGTGAGGAGCTGCGTGTCAGCTTCGATATAGATGCTCATGAGTATCAGGGCCGTTGGTTTAACAGTATACGTGCATGGAAAATAGAACGCATTGACCCCACTACAGCGCAGCAGCCTATGCCGCAAGGCGTACAGTTTGATCAGCCGGCACCGGCTCAGCCCGCAGCTCCTACGGCTGAAGCCGCTCCATTCCCGCCGCAGACTGACGGCGGAAGCGAGGATGATCTGCCGTTCTGATAACATCGCGATACACTGTATGATGCAATATTATTAAATGTGATTTAAAGATATGATTGGCGGTGATGTAAGGTGAAAACCTGTATCACCGCCAATCTTTTTTCTGTTTTGACAGTTCCTTTGCCGGTTAAAGATATTATTCATAAACATGATATGTGCAGTCAGTTGCACCGGCGTACCGTTTCAGTAACGCCCCAATCATCTCAGCCGTGCGGATTACTCCCTGACGATTTCCGTCATATCCGTTGATTAACGCCAGAAAGTGACGTGTGCCGAGTGCGATTTTCGTCCGCTCGTTGTCGCTCGTTGGAGTGCCGACGCCGCCGGCGGCATCACGGTATACAGGCAATCCGGCAATGTTTATCATGCCTCGTCCGATACCTTCGTACGGCTCGCCTTCACGTCCGATGCCCAGAGTAAGCGTGTCGCCAGTGAACTTGTCAGCGTCAAAGCCGCCTATGCTGTAACCAGAGTCCATGCTGGCCAGGTTGATAAGGTCTACCAATGTGTCAATCTGGTACAGTTCCTTGCCCTGCAGCGCACGGCGTATCAGAGCTTCTGCTGCCGGACGATAACGGCTGGGGTCTTTGCCGCAAGCGCGGTAGACGCGGCGGGTTGCCTCTATTGGCGCGAGCTGTTTTATTGTCTCTGTGGTGTATGTTGCTTTATGTCTGTCGCACAATGCCTTGATTTCATTCCACAGAGTAGGGTCGTATTCGGTATTTGTAACGTTCGCTTCTACGGCCGCACCGACAAATCCCGGGCACACACGTTCTATCTCTTCAGACACAATTATGTTCATATTCTCAAATCTTTATGATTTTATTTCCGGCAAAGTTACAGATTTCTGTCATAAAAACAGCCTTTATCCTGTTAAATGTGACGAAGAGACAGGTTTTTAAGTTAAAAGGCTGCAATATGTGTTCATGTCTGATATGGACAAATAAAAAGCCGCAGACCAGATAATCCCCGGCTGCGGCCTTTAATTTATGATTATATGTATTATGCCTCGATAGCAGCTACGCCCGGCAGAACCTTGCCCTCGATAGCCTCGAGCAGAGCGCCGCCGCCGGTAGAGATGTAAGACACCTTGTCGGCCATGCCGAACTTGTTGATACATGCGACAGAGTCGCCACCGCCGATAAGCGAGAATGCTCCGTTGGCAGTTGCCTCAGCAATGGCGTCAGCTATAGCCTTTGAACCACCGATGAAGTTGTCAAACTCAAACACACCTGCAGGACCGTTCCAGAGAATTGTCTTAGCACCCTTGATAGCTTCAGCGAAAGCCTTGCGTGTCTCGGGGCCTGCGTCGAGTCCTTGCCAGCCGTCAGGAATATCGTTAGAAGGGCATACCTGAGTGTTGGCATCGTTAGAAAATGCGTCTGCCGCGATGCAGTCTGTTCCCAAAACAAGGTTTACGTTGTTCTCTTTAGCCTTCTTGATAACGTCAAGAGCTACGTCCAGCTTGTCGTCCTCGCAGATTGAGTTACCGATTTTGCCGCCCTGAGCCTTGGCGAATGTATAGGTCATACCGCCACAGAGGATGAGGTTGTCAACCTTGCCGAGCAGATTCTCAATAATGCCGATCTTAGTTGAAACCTTTGAACCGCCCATAATAGCTGTGAACGGACGCTTGATGTTGCTGAGCACGTTGTCAACTGCCTGAACCTCTTTCTCCATAAGGTAGCCCAGCATCTTGTGGTCCTTGTCGAAGTATTCGTCAATTACAGCGGTAGAAGCGTGCTTACGGTGAGCCGTTCCGAAAGCGTCCATTACGTAGCAGTCAGCGTAAGAAGCGAGCTTTTTTGCGAAAGTCTTCTGGCGTTCTTTCATCTCCTTCTTTGCGTCCTCGTATGCGGGATCGGTCTTTTCGATGCCTACTGGCTTGCCTTCTTCCTCAGGATAGAAGCGCAGGTTCTCCAGCAGCAGAGCCTCTCCGGGCTTCAGCTCGGCAGCCTCTTTGTCTGCGTTGGCACAGTCAGGAGCGAACTTGACGTCAACCCCGAGGTGCTCAGATACGTTCTTTACGATTTGGCTCAAAGAGAGTTTCGGGTTAACCTTGCCTTTGGGCTTGCCCATGTGACTCATCATTATTACGCTGCCGCCGTCGGCGAGAATCTTCTTCAGCGTGGGGAGAGCTCCGCGTATGCGCGTGTCGTCGGTTACATTCCCGTTTTCGTCAAGGGGCACGTTGAAGTCAACGCGTACGATTGCCTTCTTTCCGGCAAAGTTAAATTGTTCGATTTTCATAATTACCTTAAATTTTTATTTATTGAAGTGTCTTTACTTATCGTTTAAAGTCAGGTCTGTGCCCGGCTGCGGCGGTGACTGCTGACGTACTGTAAGGCGGCCGCAATGGTTTATTGAAGCCCGCATAAGTTTTTTTTACGCTGACGTGTCGCCGTCACGTTACTTGTTTATATTTGTTGCAAAGTTAACAAATAAAGCCGATAATGTAAAATGTACGCTTAATATTTTTACGATTTTTGACATGCCTGTAATTGTTATGTAATGTTCGGGTAGCAAAAAACATAGCGTTGCCGGCGCGCCGGCTAATGTCATGTCCGGTTGTCAGTGTGATGACTGTTTGATAAATGCCGTATTGATAGTTTCGTATAATCAGATTTTTGTACTATCTTTGCAGCCGTTTAAAATGTAAGCTGAATGAAAGATTGTGTTATAATTCTGAGCGGCGGAATGGACAGTACCACGTTGCTTTACGACATGAAGGACAGGATAGCCCTGGCCGTATCGTTTGATTACGGCAGCAATCATAATGCCCGTGAGATAGGCTACGCTAAGTTGCATTGTCGCCGGTTGGGCATCAGGCATGCGCTTATCAGGCTGGACTTTATGCATGATTACTTTAAAAGTGCGTTGCTTGAGGGAGCTGATGCCATACCCGAAGGGCATTATGCTGACGAGAACATGCGGTCAACGGTGGTGCCGTTCCGTAACGGTATAATGCTTTCGATAGCGGCGGGTATAGCCGAAAGCGAGGGCTTGAAGTGCGTTATGATGGCAAGTCATGGCGGAGACCATTCCATTTATCCCGACTGCAGGCCTGAGTTTGTCGCGGCTATGAGCGAGGCCACGCGTACCGGTACATATCCCGGGATAGAGATTTTAGCTCCATATACTAATCTGACGAAGGGCGACATAGCACGCCGTGGAGCTGAGCTTGGCATCAATTACGCCGAGACATGGAGCTGTTACAAAGGTGGCGACAAGCATTGCGGCAAGTGCGGCACGTGTGTTGAACGCAAGGAGGCGTTGCGCGAGGCCGGCATAGACGACCCTACGGAGTATGAGGCATAAGCCACGCTTGACAGATATTTATTTACAGATAACGGGAAGGCCGTCAGCCGCGGTCTCCCTGTTTTTGTTTTTCCAGGCATTTTCCATCTCTAAAAGCTTCTTCTTGACATAAAGTCCGCCGCCGTATCCCGTAAGACTGTTGTCGCTGCCAATTACTCTGTGACACGGCACTATTATAGAAATCGGGTTGACGGTGTTTGCCGCCGCAACGGCTCTTACCGCCTTTGGGTTATGTATGCGCCCGGCCAGCTCTGCGTATGATATCGTTGTGCCGTAAGGTATGCTCGTAAGCTCAGTCCATACGGTGTTCTGAAACGCCGTGCCTGTAAATACTGTCGGGATGTCAAACGTCTTGCGGCGGCCTGCGAAGTATTCGTCAAGCTCTGCTGCCGTTCTTTTTATTATGTCAGACGTACCATCCTCGTATAAGGCATTAAGCCGTTTCTGTATTTTGCGGTCAATTGCCGCGCGGTGTATGCCGGCAAGCCAGTCGCAGAGACAGAGCCTGTCGCCCGCAGAACCGATAATCATCTCGCCGGCAGGCGACAGATAATGCTTGATTTTTATTGTTTCCATGTTATACTTCTTCCGGTCATGACAGTCGTGCAGGCATATCTATGCCATTGCCTTAAGCCGATAGGTTTATATTGTATGATTATTGGCGAAGGTACGGCTTTTATCTTGAAAATCAGGCTTTGACTATAAGAAAAAATCTTAATGTTTTCATGTGAAATTCTAAAAGGTCATCTTTCAGACTGTAATAGGTCACCTCTTGTCTTGCAAAAGGCCATGTTTTGAAGCGTAAAAGGTCACATATTGGAAAACCGTCTGTCACTGGCCGTTTTGCGAGACGTGTGCGGGCAGACGGTAGGAGGTAAGATGCCGGGGTATGGTTAAACGACAAGTGCCCGGCGGTTAGGCCTGGCACTTGCGTAATGTTGCAGCAATATATTGCCGTTAAAATCAGAAGTTGAAGTAAACTCCTAATGAGATGTTGTTGCCGTCAAAGTGTTTATGTGTTTTCGGTAATATGTGTTAAATATTTGGAATAATCGAACAATTTGAATAACTTTGCACGTCTGAAAATAAAACTTTGGAGATGCAACCGGTTTTCATCGCAGGTCCTTGCGTCATAGAGTCGCAGGAACTATTAAATAATGTGGCTGAACGCCTTTGCCGGATAAACAAGAAGTTCGGCATTGACATTATATTCAAGTCTTCATTCGACAAGGCCAACCGCACGTCGTTGCGCTCTTTCCGCGGTCCGGGGATTGATGCAGGGTTGACGATGCTGGCCGACGTGAAGTCAAAATACGGTCTGCGCATACTTACTGACATACATGAGAGCTGGCAGGCAGCCCCGGCAGGAGAGGTGGCAGACGTAATTCAGATACCGGCTTTCCTTTGCCGGCAGACAGATTTGCTTGTTGCGGCTGCACGCACGGGGCGCACCGTCAATATAAAGAAGGCACAATTCCTCAGCGGTATGGATATGGCTTATCCGGTGGAGAAAGCCCGTGAGGCCGGCGCATCAGATGTATGGCTTACCGAGCGGGGCAATATATACGGATATAACAACCTCGTTGTAGATTTCAGAAATATCCCTGATATGCTCAAGATTGTGCCGACGGTTGTCATGGACTGCACCCACAGCGTGCAACGTCCGGGCGCGGGAGGCGGCAAGACATCAGGTGACAGGCGCTTTATTCCGTCAATGGCACTCGCCGCAAAGGCCTTCGGAGCTACAGGCTATTTCTTTGAAGTGCATCCGGATCCCGACAATGCCTTGAGCGACGGGCCAAACATGTTGCGTCTCGATGACCTTGAGGCGCTTGTAGAGAAAATTCTTTTATAGTCATGTCATGGGCTTTGAAGCCGTTATATAAATATAATGTAGAGGTAAAAGGCTGCTTGTACGGTCTTCAATCCTTATGAAAATCAAAATAATTGTTTGATGGAAGCAGAAGAAAGGTTGAAACATGTACGCGGATATGCAGAGCGTTGCATACGTGAGGAAGCGCAGGCAGTACTTGATTTAGTGCCCCAGTTGGACGAGAATTTTGATAAGGCAGTCAGCCTGATGTACCATTGCCGCGGCAAGGTGATAGTCACCGGTGTAGGCAAAAGCGGACATATCGGCGCGAAAATCGCCGCCACTCTGTCAAGCACGGGTACTCCGTCGTTCTTCATTAATCCGTTGGATGTGTTTCATGGAGACCTCGGCGTAATGACAAAAGATGACGTTGTGCTTGCCCTCAGCTATTCAGGACAGACTGACGAGCTGCTACGCTTTATCCCGATGGTGCTGCATATGGAGATACCTATAATCGGAATAAGCGGCAACTCGGCTTCACTCCTTGCGAAATACAGTACTGTACACCTGCATGTTCAGGTAGAGAGAGAGGCCTGTCCGCTTAATCTCGCGCCAACAAACAGCACTACCGCAACGCTCGCAATGGGTGACGCGCTTGCCGTCGCGCTAATGGAAGTAAGAGATTTTAAGCCCGGTGACTTTGCACAGTTTCATCCGGGCGGTGAGCTTGGAAAGCGTCTTCTCACCACAGCCCGTGACGTAATGCGCACTGAAGATATGCCCGTAATACCGCCGACAATGCACCTCGGCGAGGCGATAATCCATGTAAGTAAGGGCAAGCTTGGGCTTGGCATTGCTGAGGTTGACGGCAAGATAGTCGGGCTTATTACAGACGGAGACATCCGTCGGGCAATGGAGAAATGGCAGGCGCAGTTCTTTGACCGCACTGTAGCCGACATAATGACGCGCAATCCGAAAGTGGTTGCTCCGTCAACGAAGATAAGTGACATTCAGAACATAATGAACAAGTACAAAATTCATTCAGTACTTGTAGTAGATGAAGACAGCCATCTGCTCGGGGTTGTTGACCATTACAGCTGTATGTTGTGATGAGTTAAAACGTTTTTGCAGGCAAGGCACATCGTGATGTGTCTTGCCTGCAATTATAATAGGTAAAAGATTTGACATGAAGAGATATTTATTCATATTATTGTTTGCCGTAATTTGTTCCGGCATCAGCTCGCAGACGTCAGACTCTTTGATTGTCGACTGCCTGCGTGACGAGGGGGTCAGCTTCTCTAACAACAATTCAGTAACCCTGCTGATGAGCGGTCAAGAGAAGTTTGACGATATGTTCGAGGCCATACGCCAGGCCCGCAGCAGCGTGCATCTCGAGTATTTTAATTTCCGTAACGACTCTATCGCGTCGCTGCTTTTTGACCTTTTGGCAGAAAAAGTGCGTCAGGGTGTTGAAGTGCGGGCCTTGTTTGACGGTTTCGGTAATGACTCAAACAATCAGCCTTTGAAGAAAAATCATCTTGAGAAGATACGTTCCAACGGGATAGAGATATACGAGTTTGACCCTATCCGCTTTCCTTGGGTCAACCATGTGTTTCACCGTGACCACCGCAAGATTGTCGTTATCGATGGCAAGATAGCATATACAGGCGGAATGAACGTCGCCGACTATTATATCACGGGTACCGAGCAGGTTGGTGAATGGCGTGATATGCACTGCCGCATTGAGGGCGATGAGGTGAACACTCTTCAGGCAATATTCCTTAAAATATGGAATAAGGTGAGCGGACAGAACGTGCATGGGGCAAAGTATTTCTTCGGTTATCACAAGGCTGACTATATAACCGGGCTGAAATCTGACACCTGTTGCACCGCAGGTAACAAGATGGTGGGCATAATCAACCGTGAACCGCATACTACAAACGGAATAATCAGGACATTTTATACCGAGGCAATCAACTCCGCCAAGGACAGTATAAAGCTCGTTAATCCGTATCTTACGCTTAACCCGACGCTCAAACGGGCCTTGCGCAAGGCTGTTGAACGTGGTGTGAAGGTAGAGATTATGGTTTCAGAAAAGAGTGATATTCCGCTGACTCCTGACTGTGTGTTCTACAATGTGCACCGTCTGATGAAACATGGGGTTGACGTCTGGATTTACAGAAACGGTTTTCACCATACCAAAATTATTATGGTTGACGGGCGTTTCTGTACTGTTGGCAGTGCAAACCTTAATGCGAGAAGTCTCAATTTTGACTATGAGGAGAATGCGATAATCATCGATCCCTGCACGACCAAGGAACTTAACGATATGTTTGAGCGGGACAAGAAGCACTCGTTCAAACTCACTGAGGAGATATGGGATGAGTGGCGTACACCGTGGCAGAAGTTCGTTGGTTGGTTCGCTCATCTGCTTACGCCTTTCCTTTGACGGCTGCCGTTATCCGGCGTAGCCGTCAACGAGGTCGGACATCAGGTGGATATCAGTGTAACTTATGCCGTGACTATTTAGGAAGTCTTTGTCTTTTGCGAACTCATTGCTTATCCTATATTCATTGTTTAGACCTGTGTTGCGCCGTGTTTCCATGAATTTGCCGAACAGTGTGACGGCTTCAGGCGTGTTGCCTTTCATCCATTGGCAATATCCGGCGTTAAGCCAGTCGCCGTTCTCGGCATCGTCTGCTGACGTAAGTCGCCGGTATTCCTTCTCAGCCCGGTCATATTTCTCAAGTCCTAACAACGTCCATGCCAGCACACGTTTTACCTCCATTGAGTCCGGTTTTTCAATGTCGAGCCTGTAAAGTGTGTTTATCGCGTCGCTGTATTTTCCTGCTTTTGACAATGCCACGCAATAATTCAAGGCCGTGGTAGTGTTCTGCTGGTCGCTGTCGAGCAATGTCTCATAGCATATTGCGGCATCATCAAACCGTTCACATTCAAAGTATGAGCGTGCAAGCAGCGATAATACGCGTCTGTTGTCAGGCTCAGTAGACCTCAGCTCCTCAAAAATCTGAACCGCCTTAGCTGCCTGTTTTGCGAAATTTAGCTCATACATACCGCGTACGAGCAGCATTTTCGGGTCGTTGCCGCCGATGTTTTTCTGCATGATATTTTTCAGGGCGTTGCCGTTCTTGTGCTTTATCATAAAGTAGCACAGGTCCGGTATGAGCGGCTGAAGTGGCGATGCTTCAAACAGAACGTCAGTAACGAATATGAAATGCTTGGGGTCAAACGGGTTGACGAGCTGCCCTTTTTGCGGATAAAGACGGAAGAAACGGTACATATCCTGCAATATCATGCGCCTGATATATGCCGGTTGCCTTTGGTCTTCCGGGCTGACAACCTGTCCGAGAGCCTCGGGCGTGTTGAGCATTTCCTTCATATTGTCAGGCAGGCGGCTGATAACTGACGATACGGCAAGCGTGAACGAGTATTTGTCACTGTCGCAGAAAGGCCCGTTGTTGAGAATGTTTATCAGCAGCGGGGTATCTTTCAGGTTGCCCGCCGTGTGTGAAATCTCAGGATGCTCTATATAGAACGGATAAAACCAGTTGGCTACATTGTAAAAGAAAGGAAAGCGTTTCATCTGTGAGAAACCACCGAAGTAAATGTCAGAACCGGCTTTCTGCATGTTCATCATCTTCTGAAAACTCTCTTCCATTTTCTCCATTGCCCGTTCAGACGCGCCCGGGTCGAACACGTCGGCCATGGGGTCTTCTTCCTTTTCGGTAATACCGAAGCGCGTGATGTTCAGGTTATTGTTCTTCATCAACTCCGGCATGATGTTGCGCCGGATAGTGTCAGTGTCTTGTTCGGCGTTCATGCAGAATATAATCTGTTTCTGCAGATCGGCCAGTTCGTTTGCAACACCGTCGCGTTCAAGAGCTTCGGCCACGAGCTTCTTCATTCTCGGCATCACCCTTGAGCTTGCCGACAGGGCAAACACCCAGCCAACGAGCGCTCTCTGGCGTATCTTCTCATCGGCGGAGGTAAGGTAAACATATATCAGCACGCTGAATTTGTTGACGTCCATGTTGTTCATCGTGGCCAACGTTATCGCGCTGACAATCAGTTGTGCGTCAACGTTGTCGATGATAGGCGAAAGCAGCAGACCGTTGAAAAACTCAGAGTCGTGGTCTGACCACTGACGTGACACGATGATATGGCAGAACAATGCCTGCATGAAATCATTGTGACGGCGGTACAGCTCGTTGCTCTTCTCAGTGCGTGCCGGCTCTATTTCGAGGCTCGTCATAGCCGCGTCGGCCACAAATCCTTCGAGTTCAGCCTTTATTTCTTCATTAGAGAACTGCCTGCCTGCCGACTTTCTCATGGCATCGGTAAAGAAAGCTGTGTGCCGTGTCAGGTAAATCATGTACATATCGCTTGCGAAGCGGTATAGCCTTGACATCAGATTGTCGTATATCGCGTCGCGTTGAGGGTCGTTGAAGCCGCGCTTCATATAGTCAAGCATCAGTCGATAGTCGTTCTCGATGTTCTCAAGCTCCTCATCGTACATCATGTGCGGATTGGCGTCAACAAACTTACGCACGGTCCTTAGGGCGGTGCCGAGCTCGCATCCGTCAATCAGTCTGAATATTTTGTCAAACTCGTTAATGTCTTTGTTATTCATGCCTGGTGTCATTTTAGCCATTTGTCGGCTGTGTCGATGTCTTTCTGTCGTGGAGTACCTGCGTGGTCAAACTTCATCTTCGGCAGCGCGTTGATTGTTTTCTCGTCAGCTCCGCAGTATTTCTCAATTATCTTAGCGTAATGCTTCAGTCCGTTTTTGTTTATCGAGTCGCACGCTTTGTTATATCCGTTGATAAACTCCTGTAGTTGTTCCTTGCGCCGTTTGTCCTTTACGTCCTTGCTTCTGAACGCTATCACTCCGAAGCGCATGTCCTTGTCTCGGCTGTCCATCAGCACCGGATTTTTGTACAGTCGTGCCGTCGTTGCCTGCGGTTCGGTCAGCAGCATGGCGTCCATCTCGTTGTTGAGCAGCATCTGCAGCCTCAGGTTGATGTCGTTTATCTGCACCTTGAACACCTCTTCTTCTTTCAGCTTCGCGCTGTCAACGGAATAGTCGGCCAGGAGAGCAGTTGCCGAGAAACGCGCCATGGCAATCATCTTGTCGCTCATCTGGTTGATGCGCCTTATTCTTGCTAAGCGGTTGCTTATCAGTTGCCAGTAAGCGTTGGTGGCTGCTACATAGTCAAGGCCGGTGCCTTTACGCTTCATCCACTGCCCGCGCACGATGTCGGTGACGCATCCTTCAACCGTACCTTTCATCAGAGCCGCGTCACAGTCTATCTGCGCTTTATACGGCTTCAGTCTGATGTCGGCCTTGGCCGTGTCGAACATATTATAGTCCTTAGCCACATAGATAGGCAGACAGTCAAGAGTAGGCATCACGCCAACCTTCAACGCCAGCGAGTCTTCCTTTTGCAGGCGTGCCTGCTTGGCGTGCGACAGCCTCTGTTTCTCCTCATACGACTGTCCGCATCCCGTGAGAATAACGGCTGTAAGGATATATAAGAAGATGTATTTTGTGTCCATTACATACATTATTTAAAAAGGGCAGCCCGGCGTTTTACACCCGAGTCGCCCTTCAGAGTTTATTATTAATGTGCGATATTAGTCAGCATCATTCAACTGTGGTGCAAAGTTAATGATTTATTTTGTAACTAAAAAAAATATCACTAATTTTGTAAAACAAAAAAGGTGAGGCGTGAAGATTGTCACACTTGCTGCCGCTCGTTTTGCGGAAGGCCGTGTTCCGTATTGTAAAAGGTCATCTTTTGCACGCTAAAAGGCCACCTTTTACACTGTAAAAGACGATCTTTCGCAAAGCATTGAGTGTCAGGCTGTTATGCGGCCGGCTGTAAAAGGCAGTGCAATCTGCTTTCTGACGTGCGGCTGTAACGTTTCTCATGCCCTCTGTTTAATAATGTTATGGCAAAGGATAAGATTGCATACGTATGCTCAAACTGCGGGCAGGAGTCGTCCAAATGGGTCGGCAAATGCCCTAACTGCGGTCAGTGGAACACGTTTAAGGAGATAAGGGTGGCACCTGACTGTGTAGGTATAAATGCCGCCGCCAAAGTTGCCGCCACGTTGAGAGATGCCCGTCGCGATGCCAAGACCCGTCCGCAGCGTCTTTGCGAGATATCTGGCAAGGACGAACCGCGCATAGACATGCACGACGGTGAGCTGAACCGAGTGCTCGGCGGAGGCCTTGTGCCAGGGTCGATCGTGTTGCTCGGCGGCGAGCCCGGTATAGGTAAGAGTACTCTTACGCTGCAGACTGTGCTGAGGATGACTGACCGCCGCGTGCTTTACGTAAGCGGAGAGGAGAGCGCACACCAGCTTAAGATGCGTGCGGAGAGAATAGGCTCGGGGATAAGCCAGCCGCTGCAGTCATCGCCTGACGCGGTAGTCAAGACAGAAGATAACGAGTGCATGATACTCTGCGACACGTCTCTTGAAAACATTTTCGCCAACATTCAAGAGGTGATGCCGGACATCGTGGTGATAGACTCGATACAGACTATCAGTACGGAGACCGTAGACAGCTCGCCCGGCAGCGTGTCGCAGGTACGTGAGTGCGCCTCGGCGCTGCTGCGTTTTGCCAAGTCAAGCGGCATACCTGTCATACTGATAGGGCATATAAATAAGGAAGGCACACTGGCAGGACCTAAGATTTTAGAGCACATTGTTGATACGGTTATTCAGTTTGAGGGCGACCAGCATTATATGTACCGCATACTCAGATCCACCAAAAACCGTTTCGGCAGCACTTCAGAGCTGGGTATATATGAAATGGAACAAGACGGACTGCGTCAGGTTTCCAACCCTTCTGAACTGCTGCTGACGCAAGACCACGAGGGGCTTAGCGGCATAGCTATATCTTCGGCGATAGAAGGTGTACGCCCGTTTCTTTTAGAAACGCAGGCGCTTGTGTCATCTGCCGCATACGGAACACCGCAGCGCAGCGCCACGGGATTTGACCAGCGCCGTCTCAATATGCTGCTGGCCGTGCTCGAGAAGCGTGTCGGCTTCAAACTGATGCAGAAGGACGTGTTCCTCAACATAGCAGGAGGTCTGCGCGTTACAGACATGGCCATGGATCTCAGTGTTATTGCGGCGGTGCTCTCAAGCAATGTCGACACGGCAATAGAGACCGGCTGGTGCATGGCCGGCGAGGTGGGACTGAGCGGCGAGGTGCGCCCCGTCAGCCGTATAGAGCAGCGTATTGCCGAGGCCGAGAAGCTGGGCTTTACCAATATAATAGTGCCGAAATATAACATGCAGGGGCTTTCGCGCAAGAAGTTTAATATCAATCTTGTGCCCGTTCGCAAGGTTGAGGAGGCACTGAGGGCACTGTTCGGTTGACGCGCGGAACATTGATAGACAAATAAAGCACCGTATTACGGACAGCTGCTAAAGGCTGCATATTCCGTAATACGGCACTTCTTATTATGCTTAACGGCAACTGCTGCCGTGTGTTTATTCTTCTGTCGCAGTGCCGGCAGAGCCGAGACGGCCGGCTATAAAAGCCGTAAGGTCTTCGCCCCGCAGGCCTGCCGCGAGCACTTTGCCCGTGTTGTCAACTACGATAGTGAACGGTATGGCCTGTATGCCGTACTTTCTGGCCGCGCTGTTGTCCCAGCCTTGAAGGTCTGACAGCTGTGTCCACGCCATGTTCATGGTGCTTATTGCGTCAGCCCACTGCTCTTTGTTCTCGTCAAGAGATACGCCGACAATGCCAAGTCCCTTGTCCTTGTAGTCGTTGTATGTCTTCACAAGGCCGGGCATTCCCTGACGGCACGGTCCGCACCAGCTTGCCCAGAAGTCAACAACAGTAATCTTATGTCTGGCAAACTCGTCGGCAACGTTTACGTTGTTACCGTTGATGTCGGCCATGGTGAAGTTTATTTTAAGTTCCTGCCCGAGGGTATCTTCATGCTGGGTAGTGTCAGCCTGTGCCGTGGGTTGCGCTGCAGTGCTGTCAGTCTTGCCGTTATTACATGACGAGAAGGCCAGCATAGCTGCGGCTGATATAATAAATATCCGGCGTATTTTCATATTGTCGTGCTTTATACGAGGTACTGTGAACTGATGCTCTCGTTGTTAACCACGCGGCGGATAGTCTCTGCAAACATGTCGGCTACAGACAGTTGTTTAACCTTTGCGCAGCGGTTAGAGTAGGGGATAGAATCAGTAAACACCATCTCTTCAAGCGCAGAGTTCTGTATTCTCTCACTTGCCGGGCCGCTCATCACGCAGTGTGACGCGCATGCCCTTACGCTCTTGGCGCCTGCCTCCTTCATGATGTCGGCGGCTTTGGTGATAGTTCCGGCAGTGTCAACCATGTCATCGATGATGACAACGTTCTTTCCCTTCACGTCACCGATAATCTGCATGCTCTCCACTACGTTGGCGCGGGCACGTGTCTTGTTGCAAAGCACGAGCGGACAGCCAAGGTATTTAGCGTAGGTGTTTGCCCGTTTACTGCCGCCAACGTCAGGAGACGCTATGACGATGTCGTCAAGTTTAAGGCTGAGAAGGTAGGGCAGGATAACGCCGGAAGCATAGAGATGGTCAACGGGAACATCGAAGAAACCCTGTATCTGGTCAGCATGCAGATCCATGGTGATAAGGCGGTCTATGCCGGCAACCCTCAGAAGGTCAGCCACAAGCTTGGCACCGATGCTTACGCGCGGCTTGTCCTTGCGGTCCTGTCGTGCCCATCCGAAATACGGTATTACGGCGTTGATGCTTCTGGCTGATGCCCGCTTGGCCGCGTCAATCATCAGCAGAAGCTCCATAAGGTTGTCTGAATTGGGGAATGTGCTCTGTACGAGGAACACGTCACGTCCGCGGATAGACTCCTCATAAGACACGGCGAACTCGCCGTCAGAGAATTTTGTGATTAGCAGATTGCCTAATGGGCAACCTAAGCTGTTGCAGATTTTCTCCGCAAGGTATCTCGTATTGGTGCCCGAGAATACCATGAAAGAGTTTTTCTCACTCATTTTGGCTGATAGTTGTTATATTAATTATTTTTTATGATGTCGCTTTCCTGAGCTTCTCAAAATGGCTTATAAGGTTCTTATAGTCAAGTTCGTTATGAATGTCGAACCTGCTCCACAGGTCATTGCTCACCACCACGCCGCCGAAGCCAAGCTCTTTGGCCGTTTTCACGTTGTCGAGACCGACACCGCCGAGGGCGTAAACGTGGCGGTCTATCAGTCCTTGGTGTGCCGCGTCCTCAAGCTCGTTCATGCTGCGGCCGCCTTTTCCGAACGTGTTGTCAAGAAAAACATATTCAGCTTTCTTCTTCATTGTGCTGAGCATGCTCACGTCGTGGCATGTGCGGCCGAACTTCCCTTTATAGTCTTTAGGCTGTTCCTTTGTGCTGTCATCGATGTGTATTCCGGCCAGACCGTATTCGTTCTTCAGATAATAATAGTCGTGAACGGTTATCTTGCCGTAAGATGTCTCGGGCAGAAGTGACAGCAGGCGTTCTGAATACATAGGTGAAGCTCCGGGCTTGTACAGGTGCAGATTGTCCATGCCCTCCTCGAAAAGAGCCGTCAAAATCTTGTCTTCTTCTACGAAGAAGGTAGGTCGGGTCATTATAACGAGCTTCATCGCTTTCTTCTTTTTCCAAATGCAAATGTATAAAAAAAAAGACAAACGGCAATCTATTGTATAATAAAAGTTATTTCATGAGCCTTAAAATCGAGGAAATATATTGTTACGGCCTGATGCGGTGCTGTTTTTTATCTTGTCATGTCATTGCCAGGTCAGCATCAAAGGCACTGAAGAACATCGCGATATGGCTGATTTTTACGCTATATGCCGGTATCAGGAAGACGGATACAAGTCGTTTATAACTACCTGATAACCAATGCGTTATCAAAAGGCTGCCTTTTAGCGTGCGAAAGGTGGCCTTTCAGCCTTCAAGAGGTGGCCATTTGTCTTGTAAAAGGTGGTCTCTTGTATGATGATTAAGAGTTGTATGGCATGAATTAAGTGTGATGTCAGATTTTCTTAATACGTCATTCTTACCTCTTAATTCATATAATCTTCCTTTAATATTAAAAAAATGTGTAAGTTTGCAGACGGAATATATCATAATGACGATGATGAAGATAAACCTTGATACATTTGCAGGCCTTGACAGACCGTGCTATGTGCTTGAGGAGAAGCGGCTCAGGCGCAATCTTGAACTGATAAGAGGAGTGGCTGATGCCGCCGGAGTAGAGATTATTCTGGCGTTTAAGGCGTATGCGCTGTGGAAGACTTTTCCCGTGTTCAGAGAATATATTAAGGCTACAACGGCCAGCTCGCTGTATGAGGCAAGGCTCGCCTGCGAGGAGTTCGGCAGCAAGGCACATACATTCTCACCTGCATACACTGACTATGAGATTGACGAGATAGCACGCTGCTCAAGTCATCTTACGTTTAATTCATTGTCGCAATATGAGCGTCTGCACAACAGGGTTAAGGCTGCCAACGGTGGACTGAGCATCGGTTTGCGCGTAAATCCTGAATATTCAGAGGTGGGCACAGCTCTTTACAACCCCTGCGCGCCGGGCACTCGCTTCGGCATCACGGCCGACAAACTGCCTGAACGTCTGCCTGAAGGCGTAGAGGGGTTCCACTGCCACTGTCACTGCGAGAGCGGAGCCGATGTGTTCGTAAGAACGCTGGCACATATAACGGACAAATTCTCGCCATGGTTCGGTCAGCTGAAGTGGATTAACTTCGGCGGCGGACATCTGATGACACGCAAGGATTACGACATACCTTTATTAATAAAGACGCTCAACAGTCTGCACGAGAAGTATCCGCACCTTAACATAATATTAGAGCCCGGCAGCGCATTTGCCTGGCAGACGGGGGCACTTGTGTCTCAAGTGGTTGACATTGTGGAAAACCGCGGCATAAAAACGGCCATACTTAACGTCAGCTTTACGTGCCACATGCCAGACTGTCTTGAGATGCCGTATATGCCGGCCGTGCGCGGTGCCGAGATAATTGAGGACATAGACGGATGCGACACGTCTGAAGAAAATGTGTACAGGCTTGGCGGCAACAGTTGCCTCTCGGGTGACTTCATGGGGTTGTGGTGCTTCCCTAACGGATTGAACATAGGTGACAACGTGATATTTGAGGACATGCTGCATTATACAACGGTAAAAACAAATATGTTCAACGGCATTACCCACCCGTCAATAGCTTTTGCACGTGAAGACGGAACATTTGAGATTTTGCGTACATTTACTTATGAAGATTACAGAAATCGCATGGATTGAAGTTTTTTTTTATCAAAATTGAAAAAAAAGTCGCAAAAGTTTTGCGGGCTTAATAAAAAGCTGTATCTTTGCACCGCATTTAGAGAAATGCTCCTTTAAAAAGGGATAAGCGGCAATAGCTCAGTTGGTAGAGCGCGACCTTGCCAAGGTCGAGGTCGCGGGTCCGAGTCCCGTTTGCCGCTCGCACATTCTGAATAAACAGCGTGTTGGAGGAGTTCCTCCGGATAAGCCCAGGTGGCGGAATTGGTAGACGCGCACGTTTCAGGTGCGTGTGTTTCACG
>C._urophasianus_2_cecum__coassemble_51_pt1 | contig 35615 bp, 22 predicted proteins | sample C__urophasianus_2_cecum__metabat2_low_PE_008 | metagenome-assembled genome bin C
AATTATGGGCTAACCCCTGTTTTGAAAACGTTGCGTTTCTATTTGGACTTTTCATAATCACCTTTTACTTCATTTATCCGCTTCAGGCAGGAAAGGTGCATTGTTAATATATGCAAAACACCCTGTTTATCGGTGTTTCCGACGAAAAAAACATCCACCTACTACCAAGAGGTGGATACTTTTTTGTTAAACCGGGGCTTTTATACCTTATATATATTAATATAGAGGCACGCCTTTGTTGACGTTATTTAACAGAACAGACTCCTTGAATCAAGACATCAAGAGTCAGGAATTAAGACAACAGATGCCCTTTCGGGGCATAAAAGGCCACCTTTCGGCGCGCAATATGCCGCCTTTTACCGTCTGAAAGATGACCTGTTGCAAATGCGCTGACAGTCAGGCTGTTAGGCAAACCGCACTAAAATATGTCACTTTCCACGGTTTTATTTTGATATTAACGCTTTTTACACTATATTTGCACCGCCGTTTATATATGCCACGCGCCGTGACTGCTGCGCCGGGGACTTGTATGCGGCTTTTTCACACATAAAATTTTTATATTGAAGACATTTGAAGAACTTGGCGTGAGCGAGGAGATACGCCGCGCCATCGAGGAGCTGGGCTTCGAGCAGCCCATGCCGGTACAGGAAGAAGTAATCCCCTATCTGCTCGGTAACAGAAACGATGTAATTGCCCTTGCACAGACAGGCACGGGCAAGACTGCCGCGTTCGGCATACCCATTCTGCAGCGCACCGACGCCCGTGTGCGCCAGACGCAGGCACTGGTGCTCAGCCCCACGCGCGAGCTGTGTCTCCAGATAGCCGACGACCTGAAAGACTTCTCAAAGTACATGGAGGGCATCAACGTGGTGCCAGTGTACGGCGGCACGTCAATAGAGAACCAAATACGCGCCCTGAAGCACGGAGCGCAGATCATCGTGGCCACACCCGGACGCCTCATCGACCTGATGAACCGCGGCGCGGCGAAGCTTGAGGCCGTGAAGAACGTCGTGCTCGACGAGGCCGACGAGATGCTCAACATGGGCTTCTCTGAAAGCATCGACGCCATACTTGAGGGCGTACCAAAGGACAGGAATACCCTGCTCTTCTCGGCCACGATGAGCAAGGAGATTGAGAAGATAGCCCGCAACTACCTGCGCGACCCGAAGGAAATAGTAGTGGGCAGCCGCAACGAGGGCGCCGAGCACGTCAACCACATATATTATATGGTGAACGCCAAGGACAAGTATCTGGCCCTGAAGCGCATCGTTGACTACTATCCCAAGATTTTCGCCATAATATTCTGCCGCACGAAGCGCGAGACGCAGGAGGTGGCCGACAAGCTGATACACGACGGCTACAACGCCGAGTCGCTGCACGGCGACCTCTCTCAGCAGCAGCGCGACCTCACTATGCAGAAGTTCCGCCGGCACCTCACGCAGCTGCTCGTGGCCACCGACGTGGCCGCACGCGGCCTTGACGTCGACGACCTTACCCATGTAATCAACTACGGACTGCCCGACGACATCGAGAGCTATACCCACCGCAGCGGACGAACCGGCCGCGCCGGCAAGAAGGGCACGTCAATCTCGATTGTCCACACAAGGGAGAAGTCGAAGATACGCGCCATAGAGAAGACCATCGGCAAGGAGTTTGTCGAGGGAGAGATACCCTCGGCCGAGGAAATCTGCAAGAAGCAGCTCTACAAAGTGATGGATCAGATTGTCAAGACCGACGTGAACGAGGAGGAGATAGCACCCTTCATGGACGACATCAACCGCTACTTCGAGTACATGGACAAGGAGGACATCATCAAGAAGATAGTAAGCCGAGAGTTCGGCCGCTTCCTCGCATACTACGCCGATGCGCCCGAGATAGAGAAGCCCAGCACCAAGGGCGACAAGAAGAAGAAAGAGCGCACCGGCGACGAGCGCAGGCGCACTCACAAGGCCGAGGCCGGATACCGCCGCCTGTTCATCAATTTAGGCAAGGCCGACGGCTTCTACCCCGGCGAGCTGATGCAGTTCGTCAACCGCAATATGCGCGGCGGACGCCAGGAGATAGGCACCATCGACCTGATGTCGAAGATGGCTTACTTTGAAGTGCCTGAGAAAGATGCGGCAAAGGTGATGCGCGCCCTCGACGGCACTATGTACAAAGGCCGCCAGGTGCGCTGTAACGACGCTGACAGAGGCGGCTCAGGCTCACGCCGCGACGGCCGCCGTGACGACCGCAACGGCTCAGGCAGGAAGGCGAAGCGCCGCGATGCCGACGGAACGGCCAAGAAAGACCGCAAGCGCAACGCCCCCGCGGCCGGCGGCGGACGGCAGGATGACTGGCGGCAGTTCTTCAACAACGACGGCGGTAACGCGAAATTAGTGGGCGACGAGCCTGACTTCAGCGAGGAAGGCTGGGCACGCCGCAAGCCTAAGAAATAACAATCAAAGACCGGCCCGGGCGGCGCACGGCAGCTGTGTACAGACAGGTGGCCTTAGCCTGTACCACATCATCCGCTAATGCAACGGCGTGCACATTGGAACGGACTTCCACAACAACGAGGCGGATGTGGAGAATGCCACGCGCATAGTGGAGCAATACCGGGAGAACAGCCGCCTGGCTGACGTTGCTCCGGCCGTAAAGCGCAGGGCCGGATATACCCACATGACTGACGACAAGGCCGTAAACGGCATGACTGACAAGGCCGGGAGCGCGTTTGCCGACATGGCGCGGCGCGACGGCAGCGGGCAGACAGCGGTGCAGGCGAGACCCTCCATACGTGAGGCGGCACGCCTGCGGATGCTCGTTCTGGACGGTGCAATGGGCACGATGATACAGGCGCGGCGGCTTAAAGAGGCCGACTTCCGCGGCGAACGCTTTGCAGCCCACACGGCGAACGTGTCCGGATGCAACGACCTGCTGTGCCTTACGCGCCCTGACGTGATACTTGACATCCACCGCCGTTACCTCGATGCCGGGGCAGATATTATCGAGACTAACACGTTCAACGCGCAAAGCGTGTCGATGAGCGGCTGCCTATTAGAGGGCGTATGCCGCGAAATAAACCTTGAGGCGTGCCGCATAGCGCGCTCGGCGGCCGATGTGTACACCCGCCGCGACCCCTCAAAGCCGCGCTTTGTGGCAGGTTCGGTAGGGCCAACGGCCAAGACGTGCTCTGTAACCGCAGGCACTACGCAGACCGGCCGGGGCGGCTCCGGCTACCGGACACTGCTCAAGGCCTACGCCGGACAGGCCGCCGCGCTGATTGAGGGAGGCGTTGACGCGCTGCTGATAGAGACCATTTCCGACACGATGAACGCCCGCGCAGCCATCGAGGCGGCACGCTCCGAGGCGCGTAAGGCGGGCCGCAGCGTGCCGCTGATGCTGAGCTTCACCATAGCCGACGACAAGGGGCACAATATGTTGGGGCAAGACATCTGCCGCTTTGTGGCCGATGTTATGGACGACGACATCCTCTCGGTGGGCGTAAACTGCTGCAGCGACACCTCGATGGCCGTCCCCCTGCTGGCAAGGCTCGGCGAGGAGACACCGTGCCTGATAAGTCTTTACCCTAACGCGGGCATGCCTGACGCCGAGGGACATTACGCCCTGACGCCCGAGGAGATGCAGCGCGCGATGTGGAACATTGCCGAGCGGCACGTGCTCGACATCATGGGCGGATGCTGCGGTACCACTGACGCTCACATACGCAGACTGACGGACATAGCCGGGTCCGTAAACGGACCGGTGATTACACCGCACAACGCCCTTTAACGGCAGCCCGCAGCGCAACACACTGACAGTCAAGACGTTGCGGAAGGCCACGTTTTATAGCCTGAGACATCATCTCTTACATCGCAAAAGACAGCCTCTGGCAATGCGAAAGGCCGCCTTCTGCAAAACGGCAGCCCGGCAACATTGAACTGCTGAAGCCTCTCATGGCAGGCAGCGCACCGCTGACAATGGGGCGCGAAGAACGCCACGGGAGGCAGACAACACACCCGGATGACGCTCTTTCCGGTTCTTCTTATATACATTTGCAACCGGGTTGCACGGTTATTCATGTATTTTTGCAGGCAGAAAAGCAAAAATACGCATATTATGGATTATAAGACACTTATCATCGGAGCACTCGGCGCGATGATTTCAGCCTCATGCGGACACAATGAAGAGACCGCTCACGGGGCAGAAAAGCATGCCGCCGAGGCGAAAGCCCACCCTGACGAGATTGTGATAACTCCCGAGAAGGCCAAGGCCGCGGGCATTGTCACGGCCACGGTAGAGCCGGGACAGTTCTCCGGCATCATCCCCGGAGGGGGCAGGATACTGGCCGCATCGGGCGACGAAGCCACCGTAGTGGCCACCGTGGCGGGCATAGTGAAGCTCAACCGCGGAATAACCGAAGGCTCGGCCGTAAGCAAGGGCAGCACCGTGTTTACCATCTCGTCAAGGAATCTGCAGGACGACCCGGCGCGCCAGGCCGCCGTTGCCTACCAGACGGCAAAGAAGGAATATGAGCGCGCGGCAAAACTTGTAAAGGACAAGATTGTAACCCAGAAGGAGTTTAACGGCATACGGGCCGGATACGAGCGCGCCAAGATAGCCTACGAGGCCTTTGCGGACAGCCCGGCCGACGGCTCGGGAGTGGCCGTGAAGTCGCCCGTCGGCGGATACGTGAAGACCTGCTTGGTGAAGGAGGGCGACTACGTGAGCGTGGGTCAGCCGATGATGACCGTGACGCAGACGCGCAGCCTCTACCTCAAGGTAAACGTGCCGGAACGTTATTATCCGGAGTTAGGCAAGATAACGTCGGCCAAATTCAAGACGGCTTACAGCGACCGCGTGTATGACCTGCGGCAGATGAACGGCCGCCTCGTGGCCACGGGCAAGTCGACGGGCGACGGCTCGCCATACATCCCCGTGACCTTCCGCTTTGACAACCGTGCCGACGTGATGCCCGGAGCGTTTGTAGAGACGTACATTCTGACGGGCGGACAGGCCGATGTCATCAGCGTTCCGATACCTGCCTTGACCGATGAGCAGGGCGTACACTGCGTTTATGTGCAGACCGGCACCGGGTGTTACGAGCGCCGCGAGGTGACAACGGGCCGCTCTGACGGCGACCGCATCGAGATAAAAAACGGTCTGAAAGCCGGCGAGAAAGTGGTTGTGGAGGGCGCGATGCAGGTAAAACTCGCATCGGCAAGCACCGCCATTCCGGCTCATACGCACCAGCATTAAACAAAAGCCCCTACTGACCTACCCCGTGGGGAGGAACCTTGAGGCCGGCATTAATAAATATTAAAGATAAAAGCCCTGCTGATTTTCCCGTGAAAGGGACAATGATAACAGAAAACCGACAAAGCAAACATCCTACTCCTCCCCGCAGGGGAGGCCGGGAGGGGCTGCTTTCTATAACGGGAAAGACCGGAACGGGCTGTTTCAACGCTTATGCTTAACAAGATAATTCATTTCTCATTACACAACCGCCTGCTCATACTTGTAGCGGCGGTGCTGCTCACCGTGGCCGGAATATACACCACGGGGAAGACGGAAGTTGACGTTTTCCCCGACCTCAACGCACCTACGGTGGTCGTGATGACCGAGGCCAACGGCATGGCCGCCGAGGAGGTGGAGCAGCTCGTGACGTTCCCGATAGAGACGGCGGTAAACGGCGCCACCCACGTACGCCGCGTGCGCTCGTCTTCGTCGACAGGTTTCTCGGTAGTATGGGTGGAGTTCGACTGGGACACCGACATCTACTTAGCCCGCCAGATAGTGTCAGAGAAGCTCGCGGCAATCAACGAACGCCTGCCGGAGAACGTAGGTCAGCCCACGTTAGGCCCGCAGTCGTCAATCCTCGGCGAGGTGCTTATCGTAGGACTTACGGCCGACAGCACGTCAATGATTGACCTGCGGACGCTGGCCGACCGGACAATACGCCCGCGCCTGCTGTCAACGGGCGGCGTGTCGCAGGTTTCCGTATTGGGCGGCGACGTCAAGGAATACCAGATATTGCTGCATCCGGGCCGCATGAACCATTACGGCGTGACCTTAGGAGAGGTGCTCGCGGCCACTGAGCAGATGAACCGTAACGTCAACGGAGGCGTAATTTACGAGTACGGCAACGAGTATATAGTGCGCGGAGTGGTGTCGACTGACGACGTGAAGGAGATGGCCGAAGCCGTGATCAAGAGCGTAAACGGCGGCGCCGTGACGCTGGGCGACGTGGCCGACGTGCAGGTCGGCGGCGAGATGCCGCGCCTCGGAACGGCCTCGGAGAAAGGTAAGCCCGCCGTGCTGCTGACCGTAACCAAGCAGCCCGGCACCGGAACGATAGAGCTTACGGAGCGTCTCGAGGCGGCGCTGCATGACTTAAAGAAGAACATGCCTGCCGACGTACACGTCTCTACGGACATTTTCCGCCAGTCGCGCTTCATCGAAAGCTCTATAGACAACGTGAAAGACTCGCTCTATGAGGGTGCTTTCTTCGTGGTGATAGTGCTGTTTCTGTTTCTCGCCAATGTCCGCACGACGGTAATATCACTCATCACACTGCCCGTGTCGCTGCTCGTATCGGTCATGGTGCTCCACTATTTCGGCATGAGCGTCAACACGATGAGCCTCGGCGGACTGGCAATCGCCATCGGCTCGCTGGTAGACGACGCCATCGTTGACGTGGAGAACGTGTGGAAACACTTGCGTGAGAACCGCCTGCTGCCCAAGGACGAGCGTCTGCCCATGCCCGACGTGGTGTTCAATGCGTCGCGCGAGGTGCGCATGCCGATACTCAACTCTACGGTGATAATCATCGTCAGCTTCATCCCCTTGTTCTATCTCAGCGGCATGGAGGGGCGTATGCTCATACCGCTCGGCGTGGCTTTCATAGTCGCCTTAGCAGCCTCAACACTCGTCGCGCTCACCCTTACGCCCGTGCTTTGCAGCTATCTGTTAGGCGGGAAGAAGGAAGGCGGCGTGCCGAAGGAGGCCTTTGTGGCGCGCCTGCTCAAGAAGCATTACGGGCGTTGGCTCGTGTGGGCACTCAACCACAAGCATCCCGTAGTGATTACCACGGCCGCCGTGTTCGCGGTAGCCCTCGGCCTGTTCTTCACTTTGGGGCACAGCTTCCTGCCGAAGTTCAACGAAGGCTCGTTCACCGTCAACATAAGCTCGCTGCCGGGAATATCTCTTGAGGAGTCAGACAAGATAGGCCGGCGTGCCGAAGAAATCCTTATGTCAATCCCCGAGATACAGACCGTGGCGCGCAAGACCGGCCGCGCCGAGCTTGACGAGCACGCACTGGGCGTGAACGTGTCGGAGATTGAGGCGCCGTTCGAGCTGAAAGACCGCTCGCACGAGGAGCTTCTCGACGACGTGCGCCACCGCCTATCCGCGATAACGGGCGCAAACATAGAGATAGGCCAGCCCATAAGCCACCGCATAGACGCCATGCTGAGCGGCACGCAGGCCGGCATAGCCATAAAGCTTTTCGGCGACGACCTTAACAAGATGTTTGACTTAGGCAACCGGATCAAGGCCGCCATAAGCGACGTTGAGGGCATAGCCGACCTCAACGTGGAGCAGCAGATAGAGCGTCCGGAGCTTGAGATAAAGCCCAACCGCGAGATGCTGAAGATGTACGGCATACCTATAGCCGACTTCAACACGTTCGTACGTGTGCACATGGCGGGCGAAACGGTGTCGCAGGTGTACGATGACGGCGGCAGCTTCAACCTCGTTGTGCGTGCCGCCGAGCACGACCGCTGCGACATGGAGCGCATACGCGACCTCATGATTGACACGCCTGACGGCCGCAAGGTGCCCTTAGCCAACGTGGCTGAGGTGACTTCGGCCATGGGGCCGAACACTATCAACCGCGAGAACGTGAAGCGTAAGATTGTAATCTCTGCCAACGCGAGCGGCCGCGACCTGCGGAGCGTGGTCAACGACATACAGAAACGCGTGAACGCAGAGGTATCTCTGCCCGAGGGCTACCACGTGGAGTACGGCGGACAGTTTGAAAGTGAGCAGTCGGCCAGCCGCACCCTGCTGCTCGCCTCGCTGCTCAGCATCGTCGTGATATTCCTCCTTCTGTACATGCAGTTCAAGAACGCGGTTGAGAGCGGAGTGATACTGCTCAACCTGCCGCTGGCTCTTATCGGCGGCGTATTTGCCCTTGTGTTCACCACCGGCGAGGTAAGCATACCGGCGATAATAGGCTTCATCTCGCTGTTCGGCATCGCCACGCGCAACGGCATGCTGCTCATCAACCGCTACAACATGCTGCGCGGCGAGGGCAACACAGACCTGCGCCACTGCATCGTGCACGGTTCGCTCGACCGCCTTAACCCTATCCTCATGACGGCTCTCTGTTCCGCGCTGGCACTTATACCGCTGGCACTGCGCGGAAGCCTGCCCGGCAACGAGATACAAAGCCCCATGGCCAAGGTCATCCTGGGCGGACTGCTTACCTCGACGTTCCTCAACGCCTTCATCATTCCTATCGTCTATGAGTGGATGAAGGGAAAGGAGGAAAGGAAACAAGCAGCAAAGAAGGAAGTAACAGAGGAGTAAGGAGAAAAGCGGCAAGCGGGGCTTAATGCAAAGATTTATCACATTTCACAGCCCCAGAAACTTCAGAATATAACTTTAACCGCCATATTTGTAAGGATTAGCGGACATTAAACACTTTGAAAGATGAGAAAGACGATATTAGCGGCGCTGATGCTCGCCACAGCAATTCAGGCCGGAGCACAGACCATCAGCGACGTGCTGGGCAGCGTGGAGCAGAACAACATGGAGCTGAAAGCGATGCTGAAGGGCAACGAGGCGGCCGACCTCGAGACGCGGCAGCAGAACAATCTTGAGGGATTATCGGTGGAATACAGCCCCTTCTTCAACAAGGATGAGAGCGGAATATCCAGCTCTGAACTGGTGGTCAGTCAGGGGTTCGACTTCCCCACGCTGTACGGGGCACGCAAGAAGGCGGCCCGCCTGCAGCGCAACGTGCGCGACATGGAGTATGAGACGGCGCGCCGCGACATCCTTCTGTCGGCTAAGAACTTCTGTCTTGACCTTATCCACCTAAACAAACAGGAGCAGATACTGGCCGGGCGGCGCCGCAACGCTGACGGGCTGCTGGCCATGTTCACCGAGAAATATAACGGCGGAGAGGCCACCGTGCTCGAACTTAACAAGATAAAAATGGAGCGCATGAATCTCGAGACCGAGCTGACCGAGGTCAAGGCGGCGCGCTCTGAGGCTCTGCAGGGCCTCCGGGCACTCAACGGAGGCAAGGAGATTGACGTCACCATGACCGATTATCCGGCCCTGCCGACGGACAGCTACATGGAGATGTACGAGCAGGCGGTGACCTCTGACCACGGCATTATGACGGCCGAGGCCGCCGTGCGCGCCGCCGAGCAGGACGTGAAGGTGAACAAGCAGGGCTGGCTGCCGCAGATAGAGATAGGCTACCGCCGCAACACTGAGGGCAACGACGCGAGCCACGGCTTCCTGATAGGCGGCTCGATACCGCTGTTCTCTAACAAGAACAAGGTGAAGCAGGCAAAGGCACGCAAGGCCGAGGCCGAGATGATGCAGGCCGAGGCGCGCATAAAGGCTGAGAGCTCGGCACGCGCCATGATAGAGAAGATGCGGCAGCTGCGCGCCGCCGCCAAGGCTTATGACATGAAGCTGATGAACGAGTCGCTCGAACTGCTCAACAAGGCGGTGGAGAACGGCGAGCTGTCGGTTACCGACTATTACACCGAGGCCGACGGCATTTACCTCAACATATTGTCTTTCCTCAACGTGGAAAGGCAATATCAGGGCATCGTCGCCGACATAATGAAAAACCAGCTGTAAGCAGTTGACAAGAGACGAGGAACAAGTAAACAAGGGACAAGCAGACGAACAGACAAGTTATTTCTTTTAGTTGACAAGATACAAGCAGACGAGCAGACAAGTTATTTGCTATGTGGCTTTGGTGAGCTTACTACATTGGCAAATAACTTGTCTGCTCGTCTGCTTGTATCTTGTCAACTAAAAGAAATAAAAGGCCGTCTTTTACATTGCGGAAGACGGCAAGTCACAACTTATTGAATATCAATACATTACAGAGGCAAACGCTTCGTGCGCGCACGCATGCGTTGTAAAGATACCCGGATAAATTACAAAGCAATTTTTCTTAATTCTTCATTCTTAACTCTTAATTAATCCCTGTAATACGTTTGCAATTATTTATTAAAATTAATAACAAGTGCATGTAACACGTGTGTAACATGGAAGTCAGACCTTTGCAGCGTCAAATCATTCAAGTTTTTTTATGAGAAAAAATTACAGAAAACTATCGGCACTTTGCCTGGCAGCAATGCTCGGCGCTACAGCCTTTGCCGCTCCTGACTCTAACGAGGCCGCATCCGGCGTGATGCGCGGGCGTATCGTCGACACGCAAAACCAGGTGCTGCCCGGAGCAACGGTAATGATTGAGAGCCTGCACACGGGTGTTGTGAGCGATGTCAACGGTTACTACACGCTCACTAACCTGAAGCCCGGCACATATATAGTAAAGGTTTCATACGTGGGTTACCGGCCGAAAACGATGAAGCTGACCATCTCGCCGGAGAATACGGTAGTGCAGGACTTTATGCTCTCTGACGGAGTAGAGCTGCAGGGCGTTGAGGTGAAAGGCGCATTCCACGGCCAGAGCCGCGCCATCAACCGGCAGAAGAACAACTTCAACCTGACCAACGTAGTGTCGGCCGACCAGATCGGCAAGTTCCCTGACTCAAACATAGGCGACGCCTTGAAGCGTATCAACGGTATCAACGTGCAGTATGACCAGGGCGAGGCCCGCTTCGGACAGGTACGCGGCACGTCGCCAGACCTCTCGAGCGTTACAATCAACGGCAACCGCATACCCTCTGCCGAGGGCGACGCACGTAACGTGCAGCTCGACCTAATACCGGCGGACATGATACAGACTATCGAGGTGAACAAGGTTGTTACCGCCGACATGGACGGCGACGCCATAGGCGGCTCGATAAACCTGGTGACCAAGAACACGCCTTACCGCCAGACGTTCAACGTTACGGCAGGTACGGGCTACAACTGGATCAGCGACAAGCTGCAGCTTAACCTCGGCGCGACTTACGGCAACCGCTTCTTTAAAGACAAGCTGGGCGTCATGGCCGCCGTATCTTACCAGAACTCACCGGCCGGCTCGGACAACACCGAGTTTGAGTATGACCTCGACGACGACGGCAACGTAGTGCTCACCGACGCTGAGGTGCGCCAGTATTACGTCACACGTGAGCGCCAGAGCTACTCACTTTCATTAGACTACGACTTCAACCCGACAAACAAGGTTTACTTCAACGGCATCTATAACCGCCGCAACGACTGGGAGAACCGTTACCGCATCAGCTATAAGGACCTGGCTGACGGCCCCGGCAAGATGAAGACTGAGATACAGACAAAGGCCGGTTCGGCCGATAACCGCAACGCACGCCTCGAGCTTCAGCAGACAATGGACTTCACCCTCGGCGGCGAGCACCTGCTGTGGGACCGTCTGCAGGCTGACTGGTCGGCATCTTACTCACGCGCGTCAGAGGACCGTCCCGACGAGCGCTACTTCACGATAAAGCAGAAGAACATGACCATCGACATGGAGGACGAGGGCGGACGGCAGCCTTACGCAATAACGCCGATATCTGTTCACGACGGCGAATGGAAGATTGACGAGTTCACCAACGCCGATGAGAAGATACGTGAGGACGAGTGGAAAGCTAAGGTTGACTTCGAGCTGCCCCTCGCAAGCGGACTGTTCGGCAACACTCTGAAGTTCGGCGCAAAGTACACCCACAAGCATAAGACCAAGGATGTGCTCTGTTTTGACTACAAAGACGGCTACGAGGAGCTTTACGGCAACGACTATACAAACTATTACGTTTCACAGATCCGCGACGGCTTCATGCCCGGCGACCGGTACAAGCCCGTTGACTTCGTTGACAAGCACTACATCGGCCAGTTTAATTCTAAGGACTGGGCACTGCTCGGAGGTGAGCAGGTGCTCGAGGAATCGTCAGGCAACTACGACGCCACAGAGCAGGTTACGGCCGCATATCTGCGCTTCAACCAGAAGTTAGGACGCAAGCTGAGCCTCATGCTGGGTCTGCGCATGGAGGCAACCAACCTCAAGACGAGCGGCTTCAACTGGATTGTTGACGAGGACGAGAACGAAAGTCTCGAGGCAACAGGCACTCATAAGAACGACTATGTAAGCTGGCTGCCGAGCGTACTGCTCAAGTGGGACGCTACGGATGACCTGAAGGTACGCGCCTCTTACACCAAGACTCTGGCACGCCCGAAGTACTCTCATCTCGTGGCCGGCAGCACGATAAACCGCTCAGAGTCACCCGTAGAGGTGTTTGTAGGCAACCCTGACCTGAAGCCTATCATCTCAAACAACTATGACCTGTCAGCCGAGTACTACTTCAAGAGCGTAGGTCTCGTGTCGGCATCGCTCTTCTACAAGCGCGTAAACGACTATATCGTCAACCACGTGAGCCGCGGCGAGTACATGTCTTACAGCGATGCTGAGGTTACCCGCCCGATGAACGCCTTCGACGCTGACCTCTTCGGTATCGAGATCGGTTACCAGCGCGACTTCGGATTCATCTCTCCGGCACTTAGCTGCATCGGCTTCTACGGCAACTATACCTACACTCACAGCAACATCGTGAAGTCTGCCTTCGGCGACAAGGACGAGCAGGCACTGCCCGGCTCACCTGAGCACATGGCCAATGCATCGCTCTACTTCGACAAGTGGGGTCTGAACGTGCGCCTCTCTTACAACTTCACGTCAGCCTTCCAGGACGATGAGGAGTACCGGGAGGAGAGCCGGCTGCGCCGCTACTACGACTCGGTGAACTATCTTGACCTGAACGCCAGCTACACATGGGGACGCGACATAAAGTACACCTTCTACGTATCGGCCACCAACCTGCTGAACCAGCCGCTGCGCTACTACCAGGGCGAGAAGGACCGCACGATGCAGGTAGAGTATTACGGCGCCAAGGTCCAGGCAGGATTCAAGCTGAACTTCTGATATTTTAAACAATCAATAAAAACACTGACAACGGCCGGGGTAGCCAGTAACAGTCAATTACATGAGCCGGTAAACGGCTCAGGCAGACTGTATCTGACTACTCTGACTGTCTGATTTAACAACAAAACAGAAACCTATGAGACGTTTTTCATCACTGATAATACTGCTTGCGGCAGCCGTGGTTGCGGCTTTCGCGCAGACACCCGCCGACTGGGCGAGACTTGAAAAGTCAGTAAACTTCTACGTGGCCAACGACCTCGGCCGCAACGGATATTATGACCAGAAGCCCATAGCCGAGCTGATGGGCCGCATGGCAGAGACCATCGGCATAGAGTGCGTGGCCGCTCCGGGCGACGTTCACCACTTCGATGGCGTGCGCAGCACGCAAGACCCGCTATGGATGACCAACTATGAGCTGATTTACTCTCACCCGGAGCTGATGCTGCCCTGGTATCCCACGTGCGGAAACCATGAATACCGCGGCAACACTCAGGCCGTTCTTGACTACGCCAACGTAAGCGCGCGCTGGGACATGCCTGCGAAATATTACACCAAAGTGCTTGAGGACGACGGCGTAACGGTGCGCCTGGTGTTCCTTGACACCACCCCCATGATTGACAAATACCGCAAGGACACTGAGAAATACCCCGATGCGGGCAAGGAGGACATCGCCCGCCAGCTGGCCTGGGCCGACTCTGTGCTGACCCGGGCGGGGGAGGACTGGGTGATAGTGCTTGGCCACCATCCTATCTATGCCGACACTGACAAGAGCGGAAAGGAGCGCACCGACATGCAGAACAGACTCAACACAGTGCTGCTGAGACATAAGAACGTGGCAATGTACGTATGCGGCCACATACATAACTTCCAGCACATACGCAAGCCGGGCTGCGACATCGACTACGTGGTGAACACGAGCGGCTCGCTCAGCCGTCCCGACGTGAAGAAGATTGACGGCACTCAGTTCTGCTCAGGCATCCCCGGCTTCTCCCTCGTATGCGCCGACAAGCAGACCCTTGACCTGCATCTTATCGACAAGGACGGCAAGGTTGTATATACGGTGAGCAAGAAGAAATGAATCATTTAGTAGTAAGGAGTAAAGGAGTAAGTAGTAAGTTGACTTTTTGCAAGGAGTAAGATAACTTCTTTAAATTCTTTAACTCCTATTCAATGGGCGGCAAATCGCGTTGCGTTTTGCCGCCCATTGCCTTATAAAATGCCACCTTTTAACGTGTAAAAGGTGACCTTTTGCAACTTATTGAATATCAAGGTATTACAAAGAAAACCAACAAAGCAAATCTCCTTGTCTGCTCGTATCTTGTCCGCTTGTCAACTGAAGAAATCTCCTTGTCTGCTCGTCTGCTTGTATCTTGTCAACTGAAGAAGCCTTCTTGTCTGCTCGTCTGCTTGTCGCTTGTCTGCTGAAAAAAACTTGTTTTGTCAACTGAAATTGAGTATTTTTGCGTTTAAAATCACAGAAAGATGATGAAATCACTTGTCATAATAGCACTCGCCGCCATGCCGGCCATGCCCTCAGCGGCGCAGAGACAGGCAGCCAAGACGAAGACGGAGCTGTCAATGGAACGCCAGGGAATGGTAGACATCCGCGCCAAAGACCCGTCGATAAAGGTAAGCCTGATGTACTCGCGGGCGGACAACTTCACAGGCAGCGTGCTATACACCGACCTCAAGCGCGCCTACCTGCACCCCAAGGCCGCCGCGGCGCTGGTCAAGGCGCAACGCAGACTGAAGCAGCTGCACCCCGACCTCAGCCTGAAGGTGTACGACGCGGCACGCCCCATGAGCATACAGCAGCGTATGTGGGACAAGGTCAAGAACACCGATAAGTACTTCTACGTGAGCAATCCCGCGCGCGGCGGCGGCCTGCACAACTACGGAATGGCCGTAGACATCACCCTCTGCGACGCCAAGGGCGACACGCTCGACATGGGTACGAAGATTGACTATATGGGCAGCGCGGCGCACATCGACCGCGAGGAGGCTCTCGCAAAGAGCGGCCGCATCAGCCGCCGGGCACTGGAGAACCGCCGCCTGCTGCGCAATGTTATGCGCTATGCCGGCTTCATGCCCCTGAGAACAGAGTGGTGGCACTTCAACCTCATATCACGCGCCACGGCGAAGAAGTATTATAAAGCGATAAAGTAAAAGGGAAAAGAGTTTATTTGCAGGCCAGGAGTACCACATTCAATTCCTGAACAGCATAAAAACACCCTCTTGTAGGGACATAATTCATTATGTCCGCATGTTTCGGAGAAACATATCACAAGCGTAATGGTTGTTCCATACGCCCCTTCGTGGCGTTCGGACATAATGAATTATGTCCCTACAAGAATGTGTTTCCCTTGCCAATCAATGCCTTAATCCATACAGCAGAACAGCTGATTACCCGGAAAATATACTGACAATGACTACAGACGAGTTTATAGCCCAAAACGCCGGTGCCGACGTGAAACAGCTGGCGTTGCGCCATGCAGGCCGCACCGACATCGACCTTGCCTACGCCCTTGAGCAGATTGAGGGGCGGCAGAAGGCACGGAAGAAGCTGCCCACGTGGGCCGCCAACGACGACATCATCTTTCCGCCGACGCTTGCCATGGAGCAATGCTCGTCGGAGCAGACGGCAAGATACAAGGCCGCCGTGGCCGCCCGACTTCTGAAAGAGTCGGCAGACAACCCGATAACCCCAAAACCCGATAACCCGATAACCTCAACAACCGATAACCCCATAACCTCAAAACCCGATAACCCCAAAAACCCAAAACCCGATAACCCCACGACCCTCACAGACCTTACAGGCGGCTTCGGGGTAGACTTCTCATACATGGCGCCGCTGTTCGGCCGCGCCGTCTACATCGAGCGGCAGAGCCGCTTATGCGACGTCACGCGGCACAACATGGCCTGCCTGGGCATCACCCGCGCCGAAGTGGTTTGCGGCGACTGTGAGGCTATCATCAAAGAAATAGCCCATGCCGACATGATTTATGCCGACCCGGCGCGCCGCGACACCCACGGCGGCCGCACGTCTGCCATTGCCGACTGCACGCCTGACCTGCTCTCGATGAAAGACATGCTGACCGAGAAGGCCTCATACGTGATGATTAAGCTGTCGCCAATGCTCGACTGGCGCAAGGCCGCGGCCGACATGGGAGTGCATGTGGGCGAGATCCACATTGTGGCCGCGGGCAACGAATGCAAGGAACTGCTGCTGATAATGTCGAAAAGGTACACCGGTCTCAGCCGGATTTACTGCGTAAACGACGGCGACACGTTCACCTTCACGCCCGACGAGGCGGCCTCGGCCGTGGCGGCAGGCGGCACGACAGCCGGCGACGACGGCGCAGAAGGACAGCCGCCGGCATACCTCTACGAGCCAAACGCCGCCCTGATGAAGGCCGGATGCTTCGCCCTGACAGCGCGGCGGTACGGCGTAAGGCAGATAAGCCGCGACAGCCATCTCTTCCTTTCAGACAAAAGGATAACGGCATTTCCGGGGCGCTGCTTCAGCATAACGGCGGTAACAACAATGAACAAAAAGGAACTGAAGGCCGCCCTCACCGGCATAACGCACGCCAACATCAGCGTAAGAAACTTCCCTATTACGGCCGACATCCTCCGCAAACGCCTGAAACTGAAAGACGGCGGCGGCACATACATCTTCGGAACTACAACGGCTGACGGCCGCCACGTGCTCTACGTATGCGTAAAGGGGTAAAGACAGCTTTGAGAAAGTTTACTTAAAACCATGCAGCGGCCATCATAACATATTGACAACTAAGTGCTTACACTTTCAATCAGTTTACTTTTACGCTTACTTGCCATTACATCCTGCAGTCTGACCCGCTACCTTTGTGCTGAAAACAAAAATTTACCTTATGCTGAAAAAAACCTTACTCGTATCCGCCGTTGCGGCAACATGCTGCCTGAACATGAGCGGACAGAACTATCCTAAATTAGGAGTTGATCCTATAGAGAAAGTCATCGGCGCAATGACTCTTGACGAAAAGCTCGACATGCTGGTAGGCGCGGCCGGCATAGACACCAAGGCCACGGCGACGATAGGCAGCTCGGCAGAGCGCGTTCCGGGCGCTGCCGGACAGCTTAACGCCATTCCACGCTTAGGCATACCTGCCATAGTAGTGGCCGACGGACCTGCCGGAGTCAGGATAAACCCCACCCGTGAAGGCACCGGACAGACCTTCTACTGCACCCACTTCCCCGTAGCCACGGCGGTAAGCTCTACGTGGAACACCGAGCTTGCCAACCAGATAGGCACGGCAATGGGCTACGAGACGCTTCATTACGGCGTTGACGTACTGCTGGCGCCGGCCACCAACATCATGCGCAACCCCCTGAACGGACGTAACTTTGAGTATTATTCAGAAGACCCGCTGCTCGCCGGCGAGATCTGCGCAGCCGTAGTGAACGGCATACAGAGCAACGGCGTGGGCACGTCGGTAAAGCATTTCGCCCTGAACAGCCAGGAGACCAACCGCACGAGCAACAACGTGATAGGCTCGCCGCGCACCTTCCGCGAGATTTATCTAAAGCCTTTCGAGATTGCTGTGAAGAAAGCGCAGCCCTGGACTATCATGACATCATACAACAAGATAAACGGAACGATGTCCGGCGAGCGTGCCGACTTAGTAACGGAGATACTCCGCCACGAGTGGGGATTTAAGGGAATGGTGATGACCGACTGGTTCGGCGGACAGTCCGCCACGGCCCAGATGGAGGCCGGCAACGACCTGCTGATGCCCGGAAAGACTGCTCAGAGGGACGAGCTGAAGAAGGCTGTCACCAACGGACATCTCTCAATGGAAATCATCGACCGCAACATCCGTCACATTCTCGAGCTGATAATAAAGACGCCGACGTTTAAGGGATACACCGCCGACAACAACGCCGACCTCAAGGCACACGCCGTTGTTACGCGTAACGCGGCCACCGAGGGCATGGTACTGCTGAAAAACGAGGGCGGCGTGCTGCCTTTAGGCGGACAGGTGAAGAACGTCGCCGTGTTCGGACGCACGGCTTACGACTTCATAGCGGGCGGAACAGGCTCGGGAGATGTCAACCATGCTTACGTGATAAGCCTGACGCAGGGCCTCGCCAACGCCGGACTGAAGATTGACAAGAACGTGCAGAAGGCTTACGAGGCATACATCCCGCAGGCCAAGGCGTCAATGAAGGCAGACAACGAGGGCATCAGACGCTTCATGCCCAAGGACCTTATCGCCGAGATGCAGATACCTGCCGGCATACTGGCAAAAGCCGCCAAGAGCAACGACATGGCCATAATAACAATCGGAAAGACCTCTGGAGAGTTTCTCGACAGGAAGCTGAGCAACAACTTCAACCTGACGGAAGCCGAGCAGGAGATGATTGACGACGTATGCAACGAGTTCCACAAGGCCGGCAAGAAGGCTGTGGTAATACTCAACGTGTGCGGCCCTGTAGAGACGGCAAGCTGGACATCCAAGCCCGATGCCATACTTAACGTGTGGCTGCCGGGCCAGGAAGGCGGCAACTCTGTGGCTGACATACTTACCGGAAAGGAGTGCCCGTCAGGCCGTCTGCCCATGACGTGGCCACTGACTTACGACGACGTGAACAACAAGGACGACTTCCCCATGCCCGACGAGATAAGCGACGAACTGATCAACAGCGCACTGTCCGGCTTTGCCGACAAGCGCACTACCGGCACGGTACGCAACTTTGACTACACCGAATACAACGAGGGCGTGTACGTAGGCTACCGCTACTACACAACGAAGGGCGTGAAGGTGGCTTATCCCTTCGGCTACGGACTGAGCTACACCACGTTCGAGAAGAGCGCTCCGGCGGCTGCCGTAAGCCCCGGCGGCGACGTGACGGTGAAGGTAAACGTGAAGAACACGGGCAAGACGGCCGGCAAAGAGGTGGTGCAGATATACGTCTCAGCCCCCGGCAAGGACATGGACAAGCCCGCACGCGAGCTGAAAGGCTTTGCCAAGACGCGCAGGCTGGCTCCCGGCGAGAGCGAGACGGTCGAGATAATGATACCCTACGAGAGCCTCGCATCGTTCAACGTGGACGACAGCCGGTGGCAGGTTGAGGGCGGAGACTACACCATAATGGTGGCCGACAACGCCGCCGACGCCGCTCCCCTCACAGCTACCGTAGGCGAGAAGGCCGGCGTTACCGGGAAGGTATGGCCCTGCCTGATGCCCGAAATGAAATAATCAGACAATCAACTAATACTATTCTGCTATGAAAACAACCATCCATACTTCACTGCTGACGGCGGCCTTGGTCTTCGCGTTACCGCTGTCAGGCCGGGCACAAGATAAGATTGTGACCGACTCAGTACCCGAGACAAAGGAAGTAAAGAACCGTAACGTGATGCTCAACGCATCAAGCGACAACCAGCCCCGACAGATATCTATCGGCCTGCCGTCAAGCCTCTCGGCCACAATCTACGAGGACGGCCTGCCCGTAAGCTACAACGTCTGGCCCTGCCTGCCCTATCTCTACTGGACAGGCACCACGCAGCACAGCCGCATGGGCATGATGTCGCTCAGCGAGAGCGCGCTGAAGAACGGCGCCGTGAACTACGCCGTAACGTCAGACACACGCACGGGCGGCGACAAGTTTGAGGGACACGCCAAATATACTACCAACATCTTCAACCTGCAACGCTTCGACATATCGCTCGCCGGACCGATAGCCGGCGGCTGGAGCTTCTCACTCGGCGCGTACGTCAACCTCGACCCGGGCTCTAACAAGCTCGCCGACGTGCAGTATCAGAACGACATGAAGATAATCAAAGCATCGCTCTCAAAGGTGTGGAACGACGGCCGGGGCAAGTTTAACCTCTTCTACCGCTACGCTTACACCAAGAACCTGAGCGACGGCTACGGCCCCTTCATCTACGTAGGCGACGGAAGCGTGGAGGAGTTCAACGGCTTCGACCTTGGCAAAGACGGCTTCATACCGGCCAACGGCCGCATACGTTACCTCGACATAATGACAGGCAAGTGGAAAGAGATGACCCGCCAGGACGGCACCCGCGCCCTCAACAACGGCATAACGGCAAACCTGAACTATACTTTCAACAACGGCATGAACCTCGACGTCACCACGAAGTACAACTACTCCAACAATTATACCACCACGCTGTCACTCTCAGGCATAGGCTATGCTGCCGCCGGCGACGGCTACACCTATGCCTACGACAACGGAGACCACATGGCAGGCGACGTGTTCACGGGCAACTACAACAGCCGCTACCTGCTCAGGGACATCGGCTTCGAGCGTGACTGGCTCACGACCGCCGAACTTACGGGCAAGAGCAAGAGCCATGCGCACAGCTGGCGCATAGGAGCCAACCTGTGGTGGAACCGCCAGGGCATACAGGCTAACACCGGAGTGCTGGCCCACACGGTAGAGGCTGACCCCGTATGGCTGAAACATGACGGCGAACAGGTGTACGGCACCAACACCGGAGGCGAGTACTACGACACCCACGAGACCAAGTTCGCCCTCTATCTCTCTGACGACTGGCAGGTGACAAGGCGCCTGTGGCTGTCCGCCGGAGTGCGTGCAGAGCTGTACAATGTAGGCGGAGAGAACGCCATGGCCTACCTCAACGCCACCGACCAGACCCCTGCTTACCCTGAGAACGAGCGCAACGTAAACTACAGCGTGAACAACGGAAAGATTACTTCGTTCAGCAAGAGATGGGTAAACCCCACCGCCGCCATCAACCTGCGCTACAACATACTACACGGCTTCGGCCTCGTGGGCGAGTATGTCTACGCCATGCAGCACCCCAACTCACAGGATTTCGCCGGCCCCTACATGCCTATACTTGACGCGGTGAACATCCACTTCGGCCGTGCCGGCATCTTCTACAACAACAAGTGGATGCAGCTTGTGTCACAGTTCACGTACATCAGCCAGAGCAACTACAAGCAGCGCACGCAGTTCACCAACCCCAACGACGCGTCGGACGTGGTCACCGTGCCCATAACATACGACATACAGACAATCGGCTGGACCACTGACGTTGTGCTGACACCGTTCAAGGGCTTCCAGTTCCATGGCCTGCTCACCCTTCAGGACCCGCTATACAAGAACTTCGACATGAGCGCCACGTTCTCTGACGGCACGTCAAAGTCATACAACTTCAGCGACAACGTCACCACGGGCGTCAGCAAGGTAATCGTAGAACTTGACCCAAGCTACTCTTTCAGCAAGTTCCGCGTATGGGCAAGTTTCCGCTATCAGAGCAAGCAATACATCAACAAGACCAACAGCCTATACTTCAACGGCCGCTGGGAGACTTTCGCCGGCATTGACTACAGCATGAACAAGTACGTCAACTTCTCGCTCAACTTCGTCAATCTGCTCAACGAGAAGGGCTGCTCAGGCTCTATCGGAGCCGCTGACCTTATCGAAGACGTGTCGGCATACAAGAACTATCTCATGGCAGGCTCTTACATCCGCCCGTTCACGGTGGAGTTCTCTACAAGCATAAACTTCTGACACGAAACATCTGACAACAATAAAGCAATAACCTGAATACCGTATCCGCGGCATGTGGCTGCCGCGGATACGGCAAAACGAACTAACCTTTTAAATCATTTACAACGATGAAAAAACTGTTCATACCGCTCGCGCTGGCGCTGTTTACCATGACGGCGGGCGCACAGGAGCCGCAGGTAAAGACGGCCGCAGGCGTGCTTGAGGGCACTTACGAGTCTGGAATCAAGGTGTTCAGGGGCGTGCCCTTCGCCCAGCCTCCCGTAGGGGAGCTGCGCTGGAAGGCGCCTCAGCCCGTGAAGCCGTGGACAGGCGTAAGAGCCGCGAAGGACTTCGGGCCTAACCCCATGCAGCAGAATCTCTTCGGAGACATGAACTTCGGCACCGACAAGATGAGCGAGGACTGCCTCTATCTGAACATCTGGACACCGGCAAAGACGATGACCGAGAAGCTGCCCGTACTGATTTACTTCAACGGCGGCGGACTGATGGCCGGCTCGGGCAGCGAGCCACGCTATGCCGGAGACGCAATGGCGCGCCGTGGCATAATATCCGTCACGGCCAACTACCGCGAGGGAATATTCGGCTTCTTCGCCCTTCGCGAGCTCTCAGAGGAGACGTCTTACAAGGGCTCGGGCAACTACGGATACCTTGACCAGGTAGCTGCGGTAAAATGGGTAAAGGATAATATCGCCGCATTCGGCGGCGACCCGGACAGGATAACGATAGTAGGCGAGTCGGCTGGCTCCACATCTGTAAGCGCGCTCATGGCCTCGCCTCTGTGCAGGGGGCTGTTTGCCCGGGCCATGGGCTCAAGCGCCTCGGTGATAGGCTTTGACCGCTTAGCCTCGCTCAAGGAGGCCGAGGAGGCCGGCAAGGAGGCCATGAAGACGGCCGGATGCAAGACTTTGGCCGAGATGAGGGCACTCCCTGCCGAGGAACTGCTCAGCAGGGTGCCGTCAATGAGCATGACCAAGATGTATAACATCGACGGCTACTTCTTCACCGAGCAGCCCGAGGAGACTTACAGGAACGGCCGACAGGCACAAGTGCCCCTGCTGATAGGCTGGAACTCTACTGAGGTTCCCGTCACGTCGGTTGTAGGAAAGAACCCCCTGACGATAGCTTCAGTAAAGGAGGCCATAACCCCGCGCTTCGGCGACGGCACGGAGAAGGTGATGAAGGCTTACGGACTTAACACCGACGCCGATGTTGCCGGGCTGCCCGGAGCACGCCTCGCTGCCGACATGTTCGTAGGCTTCTCTACATGGAAATGGTGCGACATGCACGAGAAAACCGGCGGACAGCCCGTATACCGCTACCTGTACTGCCACCCGCGCCCGGCCATGCGCAACGCCGGGTTAGTGCCGGGACTGGCCGGAGGAGTGCAGAAGAAGACCGAGGAGAACAAGGACGCGCTGAAGGTAAGCGGCGCCGTTCACTCCTCAGACATCGAGTATGCCATGGGAACGCTGCCCACCAACCGCGTGTATGACTGGCAGCCGGAGGACTTCACCGTGTCGGCGATATTCCAGGGTTACTATCTCAACTTCGTGAAGACGGGCGATCCTAACGGCCTGGGACTGCCTGAGTGGACTCCGATAAACGGCATGGAGACACCCCCGGTGATGCAGATTGACGTCAACTCGTACATGAAGGCTGACGCGCAGATAGAGAACATCTACCACACAGTGGACGAAGTGATAAGCCCGGAATAAATCTCTGTAAGCCCGGTGATGAGCCCATTTCACGCAGAAGCTGCCGGCCGGAGCGCCTTGTGCCCGCCGGCGGCAGCATCACTGCTTCATCACCAAAGGTGTAAAAGATGACATTCCGGCCTGCAGGAGGCGATCTTTTACAACGCGAAAGGGCATCTTATGCTGCGCATAAGATGCCCTTTCGCTTGCCGTCACGTCAACTCTTGATAACCAGGCACATACAGGCAGGCCGGCGGGCACGCTAAGCGCGCCCGCCGGAAAGTCACTTAAGCACGTCCCCGCCCCTGCCGTACATGGCGGCGACGGTGGCAGCGAACTCTTTCCCGGGTATGCAGGCGCAGTGGCGCACGCGCAGGCGGTAGTTGTAAATGGTCTGCGGCGAATAGTGCAGAAACCCGGCTATGCTCACGCTGTCGGTTATGCCGAGGCTTACGAGGGCGTAGATGCGCAGTTCGGCCGACAGTCCGTCGCCTGAAGGCATGAACCTGTCGCGCTCCTCAGGCCTGAGCAACGCCATGAACCGCTCTATGAAGTCGGGGTGTACGGACATGAACCACTTGTCGAACGAGGCGTACAGCGAGGCTAACGGCTGTGCCGAGCAGCCCTCCTGCAGAGCCTTGCGTGCCTTGCCGGGCTGGCCGGCCACAATCATGTTGGCGGCCGTCTTGTTGAACTTGTCGACATCCCTTATATAGTCAGACATCATCACGAACGAGTCGAGCAGCATGGCGTTGCGCCTCGTAAGCACGCTCTCCATCTGCTCCTTGGTGACGGTTATCTCGTCGAGAGACTCGCGCAGACTGCTGTTGTAGCCCATGGCGCGGTCGAGCGCGGCCTTGCGCCGCCACGAACGCCGCACAAGCACATACACTAATACGGCCGACACCAGCACGAGAACCACGAGCATTGCTATCATCGCAGCGGCGTTGCGGGCGGCCTCGCGCTGCATGTTCATATAGTCAGAGATTATTATCGAGCCGGCCCCGAGGATGTCGTAGCTGCGCGCCTTGTCATTATATCCCTTGGCAATCTTTATGCTCGCCACGGCATAATTGACGGCCCGCCGGCTCTTTGGGTCGATGTATTTTGAGTAAAGCAGCATGATAAGCGACGATGCTTCGCGGTTACCTGACATGATGTCATTGGCCGCCGAGAGTATCAGATAGTGGCACACCTCGTTCTCCGTGCCGTAAATGCTGCAACTCTTGGCCAAGGCGCAATAGAGCATCGCGGCCTGAATGGACGGCCGGGTGACGTCAGCCAGGTGCCTCTTTATGCGCCGGCGCATGTCGGCATCGGTGCAAATGGCCTCATAATAGTCAGTAAGCCAGCTGCCGGCAGGCAGGTACTTCTTATACTTAAGCCACACGCCGGTCTGCGTCATGTCGCTAAAGTTCCTGAAAATGTTATGGTTTACACCTTCCGTCACGAACATGCTGACACGGCACTCATACTGTAGCTTGACCAAAGCGGCAAGCTCGCGCAGCCTGGGCGGGAAAGAGTCAACGGGCGGCAGGCTGCGCGCAAGGCTTCCGGCAAGGAAGAAGTTGCCCTGAAGGGTAACGATATTAAGCAGGTCGAGGTCGGCAACGATAACCTCGTCTCCAAAATCCCCCCCCCCACAATTTTCTTGCAAAGCTGCGCGTAGACCAAGGCGGAGTCTGAACTGAACTTCTTATACTCCTCAAACATATGCTTATAATACGCGTAGCGCTCAATGGCTGAGGCGAAAGGCCCCTTCCTCACATCGGCGTCAATGGCTCTCTGACGCGCCGCCATGTACTTGTCCGCGTTGGCGACAACGGTGTCGAGCATGGCGAAATCGCGCTCGAGACTGAACGGCACGCCCCATGACCTGCCCGAAAAAAGTACAAGAAGAATGATCATACATGACACGCGAGCCGGCAGCGGCACGCATATCGACAACTTCAGAAGATTATAATTATACATAAAGACTCCCTCCGGCAACATAGCTTTGCCTCAAAACGGCATGCGTAACGCAGCCGCACAGATTAAACAATGCCGCGGCAAAGTTACAAATAATCTGAAAAAACGGAGCGGAACTTTACTTTTTGATATAAAAAATTCTGACGTTAAGAACAGTTCAGGATATGTGAGAAAGAGAGAAAGCGGGAAGGCTCTCACCTTCTCACCTTCTCATCTTCAGACCTTTATTTTACTTCTATCTTCTTCATTTCCTTCTCAGCCGGTTTGGCAAGCTTCGGAAGGTTAACGGTAAGTACACCGTCGTTTACCTTGGCCTCAATCTTGTCTTTGTCGACGTCGTCAGGCAGAAGCAGCGTCTGCTCGTACTTTGAGTAAGAGAACTCGCGGCGCAGATAGTGGCTCTTCTTGTCCTCGTCCTTCTTCTCGTTCTTGCTCTCCATATGGATGCGCAGGTTGCCGTCCTTGTCGATGTTGACGTTGAAGTCATCTTTCTTCAGACCCGGAGCAGCAAGCTCAACGGTATATTCACTGTCGCTTTCCTTGACGTTGATTGCAGGAGCCGTAGCGTTTGCGCGTCCCATAAAGTCGTTGTCGAAAAAGTCATTGAAAACTTCAGGCATCCAAGTGTTTCTTCCAAATACTGGTAACATAATCAAATCCTCCTTATTTTTATTTTTTGTTTTTATTTTTGCTATCCGGCCGCCTGCCCTTCCGGGCCTGGCTTCCTTTGATTGCCTCTCGCTTCCGTTCAAAGCTCTCACCCACAATAATGCAACATCCGTGCCATTGACATATTTCGACATAAAGGCATATTACGCTGACATATAGTCAGAAATCATTAAATATTTTAATCTTTACAGCACATATTTAATGACAGAATGTCAACAAGGAACAGGCAGCGGTGTCTGTTCCGGGCGATTTATATACAAGAAACGGCAGCACACATTGCCGTGTACTGCCGTTCTTCATCAGTCTGTTTAAAAGATAATCTTAGTCGTCGAGCTTAGCCTTGATGAACTCGCGGTTCAGGCGGGCGATGTTGGCGATAGACTCGTTCTTCGGGCATTCAGCCTCGCAGGCACGTGTGTTGGTGCAGTTACCGAAGCCCAGCTCCTCCATCTTCATCACCATTGCCTTTGCACGCTTAGCCGCCTCGGGGCGTCCCTGGGGCAGAAGGGCGAGCTGGCTTACCTTAGAGCTGACGAAGAGCATGGCCGAACCGTTCTTGCAGGCTGCCACGCAGGCTCCGCAGCCGATGCACGTAGCGCAGTCCATGGCCTCGTCGGCGTTCTCCTTCGGGATAAGGATTGCGTTGGCGTCCTGGGGCTGTCCGGTGCGGACGCTGATGTATCCGCCGGCCTGCATTATCTTGTCGAACGCGCTGCGGTCAACCATGCAGTCCTTGATAACGGGGAACGCGGCCGAGCGCCACGGCTCAACGGTGATTGTGTCGCCGTCGTGGAAGCGGCGCATGTAGAGCTGGCAGGTGGTAGCCCCGGTTGCCGGCCCGTGGGGATGACCGTTGATGTAGAGCGAGCACATGCCGCAGATACCCTCGCGGCAGTCGTGGTCGAAGACGAACGGCTCCTTGCCGTCCTCGATGAGCTGCTCGTTCAGAATGTCCAACATCTCGAGGAATGAAGTGTCGGTGGGTATATCCTTCATCTCGAACGTGTCAAAATGACCTTTTGCCTTAGGCCCGTTCTGACGCCAGACCTTCAGCGTGAAACTTATATTACCTTCCATTTGTATTTTCGGTTTTAGGGTTTTACGGCTTTAGGGTTTTGAGGTTTTGCCGGCGGTTCAGCCATATCCCTGTTCTTGCGGACGTAAATCAATGACTGAATCATCTTGTTTACAGCCTCGTTAAGGCATTCAAGCTCAATGAAATCATCATCACTGACATACTCAAACTGCCGCGACAGGGCAAGCTGTGTATCAAGCTCGTTCGACGAGCCGAGCGCGATGTACAGAAAATGTATCAGTTCCGCGTTGGTGCCCCGCCCGTAACCTTCGGCTATGTTTGAAGGTATCGACACCGCACAGCGTCGCATCTGGCTTACAAGTCCGAAGAGCTCTTCTCTCGGAAAGCTCTTTGTAACACGATAAACACCGCTCGCCAGCTTCATGCCTTCGCTCCATACTCTCAGGTTCTTGTGCGGTCCCATAGCCAGTTTAACTGTCGGTAGCCACAAGGTTCTTATAACCTCATAACCTTATAACCTTACAACCTTGATTGATATTAATTTTTATAGTTACGTGTCTGGACCTTTATTGCCTCATAGTGGAGCGGCTCCTTGATGAGCTCGGGCGCCTTCTCGTCGCTGCCCTGGTACTCCCAGCAGCCTACGTAGAAGTAGTGCTCGTCGTCACGCTTAGCCTCGCCGTCCTCGGTCTGGTACTCCTCGCGGAAGTGACCGCCGCACGACTCGTTGCGCGAGAGTGCGTCGTAAGCTATCAGTTCGCCCATGGTGATGAAGTCGCGCAGGTGGATTGCCTTGTCAAGCTCGGTGTTAAGGCCTTCCTTAGTGCCGGGGATGAAGAGGTTGGTGTCAAACTCCTTGCGTATCTTCTTTATCATTTCAAGACCTTCCTTCAGGCCTTCTGCCGTGCGGCCCATGCCCACGTGCTCCCACATGATGTGGCCAAGCTCCTTGTGGATTGAGTCTACCGAGCGCTTGCCGTGGATGTTCATGAGGCGGTCAATCTCCTTCTCCACGCCCTTCTCGGCCTCCTCAAACTCGGGCAGGTCGGTAGAGATGCGGGGCCATATAGACTGGTCAGCCAGGTAGTTCTGGATAGTATAAGGCAGCACGAAGTATCCGTCGGCCAGACCCTGCATAAGAGCGGATGCGCCGAGGCGGTTGGCTCCGTGGTCAGAGAAGTTGCACTCACCGATGGCGAAGAGGCCTTCGATGGTGGTCATCAGCTCGTAGTCTACCCAGATACCGCCCATGGTGTAGTGGATGGCGGGGTAAATCATCATCGGATTGTAGTATTTCACGCCGTTTATTTCGTTGCCCACCTCGCCCGGATTGACGTCGGTTATTTCCTCGTACATATCGAATAGGTTGCCGTAACGCTGCAGAACGACGTCGAGGCCGAGGCGCTCGATGCTCTCAGAGAAGTCGAGATAAACGGCCAGACCGGTGTTGTTTACGCCGTAGCCCTTGTCGCAGCGCTCCTTGGCTGCACGTGAAGCCACGTCACGGGGCACGAGGTTACCGAAGGCCGGGTAGCGGCGCTCCAGATAGTAGTCGCGGTCTTCCTCGGGAATGTCGGTAGGTTTCTTCTCGCCGCGCTGCAGAGCCTTGGCGTCTTCAAGCTTCTTGGGCACCCAGATGCGGCCGTCGTTACGCAGAGACTCTGACATCAGCGTCAGCTTGGACTGGTTGTCGCCGTGTACGGGGATACAAGTCGGGTGTATCTGCACGTAAGACGGGTTAGCGAAGTAAGCGCCTTTGCGGTAGCAAGCCATAGCGGCCGTGCAGTTGCAGCCCATGGCGTTGGTTGAGAGGAAGTATGTGTTGCCGTATCCGCCGGTAGCTATCACTACGGCGTTGGCAGAGAAACGCTCCAGCTTACCGGTCACGAGGTTCTTCGCGATGATGCCGCGTGCGCGGCCGTTAACGATAACCACGTCTTCCATCTCATAACGTGTATAGAGCTTTACGCGGCCTTCGTGAACCTGGCGGCTCAGTGCCGAGTAAGCGCCGAGCAGCAGCTGCTGGCCGGTCTGTCCCTTGGCGTAGAACGTACGTGACACCTGAGCGCCGCCGAAAGAGCGGTTTGCCAGCATGCCGCCGTACTCGCGGGCGAACGGAACGCCCTGAGCCACGCACTGGTCGATGATGTTGTTAGACACCTCGGCCAGACGGTAGACGTTGGCCTCACGGGCGCGGTAGTCGCCGCCCTTCACCGTGTCGTAGAACAGACGGTAAACAGAGTCGCCGTCGTTCTGATAGTTCTTGGCGGCGTTGATACCTCCCTGAGCCGCGATAGAGTGAGCGCGGCGCGGAGAGTCCTGGATGCAGAAGTTCAAAACGTTGAAGCCCATCTCACCGAGTGTAGCCGCGGCGCTGGCACCTGCCAGACCGGTGCCCACTACGATGACGTCGAGCTTCAGTTTGTTCTTAGGGTTAACCAAACGTTGGTGAGCCTTATAGTTGGTCCATTTCTCAGCTATCGGCCCCTCAGGTATCTTGGAATCTAATTGCTTTGCCATGATAATTATAAATTATTGAATGTGTATTATGAATCGGTATTACCACATGCTGGGAGCCAGTCCGAAGGCGAAGGCCAGCACTACTACGAGGAAGCCGAGCATGAGCAGCGTGGTGTAAACCAGGCCGATGACCTTCCAGCGGCTGAACCACACCTTGCCGTTCCAGCCGAAAGTCTGCATAGCGCTCCAGAAGCCGTGAGAGAGGTGGAACCAGATGGCAACCAGCCACACGATGTACAGCACCACGTAAACGGGATTAGAGAAGGTGTCGATGATGTAGGCGAAGCCGTCTGAGGGCAGATGGGGCACGGCGATGCCGGTCAGCTCGGCGAACATCATGTTGTACCAGAAGTTGAACAGGTGGAGCAGCAGGCCCAGCAGCACGATTATTCCCAGCACGAGCATGTTCTGCGATGCCCATTCAACCTTACCGGGACGTGACGTTACGGCGTAACGCTCGCTGCCGCGGGCGCGGCGGTTCTGCATCGTCAGCAGGAACGCGTACACGATGTGGATAACGGCCAAGGCTGCCAAGACAATCGTCGCTATGAGCGCGTACCAGTTAGCCCCGAGGAACTCACACACAGAGTTGTAAGCCTCGCCCGAGAAGAGAGCAACTAAGTTCATTGACATGTGGAATGTCAAGAACAGGATAAGCGCGACGCCGGTTACCGACATCACTACTTTCCTTCCGATTGGTGAATTACATAACCACATAAATGATTGAAAATTTTAAGTATTAAAATGAATTATTGTTAATCCGAAATCACGCCGCCGGCGGGCGCGTCAGCTACCTATTTATAAGTACGCCCACGCCCTTGGGGTGTGCAAATATACTCTATTTTGGCGATAAGTCAAAGTATTTATATAAAAATTCAATTTAAATTCTTACTTTTGCGCATGTGAACAAAAAGCCGAAGCGTGAGGACATACCCGCCCTCACAATCTCGCCTTTTCACCTTCTCACCATTAAAAAGATATGATTTTAAAATACGACGTTATCGTTATCGGAGGCGGACACGCCGGCTGTGAGGCAGCGGCAGCGGCGGCGGGCATGGGCGCACGCACATGCCTCGTCACCATGGACATGAACAAGATTGCCCAGATGAGCTGCAACCCGGCCGTGGGCGGCATAGCCAAGGGCCAGATTGTACGCGAGATCGACGCCTTAGGCGGCCACATGGGAATAGTCACCGACGCCACGGCGATACAGTTCCGCATGCTCAACCGCTCAAAAGGGCCGGCCGTATGGAGCCCCCGCGCACAGTGCGACCGCGGCAAGTTTATATGGCAGTGGCGTTCAGTGCTCGACCGCACCGATGGCCTCGACATCTGGCAGGATCAGGCCGAAGAGCTTATCGTGGAGCAAGGCGAGGCCGCAGGCGTGCGCACCGTGTGGGGCGTAGAGCTGCGCGCAAAGAGCGTGGTGCTCACGGCGGGCACGTTTCTCAACGGACTTCTGCACATCGGCCGCCGCCACCTGCCCGGCGGACGCATCGCCGAGCCGGCCGTGGAGCATCTCACAGAGAGCATCACACGCCACGGCATAACGGCCGGACGCATGAAGACGGGCACGCCCGTACGCATAGACCGCCGCACCGTTCACTTTGAGGACATGGAAGTGCAGGAGGGCGAACACGACTTCCACGGCTTCAGTTACATGTCCGCGGGACGACCGCTGAAGCAGCTTACGTGCTGGACCTGCTACACCAACCCCGATGTTCACGCCACGCTGATGGCCGCCATTGCCGACTCGCCCCTGTACAACGGACAGATAAAAAGCATCGGTCCGCGCTACTGCCCGTCGATAGAGACCAAGCTTGTAACCTTTCCCGACAAGCAGCAGCATCCGCTTTTTCTTGAGCCTGAGGGCGAGGATACCAACGAGATGTACCTCAACGGCTTCTCGTCGTCAATGCCTATTGAGGCGCAGATAGCCGCACTGAGAAAGATTCCGGCCCTGCGCGACGCCAAGGTCTACCGCCCGGGCTACGCCATTGAATACGACTTTTTTGACCCTACGCAGCTGCGTCACACGTTAGAGTCAAAGGTGCTGCCGGGACTTTTCTTGGCCGGACAGGTGAACGGCACCACCGGATACGAGGAGGCTGCCGGCCAGGGGCTCGTTGCCGGGGTAAACGCGGCACTGCGCTGCTCGGGCGGAAAGCCGTTCACCCTGGCGCGCGACGAGGCTTACATCGGCGTGCTTATCGATGACCTCGTGACCAAAGGCGTTGACGAGCCTTACCGTATGTTCACCAGCCGGGCCGAATACCGCATACTGCTGCGCCAGGACGACGCCGACGCCCGCCTTACCGAGAGGGCTTATGCATTAGGCCTGGCCCGCCGCGACCGTTACGACCGGTGGATTGAGAAGAAAGAGGCTATAGAGCGTCTGCTCAGCCTTTGTGCCACCACATCGGTGAAACCGCACGACATCAACGCACAGCTCGAGGCCTTAGGCACCACTCCTCTGCGCGAGGGATGCAAGATAGCCGACCTCGTAGCGCGCCCGCAGCTCACACTGCACAACCTCGCCGGGATTATACCCGAGCTTGACAGGGCGTTGAAATCGCTGCCAAACCGCCGCGAAGAGATTACCGAGGCAGCCGAAATAAAGATGAAGTATAAGGGCTACATTGAGCGTGAACGGCTTGTGGCGGAAAAGATGCACCGCTTAGAGAACATCAAGATACGCGGGCACTTCAAGTACTCGGAGATGCAGCAGCTGTCTACCGAGGCCCGTCAAAAGCTTACAAAAATAGACCCTGAGACGCTGGCGCAGGCAAGCCGCATACCGGGTGTCTCTCCGAGCGACATCAACATCATGCTCGTACTGATGAAGAGATAGTCCAACGGATGTTCCACGTGAAACAATCCGTCGCTCTTTTGTTAAGCGAAAACGACGGAAAGGTCTGAAAAACTGTAACATACAGACTTCAACCGCAAACTTGCTTCAAGTCAGGGAAATGTAACTTTGAATGATGAAACCGGGCTAATGAAACAGTGTCGGGTCAAACCATGGGCAGCATGAGGAGAACCACCGCTGCCCCACCCTGCTCCGCCTGAGGGATAGCCTGCGGCGGGGAGCTCCGCAAGAGATAACCAATTGCGTTGCGAAATAGCACCTTTCATCCCGCCAAATACCGTCTTTTACACGGCAAAAGGCGGCATACCGGAAAACACCCGGCGGCACATCAAGAAATAACTGAATTCAATATTAATTATAATAAGGTAAAAATGAATAACAAAACGCTATTAGAAAATCTGCGCAACATTCCTGATTTTCCGAAAAAAGGAATTATTTTCAGAGACGTTACAACGCTGTTCTCTAACCCCGACTGCCTCCAGATAATGGAGCAGGAGCTGTATGACCTGTACAAAGACAAAGGCATCACAAAAATCGTCGGCATAGAGAGCCGCGGTTTCATCATGTCTTCCGCGCTCGCTGTCAAGCTGCACGCCGGCGTGGTACTTTGCCGCAAACCCGGCAAACTGCCCTGCGACACCATTCAGGAGAGCTACGCCAAGGAATACGGCACTGACACTATCGAGATACATAAAGACGCCATAACGAGCGACGACGTTGTCCTGCTGCACGATGACCTGCTGGCAACGGGCGGCACGATGAAGGCCGCCTGCAACCTCGTGAAGAAGTTTAATCCGAAAAAAATCTATATTAACTTCATCATAGAGCTTACGCACAATGGCATGCACGGCCGCGACAACTTCGATAAGGATACTGAAATTACTGCCCTGCTGCAGGTGTAGATTCTTTTAAGGAGTTAAAGAAGTTAGAGGAGTTATCGCTCGCAAAGCTCGATAGAAGTTAAAGCCAAATGCCTTGAGACTATAAGGTAATACGGTTTTATGGTTATAAGGTCTTACGAACAGATAGGACAGATAGGACTAATAGCCTACAGAGCATACGACTTTAACTACTGGCTGCCGAAGGACGCCTTAACTTCTCTAACTCCTTTAACTACTGCCAGTCCTCACATTGATGCAGAGCTAATGACTTTAACTACTGAGCCGGCGAAGCAGGCGGTAACTACTATAACTACCTTTAACTACTATAAAGTTAAAGTTTCACGTGAAACATTAATCTCAGAAAACCTTATGAACAAAGCACTTACGCGCGATGACTAAAGAAGAAAACGAGAAGCGGACAGAGCGGTTGAGGGCTATCGTGAGCAACATGCCCGCGAAGCCGGGCAGCTATCAGTATTACGACGAGCACGGAACGATAATCTACGTGGGCAAGGCGAAGAACCTTAAGGCCCGCGTGTCATCGTATTTCCATAAAGAGGTGGACCGCTTCAAGACGAAAGTGCTGGTAAGCAAAATCCACGACATTACCTACACCGTGGTCAACACAGAGGAAGACGCCCTGCTGTTAGAGAACAGTCTGATAAAGAAATATCAGCCAAAGTACAACATTCTGCTGAAAGACGGCAAGACGTATCCCTCGATATGCGTCACGAAAGAATACTTCCCGCGCATATTCAAGACGCGTACAATCAACAAGAAATGGGGCACATACTTCGGCCCCTACAGCCACATAGGGTCGATGTACGCCATTCTTGAGCTGATAAAGAAGCTCTACCGGCCGCGCACGTGCCGTTTCCCCATCACTCGTGAGGGCATCGGGCAGGGCAAATACAAGCCCTGCTTAGAGTACCACCTACATAACTGCGGCGCACCGTGCGTGGGCAAGCAGAGCTATGAGGACTACCAAGAGTGCATCGCCCAGGCGCGGGAGATACTGAAAGGCAACACCCGCGAGCTGCAGCGCAGCATCTACTCGCGCATGATGAAGTTAGCCGATGAGATGCGTTTTGAGGAGGCAGAGGCGCTGAAACACCGATATGTGCTGCTCGAGACGTTCCGCGCGAAGAGCGAGGTGGTAAGCCACACTATCACGGATGTCGACGTGTTCAGCATAACCGATGACGAACGCGTGGCCTACGTAAACTACATGCACGTGATGAACGGCAGCATCAACCAGGCGCAGACGTTCGAAATGAAGAAGAAATTAGGCGAGACGGCGCTCGAGGTGATGCAGCTCGGCATACTGCAGATACGCGAACGGATGAGCAGCGGGTCACGCGAGATAATAGTGCCGTTCCCCGTAGAGATGACCATTGAGGGCGTAACGTTCACCGTACCGCAGCGCGGCGACAAGCGAACGCTGCTTGAGCTGTCTGAGATGAACGGCAAACAGTACCGTTTCGACCGCCTGAAACAGGCTGAAAAGCTCAATCCCGAGCAGAAATCGGTACGTCTGATGAAGGAAATTCAGACGGCACTGAAGCTGCCTAAGATGCCTTATCAGATAGAGATGTTCGACAACTCAAACATCAGCGGAACCGATGCCGTGGCGGCCTGCGTGGTGTTCAAGAAGATGAAACCGAGCAAGAAGGACTACCGTAAATACATAATAAAAACGGTTGTAGGGCCGGACGATTACGCGTCGATGAAGGAGGTTGTGCGCCGCCGATACTCGCGCATGGCGGAGGAAGGCCAGCCCCTGCCCGACCTTATCATAACCGACGGCGGACAAGGGCAGATGAGCGTGGTGCGCGAGGTGGTGGAGGACGAGCTTCACCTCGATATTCCGATAGCGGGATTAGCCAAGAACGACCGACACAGGACTAACGAGCTGCTGTACGGTTTTCCGCCCGTTGTAGTGGGAATGAAGACCGACAGCGAGCTGTTTCACCTCCTTACACACATGCAGGACGAGGTTCACCGCTTCGCCATAACCTTCCACCGCGACAAGCGCAGCAAGCACGCCCTGCACTCTGAGCTTGACGACATCCGCGGCATAGGGCCTAAGTCCAAAGACACTCTGCTGAAAGAGCTGAAGTCTGTGAAGCGGATTAAAGAGGCTGATTTACAGACACTTACACGTATCTTAGGACAAGCTAAGGCAAACATCGTGTACAGCCACTTCAGGCGGGAAGCCCCCTCTGACCCTGCGGCAGAGCCCGTGGCAGAGAGCGGAGACGGCAGCGGGACGCGCAACAGCTGACGGTTTTAACTTCTTTAACACCGAAAAGTTGCTTTAAAT
>C._urophasianus_2_cecum__coassemble_52_pt1 | contig 35538 bp, 29 predicted proteins | sample C__urophasianus_2_cecum__metabat2_low_PE_008 | metagenome-assembled genome bin C
AATATTTGATTTACAAAATACTATGAACAATTTTAATTTATAGAACCCACCTTTATATATTAGCAGACAAGAGACAAGTAGACAAGCAGACAAGGAGATTTGATTGAGAAATTAAGAATTAAGAGTTAAGAGTTAAGAAAATATGCAAATCTAAAAAGGCGAATTTCAACGACTTCTCCGAGAAGATAATCAAGCAGATTCAGTATAAACTGAACAGAAGACAACGAGAAAGACTATATTTCTATTCACCACTCCTTTGTTTTTCAGAAATTTAAAATAACTTTATTGCATTTGCTGTTGTACTCTACACCCCCCCCTCTTACAAAAACGTTTTTATTATTTTGAATACAGGTATTTGTTCTTTCAGATAAAAATTATACCTTTGCTATCAGAAACAACGTGTCATATATAAGCGCAGTTGGCTTGTAGCAGGCTTGCACGATATGGCAGATTAATAAATAATGTGCTTATGAACACTTATAAAATCCAGACCAATGCTTCAGGGACAAGAAGCATGATGATAAGCGAGGAGCATCTTAATACAATCAGGAAGTATTCACTCTTTGAGAATCTTGTTGACAGTAACGGCATCATTGACGAGCAGGTGCTCGACAAACTGAAGCTGAACGTAAGGTCAATGCTCGAGACCGGGCAGGAGACTAACCGTGAACTGCTCAGCCTTTGCCTTGACGTTATATATAATAGCAACATGAAAGCGTTTGGCCTGAACCAGCTTGTGAAGCTGTACGACAAGTGGAAAAGTGGAACGAACGAGGAAGGTGAGGAGTGAATAACGCACAACAACGCAGCCTGCACGGTGGCGGTAGCGGCATGGGCGATGGCGTGAGCACATTACCGAAGTCGGCATGGATACCTACCACGAAGAAGGAAGTTGAACTAAGAGGATGGGACTGTCTTGACGTTATCCTGTTCTCGGCTGACGCGTATGTTGACCATCCGTCGTTCGGAGCAGCCGTAATCGCGAGGACGATCGAGGCTCTCGGTTTACGCGTGGCTATAGTTCCGCAGCCAGACTGGCATGGCGATTACCGTGATTTCAAGAAGCTCGGACGGCCACGGCTGTTTTTCGGCATAGCTCCCGGGTGCATGGATTCAATGGTGAACAAGTATACGGCCAACCGCCGTCTGCGCTCGGAGGATGCTTATAGTCCTGACGGACGGCATGACTGCCGCCCCGAATATCCGACCATTGTCTACAGCAAAATTTTGAGAAGTCTGTATCCTGACGTTCCGATTATACTTGGAGGCATTGAGGCTTCGTTGCGAAGGCTCACCCATTATGACTATTGGAAAAAGGAACTCAAGAAGTGTATCCTGTGCGACTCGGGCGCCGACATGATTATTTACGGCATGGGCGAGAGGCCGGTGGCGGCTCTTTGCCGTGAGCTTGATACCGGACGGGCTATAGGGGAGATACGTGACATACCTCAGACGGTGTATCTTTCTGATATGGATGATGTGCCCGGAGGAGTAGGCGAGAACGACATAGTGCTGCATTCGCATGAGGAATGTCTGCGTGACAAGAAGGCTCAGGCAGAGAACTTCCGGCATATCGAGGAAGAATCTAACCGTCTTCATGCCGCAAGAATATTACAGGAGGTTGACAGGAAGTATGCCGTTGTTAATCCACCTTACCCGCCCATGACAACCGAAGAGGTTGACACATGTTACGATTTACCGTTCACGCGGCTGCCTCATCCTAAATATAAAGGTAAGCGGATACCTGCTTATGAGATGATACGTCATTCTGTAAATATCCATAGAGGATGTTTCGGAGGCTGTGCGTTCTGTACTATCAGCGCGCATCAGGGTAAGTTCATCTCTTCGAGGAGTAAGGAGAGCATACTGAAAGAGGTCAGGCAGGTTATCGCCATGCCTGATTTCAAGGGCTATATAAGTGACCTTGGCGGTCCGTCGGCCAATATGTACGGTATGTCGGGCCGTGACAAGTCTGTTTGCGGGAGGTGCAGGCGCCCGTCTTGCATATATCCTAAAATCTGTCCGAACCTTAGCACAGACCACAGTAAGCTGCTTGAAATTTATAAGGCGGTTGACGCATTGCCCGGTATTAAGAAGAGTTTTATCGGCAGCGGAGTGCGATATGACCTGCTGTTGCACAAGAGCAATGACGAGCATGCAAACAAAGCAGCCCGTGAATATACGCACGAACTGATTTGCAGACACGTGAGCGGCAGGCTGAAGGTCGCACCTGAGCATACGTCTGACCGTGTTCTGCAGCTTATGCGTAAGCCTCCGTTCAGTCAGTTTGAGGAGTTCAAGCGGATTTTCGATGAGATCAATACAAGGGAAAATCTGCGCCAGCAGATAATACCTTACTTCATAAGCAGTCATCCCGGATGTACGGAGGAAGACATGGCGGAGCTTGCCGTGATAACAAAAGGCCTGAACTTTCATCTTGAACAGGTACAGGACTTTACGCCGACACCCATGACCGTGAGCACCGAAACGTGGTATACGGGATATGATCCATATACCTTGCGGCCAGTATATTCAGCCAAGACGCAACGAGAGAAGCTGGCCCAAAGGCAATTTTTCTTCTGGTATAAACCTGAGGAGCGCCGCAATATAGAGCATGAGCTGATGAGACTCGGTCGGCCTGACCTGATAAAACGTCTGTATGCCGGTGCGGTAATAAATAAGAAAAGAACTGAACGGAATGAACATTATAGAGCAGACAATCATAGGAAAGAAAAACGGGGAGACGTGCGAAGACGGTCTGGCAATAAGCGATAACTTCGTTGCCGTGATTGACGGGAGCACAAGCAAGTCGCCTGTAAAATTACGTCCCGATATGTCAAACGGCAGGTTCTGTATGGAGCTTGTAAGGCAATACATTGCTCAGATGCCGGCAGATATAGATGTAAACGGCTTCTGTTCAGGTATCACAAGGCTTATCGGCAGTGAGTATGAGGCGTGCGGAACAGATTTAAATCGCCTGAAAAAGAACCCTACAGAGCGTATGACGGCAAGTGCCATAATATATTCAGCAAGCCGTAAGGAGGTCTGGCTGGTCGGTGACTGCCAGTGTATTGTCGGCGGAACGTATTATGACAACCCTAAACCATTGGAAAGCGTGCTTGCAAATAAACGGTCGGCGTATCTTGTTAAGGCTTTGAATAATGGTTTAAGCGTCAGCGATATACAGGAAAAAGACCCCGGACGGGCATTCATTTTGGAAGAACTTATTGACAGTTGCAGGCTTCAGAACGTTGCTTACGCAGTTATTGACGGCTTTGATATACCGTCGGACAAGGTTAAAGTGGTTGACGCAAGCTGTTGCATGGGCGACATAATTCTTGCAAGTGACGGCTATCCGTTCTTAAAAAAGACGCTTAAGGAAAGTGAAGAGGCACTTTCAGAGCAGTTAAACCGTGACCCGTTGTGTATCAGTGGGTTTAAAGCAACGAAAGGATTGATGAAAGGTAACAAGTCGTTTGATGACCGTTGTTATGTAAGGTTTACCGTATAACGATAGTCTTGAACCAATCTTTTAATACGCCGGCGTACTGGTTTTGCGAGTCACTTATAAGTATAATAGTTCTGCTCCCGTCTTTTAATTCAGGGCCTATACACATCCCTTCATAGTTGGCTATTGACCTTTTGAACAGCGAAAGGTTAGTGCTGAAAGAATGGATAAGGCGTTTCGGAACGAATAATGTGCTGTCAGTTATAGCACTGTTTGCAGGGATCTCATACTCATTTACAGGCTTAATCTCATATATTTTACAGTTAACGAACGCTCCGATTTTTGCTTTTGGAACGTAAAACTCTCGTTCAAGGACAAGCAGCCGGCCGTCATTTAATGCCGTCATTTCACTTACACCCATGGCGTATTGACTTGATTTAGCGTGTGCTTCAGGGGCATCCATTTTATAAACGTACTGCGATTTAGGGCGCATATTGTCGCCAAACGACTGTAGTCTGAGCACATTTGACACTCCGTTCTGTGATGTTGCCTGCAGTCCGTCGCCCTTTAACGTACTCTCATTAATTGTCCAAAATAGATGCGATTGCCCGTCATAAGCTAATGATTCAAAACCATAATTGCCCATTCCGGCTTTATACACCGTAGGGATCTCTAAGATTTTGCCTGTTGTATGGCCGGTAGAGTCATACTCAGCGATTGTCGCGTCGGCTTCTCTGCTTATGAAGTATGTTGAAGTTGACGGCATATAGACAATTCCCTCACAGTCGCCTCCACGTGTGTTGTCACCTTTGAATGTCTCATATCTCACGTCAAGGATGTCGCCTGATACTGAATCGATGTCTATACTGAAGATATAGAAACCGTTGTATTCGGACTTATCCGAGACAACGGCGTACTTATTACCGGTAATGTGAGTTATTCCGCTGTAATTACCGGCCGGCACTGTTTTCTTGAATGACCGTTGTTTGTTTTCTCGGATAAATTCAGTCTGTCCGTAAGTCAAGCCTGTTGTTAATGTCAGGAACAAAGTAAGGCAGAGCTTTATGTAGTATTGTTTCATATTGTCAGTTATGTCTCAGGATGCAGCTTGTCTTTAAAACGAAAATGGATTATACCTGTCAGCTTGGTATAATCCATTTTTAAGTCGGGGCGACAGGATTCGAACCTGCGACCACCTGGTCCCAAACCAGGAGCGCTACCGGGCTGCGCTACACCCCGAAGACGTACCTTTTGCTTTTTGCGAGTGCAAAGGTACGCTTTTTTCTGATATTCTGCAAGTTTTTAATCGCTTATTTGATGATGCCTTGTTCAACAAATATTTTCTTGAGAGCCTGTACACCGCGCTCAACCTGTTCTTTGGTATGAGTAGCCATCAGGGCAAAACGTACCAGTGTATCTTGTGGCGCACAAGCAGGCGGAATAACCGGATTGATGAATACTCCGGCATCGAACGCCAGTTTGGTTACAAGGAAAGTCTTGTCCACATCACGAACATAAAGCGGAATGATTGGGCTTTCCGTGTCACCGATTTCAAATCCTTCTTCCTTAAAGCGCTTCAATGCGTAATTGGTAACTTTCCACAAACGCTCAATTCTTTCAGGTTCACTTTTGATAATATGCAGAGCTTCCATTGCGGCAGCTGTAGCGGCAGGTGTGTTAGATGCACTGAAAATATATGTGCGGCAGGTATGACGAAGATAGTTGATTGTGTCCTTATCACCTGCGATGAAGCCGCCTATGCTGGCAAGACTCTTTGAGAATGTGCCCATAATGAGGTCAACATCATCGGTTAAACCGAAGTGATCGCATACACCGCGGCCTTGTTTGCCGAACACACCGAGACCGTGAGCCTCGTCAACCATTACAGAAGCGTTGTACTTCTTCTTCAGGCGTATTATCTCGGGGAGATTGGCAAGGTCGCCTTCCATTGAGAACACACCGTCAACAACTATGAGTTTGATTGACTCAGGACGACATTTCTGTAACTGTTTCTCAAGGTCTTCCATGTCGTTATGCTTGTATTTCAAGCACGTGGCGAACGAAAGACGGCGACCGTCAACGATACTTGCATGGTCGCGGTCGTCACAGATAATGTAGTCTTCGCGTCCGCATACTACGGCAAGCACGCCGGCATTGACAGAGAAACCTGTGGAAAAACATAATGCGTCATCCTTATGCTCAAACTCTGCAAGTTCTTTTTCTAATTGTACATGCAAGTCAAGCGTACCGTTAAGGAAACGACTACCGGCGCAACCGCTGCCATATTTGTCAAGCGCAGCCTTTGCAGCATCGATTACTCGCTGGTCACCGGTAAGCCCGGTGTAGGCGTTTGAGCCGAACATGAGCACGTTGTGGCCGGCCATTTGCACCTCTGTACCTTGCTTGCCGGTTATTTCACGGAAATAAGGGTAAACACCTGCCTCCATGAACTTTTGCGGTTCACGGTAATTCGTGTATCTTTCTTGTAATAGTCCCATAAATAAGAATAAGGTGTAGGTTTACTACATTATTTGTTCAATCAGTCTGCAAAGATACAAAAAAATGTGGAAGGGTTATGAAAAAACGTGGAAAAGTGCTTTAAAAGTGTAAATATTGCCCATGTGGAAATGTATTTATACTGAATATTATTAATTTTGCACCACTTATGACGGGGAAGAAAAATATTTTGTTCATAGTCAATCCGATTTCAGGAACACTGAAAAAAACAGGAGTGGAGAAGGTTGTCGGCTCTGCTGTTGACACCTCTGCATTTGATTATTCAGTAGTTACGACGCGTTACGGAGGTCATGCTTTCGAGATGGCTTCAGACGCGGTGAATAAAGGTTTTGACGCAGTTGTGGCAGTAGGAGGTGACGGAACTGTAAACGAGGTGGGACGTGCAGTGGCGCGTTCAGCCACGGCTTTGGGCGTAATTCCGTGCGGTTCAGGTAACGGATTGGCCCGTCACCTTATGCTTCCGATGGATATTGGCAAGGCTGTTGAGGTCATTAACAAGTTCACCGTGCACGAGCTTGACTATGGAGTTATTAACGACATGCCCTTTTTCTGTACATGCGGCATGGGCTTTGACGCTTTCATAAGCATGAAGTTTGCCGAAGCCGGCAAGCGAGGGCCTATCACTTATCTCGAGAACATACTGCGTGAAGGACTGAAATACAGGCCGGAGACGTATGAGATAGAGGACGGCAGCGGAACGTTTCTGAACAAAGCGTTCCTTATATCGTGTGCCAACGCCTCTCAATACGGCAACAATGCCTACATCGCTCCGCGCGCATCGATGAGTGACGGGCTGCTCGACGTTGTCGTAATGGAACCCTTTGACGTGCTTGAAGCACCTCAGTTGAGCATTGATATGTTCAATAAGACACTTGATAAGAACCCAAACATTAAGACGTTTAAGACCGAGCGAATACACGTCCACAGAGAGAAGGCCGGCTTTGTTCATTGTGACGGTGATCCGGTTATGACCGGTGCTGACGTTGAGGTGGCCGTTGTACACAAGGGTATCAGGATTATCGTTAACCCGGCTGCCGAGAAAACTAAGCGTCAGCCGAATGTTATGCAGACAGCTTTCAGCGTGTTTTTTAATGACATAATTAACACACTGGTGGACAAACGCCATTCACCATTGCCGGCAAAGACAATTTTAAAGAAGTTCAACAAGATGCTTTCGCCGGGAGAAGAACAGTCTGATTCTGGCAAGTAGACGCATGCCGGAAAGCCTGGCGTGCGCCGATTTACTTATAGTAAGGTGGTCTTTCAGCTTATGAGAGGTCACCTTTTACGTTTCAATAGATAACCTTTTGCGTCCTAAAAGGTTACCTTTTACAAGTATGTGCGTAACATATTGATTGCCTGGCGGTTACCGCTCTTACTCACATCATTGCACTTTAAGCCGTCTGACAGACATCTCTCAATATGTTTAAAAATTTAAATTACGGCTCGAAATACATTTATTCCGTCTATTTTATTTACCTTTGCAGGGCTTTATGCAGGTTACGTGCTTATATGTTTGCCGTCGCCTTAAATCAACTCAGCTGACATTTTGAAGATACTGCGACATATAATAAAGGTTACTTTCTGGATCATTATCGCCGTTTATATCTCGACGATTGTAATGGTTCAGCTGCCTTTCGTGCAAAACTGGATAGGTTCAGAGGTAAGCCGGGCTGTCGCTGCAAAGCTCGACACCAAGGTCTCGGTAGGCAAAGTGCGGCTCGGACTGCTTAATAGAGTCATAATAGACGACTTCAAACTGTATGACAAGAAGTTGAAACCGATGATTGAGGTATCTCGCCTGGCGGCAAGGATTGATTACGCCAGGCTGGTTAAGACGGGTCGCGTATATATATCATCGGCTCAGATGTTCGGTCTGAAGGGAGTGTTTTATAAGGAGCGCAACGCCGCCAAACCTAATTATCAGTTTGTGCTTGACTCACTTGCCTCGAAAGATAAAAACAAGAAATCAGACTTTGAGCTTAGTATCAACTCTCTGATAGTAAGGCACGGTGCTGTAAAGTATGACCGTTACGACATCGCTCAGACACCTAAGCGCTTTAACACCAGTCATATTGACGTAAACAACATAAGCGCTCATGTCATTATACCTTATTATACGTCAGACAGCCTGTCGGTCACAGTTAAGAAACTGTCACTGACTGAGGCTTCAGGACTTGACTTGCGCAAGTTGAGCTTCAACCTTGTTTATGATAAGAAAGGGGCTGAACTTTCTGATTTTGAGCTGTCTTTGCCCCATACTGACATAAATATCAGCCGTCTGCATGCCGGTTTTGACAATTCCGGCGGGCGTAACGCTAAGCTGAAACTCGGCTTTGAAGGCGTTATTGACGACTCTAAAATAACGCTTAGTGACGCCGCATGCTTCGCCGGTGCGTTCAGACGTGCAGACAAACCGCTGTATGTCAATGCGTCATACAGCGGAACGGACGATCTGATTAACGTTGACCGGCTGCAAATACGTTCGGCTGACGGCGGCATAAGGTTGCAGGCTGGCGGATTTATAACCAAGGCCGGTGACGGCATACGATGGAATGTCAACGTTGCGCGACTGCTTTGTACGGCTGAAGGGATAGCAGACGTAGCCGCAGATTTTACCGATGAAGGTTCGGGAATATCTAAGATTGCACAGCGTCTCGGCGACATACAATATACGGGAACGGTCAGCGGCACTGGCAATTCACAATCAGTAAACGGCACACTGAACAGTGCCTTGGGGCAGATTTATATAAAAGGCGGCCACACCCGTGCCCATATCGATGCCTATGTGAAGACAGACGGCTTTAATCTCGGAGGATTGCTTGACAACGACAAACTGGGTATGCTTGCCACAACGGTTAATTTAAGGGGCGACATCGGACGTAAAGGCATTTCAAATATGCGTGTTGACGGTATGTTCCCACGTTTTGATTATAACGGATATTCATATAAAAACATCGCAGCCGAGGGCGTTTACGACAATTCAAAATTCTCCGGGTGTCTATGTGTTGACGACCCCAACGGCCATATAAGCATTAGCGGCAATATGGACATGAACCGCTCCGGACAGTCAACAGACATCGAGGCAACGATAAGAGACCTCGACTTGGCAGCTCTGAAAATCACGGATAAATGGAAAGGCGCACGCTTTGACCTTGACGTGAGCGTAGATACGTATGTCTCTGAGACAGAGGCTAATATGTTCAGGGGTAGGGTAGGCGTAAGAAATTTCTCCATGTTCTCTGACGAGAAGGTGTATAATCTCGACAGCCTTTACCTTACGGCAGAGACCGGCAGGCTGACTTTGCAGAGCGATTTCGCCCGTGCTGAGCTTTCGGGTGACTATATGTTGCGCAGCGTTATCACGAGTTTTACCAACATGTTGCATTCAACGTTGCCTGCGCTTTGTCCTTCACACGGCACGGCAGACAACCGTTTCAGGCTTAGCGCAGAGGTATACAAGTCTGACTGGCTCAATACTTTGTTCGGCGTTCCGCTGACCCTGAAATCTCCGCTGACGATTAACGCTGCTTTTGACGATGCTACCAGGCAGATGCAGTTGGCTTGCAGCTCTGACGGTTTAAACTATGACGGCAGCCCGTATGAGAATATCTCGGTAACGGCTGGAGCATCAGGTGACACACTTTCAGTTGAAGGAAATGTAAGAAAAGTAATGAACAACGGCCACAGACTGGACTTGTCGCTATTGGCAGACGCCATTGACGGCAGGCTGGCAACGTCAGTAAAATGGAATAATAACATGGATAGACTGATGGCCGGAGAACTTAATGCCGAGACAAAATTTGTCAAGACTGACAATGGAAAGTCTGAAGTTGAGATTGCAGTCCGTCCTTCTGACATATTGTTTAACGACACTGTGTGGAACGTTCTGCCGTCAAGAATTTTATATAAAGGCGGAGATCTCGTCATAGACCATTTCGCAATAGAGCACAATAAGCAGCATATCAGAATTGACGGGATGGCTACCAGGCATCCTGAAGACTCGATTACGGTTGACCTTCAGGACGTAGACATCAATTATGTGCTCGACCTTGTTAATTTCCATTCAGTAGAGTTTGGCGGCAATATGACCGGTAAGGCATTCGTCAAGTCTGTATTTTATGAGCCTGACCTTTATGCAAATCTTGAGGTTGAGCGCTTTACATTCCAGCGAGGACGGCTTGGCAAGTTGTTTGCGGCAGTAAAATGGAACAAGGAAGCCAAGCAGATAGACATTGACGCCCATGCAGACGATGCTGATAACGCGAGGACTGTGATTGCCGGATATGTCTCGCCGGCCAACAACCGCATAGATCTTGACATTAAGGCGGAAGATACTAACATTGAATTTCTTGAGAGCTTCTGCGGTGACTTCATGGACAATGTGGAGGCTACGGCTAACGGTGGCCTGAGACTGCACGGCCCGTTGGGTGCTATAAACCTGACAGGTGAGATAGTAGCTGACGGCAGCATGCGCATAACTCCAATCAATGTGAGCTACACTTTGGTAAACGACACAATACATTTCCTTCCGGACAACATTGTGTTCAGGGCTGATACGATACGTGACAGGAACGGAAATATCGGTATAGTGAACGGTGCGCTTCATCACAGAAACCTCAGCCACCTCACTTATGACATGCGTATAAACACGCGCAACCTGCTGTGCTATGATACAAACAGTTATGGGGAGGAGTCTTTTTACGGAACGGCTTACGGCACGGGTGTCTGTGATATACGGGGGCGAGACGGCATGATAGACATTGACATTGACATAACGCCTGAGAAAAATTCGTTTATTGAATATAATGCTGCAAGCCCCGACGTTATTGCTGACCAGCAGTTTATCACTTGGCATGACAAGACGGCCGTTTTGTTTGACGGGGATGTAAATTCTGATAGTACTGATACGTTAAAGCATGTTGTCCGTGAAAGTCTGCCGGTAGACATCCCCTCTGACATGAGAATTAATTTTATTGTCAACATGACACCGGAAGCTACGCTGCGTGTTCTCATGGATAAGAACACCAATGATTATATCGCGCTCAACGGAACGGGTACGATAAGGGCTTCGTATTTCAACAAAGGCTCGTTTGATATGTTCGGAACATATCTGATTGACCATGGTGTCTATACTCTTACAATTCAGAACATTATAAAAAAGGTATTCCAGTTCCAGCGCGGAGGGACAATAGTGTTCGGCGGCGACCCGTATGACGCTTCGTTTGACTTGCAGGCTGTTTACACGGTTAACGGTGTTCCGTTGTCAGATCTTCAGTTGGGCAACAGCTTCTCAAGCAACAATGTAAGGGTTGACTGCATCATGAACATCAGCGGGACACCGCAGTCTCCGCATGTGGATTTCGATATTGACATGCCAACTGTTAACGAAGATGCCGAGCAAATGGTGCGGACGGTAATCAATAGCGAGGAAGAGATGAACCAGCAGGTAGTCTATCTTCTTAGTGTTGGTCGCTTTTATATTCAAGGTAACAATAATTCTTCAGAGCAGAACCGGTCAAATCAGACAAGTCTTGCCATGCAAAGTCTGTTAAGCGGCACAATAAGCCAGCAGATAAACACTTTACTTGGAAGTCTTGTTAAGAATAATAATTGGACATTCGGAGCAAATATCAGTACTGGTGACGAGGGATTTAATAATGCTGAATACGAAGGATTGCTGTCCGGCCGCTTGTTAAATAACAGACTGATTATCAACGGACAGTTCGGCTATCGTGACAATGCCAATGCCACTACATCATTTATAGGCGACTTTGACATTAATTATCTGTTGCTGCCAAATGGCAATATATCTTTAAAGGTGTATAATCAGACAAATGACAGATACTTTACTAAGTCTTCACTTAATACTCAAGGCATTGGCTTAATTCTTAAAAAGGACTTCAACTCGCTTATGGAACTGTTTGGATTTAAGAGGAAGCGTCAGCCTTTAATCCTTATTAAGGATGATGAGGATAATGAATAGCCGTGTGTTTAATGGCGTTTGACAATAAAAAAGGTGTGCTTAATGCACACCTTTTTTGCATATTTCAGAATACCAGATGTTTATGCTTCAGCCGGAGTTTCTTCTGTTGTCTCCTCTGTTGCAGCTGCAGCTGCTTCAGCCTCAGCTTTCTCTGCTTCGATTGCTGCTTTCTTCTCTGCAATCTGTTTTGCCTTAGCTTCGTTTACTTTCTTCTCAGCCTCGAGGTTCTTTGCATAAGCATCTTTCTTGCTCTTAGCGTCATTCTCGCGTATGCGGTCAAGGCTCTTTTCCTTATTTGCCTTCCAAGCATCAAACTTGCTTTGAGCTGTAGCCTCATCAAAAGCACCTTTCTTTACTCCGCCACGCAGGTGTTTCATAAGATAAACGCCTTCACGCTTGAGGATGTTGCGTACTGTGTCAGTAGGCTGTGCACCTGTCTCAACCCAATAGAGTGCGCGGTCGAAATTCAAATCTACCGTTGCCGGATTTGTGTTAGGATTGTAAGTACCGATTTTTTCTGTAAATCTACCATCACGTGGTGCTCTTACATCAGCGATGACTATTCTGTAAAAGGCATAGCCTTTACGTCCGCCACGCTGCAATCTGATTTTTGTTGCCATTTTGTTATTTTGTTAATTAGGTTTGAATTTATGCTATCAACTCGTAATAGCGGGTGCAAAGGTAATATTTTCAGGTGAAAAAGTTAATCTTTTTTATTTTTTAAATCCGATTTTAACTCTTTTTACCGTTATTTATTGTTTTACAAGTTTTAATCCACACTCAAGTCCGTCCATGCTTCCCAATAATGAGGTCGCAGTTTTCAATGCCGAGTTCTGCAAAATGCTTCCAAGCATATTGACATATTCAAGCAGTTTGGTAGCATCCATGACGATGAGCAGATTGTTGCCGTCAAGTTGTGTTGTTCCTAATATCTGGTTTACCTTACCTCCGTATTTTAATGAGATTTTCTCATCTTCAATTGTGTAAGTACCGCTTAATTTTTTTCCTATAACAGTTTGGGTGAAATTGCCTGACTTATCAAAAGTCATAGTTATGCATCCTTGTTTCAATCCATATTTTTCGAGTTTATCTTTCAGCTTGTTTTCAATGGTTGAAGCGGCAATTTTGCCTCCGATATTTTTAAGACTGTTATCACTTGACATTACTATTGCCGGTTCTTCATAAACCCATGTACCGATAATCTTGTCTTTTGTTGCAACTTTGCTGTTTGAAAAAACATTTGTCAGAGCCGATAAAATTCCGCCGTTATCACTTTTATTTGTTGAAGTTTCCGTTTCAGTTTTTTCTTTCTGACCTGAAACAACATTTTTAAGTAAGTTGCCAAGATTTAACTGGGCATCTGCTTGTGTACTGAAAATAAGTGCGACGCATAACAATACACTTTTTGCAAAAAAAAACTTTTTCATTGCTATACCGTTTAAGTTAATCATTTAAGTTCAAATATATTGCTCGGAACGTTTCTCCGCAAAACCTCTACGGGTAATGTCGCAAGATGCTCGTTGCCTGTTCCTTTCAAATTAAGTTCAACCGTTTTTCGTGCCAGTTCGGGGTGGTTATTCTCTTGACTGAGATGACAAAGCCATACTTTGCGTAACTTTTGGGTTGAGTAGTCAATTATGGCCTGCACGCATTTCTTATTTGACAGATGCCCCATACCGCCGGACACACGCTCCTTTAGATATTCAGGATAAGTCCCGGCCCACAGCATTTCTTCGTCATAGTTGGCTTCTATTACTAAATAATCAGCCTCGCTGATATTGCGGGATATTTCTTCAGTTATATGTCCGATATCGGTCATAAGGCAGAAGGTTATTCCGTTGTATGAAATCTTAAAACCGACATTATCCATGCTGTCGTGTGGAACATGAAACGGTGTTATTGTTAAATCTTCAAGATTAATGCTCTCACGTGCATTCAGCACTCTTATATTAGCATTGTCAATCTTTTTCTTTACGCAATAATTCCGTTTAATTCCCTCATGGACTTTTTCCGTTGCATAAACGGGGACGTTATATGTATTGCTGATTATCCCGACAGATTTAACATGATCTGCGTGGTCGTGAGTAACAAGGATACATTTTAGAATATTAAAACTTAAGCCATAATCACTTAAGTATTTTTTTAATTTCCTGATGCCGATGCCAGCGTCAATCAGTATGCCGTAATTATCAGTGTAAATATAATAACAGTTACCACAGCTCCCGCTGCCAAAAGAAATAAATCTCAGCATCTTTTAAATTTTGTATGCAAATTTATAAAGAAATGAGCATAGGGCAAAAATTTTTAATACCTTTGTAGAAAATTTTAATGTCGTTAAAATGGAAGGCCTACTGCAAAGTGAAAGGCAAAGTCACGACTGAAATCGGGGTGGAATATGGCGTAATGTTCTTTAGCTGATTCGTATGCCGGATTTATAGCTTTCATTCCCATGTCAAAGCGCAGGATAAAGAAATCGAAGTTAAAGCGTATTCCCAAGCCGTAAGCCACGGCTATCTGTTTATAAAATTCATTAAATTTGAATTGGCCTCCAGGTTGTTCGTCATATTCCCGTATTGTCCATATATTGCCGGCATCGATAAATGCCGCGCCGTAGATTTTCCAGAAAAGGAATGAACGCAGCTCGAAATTGAGGTCTAATTTGATATCTCCTGTCTGGTTGATGAAATCGATGGCACCGTCAGTTCCCTTGAAACTTCCCGGGCCGAGTCCGCGCACACTCCAGCCTCTTACCGAGTTTGCACCACCTGAGAAATACCTTTTCTCGAATGGAAGAATTTTGCTGTTCCCGTAAGGATAAGCTATGCCAAGGCCGGCATGTATTGCAAGGCTGTTGTTCCTGTCAAACTGGAAAACTTTTGTATAGTCAAAATCTCCTTTTACATATTGGGCGAACGCTATATTAAATATGGTGTATTGGTTTTCGCTATTGCGTGTGCTGCCCAGCAAGTGAGAAATTCCGCTAAGTAGATTGCCGGATGTCTCGATATTAAGTTTATATGCTTCGCTTCCATTATTAAACGACATCCCGAAACCGAGCTTCATGATGAAGAGGTCTTCATAGTTATACCGCAGTATTGAGTTTCTGTTGCTTACATCGTCAAGATATTCCTCCCTGAACGTTGTGGATATCCAGGGCATATAAATATAATTAAGGTCAAGCAGGTCAAACTTGTAGCTGCTTTTCCCTGAAATGTCGTTCCAGCGGTATCTCCAGCTTGCAGTAAACACTCGTCTGTGAAACTCCGGACGGTTTTGCATGTTATAGCTTATTGCTAATTCAGACACCGCTGTTGAGCGTCTCTTGAATTCTTTTGAAAGAAACGGAACAACAAAACGTGGAAATACCAGTTTCGTTTCCAAGCTATATTCCTCGTAATCCTGGTTCTGGTATCCTTCAAGACCGGTAATCGCTTCAAAAGCTCCTCTCAGTTTGATGCTGAATGTCTCAGCCCCTTTAAACAGGTTACGGTTCTCATAGGTCAATGATGCCGCTGCGCCTAAGTCACCTGCAGTATTAGTGCCTTCGGGCTGAAAACTTATGCTGTTAATCTTATTTGTGCTGATGCCGATGTCGCAGTCAAGGACGTTACTGTCTGGACGTTCGGTAAATTTAATGTTTGTATATTTAACTATCGGTAACCGTCCGAAACGGTTGTAAGTTTTCTGTAGATTAGTAGCATTGAACAAGCTGCCACGTTCAATCATCGTGTTTTCTTCCAGAACAGATTTTCTTAATGGAATTTTGTCAAAATCTCCGCTTGCATGATACTTTATATCTGCTATTGAATATTGCCGGTGTTCTGTTTCTTCTTTGCTTCCGGGAGCAATGAATTTATGCAGATGCAGTGTCAGCCCGATATCTGTACTTCCCTTTACAGTGTCTGCAGAATAAGTTATAAAGTCTTTATGGAAATTTATATATCCGTTGTCGTTCAGAAAGTCTGTAATGTCTTCACGTTCATTGTCGAGAACGTTTGTCAAGAAAGGCATGCCTGCATATAACTTTGAGTGGAAATCATCTGCACTTCTCAGCAAAGAGTCGATGCGGCTGTCTTGGATATCATATTTTACAGAACTGATGTGGTAACGCTCTCCCGGGTGAATATTATAGACAACATTTACTTTCTTTTTCTTTCTGTAATTTAACGTGTAGTTGACGTTCGCCTTGACGTAACCAATTCCTTGAAGAACGTTTGTCAGGTCGTTGCATGTTAAGTCTGCCTGTACCGAGTCAAACAGCACCGGGCCTTCACCTAAAGACTGCAGCTTGCGGTTAATCCATTTTGTTGTGTCACGACCGGAGAGGGCATACGTGCCGAGAGGTACTTTAAAAATAGAGAACCATTTTGAATTACCCTTTTGCCGGATATACGGTTCCAGCAGAGAAGTATTGATTTCTTTAGTGTCGGATTTAATCTCAGTCTCGTTGAGCATAAAGCTGCCTTCAGGAATGAATTTAGATGCAGAACAAGCACAAAAAACCACCGCAATAATTATTGCGGTGAACAGAAGATGCGGCTTATTTATTGTTCGTTTTGTCACTTAAATGCGTTTTACCGTGCAAAAATACTAAAATTTTAGTAGTTTTGTTACCTCAAAAATCAAAAATGACATGATAAGTAAAAATCAGATAAAATACATCCATTCGTTAGAGTTGAAGAAGAATAGAGATAAGAATGGGTGTTTCGTTGCAGAAGGGCTGAAGACGGTGGCTGACCTTATTGCTGTAAGCCAACCGGAAATGCTTGTTGCCACTGAGGGTTGGTTTGCTTCTTCTAACGTTGAGCCTCGTCCATGCGATGCCATCGTAACAGATGACGAATTGCGCAAGGTAAGTTTTTTGCAACATCCACAGCAGGTAATCGGCATTTTCCGCATTCCCTCTACTGAGACTGAACCAAATGTCTGTAGTGAAGAGTTGTGTCTTGCGCTTGATAATGTGCAAGATCCAGGTAACCTTGGCACCATAATCCGCATAGCCGACTGGTTCGGCATTACGACAATTTTTTGTAGCAGAGACACTGTTGATGTTTATAATCCAAAAGTGGTTCAGGCCACAATGGGCAGCATAGTCCGTGTTAAGATTGTTTATACTGACCTTTGTGAGATGATTGACAACCTGTCTTCAGATACTCCGGTATATGTCACTTCGCTCGACGGTGAAGATATTTACCGGCAAGAACTATCCTCGACGGGACTTATTGTTATTGGGAACGAAGGCCGTGGAGTATCGCCTCAGGTAATGTCACGGGCCACCCATAAGCTGTATATCCCCTGTTACCGTGACACGCAGGTTATAGACAGCCTTAACGTAGCTGTGGCTACGGCTGTTATTTGTGCTGAGTTTAAGAGAATATTCAGATAGTTATGCAGTTGGGGTTACTGTCATTAATGCGTCTTGGTTTATTTCTGTTTAAATTCACGTGATTGTTTTAGTATGTTTATTTTTTGTATTATTTTTGTACCAAAATTCACGGACAAACCGGGTTGCTGTACGTGCGTCGGGGATTTCCTGCGCATTCTTTGCCCGTAAATGAATCTGCCCGGATATATAACAAAGGAAACACCGAACCACTAAATGAGCAGAAAAAAGAGACCGTTACCTATATTAGAAAACGTCACGATAACAGATTATGCAGCCGAGGGCAAGGCTCTCGCAAGGGTAGACGATATGGTAGTGTTTGTGCCGTTTGCCGTGCCTGGAGACATTGTTGACCTGCAGGTACGCCGCAAGAAGCACAGCTACTGCGAGGCTGAAATAATCAGAATATTAAAGCCGAGCGACATACGTATTGCCCCCAAGTGTGCCCACTTCGGCGTATGCGGCGGCTGCAAGTGGCAGAGTGTGCCGTATGAGGAGCAGCTGAAGATGAAGCAACGCCAGGTATATGACCAGCTTACGCGTATAGGTAAGGTTGAGCTCCCGGAAATGTTGCCTATATTGGGTTCGGAAAAAACGTTCGGCTACCGTAACAAACTTGAGTTCGGATGCTCCGACAAGCGTTGGCTGACGAAAGAGGAGGTGGCTTCAGACACTGAATATGCGCAGATGAACGCAATTGGCTTTCACATTACCGGGGCGTTTGACAAGATACTTCCGATAGAAAAATGCTGGTTGATGGACGACCTGCACAACCGCATACGTAACGCAATACGCGACTATGCCTACAATACGGGAATGACATTCTTCAACCTGCGGACCAAGCAAGGGCTGTTGCGTGACATTGTTATCCGTAATTCAGACACGGGAGAGTGGATGGTGTTAATCCAATTTCACTATGACGAGGACGGTGATGACGGGCGCGCAAAGGCGTTGCTTCAGCATATAGCCGACGGCTTCCCGGAGATAACTTCGTTGCTTTATGTAGATAATCAGAAGTTGAACGATACGTTCAACGACCTTGATATCCGGGTGTTTAAGGGTAACGACTACATTTATGAGACAATGGAAGGACTGAAGTTTAAGGTCGGGGCTAAGAGCTTTTATCAGACTAACACAGATCAGGCGCACAGATTGTATTCCGTTGTAAGAGACTTCGCGGCACTTAACGGCAGTGAACTTGTTTACGACCTGTACACCGGAACAGGAACAATTGCCAACTTTGTAGCCCGTCGCGCTGGTAAAGTGATAGGTATAGAATATGTGCCTGAGGCAATTGAAGATGCAAAGGTGAACTCAGATATCAATGGGATAAGTAACACATTGTTTTATGCCGGCGACATGAAGGATATACTTAATGATGAGTTTATAGCCGTGCATGGTCATCCTGACGTGGTAATAACCGACCCACCGCGTGCAGGAATGCACCCTGACGTGGTGCAGACAATAATCCGTACAGGAGTGAACAGAATTGTCTACGTCAGTTGTAATCCTGCAACGCAGGCGCGTGACCTTGCCTTGCTTGACCAATATTATAAGGTAAAGGCGGTTCAGCCGGTTGATATGTTCCCGCACACGCCTCATGTGGAGAACGTCGTTCTGCTTGAAGCAAGAGACTGAAGCCTTGGATAATTGCTGTTTACATGAATCAAGGAACATCTGAATCAACAATAAAAATGAAAAGATTAAAACGTTTACCCGTAATTTTCTTTCTTTGTTATACGGCTGTTTTGCCGTTGTGCGCGCAAGAGAAAAAAGAGCTGTTCAGCAAGCCTAAGTTCAGCGGATATGCCATAGGGCAATATCAGTACAGCAGTCAGCATGGGGCAGAAGGCAATTCTTTCAATCTGCGCATGGTGCGCGTGTCGTTAGACGGGCGTATTCTTGGTGACTTTGCGTATAAGCTGCAAGGCCAGATAAACGGCAGTACGTCGACGCTCGGTGACAGTCCGCGCATGGTTGACGTTTATATCGAGTGGCAGAGGCTGGCGTTCTTGAAGGTTAAGGTCGGTCAGTTTAAGCGTCCGTTCACGTTTGAGAACCCGATGAATCCTATCGACCAGGGCTTCATGGGATATTCACAGAACATCATGAAGCTCGCCGGATTTAACGACAGGGTAGGCGAACATTCGTCAAACGGTCGCGACATAGGAGTACAGATACAGGGTGATGTATTCAAAACAGCCTCAGGCCGTCCTCTCGTGCATTATCAGATAGGTGTATTCAACGGTCAGGGTATCAACACTAAGGATGTTGACAATCAAAAGGACGTTATAGGCGGAGCATGGATAATGCCTGTGGCAGGGCTTCGTATAGGTGCATTTGGCTGGACCGGCTCATATGCCCGCAAAGGTGACAATGGTGTTAAGAGCTTGCCGAAGCGCCGTTATGCAATCAGCGGAGAGTATGTTTTTGACGACTGGACATTCCGTTCAGAGTATATCCATTCTACCGGCTACGGCTTCAGTACAACATATAATTCAAGCTCAGATGTAAAGAAAGATGAGGTAAACACAGCCGAAGGCGACAAAGCTGACGGATTCTATGCGTTGGCTATAGCCCCGGTTATAAAGAAAAAGCTACATGTGAAGGCTCGTTATGACCTGTATAGACCCCGGGCGGAGTGGGGAACAAGCAAGACGTATTACGAGGTTGGGGTGGATTATCTGTTCACAAAGAACCTTCAGGTTAATCTTGAATATGCCTTTGTCAACGACCGTTCGCTCACAAAACACAACTATAACATGATAGACACTCAGCTGTCTTTCAGATTCTAAGACCAGAAAAAACAACAACTTAAAATCAAAAACTATGAACATCCCGTCGGTATTTTGGCTTGTGCCAATAGCATCTGTATGCGCTCTGGCCATGGCTTGGCATTTCTTCAGGTACATGATGAAGGAAGATGAGGGCACGGCTCGCATGAGGGAAATTGCCGGTTACGTCAGGATAGGAGCCATGGCGTATCTTAAGCAGCAGTATAAGATCGTCGCATTGATATTTATTATTCTTTGCGCTGTGTTCTCTTTCATGTCATACGTGCTGAAAGTACAGAATCCCTGGGTGCCTTTCGCGTTTCTGACTGGTGGTATTTTCTCAGGATTATGCGGTTTCTTTGGCATGAAGACGGCAACGTATGCCTCGGCACGTACTGCAAATGCTGTCAGCAAAAGTCTCAACCGAGGACTTCGTATCGCTTTCCGTAGCGGTGCGGTAATGGGGCTTGTGGTTGTAGGGCTCGGCCTTCTTGACATCGCGATATGGTTTATTCTGCTTAATGCAGTCTATGACGGTGAACATACTGCACTTATTACCATAACCACCACAATGCTTACGTTCGGTATGGGAGCGTCAACACAGGCTCTGTTTGCCCGAGTCGGCGGCGGCATATATACCAAGGCGGCGGACGTCGGAGCAGACTTAGTTGGTAAGGTTGAGGCAGATATACCAGAGGATGACCCTCGCAACCCGGCAACAATAGCCGACAATGTTGGCGACAACGTAGGCGATGTGGCCGGTATGGGCGCAGACTTGTATGAAAGTTATTGTGGAAGTATTCTCAGTACGGCGGCACTTGGCGCTACGGCCTTTGCCATGAATAGTGATATGCAGCTAAAGGCTGTCATCGCTCCGATGCTGATTGCAGCTGTAGGCATATTCCTCTCGCTTGCCGGAATATTCTTAGTCCGTACAAAAGAAAGTGCCACTATGAGGGATCTTCTTCATTCTTTAAGTTTTGGGACAAACGTTTCGGCGGCACTTATAGCCGTTGCGACATTTATAATTCTTTATTTTCTCGGCATTAAGAATTGGATAGGTGTGTCGTTCTCTGTCATCAGCGGACTTGCCGCCGGCGTGATAATAGGTATGGCGACAGAGTATTATACAAGCCAGAGTTACCGCCCGACGAAGAGCATTGCAAAGTCATCAGAAACAGGTTCGGCCACTGTTATTATAAAAGGTATAGGCACGGGCATGATTTCAACCATGGTTCCGGTTATAACAATCTCGGTAGCAATAATGGCAAGCTATCTTTGTGCCAACGGTTTTGACCTTTCGATGAGCTCCGCAAGCATATCAAAAGGTTTGTACGGAATAGGTATCGCGGCAGTCGGTATGCTCTCAACTCTCGGCATAACGCTTGCAACTGACGCTTACGGACCTATTGCCGACAATGCCGGAGGTAACGCTGAAATGAGCGGTCTGCCGCCTGAAGTGCGTAAACGTACAGATGCTCTTGACGCGTTAGGTAATACAACGGCGGCCACCGGTAAAGGCTTCGCTATCGGGAGCGCGGCTCTTACGGCGCTGGCTCTGCTTGCATCTTATATTGAAGAAATCAAGATAAACATGGTCAGGGCGGTAAACGAAGGCGCAACCTTTGTAGACAATCTTGGCAACACTTTCAATCCGGAGAACGCCGGACTGCTTGACATGGTAGACTTCTTCCAGGTTAACCTGATGAATCCTAATGTCTTGGTAGGTGTTTTTATCGGGGCAATGTCGGCATTCATGTTCAGCGGAATAACAATGGGTGCCGTCGGACGTGCCGCCGGCTCAATGGTAGAAGAAGTGCGCCGTCAGTTCCGTGAGATAAAAGGCATCCTTGAAGGCAAGGCTACGCCTGATTATGACCGCTGTATAAGCATCTCAACCCGTTCGGCACTGCGTGAAATGATACTCCCTTCATTGCTTGCGATAGCGATACCGGTGCTTGTCGGAATGATACTCGGTGTAGCCGGAGTGCTGGGTCTGCTGGTCGGCGGAATGTCGACAGGCTTTACTCTTGCTGTCTTCATGGCAAATTCGGGTGGAGCATGGGACAACGCGAAGAAGATGATTGAGGAAGGGAACTTTGGCGGCAAAGGCTCGCCATGCCATAAAGCAGCTGTGGTTGGAGATACGGTGGGTGACCCGTTCAAGGACACATCAGGACCGTCGCTCAACATACTTATAAAATTAATGTCAATGGTAAGTATCGTAATGGCGGGTCTAACGGTGGCGATGATTTAGCTAAAGAACGGTAAGCATCAATGCCGCATACGTCAGAGACAAATAAACGAATAGCCAAAAACACATTCCTTCTTTATGTAAGGATGCTGTTTACAATGGCAGTAAGCCTCTATACCAGCCGTGTTGTGCTGAACACGCTCGGTATAAAGGATTACGGCTTGTATAACGTTGTAGGCGGATTTGTTGCCATGTTCTCTTTCTTTAACGGAGCTATGGCTGCCGCAACGCAACGTTTTCTTAATTTTGAGCTTGGCCGTGGAGACTCTTTACGTCTGCACAAGGTGTTCTGCACGAGTATAAACATCCATGCCCTGATATCAATAGTCGTGATTGTTCTTTCCGAGACAGTCGGACTATGGTTTGTTTATACACAGTTGAACATCCCTGCAGACAGGTTTACGGCAGCTTTATGGGTGTATCATGCTTCTGTTATGGCCACGGTTGTAATGATTATGAGCATACCCTACAATGCTGTAATAATAGCTCACGAACGGATGGGAGCCTTTGCGTATATCTCCGTTCTTGAGGTTGTTCTGAAGTTATTGATAGTTTATCTACTTGTTGTTTCAGATATAGATAAGCTGAAGTTATATGCCGTTTTGATGCTGCTTGTGCAACTGTTGATACGCTTTATTTATGGCCGATACAGCTCACGTAATTTTGAAGAGACATACTACCGATGGGTATGGGACAAACCCTTGTTCCGCGACATGACCGATTTTGCCGGTTGGAGCCTGTTCGGCAACGTGGCGGCTGTTGCCTTTACGCAGGGTCTGAACGTATTGCTCAATATGTTTTTCGGCCCTGCTGTCAATGCGGCCCGTGGCATAGCTGTTCAGGTTCAGAATGCCATTAAAGGCTTTTGCATAAATTTCCAGACGGCACTCAATCCGCAGATAACCAAGTCTTATGCTTCAGGCGAATTGGAATATATGCACAAGCTTGTGTTTACAAGTTCCAAATTTTCATATTATCTGTTGTGGTTTCTCTCGCTGCCGGTTATCTTTGAGACCGAGCTTATATTGAAGTGGTGGCTCAATGTGGTGCCTGAACATACCGTGGTGTTTGTCCGCCTTATTCTTATAATATCAATGATTGACAGCCTGGCTAATCCTTTAATCCAGGCAGCGTCGGCTACCGGTAAGATACGCACGTATCAGGCGGTGGTCGGTACTTTGCTTATCATGATTTTGCCAATATCGTATGTCGCTTTGAAATTTGGCTCATCTGCCGAGAGTGTCTTTGTAATTCAGCTTGCGGTGTTCTGTATAGCCTTGTTGGCAAGGGTCTTGATGTTACGGTCTCTCGTAAGTTTTTCTTTCAGAACATACTTGCGTAAGGCTGTATTACCTATCGTTTGTGTTACGGTTGTTTCACTTGTTGTGCCGTCAACGCTTTATGTTTTGATGTCGCCTTCATGGTTACGGTTTATTGTTGTGTGTTTATTGTCTGTTCTGTCTGTTGCTGTTTCAGTATATTTCCTCGGATTGGAAAATAATGAAAGGACGTTTTTCATTGACAGATTAAGGACATTAAAAAGCAAGTTAAGAAGATGATACAGATAACAGACAAACATAACTGTTGTGGCTGCACGGCCTGCGCTCAGATATGTCCGCGGCAATGTATAACGTTGAAGGCGGACGATGAGGGCTTCATGTATCCTGAAGCAGACAAGGAGATGTGCGTGGATTGCGGACTGTGTGAGCGTGCTTGCCCGTTGATACATCCTGCCGAACCAATCAAATGGTCAGAAGTGCTTGCCGCTAAAAACCGTAATAATGACGAGCGTCTTGGCAGTTCGTCAGGCGGTATATTCATAGCTTTGGCACGTAAGGTCATTGAAAGTGGCGGTGTAGTGTTCGGGGCAGTGTTTGACAGGCAGTGGAATGTAGTTCACACGTATTCTGAAACTCTTGAAGGCGTTAAGCCTATGATGTGCAGCAAGTATGTGCAAAGCGGCATAAACGGCACTTATGCCGTGGCGGAACGTTTTCTGAAAACCGGTCGTACAGTATTGTTTTCCGGTACGCCGTGCCAGATTGCCGGTCTTAACGGTTACCTGCGTAAAGACTATCCGGATTTGATTAAGGTGATATCCTGTGCCATGGCGTCCCAAGTCCGGGTGTGTGGCAGAAATATCTGAATGAAACTTTTGGCGGTTCAGTCTCTGATAACGATACGCCCGAACATCATATGACGCATGAGCCCTCACAAGTAAGACCGGTAATTACTGACATAAACTTCAGAGATAAGAAAATATGGGGTTGGCATAAATATAATTTTGTAGTGCGTGGAACTGTAAATAATTCGGGCGAAAACGTTATTCTGAAGTCTGATATATACATAGACAATCCGTTTATGCTTGGCATATTGAAGGATGTTTATCTGCGCCCGAGCTGTTACAGGTGCAAATGTAAAAACGGTGTAAGCCATAGTGACATCACTCTTGCAGATTACTGGGGCGTACGAACATTGCTGCCTGAGTTTGCAGATGACGAGGGTGTAAGTCTTGTTTTTGTGAATACAGATAAGGGCAGGAGCCTGTTGAATGGTCTTGATGCAGAAATGAAACCTGCAAACATCAATGGCATGGAACTATATAACGGCGGAATGAACCCCGTTTTACATGAAGGCAAATGTCGGCGCAAGTTCTTCAAGGCATATATAGGCGGCAAAAGTTTTGCCGAATCGCTTGCCATAGCGTTGAAAAAGCCCATGTACACTGTGGTGATTACTAAGTTAAGAAAATCCGTAAGACGCATTTTGAAAAAATGAAACGAGCATGAAAATAGGTATATTGACGCTTCCGCTGCATACCAATTATGGCGGAATACTTCAGGCTTACGCTCTTCAGACAGTGTTAGAGCGGTTGGGACATGATGCTTACGTTATCGAGAAAGAACGTCGGCCGTTGCATCTGCCGCTGTGGCGCATGCCTGTAAAGTATGCCAGACGTTTGTTGAGAAATCTCTCGGGGCATCCTTACCCTATATTTTACGAGCAGAAGTTCAACCGCGAGCAACCAATAATAAGACAGTATACCGACCGCTTTATTAAGCGGCATATTAAGCCGGCAACGTTTGCCGACTATTCAAGCATTTCAGAAAACGATTTCGACGCAATCGTTGTAGGCAGCGACCAGGTATGGCGGCCGCAATGTTTTGACGAAATACGTACGGCATATCTTGACTTTACTGACGGCTGGGACATAGGCCGATACGCTTATGCGGCGTCGTTCGGTACAGACGAATGGGAATATTCCAAACGGCAGACATCAGCCTGTTCACGGCTTTTGCATAAGTTTGACGGCATCTCTGTACGTGAGGACTCCGGCGTGCGTCTGTGCCAGGAACATTTCGGTGTTAAGGCTGAGCATGTGCTTGACCCGACGATGTTACTTCGACAAGCTGATTATATTTCTCTTTTTGAAGAGACTGAGACGCCCGCCGGCAACGGTGATTTACTTACTTACATCCTTGATGACACTCCGGCTAAATCCAGGCTTGTTACCGATGTGGCCGCCGAATTAGGTCTGACACCTTTTAAGGTAAACTCTAAAGTGGAGAATTTAAATGCTCCTCTTGCCGAGCGTATTCAGCCACCTGTGGAGCAGTGGCTGCGCGGTTTTTATGACGCACGCTTCGTAATAACCGACTCTTTCCATGCCTGTGTCTTTTCAATAATATTCAACAAACCGTTCATTGCTGTTGCGAATAAGGGTAGGGGACTGTCACGATTCATCTCACTGTTGACTATGTTCGGTCTTGAACAACGTTTAATAGACATGGATTCGTTATCAGATTTTAAGCAGATTCTTAGTAACGCCCCTTCATGGAACGACGTTAACCGCATATTGGCAGAGCGGTCAACGGCCTCATTAGACTTTCTTAAGCGGATAGGGCGCGGTTAATGAGATTTTCAGATAAAAAGAGATGAAATATAAAAGGTGACCTTCTGCTTTATGAAAGGTCACCTTTTACATTGTAATAAGCCACCTTTTATAAGCTAAAAGATGACCTTTTATAATGTTATGTTTATTTCAGACGTCAATGAGTAGCTTTATACCAGGCTGTAGAATATATTTCTCCGGCAACAGATGAGTCAGATGTCGGGTCTGAAATGGTAAGGCCTGAGAATGTTTCTATATCCTTCGTGTTGCCGGTTGATCCGCAATAATATTCCGGGGTGTATGCTTTGTATGGCACAAGGCGTTCAAGCTGCTCGTTAAATAATGTCAGGAGAGACTGGTCTGTGCAAAGTTTTGCAACATAATCACCGAAGTCAAAGAATATAGTCGGTGAGTATCCGTCAAGATCTTGGATATCAGTCGTACTGCTCACCCCGTCAGGATAAGCTGTATTTATTTGCAGCATAATGTCTGCCATGACACCGATCTCACGACAGTCAGTGACAGCTATTGTGCCGTAAGGCCTTGTGGATGTTGAATAAAAATCATAAAAGCCGTCAGCTACACCCTTGTAATTATTGTTTAAAAGGTCAATACCTATTACGTCATACGGCATGCCGTCAATCATAATTTCACATGTTGACGCGATAAGATAATCAGTGACGTTGCGTAGTTCGTAAGCAGTTTCAACATTTGACATATAGCAGTCATCGAACAAAATGTACTGCATTTTTATGCCTGTTGCCGCTATTCCTGCTGCCAGCGTAGTGATGTCGGTCTGATATTTATTGTCACTTGAGTGGCCGAAATATCTGGTAGGATAGTAATTTAACGAAGAGCCGGCAGCCGCCTTGAGGCTGAATGTCGTGCTTCTGTTAACCGGTATCCAGCCCATACCGTGGCAACCTATTGTCAAGGCATAAGTTTTGTTAGGGCAGGCGGCCGCCGCGTCATTGATTATCGATGTGATTCCGGCCGCTGTAGTATAATTACATGAGTTGAAATCATATTCTTTCAGCGTGTCACGACGGCATTCGTTGTTTTCGTAGGTTATATGAATAAGATGTGAAGTGTTGCCGTCTTCCGCAATGAACACTATCAAAGAGTTGTTGCTCATGCCGTGGTTATTGACGATTGCGGTCTCGAAATCTTTAATGTTTTCAAGAAAATATCTGTAAATATCGTTGCCGGACCATGGAAAGTACATGATGACAGTCTGACTTGTGTGCACAGGTATGTCTGCCGGTTCGTCAGAATCAGTACATGAAGTAATGACGAATAAGGGTAAAAACATTAACGCAAGTAACGCTGAATGTTTCATGCGTAATAAAGATTTCATGAACGGTATGAGATTAATTAAAATTTAACCGTGCCGGAACAGACGCTCTGTTCCGGCACGGTATAATATCGGTTTATTGTTGTTTACCCTTCAGTTCAGCTAACGTTTCCTTCAGAGTGGCAATCTTCTCCTCAGAGTCGCTTTGCTTTTTACGCTCCAAAGCAACAACAGCCTCAGGCGCATTGGCGACAAACTTCTCATTGGAAAGTTTCTTCTTCACACCGGCAAGAAATCCTTCGAGGTGCTTTAGCTGAGCCTCTTGCTTCTCAATCTCGGCGTTGATGTCTATCATGTTCCCTACAGGTACAGCGTATTCGTCTGTTCCTACCATGAACTGCACGGTGTCACTATGCTTATTGCCAACCACGCTTATGGCACTGAGGTTAGCCATCTTTATCAAGATGTCGTTATATGCAGAGCACCTGTTTTCTCCGATAGCATGCAGCTCAAGCTGTTCCTTCGGCGATATGTTCTTCTGGTTGCGTATTGTCCTGATATTGCCGATAACCTGCTTTACATATTCGATGTCTGATACAAGTCTGCTGTCAGCATCTGTGGCAGGTTCTATCTCAAGCCTGTCAAGCATAATGCTCTCGCCGTCTTTTCTTTCATATATGTGCTGCCAAAGTTCCTCGGTAATGAACGGCATGAACGGATGCAGCATCTTAAGCAGATTGTTGAGGAACATTAAAGTCTTGTCATAAGTAAGCCGGTCGATAGGTGAGCCGTATGCGGGCTTGATCATTTCGAGATACCAGCTTGAGAATTCATCCCAGAACAGACGGTATACAGCCATGAGAGCTTCAGATATGCGGTATTTCTTAAACAGATCATCAAGCTCGTTATTGGTTATTTTCAGCTTCGCCTCAAACCAGTCTGCGGCAATTCTGTTAGCCTCAGGCTGCCCGATGTCAGCTATTTCCCAACCCTTAACAAGACGGAAGGCGTTCCATATCTTATTGTTGAAGTTACGGCCTTGCTCGCACAGGCTTTCGTCAAACAGAATGTCGTTGCCGGCAGGGGCAGACAGCATCATGCCCATACGCACGCCGTCAGCTCCGAACTTGTCGATAAGCTCAATCGGGTCAGGACTGTTACCGAGACTTTTACTCATCTTTCTGCCGAGTTTGTCGCGCACAATGCCGGTGAAATAAACGTTCTTGAACGGCATAGTACCTCTATATTCGTATCCTGCCATAATCATTCTTGCCACCCAAAAAAAGATGATGTCAGGCCCGGTAACGAGGTCAGATGTAGGATAATAATACTTAATATCCTCGTTGTCCGGATTGTTTATTCCGTCGAAAACGGAAATAGGCCACAGCCATGACGAGAACCAAGTGTCAAGACAATCGTCATCCTGGCGTAAGTCGGCGACTGTGAGATTGTTGTTGCCGCTCTTATCTTTTGCCAGCTCAAGTGCTTTTTCAGCTGTCTCGGCAACTACATAACCTCCATTGCCTGGCAGATAGTATGCCGGTATGCGGTGCCCCCACCACAACTGGCGGCTGATACACCAGTCTTTTATGTTCTCAAGCCAGTGCCGGTAAGTGTTCTTATACTTTGCGGGATAGAACTTTATTTCGTCATTCATTACCGGGGCAAGAGCCAAGTCGGCAAAGTGCTGCATCTTCAGGAACCATTGAGTTGACAGTTTCGGCTCGATTGGAACATTTGTGCGCTCTGAGAAACCTACCTTGTTGGTATAGTCCTCAACCTTCTCCATAAGCCCGGCGTCCTTGAGGTCTTGCTCTATCTGCCTACGCACGTCCATGCGATCCATGCCTACATATAATCCGGCAGCTTCTGATATGGTTCCGTTATCATTGAATATGTCAATCGTATCAAGATTGTGCTTTAGTCCGAGGGCGTGGTCATTGACATCGTGAGCGGGTGTAACCTTCAGGCAGCCCGTACCGAATTCTATGTCAACATAAGAGTCCTCAATCACAGGAATCTGTCTTCCCACAAGCGGAACAATGACGTGTTTGCCTTTCAGCCAGGCGTTCTTCGGGTCATCAGGATTGATACACATTGCCGTGTCGCCCATGATAGTCTCAGGACGTGTTGTTGCAACAACAGCATATTTGCCCGGATTTTCAACCACCATGTAGCGGAGATAATACAGCTTGCTGTGCTCCTCCTTATAAATAACTTCTTCATCGCTGAGCGCAGTCTGTGCCTTAGGATCCCAGTTCACCATGCGTGCGCCGCGGTAAATAAGCCCCTTGTTATATAAATCACAGAACACCTTAATCACTCCGGCCGAGCGTTTCTCGTCCATGGTAAACGCAGTACGATCCCAGTCGCAGCTTGCGCCGAGCTTTCTCAACTGCTTAAGTATTATGCCGCCATGCTCATGAGTCCAGTCCCATGCGTGCTTAAGAAACTCGTCGCGGCTGAGGTCAGTCTTCTTTATACCCTGCTGTGCAAGCTTGTTCACGACCTTGGCCTCGGTAGCTATCGAAGCGTGGTCTGTCCCGGGCACCCAGCATACGTTCTTGCCCTCCATGCGGGCACGTCTTACGAGTATGTCCTGGATTGTGTTGTTGAGCATGTGCCCCATATGAAGGACACCGGTCACATTTGGTGGGGGAATAACTATCGTGTAAGGCTCACGGCCGTCAGGTTTACTGCTGAACAGCTTGTTGTCAAGCCAATATTGATACCATTTCGACTCAACCTCTCTTGGGTCGTACTTGCTTGCTAATTCCATTTACCTATGATAATTTTATTCAATTCAATAAAAAAACGTTGCAAATTTACAAAATATTCAGTGAAAATATCTACATTTGCATATTAAAAAACGAATTTATGCACACGAGAGAGGAAAAATTAGAGGCTTTCGGCCGACTGATAGATGTGCTCGATACGTTGCGCGTCAAATGTCCGTGGGACAGGAAACAGACGAACGAAAGCCTCAGACCCAACACGATAGAGGAGACGTTTGAGCTGTGTGACGCTCTGATGAAGAACGATAAGAAAAACATTTGCAAAGAGCTTGGTGATGTACTTCTGCACGTATGCTTTTATTCTCTGATAGGAAGCGAGACTGGTGACTTCGACATAGCCGATGTATGCAACCGTGAGGCCGACAAACTGATATTCAGGCATCCGCACGTTTACGGCAACGTTAAGGCTGACACCGCCGACCGGGTAAGCGAGAACTGGGAGCAGATTAAATTAAAAGAGAAAGACGGCAACAAGAGTGTGCTCTCGGGCGTGCCTGACGCTTTGCCCTCGTTAATAAAGGCTTACCGTATTCAGGACAAAGCAAGAAACGTGGGTTTCGACTGGGATGACAAGGGAGATGTGTGGCAAAAGGTGCGTGAGGAGATTGGCGAGCTTGAGGCTGAACTGCGCAAAGAGGACAAGGAGAAGTCTACCGAGGAGCTTGGCGACTTCCTTTTCAGTGTGATTAACGCCGCCAGGCTTTATCACCTTAATCCTGACAATGCGCTGGAACATACCAACCAGAAATTCATCAGAAGGTTCAATTATATAGAAGAACATTCAATTAAAGCAGGTAAGCCGCTGACAGAGATGACATTAGACGAGATGGACAGACTTTGGAATGAAGCTAAGAACGCCGAAAACGAATAAACAGATTACGGATATGAAGGCATTTAAAAGTGTATCACTGCTTATATTGGGACTGATTATTGCAGGTTGTAACAACAATAAAAAGGCCGCCCCGATTATTAACGTGTTGCCAAATGACAGTAATGTTGTAGATACTACGGTTTATGGTAGATGCGGTGACGGTACGGCCATGCACACCCTTGAGCTGGTAACAGACAAGAATGACACGATTGTTTATACGCTTGAAGGGCTTGATACATGTACAAATGTTCAAGGTGGCTTATTCGTAGGCGACCGCTTAGCTGTTATCGGAACCAAAGTGGAGGGCTTGAACGAGCCTGTGTTTGCTGAAAAAGTAATTAATCTTACATCATTGCTCGGTGAGTGGAACAGTCTTGATAAAAGTTTTGAAATACGCGAAGGCGGAGCCGTAGTAAGCAATACGGGCGAGCCTAAACCTTATACGGAATGGAAAATATTGAACGGCAGGCTGATACTGACACCTGATACGTTTGATATTTACCAGTTAGGGCCAGACTCATTGTTCTTAGAAAACGATAAAGGTATATACGGATATAAACGTAAACACATGGTTAAGGTAACTGACGAGAAAAACAATAAATAATTGGCGCGCAGATATGCAACCGTTTAAAGTACGAATTTTAGGGTGTGGCAGCGCTCTTCCTACACTTAAGCATTTCCCTTCGTCTCAGCTTGTTGAAGTTAGGGATAAAGTCTTTATGGTTGATTGCGGTGAAGGAACACAAATTCAGTTGCGTAAAGCTAAGGTACATTTTAATAAAGTTCAGGCTGTTTTTATCTCTCATTTACATGGTGATCACTGTTTCGGTCTTATCGGACTTATTTCAACATTTGGTATGTTAGGGCGTACTGCACCTCTCAGCGTATATGCGCCTAAGGAGTTGGAATCAATGCTCAAGCAACAAATGGATTTTTTCTGTTCAGGACTTGAATATGAAGTGACTTTTCATGGGGTAAATGCGTCAGAGAATAACGTTGTTTATGAGGATCGAAGTGTTATAGTGACATCAATCCCTCTTAATCACCGCATTGCGTGTTGTGGGTATAAGTTTATGGAAAAGCCCACGCTGCCTCATATCCGCCGCGACATGATTGACTTTTATAACATACCTGAATGTTATAGAAATAACATAAAAAGCGGAGATGACTGGACAACGCCGGAAGGAGTTGTAATACCGAATTGCAGGCTTACTTTACCGGCAGACAGACCCCGTTCGTATGCCTATTGTTCAGATACAAAGTTTATTCCAGGCTTATATCGTTTAGTGAGAGATGTAGATTTGCTTTATCATGAGGCAACTTATAGCAGTGAGAATGAAAACCGTGCCACGTTGTATTATCATAGTACGGCACGTCAGGCTGCAACAGTTGCGTTAAAAGCTAATGCCCGTAAACTCGTTATCGGACATTTCTCGGCACGATATAATGATGAAAAAGTTTTGCTTGACGAGGCGCGGAGCATATTCCCAAATTCTTTTTTGGCTGAGGAAATGGCTGTTTTTGACGTCTGAACAGGTAAAAATAATTATAAAATTTTGTTTTGTAATAAAATTGGTGTATCTTTGCCATGAAAAAGATAAGCTTATGGCAAGGATCTTACTCACAATACCTTTTGCTTTGACTCTCATTGTTGCCGCTCCCGCAGTAAGCCGGGCGAATGCGTCTGTTGAAATCATTGATAATGAGATGCAGGATATTTCAATTTCTGTCAAGGCTTCAACGCTACATGTTACAGGCGCAGACGGCCAGATGCTGAATATTTATAACGTTGCCGGTGTTAGGGTAATGAGTGTCCGTGTAAACGGTCAGGACTGCCGTTATGAGCTTAATCTCCCTAAAGGTTGCTATATTGTTCAGGTCGGAGATAAGACAACAAGGAAGATATCTATAAAATAAGCGTATTTTATTTTGTCAGGGTCTGTTCTTTATTTTGTATTTATATTGGTCATGTTATCCTCGTGCAAGGATAATGTTGACAATCCGAATAAGGAACTTGTTTTGAATGATTTTTCAGAAGTAAGCAACTCCGGGTATAAGTTCAGCTCAAGTAAGATACAGTCAGACATCTCGGAGCAGATAAAGAGAGAGGGAATTTTGTTATCTATTGTTAGACATGTCAATAAATATTATTCTTCAGATAATCCGCTAATTTGGATTAACCGCCTTGACGTTCAGGGGAGGGCAGATACTTTGCTTTCAGTTTTACGTAGCACTGAGATGTACGGAATAAGCAAGAACTTGCTTGAAATTGGTCAGATTGAATCTGATATTGAACGCATATATAAGCTGGATTTTGACGAAGGAAGAAACAATATCAATCATACAATTGCACGATTGGAGCATAATCCGACTTTGGCTTATTCTCGTTATTTTTCTATTATAAGATTTGATTTAGTAAACCCTGATTATCTTTATAGCAACTTTGAAAAGGATGATATATTCCGTTTTGATAATGGTTTCTCCGTATTCTCGCATGATACGGCTTCACCGTGGTTGTTTCAGCGTAAAGAATGCGCCTTAAGCTACGGTTGCCTTAGAGTGGATCCGGCAGTACCTCTATTTATTACGTATTATACAATTTATTACGATAAATCGGGCCAATTTGCTGCTGATGATGATGTTTACGGTTACGATTCGGTGTTGGTCGAGCAGTTGAAACCTTTTGTAAAGTTGTAATATATGGTTGCCGATGATAACCGGATAAAAGAGCTGCTTGCTTCAGACAAAACGAGGCGTAAAGCGTTCGAGCTGATTGTGAAAACATACAGCAAGTGTCTGTATTGGAAAATCAGATATATTGTACTGACGCATGAAGACGCTGACGACGTGTTGCAGAATACGTTTATGAAGGCATGGAGCAATATCAGTTCGTTCCGCGGACAGTCAAAGCTCTCAACCTGGCTTTGCAGTATTGCCATAAATGAAGCTCTCGACTATCTGCGCAAGAGTAAGAACGCATTAAAGGCCGGAACGTCAGTCGACATGAGCGTGGCCCGCAGGCTTATGGCTGACGAGTATTTTGACGGCGATGAGGCTCATGCCATGTTGCTTGAGGCCGTAGCCGCCCTGCCGGATGTGCAGCGCACGGTGTTCAATTTGAGATATTTCGACAATATGAAGTACAGCGAGATAAGTGCCGTGCTTAATACCTCCGAGGGCGCGCTGAAGGCGTCATACCACATAGCTGTGAAGAAGATATTAGATTATTTTCATTTGCATGAATGATTTTCTGCCGTTTGATTAAACTTTTTATTTGGCAAAACGTCAAAAGTGTAAATGATGATTAACTATGAAAGAAGTATTATTGTTGGAGCAAAAGTTTGGTAAACCGCAGCCTTTCAGAATACCAGATGGATATTTTGAAAGACTTGAACATAACGTTCTACGCAAGGTCTCTGCAATGCCGCAGAGCATACAAAAGCCTGTAAGGAGGTGGTTGCGGCCTGTTACATGGGCTGCATGTATAGCTGTAGCAGTTGTTTCAGCAGTCGCTTACTTTTCATCAATAAGCAATAAGGAAAATACAGTAGCAAATATCTCAGTTGACGACATGTCTCCGTCCACATACAATGATTATATGGTTGACGAGCTTTCTGATTTTGCGATGTTGGACAATGACGATTTTTACTCGTTGATTGCAGATGAATAATTTATCGGGAATGAAACAGCTTATATTTATAATCGCGCTTTTATTTGTTGTGCAAGGTGCTGATGCCCAACAGACGCGTAAAGGTTTTACGCAAGAGCGTTTCCAGGCAGAATTAGAACAGTATATCTCAAAGAAAGCATGTCTGACGCCTAAAGAGGCTTCAGCGTTTTTCCCAGTTTATTCAGAAATGCTTAGCAGGCAGAGGGCTATATATAAAAAGATGAGAAGTCTTAAGCGGATTAAGCCGACATCAGACTCCGAATGCAAGAAAAACATCAAAAAGCGTGACGAGTATGAAATAGAGATAAAAGAGATACGGAAAGCCTACCATAACAAGTTCATGCAGATTTTGCCGGCTAAGAAAGTTTATGATGTCTTGAGTGCGGAAGACAGATTTCATCGACAGATGTTTAAGAAGGCGGCGGGAAAGAGGCGTAAGAAGTGATGGATAACGCCATATCGCCTTTTGAAAGGCGGCGAGCTACAAAACAAAAGACTGCCTTTGGCAATGCCAAAGGCAGTCTTTTGTTTTCTGCTTTAAATCAGAACATTTTTCAGGTGACACCTTATAGTTTGTCAAGCAGACATCAGATAAGTTTAAATAACGTGAGTTCGATGAATTTTAAGTACCTGTAAATTTGGTGATTAGCGAGA
>C._urophasianus_2_cecum__coassemble_54_pt1 | contig 34818 bp, 26 predicted proteins | sample C__urophasianus_2_cecum__metabat2_low_PE_008 | metagenome-assembled genome bin C
TCATCTACGGCAATCCCGGGAATGATAAAGAACGCTGAAGGCAGTATGGGCGGGGGCACACGCCGGGCTTATGCAAGGATACTCATTCGGAGGATACACAAAGATAATGGGAAATTAACACTATAAAACATGGAAATCAAATTAAATGAAATAACCATCAGGGAGTTAATTGATGGGTATCAGAACAATGACGAAGAAGGCGTTTCCGGATATGGCGGCAAGTTAAACATACGCCCACCGTACCAGCGGGAGTTCGTGTATGATACGGACAAAAAGCGGAAAGTGATAGAAAGCATAATGAATAAGTTTCCGCTAAACGTCATGTATTGGTCGGTAAACAGCGATGGGACGTTTGAAGTCCTTGACGGCCAGCAACGAATAATGTCAATATGCGAATATTGCACTACCAACCAATCGTTTGGGTATAAGATAGATGGGCTGGAACGCGGCTACCAGAACCTTACTTCCTCCCAACAAAAAGAGATATTGGACTATCCCCTGATGGTGTATTTCTGTGAAGGGAAAGATGAGGAAAAGCTCGATTGGTTCAGGACAGTGAATATAAAGGGGCTGGAACTCAGAGACCAAGAAATGCTCAACGCCGTATATTGTGGCAGTTGGGTCATTGACGCAAAGAAATATTTCAGCAAAACAAACAGCCCCGCAAAAGGGTTGGCGGGTCGCTATTTGTCCGGAGTCGCCAACCGGCAAGATTATTTACATGAGGCGATAAAATGGATTTCAGATGGCAACATAGACTATTACATGAGCCAGCACCATCACTGGCCAAATGCAAATGAACTATGGCTTTATTTCTGCCAGGTGATTGAGTGGGTGAAAGCGACATTCCCTCACTACCGAAAAGAGATGAAAGGATTGGACTGGGGAAAGCTGTACAGGCGTTACAAGGAGATACATTATGATACGGGTAAACTTGAAAAGGAGATAACGTCTTTGATGCACAACGATGAAGTCCAAAACAAAAAAGGCATATATTACTACGTCCTTACAAAAGATGAGAAGTATCTTAATCTTCGGAAGTTTCCTGACTATATCAAACAGGAAGTATATGACGGGCAAAAAGGTATATGCAAAAAGTGTGGACAGCACTTTCAATTATCAGAAATGGAGGCAGACCACATTATCCCATGGAGTAAAGGCGGCAAAACGAACATTGATAACTGCCAACTTCTGTGCATATCGTGCAACCGTTCAAAATCGGACAAATAAATTGTGCGATTTGAATAAAAAGTAGGGCGGGAAACCATACTTTCCGAAGAATTTGTAACTTTGTGATACTGAGCATGACAAGATTGAAGCGGATAGCCCCGTTATTATTCCAGCAGAAAATCAAGGATGCCCCTCATTATTGCCATGCGTTTTTTCTCCGAAGTTATACATTCAAAAGGAAATCCCATGGTAAACGTACGGTTGGTCTCGCCATTGTATGCAACGCAGACAGAATGGCCGTCGCTGTTTGTTAAAGCGCAGAAAGCCGGACTCTCAGGACTGATCAGGTCAATAGTTGTCGCTGCGTAATGGTCTTCATTTGGCACGGTATATATATCGAAAGATGTGCCCATTCCTTTTATTATATTACTGAATGACGGGCGTACCGTACCTTTATAGTCAATATGAAGAGTCTCTTTGAGGAACTTTGCTTCATCGTCCTTCCTCATATCACTGCCAACGTAAGCTCCACTTACAAGAATGTTGCCACCCCGACGTGCATAGTCAGCCAACATATTTTGAAGCTCAGGTGTAAATGATTTGTAATATAAAAGTGAATGTCCGTCATCTTTCTCAAGGCCGAGTATCAGGTCTATGCAGTCATATTTCTCCAAGTTCTCAACCGTTTTGCCAAGAGCATATTTTGAACAGCTTACGATGTTGTATTTATTTGCGCCCATCATGGCCTTAGCGTGTACGGGAATATAGTTGAACTCATTACCACGGATGATGCGGCCTTCAAGCTCATTACCGCTATGTCCAAGCCCGCCGGGACCTTCTGTCCCAATTTTCCCCTTGTCAAAACATATCTGCCTTCCGCAATATCCAATCGTCTTGTCGAAGCATACGCCCGGGTCTGAATTCAGGTCAAAGCCCTGGCTGAACTCATTATTGACTATTGCCGGAGCAGACAGACGCTGAAATCCGTTGATGATAAGGATTGTCTTTGTTGCCTGTGGGGTGTATACGGCCGAGATAACTTCTGAGGGGAAACTCTCGCCGCCGTCGTTTACCGCGGTAATCTTAAAACTGTAAAGCCTGTTCGGCTGCAACTTAATCTTACATGCTGTTCCGTTGATTTTTATTCCGTTGTCAAAATCATATCCGTTAATTGCCGTATAAAGAATGTATGAGTCAGGCACGGCCGTAGGTTCTTCTGCATCCGGCTGCATATTCCACCTCAACATAACCGTATCGCTGGCCGCGAAATCAACGCTAAAGTTGACCGGAGACAATGGCGTTACTATATAAGGTTTATCGTGCAGACCGGCATTGAAACGTAAGATGGACTTGTAAAGGCTTCGTGCAAGCGTAAATCTGAAGTTCGGGTCTTGCCCCATTGCCATGTCAGGAAAATTCTGATGAGACATTGTCTCTATTATGGCAGAAGGAATGACAGGGCATCTTGTCTCAGCATAATTCCTGTCATACAGGTATCTTTTGTTCCACTTGCCAAATTTATTCTTCATGTCTCTTTCCAGACCGTTAAGCAGATACCCTGCAAAAGCCTTTGAACTGAAGCGTGACATGCCTGAGGCAAGAAAGCCGTTACCGGCTGTAGTCGTGCATATTGCGAGTGAACCTATGATTGATGAATAATCTTTAGAGAAACCGGCATCGCTATGTACGGCTAAAGAAAGTTCTAAAGGCACGCCTAATCCCTTTTCTCCAGGGGCGAAGTATGAACCGCCAGCTAACCAGTTGACCATATACGGGCGGGTGTAAATGTCCTCCTTATAGTCATCAGCCCCGTTTTTAGCATAAAAAACGTCTGTAGGAGCACCTGCCCACTGGGCATAATAACGCGCGCCTTCAAGGCATCTCGGTAATCCGCTGGTCTTGCCTCCTCTTGCAATATTACCCATACCGCCGCCAAAGCGTACAGCGTCAGCCGTTACAAATCCTTGATACGAGCTTTCGTTAGTAAGCACGACACGGTTATCTGAATTGCAGCCTGCATCAAAATCAAATGTGCCAAGATATACCCAAGTGCCGCCTCCCATTCTTTGATTGACGTTGAAAACGGTTCGCCGCCCTTTATGACAGACAATGTATTTAGCGTCAGGCACGCTTTCAGGATGCGTCGGATAACTTACATAAACAGCATATTTCCCGCTTTCAGAAAACCGTGGCTGGTATGATATTTCACATCCTTTGGTCTCTGATGCGGCAGCCATTCGTGTTGTTCCTTCATCGAACGGATTGGTTTTGCCTCCGTATATTGTTCCGAACAAGGCAAAACCTTTAAGCCCTGCGTTCTGCCATTTCTGACTGATGTTTACTTCAGTGTAATATGGTAAGAGTGTCTCATTGTCGTTATCGATGATAATTTCGTTCTTCTGCCAGTCGCGTTCACGAGGGGTGAAGACTATTGCTCCGGCATTCTCGAGCATTGGAATAAGGTAAGGCACGACAATGGTCTGCGTATAAAGGTCTTCATTTGTGCAGAAAAGATTTGGCCGTTGCCATTCCCAGCGTTCTTTTTTCAGATTGTAGTATCTGCCGTGGCTTGCCCATATTGCCAAATGGCGGTTCTGTAAACCTTTGGTTATATTAATGGGCTTTGATGCGTTAGTAACCCAAGGAAGGCCTGTATACTCAATTTTTGTTCTGACCTTTTCTATCTTAGGGGGTTGTTTTTTGTCCTTTGATGATTGCGAAACAACGTTACGGTGAGTGCCGCAGGCTGCAAAAATCAAACACGATAATAATAAGCAAAAAAAATTTTTCATTGTATATTATTTAATCGTTGAAAGACGATGTGCCACAACTATTACTGTTTTTCCTCTATAAAAATCTGAAAGGCACTCCACTATTAATTTTTCATTTTTTGGATTGGCAGAGCGCGTACCTACAGTCGTAATACACAGACAGAACGTATCTGGTTTGACCGCAATATCAGCCAGCTGATTAAAGATTTGCGATGTTATCAGTGATTTCACTAACTTGAATGCTGAAATCCTCTTTCAGTTTTTCAAAATACAGCCTTGCTTTTACGCCAGGTTCAACGTGTGAAATCCGGCAAATATAATCGTTCCTTGTTATAATTATAGAAGCCAGCAAGGCATTTATATCTTCTCTTTTTTTATCGTTATTGTACAATGAAACAGCGATACCTTCTGAGAACAAGTCGCTACAGATATAGTTAATAAGTTTTTTCAGTTTACGCCTTTTTGTCATGATACGTTCCTCATTTTTTATTATCCTAAATACCTAAACAAGTTAAAGATTTGGAATCAATACCTTCTTAATCGTAGCAAATATAAGAAATAATTAGTAAAAACTATATACACATTGGTGAAAAAACATTATTTTTTTCAATTTATTTTATTTATTTCCCTATATGGTCAAAATTTAGTAAATTTGCATGTCGCAACATGAATGACACTATCATAATTAATAATATCAATCTAAATTAATTGCCATGGAGAAAAGTGCATTGCAACAAGCCCGAAAGGCTTACAGCCCAAAGTTGCCTGAAGTGCTTAAAGGTTATGTTAAAGTAAAAGAAGGTGCTCCGACAAACAGTGTTGACAATCAGGAGGAAATCAAAAAGCTGTTCCCTAACACGTATGGAATGCCTATAGTTGAATTTGAACCGTGCGATAAAGAAAACGGCCAAGTTATGAATGTCGGTGTAATCCTCAGTGGCGGTCAGGCTCCCGGCGGACATAATGTCATCACCGGACTGTTTGACACTATTAAGAAGATGAATCCAGGGAACAAGCTTTACGGATTTATTCTTGGCCCCGGCGGACTTGTTGACCATAAGTATATTGAAATAACTGCTGATTTTATTGAAGATTACCGTAATACAGGCGGTTTTGACATGATTGGTTCAGGCCGTACCAAACTGGAAAAAGTTGAGCAGTTTGAGAAAGGTCTTGAGATTATACGTGAACTGAATATCAAGGCTTTGGTGATAATCGGCGGTGACGACTCTAATACAAACGCATGCGTTCTGGCAGAGTATTATGCTGCAAAGAATTACGGAGTACAGGTAATTGGATGTCCTAAGACAATCGATGGTGACCTGAAAAACAGCCAGATCGAGACTTCTTTCGGTTTTGACACAGCAACAAAGACTTATTCAGAGTTAATCGGAAATATCGAGCGTGACTGTAACTCAGCACGTAAATACTGGCATTTCATCAAACTAATGGGACGCTCTGCAAGTCATATCGCGCTTGAGTGTGCTCTCCAGTGCCAGCCGAACATCTGTCTTGTTTCAGAGGAAATCAAGGCTAAGAACATGACTCTTAACCAGATAGTTGAAAACATTTGTAAAGTTATTGCTTACAGAGCTTCTCAAGGAAACAACTTCGGTGTTATTCTTATTCCTGAAGGTTTGATTGAATTTATTCCGTCGATAGGCAAACTGATTGAAGAACTTAATGATCTGCTTGCTTCTCATGGTGATGATTATAAAGGTCTTGCCCCTGAAGCGCAGCGCGAATATATTCTTTCTCACCTCAGCGAAGACAACAAACAGACATTCGACACTCTTCCTGCAAACGTTGCACGTCAGCTTTCATTAGACAGAGATCCGCACGGGAACGTTCAGGTTTCTTTGATTGAGACTGAGAAACTTTTATCTGACATGTGCACAGCCAAGCTGGCTCAGTGGAAAGAAGAAGGCAAGTATACAGGTAAGTTCTCAGCTCTGCATCACTTCTTCGGCTATGAAGGCCGTTGTGCAGCACCTTCTAACTTTGACGCAGATTACTGTTATGCACTCGGAGTAAGTGCCGCTCACCTCATTGCTAACGGCAAAACGGGTTACATGGCGGTTGTCCGGAATACCACAGCACCCACGAGCGAGTGGAAGGCTGGCGGCGTACCCATCACCATGATGATGAATATGGAACGCCGAAACGGCGAGATGAAGCCCGTAATACGCAAGGCTTTGGTTGAGCTTGAGGGCAAACCGTTCAAGGAATTCGAGAAGAATAGAGACCGCTGGGCTAAAGAAACATGCTACGTTTACCCCGGACCTATCCAATACTGGGGACCTGCTGAAGTATGTGACAGACCAACCAAAACACTTGCATTAGAACAAAAATAATAACTGAGTATCTCAGTCTGATTAACAGGGGTGGTTGTTTTTAACCGCCCCTAATTTTAAGAATAATGTCAAATACGCATAAGTCACAACCTACAAGGCGCAAACCGTCACCACGTAAAAGACGGACAAGTTCTCAAAGGAATGCCGGACGTAATCACGGATATCTTTGGAGATTAATCCACAGATACCCCCGCTGGGTCTGGTGGGTAGGTGGATTATGTGTTGTTGTATTTTACGTATGGATATTTTATTACATTTTTGTAGGACCGTTCGGCTTCCGTTGGAGGGCGTTATACGGTGATGCTAAATATCCCGAGGGATATGAAATCCGCGGGATAGACATAAGTCATCACCAAGGAGACATCGATTGGGAACTTTTACGGAATGCAATGATTGAGAAATGTCCAATCCGTTTTATATTAATCAAGGCTACAGAAGGAACAAGTATTGTTGATCCCAAGTTCAAGGATAACTTCGGCAAAGCTCGTGAATACGGCTTTATCAGAGGCGCGTATCATTTTTGGAGCAATAAGTCATCAGCCAGAGACCAGGCTTATTTCTTTTTGAATAACGTATATCTGATAAACGGTGACTTGCCGCCTGTTCTTGATATTGAGAACAAACCGGACACTGTCACGGTAAAAGATTTCCAGAGAGATGTGCTTACATGGCTTCATGTCGTTGAGGATAAATACCATGTGAAACCAATTATATATACGTATTACAAATTCAAGATGAAGTATCTTAGCGACCCGGTTTTTGACGATTATCCTTATTGGATTGCTCACTATTATGTCGACAAGGTTGAATATGCCGGTGAATGGAAATTCTGGCAACACACGGATGCAGGCCGTTTACCCGGTATTAAGGGATATGTTGATTTTAATATTTATAACGGGAGCTATTACGACTTGCGTAAATTGACTATCGGAAACTGATCCTTATTTACCAATTCCAGCAGGCACCAGTTATTGCGTGTAGACTTACTGACGTATGCCAAGTTTAAAGTTGCGGCTTTGTCAATAAGTAGTTTGGCGTCATTCTCATAAAAACCGCTAAGCAATAATACCGCTCCGGTATTCATCGCTTTCTTGAACGATGGGAGGTCAGCCAAGAGAATGTTACGATTAATGTTAGCTAAAACCACGTCAAACTTATTGTTAAATGAGTCAATAACCGAACAATCACCATGAATAGCCTCAACGTTGCTTACTTTATTTATTCTGCAATTGTGTTCCGTGTTATTCACACTCCATTCATCAATGTCGTATCCGACAATCCGAGACGAACCCATTTTAGATGCCATTATTGACAAAATGCCCGTTCCACAGCCACAATCAAGTACCGATTTATTGTTCAGTTCAAAGTTGAACAATTCATTTATAATCATATACGTTGTCTCGTGAGTACCTGTCCCGAATGCCTGTTTCGTGTCAATCGTTATGTCAAGTATGCCGTCAGCAACCGTATCAGGAACGTGCAATTTATCGTGAACAACGCATTTTCCGTCAATAAGGATAGGCTCAAAGCCCTTTCCCTCCCATGTCTCATTCCAATTCTTATCCTCAGCCTCACGCACGCTGTAATCCACTCTGATATCAGGAACCGGAATATCCTTGATATAAGCTGATAATACATCATTATCAAACAAAGCCGTCTGAATATATCCTGTAACACTATCCTCGTTTTCTTCAAACGATTCAAATCCTGCCTCACCGGCATAGCTGCATATAATGTCTTTTACAGTTTGTAAAAGCGCAGAATTGTTCATCTTCGTTCCGGCACGGTCTGTAATCCGGAAGGTTGCACTTAGATATTTCATACTTCTTGTTAAATTCTTCTGCAAATGTATAAAAAATAGGGGAAAACCTATTATTGTTTAGGGTTTTTCCTTATTTTTGCATTACAAACGTTTTATATTTTTGCAAAGGGAAATAATGAATAGTAAAAACCGGATACAGGAGGTAAGGATATGTTGATAAAAAAGATTGTTTTAACTACCGTCATATTTTGTTCCGCTTTTTCTCTTGTAAGGGCACAAGATGATATGTATTTTGTACCTAAGAAGGCTGACAAGGCAGAAATAAAACAAGAGCCGCAGAATCTTAATTACAGGCCGATACGCGACGTTGACGAATATAACAGGCACGGACAATTTGCAAGTTCATATTTCAATTCGTCTTCAGATACATTATATAGTGATGTTATTGAATTCGATAACGACTCCGTATTTGTCGCTGATAATGATTCAACCGGTGTTGATGAGGATTTTGATTATTCTTATAATCCCGAAGACGATTATGTTTACACGCGCATGATGTGCCGTTATGACGATTTCTACTGGTACGACCCGTGGTGGTATGGCTGGTACGGACCATATTGGTACGGCAGGCCTTACTGGTATGCAGGCTGGTGGTATGACCTATGGTATTATGACCCGTGGTACTATGGCTGGTACAGCCCGTGGTGGCATTATCCGACATATTGGTACGGTTCATATTACCGTCCATACAGAGGAGGCGTAACAGGAACAATGAATCATGGGCGTTTATACGGTCATAGTGTTGGCTCAAGAAATAATTTCAAGGGATATAGGGGCACTAATGCAAATAGAAGCAATAACCGGACAATCAATAATAGCAATCGGTATAATAATTCGAATTACAGAAACCGGTTCAGGGGTAGCCGCCAGAATAATGACAGTTGGCAGAATATCCCCAGCCGCCCATCGTATAATAACTCGTTCGGCGGCAACCGCGGAGGAGGCTCATTCCACGGTGGCGGTTCGTTTGGCGGCAGCCGCGGTGGTGCCGGCGGCGGCGGTTTCAAGGGGCGCAGATAAAAATCCTGATAAAGTGTTTACATTAAAATTATGATTATGAAACGTTCATTATTAATATTTATTTCAGCATTGTCTGTTGCAAACATATTTGCGCAAGAGACTTATGAAAATGCTGAAATAGCGACAGAAGATTTAAACGGAACTGCACGTTATGTCGGAATGGGTGGAGCAATGGATGCGTTAGGTGCAGATATTTCTACAATCGGCACTAACCCTGCCGGTATAGGGCTGTTCCGCCATTCAACTGCAAATGTGTCATTCGGTTTCGTTTCACAGCAGGGTGGCAATGACTTTGCTGACGCGAACAAGACAAACATGAGTTTTGACCAGGCCGGTTTTGTTTATTCTCGCCGTTCCGGTCGTAATTCTTTCCTTAATTTTGCCTTTAATTATCACAAGAGCCGTAACTTTGATTACATCCTTTCTGCAGCCGACGCGTTAAGCGGAGCTTCTCAGAGCAAGCTGTCATACATGAAAGGTGCTGAAGGCGTATTTAATATTTACACTGATAACACAGGTACCATATTGGCCGACGATTATGCTTTCAATCAGGTTGACTACCTTTATTACAATGTGCTGTTGTCTGATGAAAACGGTGATATGTATTTCAATAACGCCAATGGATTTGTGTTTAACCGGGCAAATTCCGGATATATAGGTGAATATGATTTCAATATCAGCGGTAATATAAACGACCGTGTTTACCTCGGACTGACATTCGGCATAAGTGACGTTAACTATAAAGGTTATAGCGAATATGTCGAGGCTCTGACTGATGCTAACGGAGCATCTATCGGAAATGTTGTTCTTGCTGACGAGCGGCGTATATCAGGAACCGGGTTCAACGTTAAGGCAGGTATCATCGTACGACCGTTTGAGGCTTCGCCGTTCCGTATTGGCTTTTCTGTCGCTACGCCTACATGGTATGATCTGACCACCTCCAACTATACAACCTTGCGTAACAACACAACCGTTGGTATGTATGATTCCGGTGAAATAGGTGAAAGTTATGATTTCAAACTTTACACGCCGTGGAAATTCGGAGTTAGTCTTGGTACTACATTCGGCAGCTACCTTGCTGTAGGAGCCGGTTATGAATATGCTGACTACGGCAATCTTGATTCTCGTGTTAATACCGGCAGCGGATATGACTGGTACTATGACGAGTATTATGAGACCTCATCTGGTGACAGGGCGATGAACACTCATACAGAAAACACTCTCAAAGGCGTCAGCACGGTAAAGGTAGGACTTGAATTCAAACCTATCAGCCGGTTGGCAATAAGGTTAGGTTATAATTATGTTTCGCCGATGTATGATTCGTACGGATTCAAAGACGGCACGATAAACTCTCCCGGTTCATATTACAGCTCGTCAACGGATTATACAAACTGGAAGGCTACCAACCGCATTACTTGTGGTGCCGGATATAATGTCGGGAAGGTTTCATTAGACTTAGCTTATCAATATTCGGCACAGAGTGGAGATTTCAGCCCGTTCATGAATTATTATGCATCAGCTGAAGACGGCCCTGAGTATGACAATATTTGTAATCCTGTCAAAGTCGACAATAAGCGTCATCAACTGCTGTTGACTCTCGGCTACCATTTCTAAACCGAAAAAATTATTCCCAATATGCGGCTTTTCATGTTGCAAAAGGCCACCTGTTGGAGCATAAAAGGCCGTCTTTCACATTGTGAAAGACGGCCTTTTTGATTTCAAGCAATAATGACATGTCAGCTTACCGTTTGTCGGCAGAGTGTACTTCTATGAAAATAGATTTAAACTTTTGCGTAATTTTTTGTAATGACGATTTTTTTCTGTAACTTTGCGCCTCAAATAATTAATATCATAGATTTAATTTTTAAGCAAAACAACATGGCTGGTAAATTTGCCGAACATAAAGGTCTCGACTTGGCCGCAACAAATAAAACTATTTTGGAAGAATGGAACAAGAACGACGTGTTCCATAAATCAATAACCGAACGTGAGGGCTGCCCGCAGTTCGTGTTCTTTGAGGGGCCTCCTTCGGCTAACGGTCATCCCGGCATTCATCATGTTCTTGCCCGCACGATAAAAGACACCTTCAACCGCTATAAGACGATGAAGGGCTATCAGGTGTTCCGTAAGGCCGGATGGGATACTCACGGACTGCCCGTGGAACTTGGCGTGGAAAAAGAGCTCGGCATAACCAAGGCCGACATTGACAATAAAGAGTCAGACAAATACATCTCTGTTGAGGATTACAATAAAAAGTGCCGTGAGAACGTGATGAAATTCACCGCTGAATGGCGCGACCTGACGGAGAAAATGGGTTATTGGGTTGACCTTGACCACCCTTATATTACATACGACAACAAGTACATAGAGACACTTTGGTGGCTGTTGAAGCAGCTTTACAGCAAAGGCCTGCTGTATAAGGGATATACTATCCAGCCTTATTCTCCTGCAGCAGGTACGGGTCTGTCAAGCCACGAGCTTAACCAGCCCGGCTGTTACCGTGACGTTAAGGACACCACTGCTACCGCACAGTTTGCCATGACCGACCCGAAGCCGGAAATGGCTGAGTGGGGCAAGCCTTATTTCCTCGCATGGACTACCACGCCGTGGACACTTGCCGCCAACTCTGCACTGTGCGTAGGTCCAAAAATCGACTACGTGGCTATTCAGACTTACAATCCTTATACGGGTGAGCCTGTCACGGTTGTGCTGGCCGAAGAGCTCGTTAAGTCATACTTCAAGCCTGAAGGCAAAGGTGTTGACCTTAATACATATAAGAATGGTGACAAGGTTATTCCTTATAAAATAATAGCACATTATAAAGGAATCGACCTTGTAGGCATGCACTACGAGCAGCTTCTGCCGATGATAAAACCAATGTCTGAGGGAGCTTTCCGCGTAATTCCGGGTGACTATGTCACAACAGAAGACGGTACGGGTATAGTACATATCGCTCCGAACTTCGGTGCAGACGATGCTAACGTTGCAAAAAAAGCCGGCGTTCCGCCTATTGTGATGATTGACAAAAAAGGCAATCAGCGTCCGATTGTTGACCTTCAGGGTAAATACTTCGTTCTTGACGACCTCGATGAAGACTTTGTAAAGAAGTATGTCAACGTTGACGCATGGAACAGATACGCAGGCCGTTATGTCAAGAACGCATACGATGACAGCCTTACTGATAAGGACGAGACTCTCGACATATCTATCTGCATGGATTTGAAAGCTGCAAGCAAGGCTTTCAAGATAGAGAAGCATGTGCATAGCTATCCTCACTGCTGGCGCACGGACAAGCCTATCCTTTACTACCCGCTTGACAGTTGGTTTATCCGCTCTACTGCATGCAAGGACAGAATGGTAGAGTTGAACAAGACAATCAACTGGAAGCCGGAAAGTACCGGTACAGGGCGATTTGGCAACTGGCTTGAGAACCTTAATGACTGGAATCTCAGCCGTAGCCGCTTTTGGGGTACTCCGCTTCCTGTATGGCGCGACGATGACGGCAACGAGCTGTGCATCGGTTCGCTTCAGGAACTGTATGACGAGATTGAGAAGAGCGTTGCCGCAGGCTTCATGAAGTCAAATACATTAAAAGATAAAGGCTTTGTACCGGGCGACTACTCGCAGGAAAATTATGACAAGATAGACCTGCACCGCCCGTATGTTGACAATGTGATATTGTGCAGTAAGGCCGGGAAGCCAATGAAGCGCGAGACTGACCTTATCGATGTATGGTTTGACTCGGGCAGCATGCCGTATGCTCAGATACATTATCCGTTTGAGAATGCCGATGCAATTGACAAACGCCTGGCGTTTCCTGCCGACTTCATCAATGAAGGCGTTGACCAGACACGTGGCTGGTTCTTCACGCTGCATGCAATCGCAACAATGGTGTTCGACAGTGTGGCGTTCAAGAACGTGATTTCGAGCGGACTCGTACTCGATGCCAAGGGCAACAAGATGAGTAAACGGCTCGGTAATGCTGTAGATCCGTTTGAGACCATTGAGAAGTATGGTGCTGACGCGGTACGCTTCTATATGCTGACAAACTCTTCACCGTGGGACAACCTGAAGTTTGACCCTATCGGAGTAGACGAAGTGCGCCGTAAATTCTTCGGCACATTATATAACACTTATTCATTCTTCAGCCTCTACGCTAACGTTGACGGCTTTGACTGCTCGCAAGAGGTTGTGCCTGTAGCAGAACGTCCAGAGATTGACAGATGGGTTCTTTCAGAGCTAAATTCGCTGATAAAGAATGTTGACGGTGCGCTGGCAGATTATGAACCGACAAAAGCCGGACGACTGATTGACGCGTTTGTTAGCGATGACCTGAGCAACTGGTACGTGCGTCTTAACCGTAAACGCTTTTGGGGCAAGGAGATGAGCGTTGACAAGTTGTCTGCATACGAGACACTTTTCACGTGTCTTGAGGCTGTAGCAAAGCTACTCGCTCCGTTCTCTCCGTTCTATGCTGACCAGCTTTATACAGACTTGATGCGTGCGACCGGACGTACTGACGTTGTGTCGGTACACCTTGAGAAATTCCCGGTAGCTGACGAGTCTCTTATTGATAAAGACCTTGAGGCTCGCATGAAGATGGCTCAGAAAATTACGTCAATGGTGCTTGCACTGCGCCGTAAGGTGAACATTAAGGTGCGCCAGCCGTTACAGTGCATCATGCTTCCGGCGATAGACGACATTCAGAGACAACGTGTAGAGGCCGTTAAGAGCATTATTCTGAATGAGGTTAATGTCAAGGAGCTTAAGTTTGTTGATGGAGCGGGTGTTCTTGTAAAAAGAGTAAAATGCAACTTCCGCACAATGGGCAAGAAGTTCGGCAAACTTATGAAGGGTATTGCCGCACAGACGAACGAGCTGAGCCAAGAAGACATTGTTGCTTTTGAGCGTTCAGGCAAGCTCAAACTTAACGTTGAGGGGCAGGAAGTTACTGTACAGACAGAGGATGTAGAGATTATCAATGAGGATATTCCCGGCTGGCTTGTGGCTAACGACGGCAACATAACCGTTGCGCTTGAGGTTGAGCTTAACGATGAGTTGCTCAACGAAGGTATGGCGCGTGAACTGATAAACAGAATACAAAACCTCAGAAAAGAAGGAGGATTAGAAATCACTGACCGTATCAATGTAACCATATCTCCTGACAACCGCGTTGTTGCCGCAGTTAATTCATTTGCTGACTACATCAAAGGGCAGGTCCTGGCAGATGCTGTATCCGTAGCTGATAATGACGGTAACGAGGTTAGCCTGAACGAGTTTAACGTTCGCATCAAGGTAGAAAAGGTGTAAATTCTATTAACTTAATAAATAAATCTATTATGGCAGAAAAAACACGTTACAGCGATGAAGAGCTTGAAGAGTTCAGAGGAATAATCAATGACAAACTGGCGTTGGCTCGGCGTGATTACAACCAGATGATGAGAACGCTGATGAACGCCGACGGCAATGACGTTGACGATACGTCGCCGACATATAAAGTATTGGAAGAAGGCAGTGCTACCCAGACCAAGGAGGAACTGATTCAGCAGGCAAGCCGGCTGCAAAAGTTCATCCAGGGGCTTGAGGCCGCACTTATACGAATAGAAAATAAGACTTACGGTATTGACCGTATAACAGGCGAGCTCATTCCGAAAGAACGTTTGCGCGTTGTTCCTCACGCAACATTGAGTGTAGCCTCAAAGAATGCAAGAAAGCACTAAATGAAAAGTCTTACACAGAATGGAAGAAAAGGGCTGGCAATCAGCTTGATTGTCATTGTACTACTTGCCATTGACCAAGTAATAAAAATTGAGGTAAAAACCGGGATGTGCCTGCATGAAAGCATACGGGTTACTGATTGGTTTTATATCAGTTTTATCGAGAATAACGGTATGGCATTCGGTATGACAATTATCAATAAACTGGTTCTCAGCCTTTTTCGCATTTTTGCAATCAGTGTAGTAGGGTGGTATCTGTATAAACAGATCAGACAGAATGCACGAATGTTCTGGCTTGTTTGCCTTGCTCTCGTTTTCGCCGGTGCTATAGGCAACCTTATTGACTGTATGTTTTACGGCCTGATATTCAACGCCTCGTCACCTTACTACGAATCTTTTTTTGTTCCGTTCGGCCACGGTTATGCTCCGTTCCTTATGGGAAAGGTTGTTGATATGTTCTATTTCCCTATAATTGTGACAACTTGGCCTGACTGGTTTCCGCTGATAGGAGGGGATGAGTTTATATTTTTCAGTCCGGTATTCAACTTCGCCGATGCATGTGTAAGTGTCGGCGTGATACTGATATTACTGTTTTGCCGCAAAGAACTGTCGCAAATTTCATTTAAGAAGAAATGAGAATATCACGTTTTATTCCATTCTTTTTGCTTTCGGTCATCATGTTTTCATGTAAGCCTAAAGTGCCCGGAAAATATCTTCAGCCAAATGAGTTTGAGGATATTCTATACGATTATCATTTGGCCGATGCCATGGCTGACGGTGACGAAAACGCGGATAGCAAATCATATAATGCTGTTCTTTACCGACAGACGGTGTTACGTAAATATGGAATAACTCAAGCTGAGTTTGACAGTTCCTTAGTTTATTATATGAGGCATGCCGACCGCCTGCATAAAATATATGAGAATTTGACAAAACGGTTTGAAGACGAAGCCATGGCTTTGGGCGCTTCAGCTAATGACATCAGGCGTTATGGTGACATGACATCGGCTCGCGACACATCAAACATTTGGAGAGGTGTACCTGCTGCGATGTTGATGACGCAGTCTCCATACAACGTCATGACTTTTGACATTGTCGCAGACAGCACTTATCATAAAGGAGATAAGCTGATATTCAGCTTTAATTGTGATTTTGTTTATAAAGACGGGCCGAAAGAGGCCGTTGCTTTACTTGCCGTACAGTTTAAGAATGACAGTGTTGCAAGTAACACCGTGAGGATGTCTTCCAATTCAAATTTCAGCGTGACTGTGGCTGATATGTCAAATATAGGAATAAAGTCAATACGAGGTTTTATATATCTGCATAACAGACAGACAGACAGGCAGACCGAGCCAAACAACCTACGGCTTATGTTTGTTGATAATATACGTCTTGTCAGGCTGCGTGGCACGGAAACTCCGGTTACCGTTCCGGTTACGGATACGCCCAATCAAATCAGACATGACACGTCAATTAAAAAGTCTATACCTGCAGATAACAACCTAAATAAAACACCGGACAACAATAAGCCCCAACCGCTTCAACGCAAGTTGATGCCAGTTCAGGGCGGTGCTAAGCCGATGAAGATGTCTGACATCAAACCTATTGCCTCTCCAAGGGAAATTAAAAAGAAATAAAAGGATGGCCTTTTACATTATCAGAGATGCTTCATGATGAGACGAATTGCCGTTAATCGGGTTGTTGCAGACAATAAAGAATATATACAGTGCATAATTACATTTGTGAATGATGAAGTCATTGATTTTCATACATTTACAGAAGAACAACCGAATACGGAATGGCTCGGCGGGACAATCGAGCTAAACCGTATTGGTAATAGATGGATTATCAAGGAGTGGAAGTACTGAAACAATGGCAGACACTATAATATTTGAGCACAGAAGATTTAGATCTCAATTATTTTATTTGTATACACATACCACAGACAGCCCGTTACATTACTATGTCCCATATCTTTTAATAATTGCATATACTGCTTAACTTGGACTTTATGCTCGTCATGGGGTTTCCCAAATTTAAAGTCAATTATTTTCGTTTCGTTCCCATTTGTGATAACTCTGTCCGGGCGGCGTTCAGATACATTCCCTGTTTCGACGTCATACGTTAATATAGTACATTCATTAAATACGTTCCAACGCTTACTGAACCAATCTGCAACACGTTTATCAGTCAGCCTTTTCTTCAACATGCCTGAAATCCTTTCTGCCGTAATGTAATCATCATACAGCACACCGTCCATTTCCAACTGCTTTAATGCAGCCGGGATGTCGTCATAAGTATGTATTGTGGAAAACACCTTATGCAGGATATTTCCTGTTTTGATGTATCTGTCTTTCTCGCTATCTTCATCTTCTCCATCGATAAAATCACGGCTTTTGTTGCTTTGTTTGAAGTCAACAGGAACGTCAGAGGTCACAATATCTATTTTCACAGACTCCACTTTGTGCAGAAATACGTTCTCTGACGATTTCTCTTCATTCAGTTTATTATTTACAGAAAGTGTCCCAAAGGTGAATGTGATATTCTCAGTCGAGGATTTGTCGTCTTTATCATAACCTTCAATGACAGAACCTTTCAACTCCGCTTGCAGTCCGTCAAGGCAGTTGGCTATAATGTCTGACCTGCAACCAGACCCTCCGCGTTTACCGTTTTTTCGGCCCATGACAAAAAGATTTTTCCCCGCACGTGTGAAAGCAACATATAATAGGTTTAGATTATCCACACGGTTTTGGATGTGTTCGTTCCTGTAATCATCGGCGTAAATCGTCTCCAAAAGCTTTTTACTGTAATCAACCGGCACTACCGGCAATTCATTAAAAGGAGCCTCACAGGGTTTACACCATAATGTGGTGTCACAGCTTTCAAGCGCCCAGTCACAGAACGGTACGATGACATTGTCAAATTCAAGCCCCTTACTCTTATGAATGCTTATCAGTCTGATGCCTTGGCTTTCATCGCTTTGAATTGTCTTACTGCATATAGTGTCGCTCCATTCTTCAAGAAATTTGCCTATATTGCCAGAATTGGATGTGACAAAATCAGATATTTGGTCATAAAGTGAGCAGATATAAGCACTCTGATCTTCAAGACTCGACAGATTAAAGGATGAATATATCAGTTCAACAATCTCGAATAACGGCATCTTTGCGAACCTGTTTATTCCCTCAACAAAATCCTTCGGCAGAAATTTATTCAATCCATCTTTACTTGCAGACGCTTCACTTAGAATGTCGGTAACGGCTATCGGTGAACGAAGAATTTTCTTCTGATATATCACTGCAAGATTGGCCTTTGGCATAATCTCATTCGGATGCAAGACAAGCGTCAAGGCCTGAATGATTGTATAGACAGCCAATGATGCGTCTAATCTGAACGCTTCATCACTGACAATCCTTAAATTTGGATATTTTTCCATCAGATAATCGGCAATTAGAGGAATATGCCGGTTATATCTTATCAGAATGGCAATGTCACTTTGCGCCACACCTCGCGTCAACAGGTTCTCAATCGTTTCGCCTATTTGAACCAGCATGTTGTCTTCATATTCATCGTCAGGCAGCAAAGAGATTTTCACCAATCCGTCTGCGGGCTTATCGGTATTTGTTTTTTGCCTTACATCAGAGTAGGCAGCAAGCAATTCGCCGGCCGTTTTTGGGTCATTAATTTTGCTCTCTTCCTCATATTCATGCGCAGCCGCAAGCTTGAAAAAGCAGTTGTTAAACTCAATGATATTACGCGCTGAGCGATAGTTTGTCTGTAGATTTCTTACCTCAAGATTTTGTTCAGGCAGGTCAAACTGTGCTTTTATATCGTTAAGCAGACGCCAGTCGCCGGCCCGCCAACGGTAAATGCTCTGTTTAACGTCTCCCACAATAAGGTTTCTCACTAAGTTCCTGTCAGTTTCGCTTGCGTCAGCATCATCGCCATAATGGCTCATACATTCTTTCAATAACACCTTGAAGTTTCGCCATTGAATCGAGCTTGTGTCCTGAAACTCGTCTATCATTATATGCTCCAACCTGCATCCGGCTTTCTCGAAGATAAAAGGGGAGTCATTGTCTTTGATAAGCGTATGCAGCAGAAATTGCGTATCACTCAGCAAAAAGCGGTTGGCATCATTGTTAAGCTGCCTGACTTTCTTCTCTATACCGTTCAGTAAACGCAGTTTGTCAAGGTGACGCAGGGTGTATCCGGCTGACGAATATAATTTCCATTGTATCTTTCTGTCTTTCTCAGCGTCATGCAACAGCTTCATTAGTTTGCCGTTCACCAATGATATTATTTTGTCGCGGTCAGCACTTGTCTTTGTAGTCCAGTTCTCTGCATCATCGTAGCATTTCTCAAAGACTTTGTTTACGCAATGTGCCTCGCTGAAATCGTCACTTTTAAGTTTGTTGAAATAGCTGCTTATACCGCTCGATTTCTTCGCATAAGACAGCGGTGTAAGTCCTGCTTTTTCAGTTTCCCACTCAAATGTCTCTGCGTAACCGCACATCGTTTTCTTTGCTTTCTCACGTATGGCTCTCAGCTGTCTTGTATAGTTCTCAAAGAAATCTTCCTGTGAGATTGTTGCGTTAAGCTCGTCACCGACAGTCTTATAAAAGTCTCGGAATATCGTGCGGCCGAAACTTTTCACCTGTCCGATAACGTCCCAGTTCTTGTTTTCGCTTATGTTTGAGAAAATATAGCTAATCAGCCACTGCAGCATCACGCTCGTTGCGTTCAATGATTCTATCAGCTGATCAACGGCTTCGTCTTCAACCTGAGCATCGTTCAGTCCGATTTTCAGGTTTGCCGTAAGGTCAAGCTCACGTGCGAGGTTCCTTAGGATAGACTGAAAAAACGAGTCGATGGTCTCAACTCTGAAGTAATGATAGTTGTGAACTAAATAATTCAGTGCCATGCCTGCCTGTCTGCTTGCGTACTGCCTGCTTACGCCGAGACTGCCACATACGGTGTCAAGGTAGACTTCCGAGTCAGGCAACATCCTCCAGATGCCGTACAGCTGGCTTAATATGCGCTGCTTCATCTCCTCAGTTGCCTTGTTGGTAAACGTCACGGCAAGTATGTTTTTGAAGCAAAGAGGATTGTCAATCAGCAGCTTGATATATTCAACGGCAAGCGTAAAAGTCTTTCCGCTGCCGGCACTGGCCTTATATACAGTTAACGGTTTCATGCAGTTTTTATTATATTTGTAAAGTGTTACCAGTCTCTGAACAGTTCAAAGCCGAAGCGGAAGCCGACACCATCAAACTCGGTATTACGCGTGGCCATGAATATTCCCATGGAGAAAAACCTGTTCGTAAATCCATATCCGTATTCAATGTAAGGATGCAGGCGATCAACGAAGAGCACGTTGGCATATATTCGCTCCATTTCCATTAGCCTCCCGATGTATGGGATGCGTGATAAAATCATCAGCGGAGACTCATACGTCACGTTTGTACGCACGTAATATTCTGACACATTGTACCAGTTGCTGTTAAGCAGTTGGAACTCTCCGGTCCAGTCATCGTTCCAGCCGCCCGGTATGTTCTCTTCTCTGAAGTTGGTGTAGTCAAGAAAATAAGAGTTACGGCTCTTTGAAGTATAAAATCCGCTGCCTAACCTTACAGAAAGACTCCTCAGCGAATAAAACTCTTTTTTCCATGACGCATCAAACTCAAAACGCTCATAATCCATATCAGCACTGCCTATGCGAACTCCACGCTCATAGTCAGCAGTAAATATCGGACCGCTCCAGCCGTCCGGTCTGAATTGTATCTGTAATGAAGGTGCGAACGAATAATATGCAGTAGGGCGGTTTGCCACGGCAAATCCTGCGCTGTTTACAGCTGTACGCTTATGGTAAATCAGTCCGGGCTGAATGCTCCACTTGTCAGAAAAATCATAGTTTACGGCAAATTTAACATAAAAATCCTTGAAATATTCAAGCTCCATTTTATCCCAATTAATCGAGTCAAGATTTTCATGTTTTATTTGTTCTACGATGTCTGAGTTGGTTATTCTGTTACCGTTACCTATCTCAATACTAATAAAACCATTCTTTCTTCTGTTGAAATTAAACCTTATAGGAATATTGAAATACAGTTGGTTTTGCTTAAAGGAGTATCCTGCATTGAAAGCCACGGAAATGTCTCTGTTCGGCGTAAACTTGTAACTCCCGCTAAGTTTCAGTTTATACGTAACGCCGCGCCGGCCACTGTAATCAAGGTATAAGGGGTTTAATATGGGCGAAATTCTGAACGTACCCTGGTCTTTAGTACCGAAGCTACCCATTGTACGGTTGATTACGTAGTCGCCGAACGAGTCCCATAATATCTTCTTCCACTTGCTTTCCTCCTTCTTTATCCTTACCGTGTCGCTGCCCACTTTTGCCGTGTCGTTCCTCATATAAACACCGGCAATAGTCTCTGGCAGCGGCGTAGGACGCACTTTTGACATCAAATCAGCATCGTGAGAGTTAACGATGGAATCAGGGATTAATACCTGATTGTCGTACACTGAATAGTATCGGGCCTTTATCCTGTTGCCCATGAAATGGAACGAAGCGTCTATGTCGCACGTCTTCGGCATCAATGAGCGTAGTCCCTTTTTACCCATTTCAGCGTTAATGTGGAAACTTACCATGTCATATTCACCGCTGAAACTGATTTTAATCACACGCCCGGTGGTGAGGTCGACAATCGCCGTGCCGCTAATCAGCTGCGTGTTGTACCGCCGTGGCCTGAAAACTATCTCGGCGCGGTTATCCGTCAGCACTGTGACATCGTATCTGTATAGCTCTCTGTTATGTATGTTTATCGGTGAAAGCAGCTGATTCGCAAGTATCGTCACGCTATAGATGTCGGGCAAAAGATACTTGTTCATCGTTGTCATTGTGCTTTTATATTGCGGTATCGTGCCGATGTTAAGACGTCTCACCGACTCTTTTACTATGTTGTCCCTTATGTAGATAGTGCTGTATGTCTCTCCGGCATACTCCCTCCGGCCACGAGAAATGGCGTACATTGACGGTATGGCCATAAGGGTGAAGTTGCGCTTTTCAATGTTGAAGTAATAGCGTATGTATATGTTTGTGTGTATTCCGTCCGGCCGTGTAGGCATACTCTGCTTATAGGTCATGACGCGTTGCAATATCAGCGAGTCTGATTCTGTATCAGCGTACACACGGGAAGCATACAGCCCGGCCAGTGTTATGCATGTAAGTAATATGTTCAGGCGGACTTTCACAATGCAAATATACGAGTTATTTTTCAAAACAAATTGCCCACTTTGATTATTTTATATAAGATAAGCTAACTCTGCCGGGGGGTTGAAAACGTTTTTTCGAAATATCATTCTGCTATCTGCTTTAGGTGTTAACCCTCCAAAATGTAAATCAAAAAAATAGACGGCAAAATTGTGAAAATAGCTGGATTTATGGCTGTAAACTACTCTTTTTATTTCTGGATTATGGTGAATAAATTGGCAAAAAAGTCTTGTTTGTAAATAAATGGTTTACGTTTCAGGCTTACTAAGACGGTTAACGTAACCCTCGAAGGTCATCTCACGGAATGACAGAGGATACCTTTATCAGTCTCAAAGGTGGCCTTTGGCAAATCTGCCGGCCGCTAATTGTTGCACATTTCGCCGTATTCTTAGCCTAAAGCGTTGATATATTGTGATTTAAATTTGCACACGCAATTTTGCGTTATTCTGTTCAGGGCACAAGTTTCTCGTGTGCAAGGCCGTTCTACAGCTTTAAGGCATTTCATAATGCAAGCAGATCGCAATAATTTGTAGCAATTTGTGAATGACGTTATTTGTTGTCCGGCAGGCCTCTGTTAAATAATGTATAGATAACCTGGAAACGTGTTTTCATGTTTCATCAATATTACATAATGCAAATAAAACTGCACATTTTATTTGTAGGTGTGCAGAAAATAGCCTATCTTTGCACAAATTTTCGATATTTGTGCAATGGAATTAATACCGAGTTTCAACTCTTACATAGAGAAAAGCATCATTGAACATTGGAATCTTGACGCCCTGACCGATTATAAGGGGATGACGTTGCAATATAAAGATGTGGCAAGAAAGATAGAAAAGCTGCACATCATGTTTGAGAACAGCGGCGTTGTGAAAGGCGACAAGATAGCAATATGCGGTCGTAACAGTGCTTGCTGGGCCGTAGCTTTTCTGGCGACATTGACTTACGGAGCGGTAGCCGTGCCCGTGCAGCATGAGTTTACGCCTGACCAGATATATAATGTGGTGAACCACAGTGAGGCTAAATTGCTGTTTGTAGGTGACATTGTGGTGAAGTCAATAGATGTAACCAAGATGCCGGATCTTGAGGGAGTTATCTATATCCCTGACTATTCGTTAGTTGTATCGCGCACAGACAGGTTGACTTATGCCCGTGAGCACCTTAACGAACTCTTTGGAAAGAAATATCCCAAGGCGTTCCGGGCCAACCATGTGCATTATTACACGAACCTGAATCCTGAGGAGCTGGCCGTCATCAACTACACAAGCGGCACAACGGGCTTCTCAAAAGGCGTCATGCTGCCTTACCGCGCTCTGTGGGGGAACCTTGACTTCACGATGAAGGCAATGGGGCCTCATATAGCCAAAGGCTCCAACACGGTCAGCATTCTGCCCATGGCTCATATGTACGGCATGGCCTGCGAGTTCTTGTTCCAGTTCTGCCATGGCTGCCACATATTTTTCCTTACACGTCTGCCGAGCCCGTCAATAATCGCCCAGGCATTCATTGATATAAAGCCCGCTATAATAATAGCCGTGCCCTTGGTAATCGAAAAGATAATAAGGAAAAACATATTTCCCAAGACTCAGACCAACAGAATGCGCCTGCTGATGAACATGCCCGTAATCAGCAAGAAGGTAAGGCAGAAGATATGCGAAGAAGTGAGCGAGGCTTTCGGCGGAAATATGTACGAGATTGTGGTAGGCGGCGCGCCACTCAACCAGGAGGTGGAGTCATTCCTCAAGAGCATTGATTTCCCGATAACCGTCGCCTATGGCGCTACAGAGTGTGCTCCGATAATAACTTATACAGACTATAAAGACTTTATGCCGACATCATGCGGTAAGGCTGTTGTCCACATGGAAGTGAGGGTTGACAGCAAAGATCCTCAGAACATACCGGGCGAAATACTTGCAAGGGGCACAAACGTAATGTTAGGATATTACAAGAACCCCGAGGCGACGCGGCAGGTACTCGACAGTGAGGGATGGTATCACACGGGCGACCTCGGCATAATGGACATTGACGGCTATGTATACGTTAAAGGACGGATAAAGAACATGCTGTTAGGCGCAAACGGCCAGAATATTTATCCGGAAGAGATAGAGGATAAGCTTAACAGCATGATGCTGATTGTGGAGAGTCTTATTATACAGAAAGATGACAGGCTGGTCGCTCTTATATATCCCGACTATGACGAGGCAAAAAGTCTGGGTTTCTCCAAAGAAGACCTGCAGCACATAATGGAACAAAATCTTGCCGAACTGAACCAAATGATACCGGCATACAGCAAAATTTCAACCTTCAAACTGCAGGACGAGGAATTTGAAAAGACTCCGAAGAAAAGCATCAAACGTTATCTTTACAGGAATATTGAAGTGTAGATATTGGTGTGATGTATATGTTTGACAAGACGATGCTCACGCATCGTCTTGTCTACTTATATTCAACGCATTACTGAATTAGACTAAACTAAAGCTATAACGGTATCAAGCTGTCGGAAACTTGTTTACGGCACGCGTATTATGTCATAATCATACTTTTTTGAACCGCTCACACCGGTAGATGTAACAAAGATGCGACAAGTTGTTCATTCAAGGTTAAATTCTCGTTAAACATCGATATTTTTTCATGCCATATTTTTCTCTTTTGATATTATTTTGTAAATTTGTGGCTGAATTGCAAGATAAATATGGCATTGGTAATACTTTCCATCCTGCTTATCGGTTATGTCCTTATTGCCACAGGATATGCCACAAACGTTAACCGGGCTGCCGTAGCAATGTTTGTCGGCACAGCCGGATGGGTGCTTTATATCTGTTACGGGACGGACTTCGTGATGAACCAGCATCCAGAAGAATATCTTAATTTTCTTTCGGGAGAAGCCGCTACCGGCTCAAATGTCAAGCAATTCATTGCTCAGGATATATTTCTGAAGTATGTAGGAAAAGGTGCTGAGATTGTGCTTTTCCTGCTTGCCACGATGACCATTGTCGAGATACTGAACAACAATGGATGCTTTGATTTCCTTACGGAGCTGCTCAAGACGCGCAACAGCAAACGTCTGTTGTGGATAATGTCGGCAATTACGTTCATTATTTCAGCCAACCTTGACAACCTGACAACCACGATGATGATGCTTGTCATCATGCACAAGTTGCTGCCGAACAGGCGTCAGCGCATGATATACGGTTGCGCAATAGTGCTTGCGGCGAATTGCGGCGGAGCATTGACGGTTATCGGTGACCCTAACGGGCTTCTGCTTTGGAGCACAGGACTCGTTACCGCCACAGATTTCTCGGCGTCTCTTGCACTGCCTTGCCTTATCGCATGGGCGTTGCCGACATACTGGCTTGGGCGCAGCCTGCCGGACCACACCGATGTGCAGACCGCAACAATGCCTTACCGTGGCGATGACACAAACCTCAACAAGTGGCAGCGTCTCATCATGCTGATAGTGGGAATAGGCGGACTTTGGTTTATCCCGACATTCCATAACATAACAAAGCTCAGCCCGTTTCTCGGCGCGTTGTGTCTGCTTTCGGTTCTTTGGATCGTCAACGAGATTTTCAATCACAAGCTGATAAATACCGACCAGATGATACAGCGCCCGGTTCCGAGGGCGTTACAGTATGGCATAATACAGTTGATGCTTTTCGTTCTTGGCATAATGTTGGCGATAGGTGTTGTACGTGAGACTGGTATCGTATCACAAATCATGCAGACGCTAAACATCAACATCCGGAACGTGTGGGTAATCGGAGTGTTGTCAGGACTGATAAGTTGCGTGCTTGACACGTTTGCGTCATGCATCAGCTTTGCCTCTCTCTATTCAGTGGTTGACGCTGACCGCCTTGCCAGTTATGCCAATCCAGAGTTTATGAATTCTTTTATACAGAACGGTATCTATTGGAAAGCGATAGCCTTCAGCACGGGAATGGGCGGCAACATTCTTCCGTTAGGTTCGGTAAGCGGTCTTGCGCTTATGAAAATGGAACGGATACACGTCGGCTGGTATTTCAAGAACGTAGGTGCAGTAGCTCTGGTAAGCTGGCTGTTAGGGCTTGGAGTAATGTGGATGTTCAATTGATTTTCATTAAATAATTTCATTAATTATATGGCTAAGATTAAGACTATTGGTATTTTGACGTCAGGAGGAGACGCTCCGGGCATGAACGCCGCTATCCGTGCGGTCACAAGGGCAGGTATATGCAAGGGATTTAACATCAAGGGTATCTACCGCGGATATGACGGTTTGATAAATAATGAGATTGCTGATTTCACCACGGAAAATGTGAGCGGTATAATTATGTCTGGCGGAACAATCCTTAAGACAGCACGAAGCGATGACTTCAGAACTCCGGAAGGAAGAGCTAAGGCTTACGAGAATATGCAGGCTAACGGCATCGACGCATTGGTGATAATCGGCGGTAACGGTTCACTTACCGGTGCGATGCTGTTCGCTCAGGAGTATGACGTATGCTGCATCGGTCTGCCCGGCACAATCGACAACGACCTTTACGGCACAGACTCGACAATCGGTTACGACACGACGCTGAACACTATCGTTGAATGTGTTGACCGCATACGCGACACCGCACAGAGTCACGAGCGCATTTTCTTCGTTGAGGTTATGGGACGTGACGCAGGTTTCCTTGCACAGAACAGTGCTATCGCTTCAGGCGCGGAGGCCGCTATCATACCTGAAGACTCTACTGATGTCGATCAGCTTGCACGTTTCATGGAGCGCGGCATACGTAAAAGTAAGAAGAGTTGCATCGTTATAGTGTCTGAAAGTCCTAAATGCGGCGCTCTTTATTACGCTGACCGTGTTCGCAATGAGTTCCCTGACTATGACGTACGCGTGTCAATTCTCGGACACCTGCAGCGCGGCGGCAGACCTTCTGCTCACGACCGTATTCTCGCGAGCCGCACGGGTGTAGGTGCTGTTGACGCTATTATCCAAGGCCAGCGCAACGTCATGGTAGGCGTACGCAACAATGAAATAGTATATGTTCCTCTTAGTGAAGCAATTCGCTCAGACAAACCCTTCGACAAGAAACTTATAACTGTACTCGATGAGTTGAGCATATAATGATTTATAATCAAAGATTAAAGTTTCACGAAATGCCTTTGCCTAATGTGAAAAAATCTTATTGATTTGAAAGTTTGGCGTGCTTTATTTTGCACATGACAAAACTTTTTTGTACTTTTGCGTTTCGAAAGAAATACTTAAAATTAATATATATGGAACAAATTAAAGGACATATTTCCCAGATTATCGGTCCTGTCATTGATGTCTATTTTGACACAAATGGAGAGAATCCGGAGGAAGTGTTGCCTAAAATTTACGATGCTCTTGTTGTAAAACGTCCTGACGGCTCTGATCTTATTATTGAGGTGCAGCAGCACATCGGCGAAGATACGGTGAGATGCGTTGCTATGGACAACACTGACGGACTTCAAAGAGGGCTTGAGGTCATTTCGACAGGCCATCCTATAATGATGCCTGCCGGAGAGCAGATCAAGGGACGTATGATGAATGTGATAGGCCGGCCGATCGACGGCATGAAGCAGTTGGACATGACAGGCTCATATCCTATCCACCGTGAAGCACCGAAGTTTGACGAATTGTCTACTCACAAGGAAATGTTGGCTACAGGCATAAAGGTAATTGACTTGCTGGAGCCTTACATGAAGGGTGGTAAAATCGGTCTGTTCGGTGGTGCAGGTGTCGGTAAAACCGTGCTTATCATGGAGCTTATCAACAACATCGCCAAAGGACACAACGGTTATTCGGTATTTGCCGGAGTAGGTGAGCGCACGCGTGAGGGTAACGACCTGATACGTGATATGCTCGAATCAGGTGTTATACGTTACGGTGAGAAATTCAAGAAGGCCATGGAAGAGGGCAAATGGGATTTGTCCTTGGTTGACCCTGAAGAACTGAAAAAGTCTCAGGCCACACTTGTCTACGGACAAATGAATGAGCCGCCTGGAGCACGTGCGTCAGTTGCTTTGTCTGGACTTACCGTTGCAGAGGAGTTCCGTGACCACGGTGGCAAAGACGGCAAGGCTACCGATATCATGTTCTTTATTGATAACATATTCCGTTTCACGCAGGCTGGTTCTGAGGTATCGGCATTGCTTGGCCGTATGCCTTCAGCTGTAGGTTATCAGCCAACACTTGCAAGTGAGATGGGTACAATGCAGGAACGTATTACCTCGACAAAGAACGGTAGTATCACGTCAGTACAGGCTGTGTATGTGCCTGCGGACGACCTGACTGACCCTGCACCGGCAACGACTTTTACGCACCTTGATGCAACAACCGAGTTGAGCCGTAAAATCGCTGAGCTTGGAATTTATCCTGCCGTTGACCCGTTGGGAAGTACATCGCGTATTCTTGACCCGCTGATTGTAGGTAAGGAACATTACGAATGCGCTCAGAGAGTAAAGGAAATTCTACAGCATTACAAGGAGTTGCAGGATATTATCGCTATCCTTGGTATGGACGAGTTGTCTGATGAGGACAAGCAGACTGTAAACAGAGCGAGACGTGTACAGCGTTTCCTGTCACAGCCGTTCACCGTAGCCGAGCAGTTCACCGGTCTTCCTGGAGTAATGGTGCCCATTGAGGAGACAATTAAAGGCTTCAATGCCATACTTGATGGTGAAGTGGACGACCTGCCGGAGCAGGCGTTCCTGAATGTCGGCACTATTGACGACGCTATAGCTAAGGGTAAGAAACTTCTTGAAACTGCTAAAGCAGCGAACTGATAAATTCATAGTGCATGAGTCTGAAACTGAAAATAATATCGCCGGAAAAGGTTGAGTTTGGAGGGGAAGTCTCAAGCGTGTTAGTACCGGGAACAAAGGGCAGCTTTGAAATCCTGAACGACCATGCTCCGATAATATCCTCTCTTCAGCCGGGCGTTGTCGAATATGTTACAGCAGAAGGCCGGCAAACCCTGAATATCTCAGGTGGTTTTGTAGAAGTACAGAAGAATATTGTCAATCTCTGCGTGGAATTGAACTGAGAATATGTGAGAATATGAATGTAAGGCTGATAGAAACGATAAGCAAACGCTATTGCAAATATAGTCTATGGCTGGTTGTTGCGTTGACATTAATATTGTTTGTTGCAATGAGTCTGAATTTGCTTAGTATGGATTTGCTTAGTGCCTTGACTGTCAGTGTGGTGTATTCAATTATAGTGAATTTTGCCTATGGTGCTTTTTGGGGAAAGGTCGCAAAGGCCGCTCCGAATACCATGACGAGATTTTACTTGGCTGCATCGGCATTGCGTTTGATTACGGCAGCTTTAGTTGTAGTATCATTCTGTATGCTTATCGGCGACAAAGGATTGATACGCAGTTTCATCTTTATATTCTTTGCTTTCTATTTCGTAATGCTTATATTCGACAGTGTGTTTTTTGCTCGCATAGAAAAGTATAATAACTTAAAGACTGAAAAATGAAAAATATCAGGCAGTTGCTTTGTATTGTGCTGTTGCTGGCTTTCATTGTACCTGCGAATGCGGCCGGACAGGCTGGAAAAAAGAAAGGTATTGACCTCAAGGAAATACTCTTCGGCCATATCACGGACTCATACGACTGGCATATTACTACTGTCAATGGCCATCATGTTACGTTGCACTTGCCGGTAATAGTGAAAAGCTCGACTGGCTGGCATATTTTCTGCAGCAGCAAGTTTGCCGAAGAAAAAGATTCCCAAGGCAATCGTCCGGGGCCTTATGGTCTGTATATTTCAGGCAGCAAGGATAATGAAAATAAGATATGCGAAAGTGTGAACGGAAAAGAAACACGTCCCTTCGATATCTCGATAACAAAGACTGTTGTCGTGTTGTTTATTGATGCCGTGCTTTTACTTTTGTGCGTACTGATTCCTGCCGGGTGGTGTAAGAGGCATAAGCCTCAAGACCCTGCTCCTAAAGGATTTACCGGCTTCATGCATATGTTTATCATGTATATCTACGAAGATGTCATAAAGGCATCACTCGGAAAAGAAGCCGACAAGTATGCACCGTATTTGCTCACGTGCTTCTTTTTCATCTTCTTGGCCAATATTATGGGTGTCGTACCATTCCCTCCGGGCGGCGGTAATCTCACTGGTAATATAACGATTACATTCTTCCTGGCTTTGTGTACATTCCTGATAACTAACGTGACAGGAACTAAAGCATATTGGAAAGATATTTTCTGGCCAGAAGTGCCTATGTGGCTTAAAGTTCCGGTGCCTTTGATGCCGTTTATCGAATTCTTCAGCATCTTTACCAAGCCATTGGCTCTTATGATCCGACTCTTTGCAAACATGATGGCAGGTCACGCCATAGCGATTTCGTTGTCATGCATAATCTTCATCATGTTTGGTCTAAACGCGGTGGCAGGCACGTCAATGACGGTTGTAAGTGTGCTCATGAGCATATTTATGATGTTGTTGGAATTTCTTGTCTGCTTCATCCAAGCACTGGTATTCACAATGCTTAGTGCGGTATTCATCTCGCTTGCCCATGTGCATGAGCACGCGAAAAATTAAAAATTAATCAATAACAAATAACATTAAAAATTTTACGACTATGGTTTCTTTATTATTAGCAGCAGAAATTGCAAAATTAGGTGCAGCATTAGGTGGTGGTTTGGCCGCAATCGGTGCAGGTATCGGTATTGGTAAAATCGGTGGACAGGCAATGGATGCTATGGCACGCCAGCCGGAGAAGATGGGTGATCTGCGTTCATCAATGATTATCGCAGCCGCTCTTGTCGAGGGTGTCGCATTCTTCGCAGTCATCATTGCCCTACTTGCATTGTTCGTATAATTTCAAAATGTGAGATTAAAGTAACAGAAATCTAACAGCTTATGTCATTAATAACCCCTGATTTTGGACTGTTTTTCTGGATGACTATCGTCTTCCTCATCGTTCTTGGCATCCTTACGAAATATGGTTTTTCGGTAATTGTCAAGATGGTGAACGGCCGTAAGGCTTACATAGACGACAGTCTGCGCAAGGCTCACGAAGCCAATGAGAAGCTGGCCAATATCAAAGTTGAGAGCGATGCTATATTGCATGAAGCTCGTGAACGGCAAGCCCAAGTTATAAAGGAGGCTGCTGCCACACGCGACGCAATAGTGGAAAAAGCTCAGGACAAAGCTCGCGAAGAAGGCAACAGACTGCTTTCTGAGGCAAAAGTTGAAATTGAAAACCAAAAGAGGGCAGCTACTGGCGAGATTCGTAAGCAAGTAGCAACACTAAGCGTTGAAATTGCTGAGAAGATTCTGAAAGAGAAACTCGGCAATGAAAAGGCACAAATGGAATTGATTGACCGTATGCTGGATGAAATTTCTGCTTCAGAGAAAAAATAATTATTATGGATTTAGGATTAATATCGGTAAGATATGCGCGTGCCTTGCTCAAGGCTGGTACGGAAGCGGAACTTGAAGATAAGCTGTATCAGGAGATGCAGACCTTATCTGAGAGTTATATTAAGGTTCCTGAACTTAAGTTTACCATAGATAATCCCATGCTCTCGAAAGACAAGAAGGAGTCTCTGTTGCTTATAGCAGTCGGAGACAAACCTTCTGAACTCACTAAAACTTTCATAAAGTTAGTTTTGGACGAGGATCGTGAGAGTATGATGCAGTTTATTGCGAATTCATATATTACGTTATATCGAAAGCAGAAAAATATAATCCGTGCTAAACTTTCAACTGCCACATCAGTATCATCTGCCACAGAGCAAAGGTTACGCAAGTTGGTAGAGAGCAAGACAAATGGAACTGTAGATTTTGAAACCGAAGTTAATCCTGATATTATCGGCGGATTTATTCTTGAGTACGATACTTACCGATTAGACATGAGTGTCAAATCAAAATTGGCAGCCATTTTGTCGCAACTTAAGTAATAAAAAAAATAATATGTCAGATAAAATAAAACCAAGCGAAGTATCTCAAGCCCTTCTTGACCAGCTTAAGGGTATCAGCGACAGCGCTAAGTTCGATGAGGTAGGTTCGGTCTTGCAGGTAAGTGATGGCGTGGCCAGAATATATGGCCTTCGTAACGCTGAGGCAAACGAACTTCTCGAGTTTGAGAACGGGACTATGGCTATCGTCATGAACCTTGAAGAAGATAACGTAGGCTGTGTCCTGCTGGGGTCTACTTCTGGAATTAAGGAAGGTATGTTAGTTAAACGTACAAAACGTATTGCCAGCATAAAGGTGAATGACAATATGCTTGGACGTGTTATAAATCCCCTTGGTCAGGCTATTGACGGTAAAGGGGACATTGACTTTACTGATTCTTTTGAAATGCCTTTGGACAGAAAAGCTCCGGGCGTGATTTATCGTCAACCGGTTAAGGAGCCTTTACAGACTGGTCTTAAGGCTGTTGACTCAATGATTCCTATCGGTAGAGGTCAGCGTGAGCTTATCATCGGCGACCGTCAGACAGGCAAGACTGCCATCGCTGTTGATACGATCATAAATCAGAAGGGGTTCTATGAGGCTGGAAAGCCTGTATATTGTATTTACGTTGCAATAGGACAGAAGGCTTCTACGGTTGCAGCTTTGGTTGCAAACCTGAAAGAGCATGGTGCCATGCCTTATACAATAGTTGTTGCCGCAACTGCTGCTGACCCTGCAGCTATGCAGTATTATGCTCCGTTTGCGGGTGCAGCCATTGGTGAATATTTCCGTGACAGAGGACTTTCTGCTTTAGTTGTTTACGATGACTTATCAAAACAGGCTGTAGCATACCGTGAGGTTTCACTTATTCTGCGACGTCCTTCAGGACGTGAGGCATATCCGGGTGACGTGTTCTATCTGCATAGCCGTCTTCTTGAGCGTGCAGCAAGAATTAACGACCAGCAGGAAGTTGCTGAACAGATGAACGATCTTCCCGAGTGCATGAAGGGTCATGTTAAGGGAGGAGGCTCACTTACGGCATTACCTATAATTGAAACGCAGGCAGGAGATGTATCAGCATATATTCCTACTAACGTGATTTCAATTACAGACGGTCAGATTTACCTTGAGACAGACTTGTTCAACCAAGGTTTCCGTCCGGCAATCAACGTTGGTATATCTGTGAGCCGTGTCGGTGGTTCAGCACAGATTAAGAGTATGAAGAAGGTAGCTGGAACGTTGAAGATTGACCAGGCACAGTATCGTGAGCTGGAATCTTTCTCAAAGTTCTCAAGTGATATGGATGCCGTTACAGCTATGACGCTTGACCGAGGGCGCAAAAACAACCAGTTACTTATTCAACCTCAATACAGCCCGATGCCAGTTGGTGAGCAGGTAGCTATTCTGTATTGTGGGACACATGGACTTATGCACGATGTTCCAGTTGAGAAGGTTCGTGAATGCCAGGATACTTTCCTCGACAAGATGAGGTCTGCCCATGCTGACGTTATCGATACATTGTCAAAGGGTACGATTGGCGATGAACAGACAAAAGTTATTGAAGCCGTTATGGCTGACATAGCCGGACAATATAAAAACTGATTGATTTATGCCGTCACTCAAAGAAATAAAGAACCGAATATCATCTGTGAACAGCACCCGTAAGATAACGAGTGCAATGAAGATGGTTGCCTCTTCAAAGCTTCATCATGCACAGGTAATGATTGAGAATATGCTTCCGTATGAATCAATGCTCGAGCATATTCTTAAGAGTTTCCTCGCATCAGAAGCGGACGCTACGACTGTTTACAGCATTGAGCGTCCGGTAAGACGAGTGGCCTTAGTGGTATATTCATCAAACAGTAGTCTTTGTGGAGGATTTAATTCCAACATCATAAAGATGATGCTGAATGTTGTCAGCGAATACCAGCATTTAGGAAAGGGTAATATCATTATATATCCTGTCGGGCGAAAGGTGGCTGAGAAGGTTACTAAACTCGGTCTGAACTGTGGTGGGGATTATTCCGGCATATCTGATAAGCCTAATTTCCAGCAAAGTGCAGATTTAGCAGAATCTCTTGCAGAGAAGTTCGTTAATGAAGAAATTGATAGGGTTGAAATGATATATCATCATTTTAAGAGTGCCGGTTCACAAATCCTTACACGCAAAACGTTCTTGCCCATTAATGTTGAAAATGAATTGGACTTTGATGACGAGCGTGACTTGTCGTCAAACATCGTAACTCGTGAGGCTCAGGAATATTTGCGTAAAAAGAAACAACAGACAGCTTCAGAAAAGAAAGATGATGTTAAACCGTTGAATGATAATTTTATTGTTGAGCCGGATATGAACTCCGTCCTATCTGTGCTTATTCCAAAATTATATCATTTAATGATTTATACTGCTTTGCTTGACAGTAATGCCAGTGAGCATGCAGCACGCATGGTTGCAATGCAGACCGCCACAGACAATGCTGATGAACTCTTGCGCGAACTGAATCTTCAGTACAACAAGAGCCGTCAACAGGCAATTACAAATGAATTGCTTGATATTGTCGGGGGCACTGTCAATAATTAGGAGAGGCGTTATAAGTAAAAGGCGGATGTATCAAAATCATTGATACATCCTCTTTTTTTGTTTAATCATTTTGATAATACGAATAAAATTCTAAGAAATATACAAATTTAGGAAATAATATGTAATATTTCTCTATATGAGCGGTAAACGAGGCTCGAACTCGCGACCCCCAGCTTGGGAAGCTAGTGCTCT
>C._urophasianus_2_cecum__coassemble_56_pt1 | contig 34595 bp, 27 predicted proteins | sample C__urophasianus_2_cecum__metabat2_low_PE_008 | metagenome-assembled genome bin C
TCTTTCTTTTGTCCAAAAACTCGGATTTATATCAAATTTAGTATAAACCTGTCCTGCTTTATGTGTAGGACGCTTAATATTTACGTATGAAAAATAAAGTTATATTTATTCTGCTGTTATGCCTGCTTATCCTTCTGCCGGCAAGCGCGCAGATGTCTGTAAACTTCTCAAGTGACAGTCCGATACGCAAGCTGCAGATAGCTGAAATGGCTATAAACAACCTGTATGTAGACTCTGTTGACGAGAAGAAACTTGTTGAGGACGCAATCCGCGGGATGTTAGAGCAGCTCGACCCACACTCGTCTTACTCCACTCCGGAGGAGGTCAAGGCAATGAACGAGCCTCTGCAGGGCAACTTTGAGGGCATCGGAGTTCAGTTTAACATGGTTGACGACACGCTGCTCGTTATCCAGCCTGTCAGCAAAGGACCGTCAGAGAAAGTCGGCATCATGGCGGGCGACCGCATTGTGAGCGTAAACGACACTGCCATAGCAGGCGTGAAGATGAGCAAGGAGGAGATAATGCGCCGCCTGAGAGGGCCTAAAGGTACTAAGGTTGACCTCGGAATAGTGCGCCGCGGCGTAGCCGAAGTGCTCAAGTTTACCGTCAAGAGGGACAAGATACCCGTGAAAAGCGTGGATGCCGTGTACATGATTCGTCCCGGAATAGGATATATTAGGATTGGGAACTTCGGCGCGACGACCTACGATGAGTTCATGGGATGCATCGAACAGCTGAAGAAACAGGGCATGCGCGACCTGATACTCGACCTTCAGGACAACGGCGGAGGTTATCTTCAGGCGGCTGTGGAGATAGCAAACGAATTTCTGCCGAAGAACGATCTGATAGTATATACCGAGGGACGGCGCGTTGACCGCACCGACTATAAGGCGCATGGCAACGGCAAAGTGCAGTCCGGACATGTCTACGTGCTCGTCAATGAGTTCACGGCATCGGCCGCAGAGATTGTGTCAGGAGCGATACAAGACCAGGACCGCGGCACCATAATAGGCCGCCGCACGTTCGGAAAAGGCTTGGTACAGCGCCCGATAGGCCTGCCCGACGGCTCTATGATACGCCTTACAATAGCGCATTACTACACCCCTGCAGGCCGCTGCATACAGAAACCGTACACTAAGGGAGACCTTGAGGACTACGCTCTTGACTTTGACAAGCGGCTGAAACACGGCGAACTGACCAACCGTGACAGCATACATTTCGCCGATTCGCTGAAGTTCTACACGCTGCGCAAGCACCGCCCGGTGTACGGCGGAGGCGGAATAATGCCCGATGTGTTCGTTCCGCTCGACACGACTCAGTACACTATGTTCCACCGACAACTCGTGTTGAAAGGCATTGTAATCAACACCGACCTGCGCTACATTGACAACCACCGCGACCAGTTGAAGTCGCTGTTCCCCACATTCGAGACCTTCCGCGACGGATTTGACATTCCACAGCCACTTATCAACGAGATAATTAAGGAGGCGGAGAAGCAGAACATAAAGCCGAAAGACGATGCCGAGCTACAGGAAACGCTGCCGTATCTGAAGGCACAGCTGAAGGCACTCATAGCGCGCGACCTCTTCGACATGAGCGAATACTTCCGGATTATCAACGAAACGAGCGGCATCGTCAGAAAGGCCGTTGAACTTTCAACGGCTCACTGACGGTCTCAGTGCCCGAGCATGGCGAGCGCTTCGTTCTCGGCCTGCTCCATAATCTCGCGCTCGCCGGGGCCTTTGTCATTGATGCCGCAGAGGTGCAGTATGCCGTGAATAATCACACGGTGCAGCTCATCGTCATATTCCTTGCCGAACTGCCCGGCGTTTGAGCGCACGGTATCGAGCGAAATAACAATGTCGCCGTTGATAGTCTCACCCTCATCATAGTCAAACGTGATTATGTCAGTATAATAGTTGTGGCCGAGATACTCGTTGTTCACTTCAAGTATCTTGTCGTCGTTCACGAACATATAGCCTATCTCGCCCGTCTTGCGGCCATACTTTGCGGCCACGGCCTTTATCCACGCCGTAGTCTCACGTTTCTTTATATTCGGCATTTTCACGCCGTCGGTGTTATAAGTAATCATCTTTTAAGTTAAGAATTAAGAGTTAAGAACTAAGAAAAAGGAGTAAGTAATAAAGGAGTAAGTAGTAAGGAGTATGGGAGTAATGGGGTAAAGAAGCCAAGACAAACGGTTGAAATCAACTATGAGCCTGCTTAAACACAATTTCTTTTATATCAGTCTTTCATCCGCAACTTCTCGGGCAGGAATTCTGACACGTCTTTACCGAAATGCAGAAGCTCGCGTACCATACTCGACGAGACGCTCGTATATCTCGGGTCGGCGAACATAAAGACTGTGTCTACGCCGCTTATCTGGCGGTTGATGTCGGCCTGCTCACGCTCATACTCAAAGTCCTTGACGCTGCGCACACCTTTGACGATGAAGCCTGCGCCCTCTTCGCGGGCGAAGTCTACGGCCAGACCGTCAAACAATTTCACATCTACTTTCGGCTCATCGGCATATATGCGGGCAATATCTCTCACCCTGACATCAGCCCCGTAAAGATATTTCTTGCGCACGTTGACGCCCACGCCTATCACGATACGGTCGAACATGGCCAAAGCACGGCGCACAATGTCGTTGTGACCTACCGTAAAGGGGTCGAAACTGCCTACGAAAACGGCGGTTCGTAATACACTTTTATTTAATTCATAATTCATGATTTGGGGTTATGAGGTTATGGCGGTTATCGGGTTATGAGGGACTTATTTAATTCATAATTCACAATTCATAATTCATAATTAAGCCTGACGGACTGTTAAGAACTCATAATTTACAGCTCATAATTAAGCCTGACGGACAGTTTATGACTCATAAATACGGTTCATGCTGAAAGCTTTTATGAATTAAACAAGTCAGGCTCAACTATGCTGCTGCCCGTCATCGTACGGCCTAAATGCCTGTAAGCAAGCTCTGTCACCATGCGTCCGCGCGGCGTGCGCTTGATAAACCCCTCCATGATAAGGTAAGGTTCGTACACCTCCTCCACAGTTCCGGCATCCTCGCCTATGGCCGTTGCAATGGTAGTTATGCCCACGGGGCCGCCGCCGAACTTGTCGATAATAGTCAGCAGTATTTTGTTGTCAATCTCGTCCAGCCCGTACTGGTCTATGTTCAGTGCCGTCAGGGCTATTCTCGAGATATTAGTGTCGATGCGGCCAGTGCCTTTCACCTGGGCGAAATCTCTCACACGGCGCAGCAGAGCGTTGGCTATACGGGGCGTGCCGCGGCTTCGGCGGGCTATCTCTACGGCCGCGTCGTCATCGATAGGCACTTTAAGTATCGATGCCGAGCGCTTCAATATCCTTGTGAGCGTCTCGGGTTCATAGTATTCAAGATGCAGTTTTATGCCGAAACGGGCACGCAACGGAGCCGTAAGCAGACCGCTGCGGGTGGTAGCTCCCACGAGCGTGAAGGGGTTGAGGTCTATCTGTATAGAGCGGGCCGAGGGACCTTTGTCTATCATGATGTCGATGCGGTAGTCCTCCATCGCCGAGTAGAGATACTCCTCAACGACAGGCGACAGGCGGTGTATCTCGTCTATAAACAGCACATCGTTAGGCTCGAGCGATGTCAGTATGCCGGCAAGGTCGCCCGGCTTGTCGAGCACCGGGCCGCTGGTCAGCTTGAACCCAACGCCCAGTTCGTTGGCAATGATGTTGCTCAGCGTAGTCTTACCTAATCCGGGAGGGCCGTGCAGCAGGGTATGGTCGAGCGGTTCGCCGCGGTATTTGGCCGCCTCGACGAACACGCGGAGATTGTCAACGACCTTCTGCTGACCGCTGAAGTCTTCAAACCGGAGCGGTCTCAGGGCGTTCTCAAACTCCTTCTCAGCCGATGAGAGCACGTTGTTTCTTATATCAAAATTATCGTCAGACATCCTTTGTAATGTTATCTTGCGCCAGTGGGATTGCATCGTGCCGACAAGCACACAGGCACACTGTTGCCCCGCAGGCCGACATTAATCTCTGCAAAGTTAAGCATTTTTCCGGGAATAAGCAACCGGCTAAAGACATAATAAGGATTAAATGCTTTCCAGGAGATGACCTTTCGCAGCCTGAAAGGCCACCTCCTGCCCGATAAAAGGGCACCTTTTGCAACCCGAAAGATGCCCTTTCACAACGGCCTTGATTATCAGCATGTTACAGACGTGACACGACCCGCGGCATAACAAGACCGCGGCGGAATAATGCCTTATGCCGACATACGATGCCTGCAAGCAGAATAAAAGGGCTGTTTCCGCATCTTTTATTTTGAATTAAGCCGATTTTACAGTATTTTTGCACACAGAAATGTAAAACAACTAAATATGAAAGAATTAGCATTAAAGTACGGATGCAATCCGAACCAGAAGCCTTCACGCATCTATATGGAGGAAGGTGAGCTGCCTATCGATGTGCTCAACGGCCGTCCAGGCTACATCAACTTCCTCGATGCGCTCAACAGTTGGCAACTCGTAAAGGAGCTTAAGGCCGCCACAGGCATGCCCTCGGCTGCCAGCTTCAAGCATGTGTCGCCGGCAGGAGCGGCCGTAGGTCTGCCGCTGAGCGACACGCTGAAGAAGATTTACTTTGTTGACGATGTCAAGATAGAGCTTTCGCCCCTGGCATGCGCCTACGCCCGCGCCCGCGGAGCTGACCGCATGAGCAGCTACGGCGACTTCGTAGCCCTGAGCGACACGTGCGACGAGGCCACGGCAACGCTCCTCAAGCGCGAGGTCAGCGACGGCGTGATTGCTCCCGGATATACTCCCGAAGCACTCGAGATACTGAAAAGTAAGCGCAAGGGCACTTACAACGTTATCAAGATTGACCCTGACTACTTGCCCGCACCCATTGAGCACAAGCAGGTGTTCGGAATAACGTTCGAGCAGGGACGTAACGACGTGCGCCTTGACGACCCCGCCATGTTTGAGAACATACCTACAAAGAACAAGACTTTCACCCCCGAGGCTAAGCGCGACCTTATCATCAGCCTCATCACCTTGAAATATACTCAGAGCAATTCAGTATGCTACGTCAAGGACGGACAGGCTATCGGCATAGGCGCAGGTCAGCAGAGCCGCATCCACTGCACCCGTCTGGCCGGCAACAAGGCTGATATATGGTGGCTGCGACAGCACCCGAAAGTGATGAGCCTGCCATTCGTTGACGGCATACGCCGCGCCGACCGCGACAACACCATTGACGTTTACATCAGCGAGGAGCACGATGACGTACTGGCAGACGGTACATGGCAGCGTCTGTTTAAGGAGAAACCTGAAGTGCTCACAATGGAGGAAAAGACGGAATGGATAGCAAAGAACACCGGCGTAGCCCTCGGCAGCGATGCGTTCTTCCCGTTCGGCGACAACATAGAGCGCGCCCACAAGAGCGGCGTTGAGTACATAGCCCAGGCCGGCGGCTCAGTGCGCGACGACAATGTGATTGAGACCTGCGATAAATACGGTATCGCTATGGCATTCACCGGCGTGCGTCTGTTCCACCACTGATAAAGTTAAGAATTAAGAGTTAAGAATTAAGGAAAACAGCAAAGCTGTCAGTCACCCTGCAAATTTTCTTAATTCTTTACTCTTAATTCTTACCTCCTTTTACTACTATACTCCTTTACTACTCTTATAATAATTCTTAATTCCCATAGTGGCAGACATCGATGACATAATTGCCGGAGGCGGAATAGTGTTCCGCAAGGCAAAAAGCGACAACGGCAACGGTAAAGGCAAGGTGAAGACCAAGGCCAAAAAGAAGAAATATATCACAGGAGCGCACGGCAGCGGGTCGGCCCGTCAGAAGGCGAAATACCGTGAACAGCGCGCCAACAGACACAAAAAATAAAGACGGAACGCCCTTTGTTATCAGACGTTCTGCCTTTATTTTACACGCTGTCAAACAAAAAAATGCGGCCTCATCAGCCGCATTTTATACATTAATAAATAACCGTAAAATCACAGCATGGCTTCTAAACGAAAGCCTATGTCAGTTATACCGGGCAGTATCTCACGCTTCATCAGATGACGTATGCGCACCGTCAGCGAGTCGCCTTTTCTCATTTCAACGTCTGAAAGCACGAAACTGTACTGAAAACGGGTAATCCCCCGCCCCTTTACATTTCCCTTATCATCGTACAGACGGCAGTTAAGCGTGTCCACGGTAACCGTGTGCCCGGGCTCAATAGTCCGCTCTACGAGCAGGCTTACGCCGGTAAACGGGAACTCACGGGTTATCCGCAGACCTACCTCCTGCCTGTAAACACCGCCCCGGGACAGTCTCTTTACACCGTATATCATGGTGTCGTTCTTCTCCCATCCTTCTGTCGGAGTGGCTTTAAACTTGTCATATACAACGCCGTTGTCGCACGCCGACAGCACCATTGCCGCTGCAACGGCGGCCAGCAAACCATATATCAGATACCTCGCAGCCATTATCCCTTTACGTCCTTGCCGCCTTTCTCTGCCTCAGCGGACTTCTTCTGCTGAGCCTCAGGCTGCTTCCCACGTGCCTTGGAAGCCTGTTTTGCGTTGCGGTTCCTGGGCTTACGCTTTTTCTTATTCTTGTCAAAGCGCGTCAGGCTCTCGTTTTCAAGCAGGTCAACGGGCTTCTCTTGTTTCTTCGCCGCACCGTCTTCCTGCAACGACAGAGGCTTTTCGCCACGTTTGTTCATCTCTATCACCTCAAGCGCACGCTTCGCCGTGATTACCTCAACGTTGGCCGGCAGTTTTTTGTCGGTAGAGTATGTCACCATGCCTGCAAGTATGTCGCTCTTAAACAGGTAGTAGTCGTTGTCCTGAGTCTGCAGCACAACCTCCTTACTCGGCAGCTTGCGGCTTGCCTCGATATAGTTGTCGACCTCATAATTGAGGCAGCATTTCAGTTTCGCGCACATGCCGGCGAGCTTCTGCGGATTAAGAGATATGTCCTGATAACGCGCCGCTCCCGTGCTTACCGACACAAAGTTCTTCATCCATGTGGCACAACACAGCTCACGTCCGCAAGGACCCGTACCGCCGATACGGCCTGCTTCCTGGCGCGCTCCTATCTGTTTCATCTCTATGCGGACATGAAACGTCTCGGCAAGCACCTTTATCAACTGGCGGAAGTCAACCCTCTCGTCGGCTATATAGTAGAAAATAGCCTTGTTGCCGTCGCCCTGATACTCTACATCTCCTATTTTCATCTGTAGGTTCAGGCTCTTTGCTATCTGGCGACTCTGTATCATCGTGTCGTGTTCACGGCTCTTGGCCTCGCGGTATTTCTCCATATCCACGGGCTTGGCGATGCGGTAAATGCGCTTAATATCGTCCGCCGACTTAAGGTTTGCTTTACGTATCTGCAGCTCGACAAGCCTTCCCGTCAGCGTAACAACACCTATGTCGTGACCCGGGTTAGCCTCAACGGCCACAATGTCGCCCTTTTTCAGGTCAAGATTATTTACGTTATGATAGTATCCCTTGCGTGTGTTCTTAAACTGAACCTCCACAAGATTGGTGCTCTTGGCATTTCCTGGGACGTCAGCAAGCCAGTCATACGTGTTCAGCTGGCGGTCCTGCCGTCCACAGCCCCGTATGCAAAGGCCGCGGTCACAACCGTTGTATATCAGGAATTTCTTATTATTATAATCCATTATGCAATACTTCTTTTATATAAAAAAGCGTAAAGGCAGAAAGGCTTAGCGCCTTAACGCCACGCTGCCTTGTCATTTTAATTATCAACGCTGACCGGTATTTAGCCGACAGACAACCACGGACGAAGGCTCTGTCAGGGTTTTCTTATCAGAGAAACGATGATGTTCGTAGCCATGTCGAAGAACACAATTTTAGCATTAGCGTTCTGTCCGATGTCACGGATGGCACGGTTCATCAGGGCGTTTATCTCGAGAACGTTGGCCTCATTGATGTAAGGCGCGAAGTTACGCGAGAAGTTTTCCTCATCACGCGTCATGTAGTTAAGGCGCGGAATATGGAAGTTGTACATGAAGTTCTCCCTCACCAGTCGCAGAAAATACGTCAGCATACGCTTCTGCCGCTCACGGCCGTAGCCCGCAACGGTGTCGCTCCACTTCTTCAGGTCCTTGATTTTGCGCATATACGCAAGACGCATCAGCGATATGAACATCTCGAGAAACTGCCTCTTCTCATTGTCGGCGTCAAGCTCTTCGAGCGCAGCCAGCCAGCTGCCGTTGGCCGCCCGGGCCACCCGCATGGCCGTATCGGCATCCAATCCGCGGCGGTCGGTCAGCGCATCTGTCATCGCCTGCATGTCAATGCGCTTTATGTCAATGCGCTGAGCACGGCTTTTTATGGTGTCGATAAGGCGTTCAGGCTCCTCACAGACCATGATAAACACCGTCTCATGCGGCGGTTCCTCAAGCAGCTTGAGTATTTTGTTGGCACACTCGGCGTTCATACGCTCCGGCAACCATATTATCACGACTTTATATCCGCCCTGACTTGACTTCAGACTGAGGCGTTTCAGCATCACGTCGCTCTCTCCCACACCCATCTGAGCCTGCTGATTGGCAGCCCCCATCTCGTCGAGCCAGCGGTCGATGTTGAAGTACGGACTTTCAGCAAGCATGTGACGCCACTCCGACATGAAGTCTTCGCTTGACATCTTGTGCTCTGAGCCCGTGCCGGCAGGGCGTATAACAGGGTAAGAGAAGTGAAGGTCGGGATGGGCATACTTGGCCGTCATCGCGCACTGAGGGCATTCTCCGCACACGTCATCCGGCCTGCGGTTACCGCAAAGCAGGTAAGAGGCAAAGGCAATAGCAAGCGCCATCTTGCCGCAGCCTGACGGACCGCACAGCATTATAGCGTGCGGCACACGGTCTTCGGCTACCATCTGCAACAGCCGCCGCTTGGCTTCATCCTGCCCGATTACATCGCTGAACTTCATTCCTTTCACCAGTCGCTCGGTGCAAATTTACTAAAAATCCACTTATAATATGCCAAAAGGCAGACAAAAGTCAGTCTTTTTAATTTTCTTATACCGCGAAATTACAATTAATCCCTGCATTCCTGCGGTGGGAATGCAGGGATTAAAGCATTTTTAATGCTGAAGTTTTATTTTTTCTTCCACAGATTTGTCATATCTTCAAGCGTCTTACCCTTAGTCTCGGGCACAAGTCTCCAGACGAATACGGCGGCGAGCACACATATCACACCGTACAGACCGTAAGTGAACCAATGGCCGAAGTCGGGGTCGGCGGCCGTCTGCATATTGAACATCGGTACGAACGAGGCACTCACGAGCCAGTTGAAAATCCACTGGAACGCGACAGCTATGGCAACGGCCGCACCACGGATGGTGTTAGGGAAGATTTCAGAAATGAGCACCCAGCATATAGGCCCCCACGACATCATGAACGAAGCGCTGTAAACCATGATGCTGAGCATGGTTACAAACTCGAGTCCCGCGTGGCCGAAAGTAAGCGCAACGCCGAACGCTCCGACAGCCATACCGATAGAGCCGGTGATGAGCAGCGGCTTGCGTCCCCACCTCTCAACCGTAAATATGGCGACAAGCGTAAACAGGATGTTGACCACACCCATGATGATAGTCTGCATCATCGGGTTCTCCATGCCCATGTCGCCGAAGATGCGCGGCGCGTAATAAAGCACGGCATTGATGCCGACGGCCTGCTGGAACACGCTTAGCATGATGCCCACGAATATCACCAGCACGCCGTAAGTGAACACACGCTCGGTCTTCTCCGTCACAGTGTTCTTTATCTCGTCAAGGATATTGCGGCCTTCAGCCTTTCCGTTAATTTTCGTGAGCACGGCAAGAGCCTTGCTGTCCTGACCGGCCATAACGAGATAGCGCGGAGTCTCGGGCACGAAGCATATCAGAATGGCGAACAGTCCGGCAGGAACGGCCTCGCTACCGAACATATATCGCCAGCCTGTAGATATAGTCCAAGGGTCGCTGCCGGGCATAACTGCGCTGACGCCCTGCCCTATCGACTCGATGACAGGGTTGGTATGGTCGCCGAGGATGAAGAAGTTTACCATATAGACCACCAGCTGACCGAAGATTATCGCAAACTGGTTCCACGACACTAAGGTGCCGCGGATGTTCGACGGAGCCACCTCTGCGATGTACATCGGGCATATCGCAGACGCCAGACCTACGCCGACGCCGCCTATTACGCGGTAAATGTTGAAGGCGATGAGCAGCGGGAAGCCAGCGTGTCCGTGCTCAAAGAAAAGGAATTCAGGCTCCATTGAGCCGAGAGCGGAGATAAAGAACATTATTCCCGCAAAGATAAGCGACTTCTTACGGCCCCAGTTAGAGGCAAGATAACCTGACACGGCACTGCCGATGATGCAGCCAATAAGCGCGCTGGCGCATGTGAAGCCGTGCCACGAGTCTGTATAGGTAAAGTCTTCAGCGCCTATAAAGAACGCCTGCAATCCCTTTTCGGCACCTGAGATGACGGCGGTGTCATAACCGAAAAGCAGTCCGCCCAAGACAGCAACGAGCACAATAGAGAACAGGTAAGCCTTGCTGCCGGAGTTGTTTTCTTTCATGATTAGGTTAATTAAATAGTGGTTTATTGCATAAAAATTATTTTCATTAAGTGTTCACCGCCCCTCGCATTGGCCGATGATCAGTCCCTCAGAGCCCTGAAACCGCTCATCGCTATCGGCACAGCCAGCACAAACGAGCACGCGTCAGAGCAGGCCTGGCACATTTCCACGCCCTGCAGCCCCAGGAAGTGAGGCAGTATTATTATAAGAGGTATGAAGAACAGACCGTTGCGCGAGGCGGCAAGGATGTTTGCCTGCCACGGCTTGCGTATGGTCTGCATCATCATGTTGGTGTACATCACTATCGCGCCGAGCGGCAGCGTTACCAGCTGCCACCTCAAAGCCACGCGCCCTATCCCGATAACGGCGGGGTCGTGACGGAAGAAGGCGATGCACTCTGAAGAGAAAGTGAAGCCGGCTATCACGCACAAGACGAGGAACGCCGTACCAAGACGCACGATAAACCAATAGCCACGGCGCACGCGGGCATACAGCCGCGCGCCGTAACAAAAACCGCACATGGGCTGGAAACCCTGGCCTAAGCCTATAACGGCGGCAAAAATGACGAACGTAACGCGCCCGACTATCGACATAGCGGCTATCGCGGCATCACCGAAACGGCCCGCGGCAACGTTCAGCATGGCCACGCCTATGCTCGCCATTGCCTGTCTGGTGAATGACGGAGTGCCGCCGGCGAGTATCTCCTTGAACAGCTCGCGGCGCAGGGTGAAGTTACGCAGGTGGATGCGTATGGTGCCGCCCTTGTGCGTCATCCACAGCAAAACGAACATACTGCACGTCTCACCGACAAATGTTGACAGTCCGGCGCCGGTTATTCCGAGGCCGAGCCAGAAAATAAGAACGGGCGCAAGGAACACGTTGATAACCGCGCCGGTCAGTATTCCGAACATAGCATAGGCCGCGTTGCCCTGAAAACGCATCTGATTGTTGAGGCAAAGCGCGCCACACATGAACGGCATCGCCAGGAAGATAAAGGCCAGATAGCGCTTGGCGTAGGGCAGAATGGTGGGCGTAGAGCCGAGCAGCTGAGCCAAAGGCTCGAGCACGAGCAGACCTATGACGCAGACAACCATACCCGTTGCCACTGCACTGAAGAAGCCGGTGGAGGCCATGCGCGAGGCATTGTCGTGCCGCCGAGAGCCCAATTCGCGCGAGATATAGTTTCCCGAGCCTTGCCCGAAGGTGAAGCCTATGGCCTGAATCACCGACATTACGGAGAAGGCTATGCCCACGGCGGCCGTTGCCTGAGTGCTGATACGGCCTACGTAGAAGGTCGTGACGATGTTGTAGACACTCGTCACGAGCATGCTGATAATCGTGGGCACGGCCATGGTGAGTATCACCTTATGTACCGGTGCAGTGGTCAGAAAAGTAAAGTTGTCTCTGTCGTGCATTTCATTGATTTGGTTCAGCAATGCAAAGGTACGCAAAATTACCAGGAAACAAGGGTTAAGATTTGCGAAAAAAAGTTTATCTGATACAAATCCAAGGGTGTTTCTGAACAATATCGAAGAAACAGCGACAGACATCCTTATATCTTTTGTGAGACAAGCGATGCCGATCTATGATTGATTTACACCGTCAAGTGAGTGGATATTTTTATTAACCGTTTGATTTCCAACCATAACCGTTCAAAAAAATAATCCACTCCCACAACTTTACGAGCTTTTCCTTTTATCGGGTTCACGCTCCGCCGTCATGTCAGAAGCAAGTGTACAAAGTCATGGCAAAACTGCCATTGCCTGCATCGATTTGCGGTATCAGCGCGGTATCTCCCTTTTTCCCGTCCCAGCCAAACAGCCGCCGTTCCCAAGGCAACAGCCAAAAGCCTATTTTCGCTGACAATATCCCCATGCCGGCGCCTGCAAAAACATCGTTCAGCCAGTGACGGTTGTTGTACAGCCGCATAACAGCTACGCCCGCAGCCAGGGTGTAGGCACAGACACCGGCCGTACAGCCATATTCTTTACGCACAAGTTCCGCGCCCATAAAAGCCGTTGCCGTATGACCTGACGGGAAAGAATTGCGCGCGTCAGAATCAGGCCGTTTCTCGCCCACGGCACGTTTTGTGACATTAACCATAATGCCCATGGCAATATATGCCGTGGCCGTTACAGCTATCCTTTCTTTCAGCGGATGTTTCGCTTTTATACCTGTAAGCCCGAGGCCTACGTTTGCCGCTGCCGGCAAGTATTGCAGGTAGTCGTCAATTTTCACATAGGCGTTTTTCCGCCAGCCGTTCATTCCATCCTTTATGTCATTATTAATGGAATGAAACCAGCCGTTACAGACACCTATCGAGCCTACGGTTATAAGTACAGACGGCACAATAAGCTGCGACGGCCTGAAGCGGCACGACTTGTCATCCACACCGGTACTGTCATTGACGGCGGCAGTTCCGGCTGACGGCGAACATACGAGCAGGAACAGTGCGGCCATGATTGTTGCACCGTTCCTGTGAATACACAATTTACCCTTTACCACAACCTTTACCGGGTCGTGGTGATGGTGCAGAGACAAATAACTTTTCATTTTTTGGTCGTATTTTTGAGTTTATGTAGCTTCTGCATACCACAAAAATGAAGACATAAAAAAAGCAGGTATATCCTCTGCGCTTGCCACGCCAACTCAAGGGAACGACCAAGAACCCCAAAAGGACTGAAACAAGGCAAAGCATACACCCGCTATACGGGCGTACTTAGACCATGCTTCTCCTTTTGCTCTTTATTTTGGTCGTTTTTTGAGTTGAGAAACAATCTGCTAAGACACGCTTGTCTTATGTGTTATGTCTTGACTGCACAATTTCGGCAGCCGCTGCAAAGTTACTAAAAATCTAATGTTACGCATAAATTCAGTGCAAATAATTTGTTTTTTGTCTTTGCACATAAGACTTCACACGGTTTCAGCAATCAAAATAAAAAATGATAAAGAAACACAACGGGCGGTCTCTTCGCCGTCTACGGACTCGCTAAAGACGGAAACCGGGAGCGGCAGAGGCCATCGGTTGCTGTCTGAAATCATGACAATTTAAAATCGTGAAACAGGATAACGGCAGGAGGATTAAGGCCTGCATCAATCAGTGAACGGACATATTCCAACTCTGCGGAACACCCATTTGTCACACAAAAACCGCTTCCGGGAGTGCTGAAGATGGCTCTCGATGTTGTAAAAGGCCACCTTCCGGCATGACAAAGGTGATCTTTGTCACTGTAAAAGGTGGCCGTTTACATACGAACAGCATATATAACTAACTCTGATAAGCCATTCGCAATACTGCATCTTGCCTTGCCTTTCGTATCTGTTTGACTTTTAAGCATTTACGCTTAAAATCTTATTTTACGCTGTTTTCCCGACCGAATGGCGGTTTCTTCAGCGACACCGGCCTTACAGAAGCGTTAAGCTCATCGTAATTAAGAAAACTTAACGTAAGCAGCACAACTACAAATGAAGGGCGTTGAAGGCTGCTGCGGAAAGACTAAATGATTTTTTCACACTTATATTTTGGCCGTCTCGTTTTTTCAGTATAACTTTGACGCTCATAACAGACATATCCCGAAACAAGTATGCAAGACTTCGTTCACCTACACGTACATACTTATTACAGCATCCTTGACGGCCAGGCAAGCATCAAGAAGCTGGTAGACAAGGCCATAGCCAACGGCATGAGAGGCATGGCCGTGACTGACCACGGCAACATGTTCGGCATCAAGGAGTTCTTCAACTACTGCAAGAAGAAGAACGGCGAGCTGAAAGGGCAGGGCAAACCGGAGTTCAAGCCGATACTCGGGTGTGAGATGTACGTGGCTCACCGCACCAAGGAGGACAAGGTGAAAGACATGGGAGACCAGAGCGGTTACCACCTTATTGTATTGGCAAAGAACTACAAGGGATATAAAAATCTTATCAAGCTGGTCAGCCGCGCGTGGGTAGACGGCTTCTATATGCGCCCGCGCACCGACCGCGCCGACCTCGAGACTTACCACGAGGGGCTGATAGTCTGCTCGGCATGTATAGCCGGCGAGGTGCCTGCAAAGATACTTAAGGGCGACAGAGAGGGGGCTGAGGAGGCCGTGCAGTGGTACAAGCGCGTGTTCGGCGACGACTATTACCTTGAGCTGCAGCGGCATCAGGTTAAGGATCCGCACATCCGCGCCAACCGTGAGACGTACCCCTTACAGCAGAAAGCGAACCGGGAGATAATGAAATTAGCCGCAAAATACGGCATCAAACTGGTATGTACCAACGACTGCCACTTCGTTGACGAGGAGAACGCCGAAGCTCACGACCGCCTTCTCTGCCTGTCAACCAACAAGGATCTTGACGACCCTAACCGCATGCTTTACACCAAGCAGGAGTGGTTTAAGACGCGTGAGGAGATGAACGAGGTGTTCGCCGACGTGCCCGAGGCTCTCGCGAACACGTGCGAAGTGCTCGACAAGGTGGAGTTCTACAGCATCGACCACGCCCCTATCATGCCGTTTTTCCCTATTCCGGAGGAGTTCGGCACGGAGGAGGAATACCGTCAACGGTTCACCGAGAAGCAGCTTTACGACGAGTTCACACAAGACGAGAACGGCAACGTTGTGCTGTCGAGAGAGGAAGGAGAGAAGAAGATTCAGAAGCTCGGCGGCTATGACAAGATATACCGTATAAAGTTCGAGGCCGACTATCTGGCCAAGCTTGCTTACGAAGGAGCCAAGAGACTGTACGGCGACCCGCTGTCTGACGAGGTGGCCGAGCGCATCAAGTTTGAGCTTTACATAATGAAGACAATGGGTTTCCCCGGCTACTTCCTAATCGTGCAGGACTTTATCAACTCCGCACGAGACGAGCTCGGCGTCATGGTAGGACCGGGTCGTGGCAGCGCGGCGGGCTCCGTCGTGGCTTACTGTCTCGGCATTACGAAGATTGACCCTATAAAATACGACCTGCTGTTCGAGCGTTTCCTTAATCCGGACCGTATCTCTCTGCCTGATATTGATACCGACTTTGACGACGACGGGCGTGGAAAGGTGCTCGACTGGGTTACCCGGAAGTACGGTGCTGACAAGGTGGCACACATCATTACATACGGCACAATGGCGACAAAGCTCGCCATAAAGGACGTCGCACGTGTGGAGAAGTTGCCCTTGGAAGAGGCGAACCGCCTGTGCAAGGCCATTCCTGACCGTCTGCCTGACGGTCTTAAGATGAACCTCACGAACGCTATCAAGTGCGTGAGGGAGCTTCGCGAGGCCGAGGCCTCGCCCGACCCGCGTATGCGCGAGACCATTGAGTATGCCAAGATGCTGGAGGGCAACGTGCGCAACACCGGCATCCACGCCTGCGGAACTATCATTTGCCGCGACCCTATCAGTGACTGGGTGCCCGTGTCCACGGCCGATGACAAGGAGACGGGCAAGAAACTGCTCTGCACACAGTATGAGGGCAGCGTCATCGAGGAGACCGGTCTTATCAAAATGGACTTCCTCGGGCTGAAGACTTTGTCTATCCTTAAGGAGGCGGTGGAGAACATCCGCCTGACAACTGGCAAAGTAATAGACCTTGACAAGATACCTATTGACGACCCGGAGACGTACCGGCTGTACAGCGAAGGCCGCACGATAGGCACGTTCCAGTTTGAGTCAGCGGGCATGCAGAAGTATCTGCGCGAACTGCATCCTACCGTATTCGAGGATCTTATAGCCATGAACGCTCTCTACCGTCCGGGCCCAATGGACTACATACCGCAGTTTATCGAGCGTAAGCGCGACCCTTCAAAGATAACATACGACATCCCATGCATGGAGAAATACCTCAAGGACACGTATGGCATCACCGTTTATCAGGAGCAGGTAATGCTCCTCAGCCGTCAGCTTGCAGGCTTCACGCGAGGCCAGAGCGACACTCTGCGCAAGGCTATGGGTAAGAAGCAGATAGAGAAGATGAACCACCTGGAGGGTCTTTTCTATGAAGGCGGCGAGAAGAACGGCTACAAGCACGAGGTGCTCCACAAGATATGGGAGGACTGGAAGAAGTTTGCCAGCTACGCGTTCAACAAGAGTCACGCCACGTGTTACTCATGGGTGGCTTACCAGACGGCTTATCTCAAGGCGCATTATCCGGCCGAATACATGGCCGCGACGATGAGCCGCAACTACACTAACATAACTGAAATAACCAAGCTCATGGACGAATGCAAGGCCATGGGCATAAAGACGCTCGGCCCTGACGTCAACGAGAGCCGCCAGAAGTTCAGCGTAAACAGCCACGGAGCTATCCGCTTCGGCCTCGCCGCGATAAAAGGCATGGGCTCGGCAGCCGCAGAGGCTATCATCAACGAGCGTGAGCAGAACGGGCCTTACAAGGATATCTTCGACTTGGTACAGCGCATCAACCTCGCCGCATGCAACCGTAAATGCTTTGAAAGCCTTGTGCTGAGCGGCGGATTTGACAGCTTCAACATCAAGCGAGAAAGCTATTTTGCAAAGAACCAAAAGGGAGAGGTGTTCCTGGATGCGCTAATTCGCTACGGACAGCTGTACCAGCAGGAGAAGAACGAGGCGCAGAACTCTCTATTCGGGGGCATGGACAGCGTTGACATAGCCACACCGCAGGTGCCGGAAGGTGACACATGGAGCAACATCGAAAGGCTTAACCGCGAGCGAGACTTCATCGGAATATACCTCTCGGCGCACCCTCTGGACGATTTCGAGGTAATCCTCACCAATCTATGCAACACGCATTGCGCCGAACTTGCAGACAAACAGGAGCTTGCAAAGAAGCAGGAAGTAGTGTTGGGAGGCATCGTAACGCAGTCGAAAAGTAAGTTCACGAAAACCGGAAAGCCGTGCGGCTTCGTCACGATAGAAGACTTTGATGGTTCGGGAGAACTGGCTTTCTTCGGCGAGGACTGGGGAAAGTGGAAAGGAATGCTCGTCGAGGGATGCACGGTTATGGTCAGAGCGCAGTTCGTACAGCGCTTCCGCGGCAACGACATAAAAGAGATGAAGGTCACCGACATACAGTATCTGCAGACCGTGAAGGACCTGCAGATAGAGAAACTGACGATAAACATCGATGCCGAAAAGCTGGACGACACCACCGTTACCGACCTTGTAACGATGATAAAGGACAGCCCCGGCAACACGGCGCTTTACTTCAGCGTGCACGATACGAACAGTTCAAGACCCTTCACACTATACAGCAAAACGGGAAAAGTTGACGTATGCAAGGAGCTTATAGCGTATATAAAAGGCAACGAGGCCCTGAGCTACACTATCAACTGACGTATGTCACACCACTGAAGGCTGTCCGCCGTGGCACAATGTTTGCCGAATGGATAAGCAGAAATTAATTCATTAACAAATAAAACGACAAAAGACAATGGAAGTAACAATCACAACCGAGAACTTCGAGAGTTATAAGAACGGCGACCTGCCGTTAGTAATTGACTTCTGGGCGACATGGTGCGGCCCCTGCAAGGCTGTCGCTCCAATCATCGCCGAGCTTGCCGAAGAGTATGACGGACGTATAGTTGTAGGCAAATGTGACGTTGAAGAGAATGACGAGCTGGCATTAGACTTCGGCATAAGGAACATTCCTACAATCCTGTTCATAAAGAACGGCGAGGTGGTTGACAAGTTCGTGGGCAGCACGACGAAGTCAAAACTTCAGGAGAAATTCGAGGCTCTGCTGTAAAACGGGGTCTTCTGAAAAGCCAAAGGGTGAAGAGTGCGCACGGCTCTCTTCACCCTTTGGCTTCTGTCCTTTGCCTTGGTTAGTCTTTCTTCGTAACGACTCTCTTCTCAGCGATGCGGGCTTTCTTACCCGTAAGCTTACGGAGATAGTACAGCTTAGCACGGCGGACCTTACCGATCTTGTTCACTTCGATGCTCTCAATGTTGGGAGACTCTATCGGGAAGATACGCTCTACGCCGACAGTTCCTGACATTTTACGGACTGTGAAGCGTTTTTTGTCACCATGGCCGCAAATCTTAATCACGACACCACGGTAGAGCTGGATACGCTCCTTAGAACCCTCAACGATTTTGTAAGCGACAGTTACTGTGTCACCTGACTTGAACTCAGGGAACTTCTTGCCGGTTGCAAATGCTTCTTCAGCAACTTTAATTAAATCCATTGTTGTTTGATAATTAAATTTGTTCATCGTTCCGGCGCAACATAACGAGGCAACTCTTCTTCCTGTCAGCGATTACGCGGAAAGCGGTGCAAAGGTAGTTATTTTCCGCGTGCCGGCCAAATGTAACCTGATTTTTTTGTGTTTTTCTTTGGACTGTTTACCGTTTTGCCTACCTTTGCATCGATTTATCTGATATATTATGCGTAACAGACTGATTTTATGCGGACTTATGTCCCTATCATTAGCCGCATCCTCATGCTCGTCGGGCTACAGGATTACCGGCTTCAAGCGGTCACGGATACTCGTTGACAGCACGGCTGACGTGGCAACAAGCAAGGCCGTGGCCGACTTTATCGCACCTTACAGGCAGCAAGTAGACAGCATCATGAGCCCCGTAGTAGGCCGCACGGCATGCTACATGAGCGCGAGCAGACCTGAGAGCAAGCTCTCTAACCTGCTGGCCGACATCCTTGTGTGGTGTGGCAGGGATTATAACGAGCGGCCTGACTTCGCCGTATATAATATGGGCGGCATACGTTCAGCCTTCGCCAAGGGCGATGTTACATACGGCGATGTGCTCGACGTGGCGCCGTTTGAGAACAAGATTTGCTTCGTTACGCTTACGGGCGACAAGGTGAAGGAGCTGTTTGGCCAGATAGCAGCCGTCGGGGGAGAGGGCTTAAGCCACGGTGTGGAGCTGAGGATAACGACCGGCGGGCGGCTGAAAAGTGCCCTGCTTAACGGCGGGGAGATAGTCCCGGGCAAGACGTACCGTGTAGCAACGCTTGACTATTTAGCACAAGGCAACGACAACATGACGGCCTTCAAGGCAGCCACTGACATCAATTCGCCGCAGGGGAAGGACAATAACATACGCTTCATCATAATGAAGTACATGGAAGAACTGGCCGGACAGGGACTTGAGGTAAAGGCCGAAATAGAAGGACGAATTAAAACTGAAGACTGATGAGACGCTTAATCACAATAATACTGCTGGCCGCCGCCGTAACGGCCGGCGTGCAGGCGAGAAGCAAGAAGCTCGTAATACTGCACACCAACGACACACACAGTTGCATTTTTCCGCTCAATCCGCATCTTGCCGACACGCTGCTTGCGGGGCGGGGAGGCTTTATCCGCCGTGCGGAAATAATCAGGCAAGAGCGCCGGAGCGAGCCGCGGCTGCTTCTGCTCGACAGCGGCGACTTCTCACAAGGCTCGCCTTATTATACATTATATAAAGGAGATGTGGAGATAGGGCTGATGAACCTCATGGGCTACGATGCCGCGACAATAGGCAATCATGAGTTTGACTTCGGCGTTGAGAACATGGCACGTCTGTTCAAAAAGGCCGACTTCCCTATCGTATGCGCCAATTACGACTTTACAGGCACGGCTCTCGAGGGCATTGTGAAGCCTTACGTGATATTAAGACGCGACGGAGTGAAGATAGGGATATTCGGTCTTTCGCCGAAACTTGACGGCCTCGTGCCGGCCAAGTCGTGCGCAGGCGTGAAATACAACGACCCCGTGAAGACGGCCAACGACGTGGCACGGCTGCTTAAGGAAAAAGAGAAATGCGACGTTGTGATATGCCTCTCTCACCTCGGCTGGGACATCTTCGACGTTGACGACACCGAACTGGCGGAACAGACGAGAAACATCGACATCGTGCTGGGCGGCCACTCTCACACTTATTTCGACCGTTTGGAATATCGCAATAACCTTGACGGCAAAGCCGTCCCCAACGACCAGAACGGCAAGCACGGCATCTTTATCGGCAAGATAACCGTCAACCTCGAAAGCCGCTGACACCGGCGACTTTCTAAAAGGTGACCTTTTGCAGTGTAAAAGGTCACCTTTTATCTCTCAAAACGCCACCTCTTGCAGGCTAAAAGGCGGCCTTTTAGTCAAGAATAAATTAGCGTTCACATCCCGGCGACAAAATATTAAGCGAATATCGCCGTTATATCAAATAATGAGAGCTCTGTTTTCCATAATAATACTGCTGTCAACGGCAATATCAGCGGCCGCCCAGGGCAATGCCGTACAGAACCGGCCGTACACTGACCTGAGGCCGTTCCACTTCGGGGTGGTGATAGGCACGCACTTCCAGGACATCGAGTTCGGCAATATAGGCCCGCAGATAATAACCAACGCCGACGGCACACAGACCGAGACACTTATCACATGCGACCAGGACCGCTGGGACATGGGATTCAACGTAGGCGTGCTCGGCGAGTTCAGGCTGAGCCGGCACTTCGCCTTCCGCATAGCCCCCACCCTGTATTTCGGCAACCGTCATCTGACGCTATACAATCATACCGACCGCCTGGAGAACGGCGGGCCGATAACGCAGACGCAGGACATGAAGACTATCTACATAGGCTCGCCGCTCAACCTGCTGTTCGCTGCCCCGCGGCTCGACAACGCCCGCCCGTACATCATGGCCGGAGTAAGCCCCATGATAAACCTATCAGGCGGCGACAACGACTACGTTAAGCTGAAGCGTTACGATGTTTTCCTTGAAGTAGGCTTAGGCTGCGACATCTATCTGCCCTTCTTCAAGCTGCGCCCCGAGCTGAAGTTCTGTTACAGTCTGATAAACAGTCTCGACACGAAACACGCCGACAGACTGCGTGACGAAAACATGAAGATGTATGCCCGCTCGATAAACGAGGCTCACAGTAAGATGATTGTGCTGTCGTTCTATTTCGAATAAAAAACATTCGGCCGCGGCATGACACGACGGCGGTATTCCCCGGCAATAACAGACATCTGCGGAAAGCGTTCTTTTTACAGGCTCTTTATCGGCATTAAGCGTTAAACAACGCTAAAAAGGGATACCTAAAAGTAGGTATTAAGGATAAATATATTACCTTTGCAGTGTACAAAAGTAGGTACAAAACATTATTAACTAAAATAAAACAAAAACATTATGGCTTACGTAATTGGTGACGATTGTATCGCATGCGGTACTTGTATCGACGAATGCCCGGCAGGAGCAATCTCTGAGGGCGAGAAGTATTCAATCAATCCTGATATGTGCACAGAGTGCGGTACATGTGCGGATGTATGTCCGTCAGAAGCTATTAGCTTAGGCTAATTATTTTTTTATTTAGAATTACAACGGGGCGGCTCGAGCAATCGGGCCGCCTTTTATTTTCCGGTAATATGCAGCAGGGCGTACTCTGAACGCGTACCGATACGGAACTTGGCACCCCACAGACCGTAACCGGGACATACATAATAATGCGTGCGGCCACGGCTGTACTCGCCGTGAGAAACCTCATACACGGCATCGGTTATCCATGAGATTGGCCAAAGCTGCCCGTGGTGGGTGTGCCCGCTCAGCTGAAAGTCAACGCCGGCACGCTCGGCCTGCTCAAGATGATAGGGCTGGTGATCCAGCAAGACGGTATATTTTATCTTGTCTACACCCTTCATCAGTGCGCCTAAGCTCTTGCGGTGAGGATTAGAGCGGTCATCGCGGCCCACAACTGTTACCCCTTTTACATCAACCACGCTGTCTCTGAGCAGCGTTATGCCGGCGCGTCGCATGAAGTCGGCCGATGCCGCGATGCCTGCATAATACTCATGATTGCCCGGGCAGGCGTAAATCGGCACGGCGCTACGGCGCAAAATGTCGGCTAAATGCTGCTCCTCAAGCGGCCGTATGTTGCCGTCAACCAAGTCGCCGGCCATCAGCACGGCGTCAGGTTGCAGCCTGTTGATAGTCCCGACAAGTCTTGACAGCTCGCCGGAACCGATGTGATAACCGAGATGAAGGTCGCTCAGCATCATCAGAGTGACGCCGTCAGCAACGCGTTTCTCCGTCTGCATACTGATATTACGGCATCTCTTTATCCCGTAATTAATGTATCCTGACGTGAAGATTACCACCATTGCAACTGCAATGACTGCCGCCACAACACCGTTAGAGCGCAGCCACGCCGCCGGAACGACATGCACAAGTCGCAACAAATCTAACACGAGAAAAGCCATTACGAGGTAAAGCAGGATGAAAAGTGACGAATATCCTACGGTATAAACTGCCTTCGCAAGACCTAAGGGCAAATGGTCAGTAACCCGGCCGAAGCTCAACAGCATCATGGCAAACGCCAAAATGCCCACACAAACGGCACACCATCTGTACACTGAAGCAAGCGGCAGGAGCGTGAAAACATGCCAAAGGGCATACGCAAGACCTGCAACGGGAAGAATAAAAAACACAGCGAGCCACATAAACGGACGTTGAATATTATTTGAGAAACAATAGCGGGCATTCTGTCCGCATGACTTTTACAGGCTGCAAAGTTAGCCATTATAAACGTAAAAGCCATGCTCCGCCTGATTAATAATGATTAACGTCATGCCAAAAGCGGCGCTTATGAGCATAAAAAAGCGCGGCTCAACCCTCACGGGTCAAGCCGCACATTGCTGTCTTATCATCGGGCAGATTGTTTTTTAAAGGCTGGCGACAGCCGGTTTCAAGGTCTGTCGAGCAACGGACCGACAGCATTAAGGACAGCATCCGTCGCTCCTGCCTTTCCATTCACGTAGTTTGCAGCCTCAAGCCCTGCAGCAGTCACAGCGTGAGACGAGGCATTGAATTTATTCATTAAAACCATAAAGTCTTCGTAAGAAGATACCTCAAGCCCTCCACCGCAGGCCTTCAGCTCCTGCGCTTCCTGGAAACGGGCGTTATTCGGGCCGAATATTACCGGCACACCCCACACCGCAGCCTCAAGCAGATTGTGTATCCCGACACCGAAACCGCCGCCAACATAAGCCACATCGGCATGCCCGTAAATGGAAGAGAGCAGCCCGAAGCAGTCTATTATCAGGCAGTCTGCCGCCACAACGTTCTCCTCCGTTGCCTCAGTATATCTTACTGAGGTACATTTCAGATGTTCTTCTATCTTCTGAAGATGCTCCTCTGAAATAACGTGAGGCGCGATAATGAGTTTCCAACCGGGATGTCCGTTGAAATAACGGATGAAAATATCTTCGTCCTGAGGCCAGCTGCTGCCTGCCACAAAGACCTTGGCATCGCCGGTAAAAGCGTCAACAAGAGGCAGAGACTTGGCCGCCTGCTTTATCTGAAGCACCCGGTCAAAGCGCGTGTCGCCCGTAACATCAACGTCAGTGATGCCGATGCCGGCCAACAGTTGCCTGCTTTCATCATTCTGGACGAAAAACCTCGTGAAGCAACGCAGCACCTTCGCATAATGGTGTGCATACCACTTGAAGAACACCTGGTCGCGGCGGAAGATGCTGCTGACGCTATACGTAGGGATCTCTGCTGTCTTAAGCAGACTCAGGTAGTTCCACCAGAACTCGTATTTAATGAAAAAAACCACTGCCGGACGTACCGCCTCGATAAACCGGCGGGCATTACGGCGAGTGTCAAGGGGCAGATAACATACGATGTCAGCACCTTTATAATCTTTCCTGACCTCATATCCTGAGGGTGAAAAGAACGTCAGAAGAATCTTATATTCAGGGTGCTCGGCACGCAAACGCTCAATAATCGGACGGCCTTGCTCGAACTCTCCGAGCGACGCAGCATGAAACCAAGCGTAACGCGAGCCACGGTCAATCCGCCCGGCAAGTGTCTTCAGCGTATCATGCCCGCCCCGAAGCATCTTACGTGCCTTAGGATTGAACAGTGAAGCTATGGCAACACCCAATGCGTATAAGCGTATAATGAGTTCGTACATGTTATAAGCCAACAATTAAGAGTTAAGAATTAATAACGGCATGAATGGCCTTTGAGGGGCTGATCATAGTCTGTTGCCGTAACCGAAGGTGACGGAACGTTGCCACAAGCATCATTTCACAACCTTTAATTCCTAACTTCCCAGTACATCAATGGCTCTGCGCAAGCGGCGCAGAGTCTCCTCCTTGCCGAGGAAAGCGGATATATCAAACATGCCCGGGCCCTTGCCTATGCCGACAAGAGCAAGACGAAAAGCGTTCATAACGTCACCCAGCTTATATCCCTCAGCCGCAATCCAGGCCATTACGGCGTGCTCCTGACTTTCAAGAGAGAAATCGTCAAGCCCCTCAAGAACACCGGCCAGCTCGGCCATAACCTGCGGTGAGTCTGCCTTCCAGCGTTTTTTCACGGTTTTCTCGTCATACTCCGTAGGCGGAATAAAGAAAAACGAGCACAACGGCCAAAGCTCTTTTACAAAGTCTACACGGTCTTTCATCATCGCCACAACCTGCGTAATGCGCTCAAGTGGCTCATCAATGCCGTTGCCTGCGACCATCGGAGCGAAGAGACCGGCTATCTCCTCGTTGCTCTTGCGGAGTATGTATTCATGGTTAAACCATATTGCCTTCTTATAATCAAAGCGCGCGCCGGCCTTGCTGCACTTAGATATGTCGAACTGTCCGACAAGCTCGTCAAGCGTGAAAAGCTCTTGCTCTGTACCAGGATTCCAGCCTAACAGGGCAAGGAAATTAATCACTGCCTCGGGGAAATACCCCTGCTCGCGGAAGCCGTTGCTTACTTCGCCCGTCTTGGGGTCGTGCCATTCAAGCGGAAAAACCGGGAAACCGAGGCGGTCACCGTCACGTTTGCTCAGCTTACCTTTGCCGTCGGGCTTAAGCAGAAGCGGCAGATGGGCAAAGCGGGGCATGGTATCTTCCCAACCGAAAGCACGGTAAAGCAACACATGCAGGGGCGCGCTGGGCAGCCACTCCTCACCTCTGATGACGTGGGTCACCTCCATAAGGTGGTCATCAACGATGTTGGCAAGGTGGTATGTGGGCAGTTCGTCAGTGCTTTTGTAGAGTACTTTATCGTCAAGAATGTCGCTCTTGATTACTACGTCGCCACGTATCATGTCGTGAACGTGCACCTCCTCACCCGGCTCTACCTTGAAACGGACTACATAACGGGCACCATCGGCAATGAGACTGTCAACCTCTGACTTAGAAAGTGTCAGTGAGTTGCGCATCATGCCGCGTGTACGGGCATCATACTGGAAATTCTTTATCTCGGCACGTTTGGTCTCAAGCTCCTCGGGTGTATCGAAAGCGATGTATGCCTTGCCCTCATCGAGAAGGCGGTCTACATACTGTTTATATATAGCGCGACGCTCGCTCTGGCGGTAAGGGCCGTGATCGCCGCCGAAGCTGACACCCTCATCGAACTTGATGCCTAACCAGCGGAACGACTCTATGATATATTCCTCAGCTCCGGGGACGAAGCGTGACGAGTCTGTGTCTTCTATTCTGAAAATAAGTTCGCCGTCATGCTGCTTGGCGAACAAATAATTATACAATGCGGTGCGTACCCCACCGATATGCAGGGCACCGGTAGGACTGGGCGCGAAACGCACCCTTACTTTTCTTTCTGACATTTATATTAATGAAGATAAAGTTATTTTTTGTGCAAAAATACAATAAATTCTGCAAAATGGCACAGATTTTTAGTATTTTCGCAGAGTAAAGTCACATCACCCCGAAAATGATCAAATTCAACAACACAAGCACGCACCACCGCAGCCGCTGGTTTGTATATACAGCCCTTATCGTAGTAACGGTGGCTTTAATAGTATTCTTTCTGCCACGAAACAGCGGTCCGCAATTCCGTTATGACGTGGGCAAACCGTGGATGTACAGCTCGCTGATAGCCAAGTTTGACTTCCCTATCTACAAGACTGAGGCCACCATCAAGGAGGAGCAGGACAGCCTGACGAAGGCTTTCGAGCCTTATTACAACTACGATGCGAACGTTGAGCAGGCTCAGGTGAAGCGCTTTCTCGACACTTACAGGAGCGGTATTCCGGGGCTGCCGCATGAATATGTCAGGATAATAGCTGACCGCCTGCACCGCCTGTACCTCGCCGGAATAATGGATGCACCGGAATATTCGAAGATAAGCCGCGACACGCTGAACATGATACGCATAGTAAAAGGGAAGAAGGCGACAAGCGTTGAGATAACGTGCGCCTACTCTACCATGACCGCATACGAGATGCTTTTCTCTGACCCTAAACTCGCGGCACATCACCAGATATTGCAAAAGTGTAACCTGAACGAGTACATTCAGCCTAATCTTATTTACGATGAAGACCGCAGCGAGACCGAGCTGGGCGACATACTGAGCGGAATACCGCTGGCAAGCGGCATGGTTTTGGGCGGACAGAAAATCATAGACCGGGGCGAAATAGTAGACGAGAGCACGTACAGGGTGCTCAACTCGTTTGAACGCGAGACCAAGAGACGCAGCGCCGGGGCAAGCGCAGTGCCGTCGACAATAGCGGGCCAGGTGTTGTTCGTGGGCACGCTGATACTTCTTTTCACAACATACTTAAGCCTTTTCCGTAAGGATTATTTCGACAAGCCGCGCAGCATAGCCATGCTGTACGTAATGATTACGATTTTCCCGATACTCGTCTCGCTGATGATTACGCACAACGTGCTCAGCGTGTACATACTGCCGTTCACCATAGCACCGATATTCATACGTGTGTTTGTTGACTCGCGCACGGCGTTTACTACGCATGTTACGATGGTGCTGATATGCGCCGCCGCCGTAAAATATCAGTATGAGTTCATCATAGTGCAACTTGTGGCGGGCTTCATCGCCATTTACTCGCTGCGCGAGCTGTCGCAAAGGGCAGAGATTTTCAAAACCGCCCTGCTCGTGGCCATAGGCAGCTGCGGCATCTACTTCGCACTTCAGCTGATGCAGGACAACAGCATCCTCACAATGGACCACAGCATGTATGCATACTTCGCGGTAAACGGCGTGCTGCTGCTCTTTGCTTATCCGCTGATGCTGGTCATCGAAAAAACGTTCGGCTTCACATCCAACGTAACGCTGATAGAGCTGTCAAACACTAACAAGAAGCTGCTGCGCAACCTCAGCGAGGTGGCTCCGGGCACGTTCCAGCACTCGGTAATGGTGGGAAACTTAGCCGCAGAGATAGCCAACAAGGTAGGTGCAAAGGCTCAGCTCGTGCGTACCGGCGCCATGTATCATGACATTGGAAAGATGAAAAGCGCGGCTTACTTCACCGAAAACCAGATGGGCGGCATCAATCCGCTTGACGCTATGCCGCGCATTGACGCAGCCCAGGTGGTGATAAGCCACGTCACCGAGGGACTGAAAATGGCCGAGAAATACGGCCTGCCGGGAGTGATAAAAGACTTTATAAGGACTCATCACGGCACGGGTAAGACCAAATACTTCTACATCTCATATAAAAACGAGCACCCGGACGAGCCTGTTGACGACACGCTGTTTACCTATCCGGGGCCTGACCCGTTTACGCTTGAGCAGGCAATACTCATGATGGCCGACACCGTGGAGGCCGCCGCACGCTCGCTGAAAGAATATACAGAGGAAAGCATATCCAACCTCGTGAACAAGCTGATTGACCGGCAGGTTGAAGACGGGTTCTTCCGCTCGTGCCCGATAACGTTCCACGACATAGCCGTAGCCAAACAGGTGCTGATAGAACGCTTAAAGGCAATATACCATACACGCACAAGCTATCCTGAGCTTAACAAGAATAAAGAGGGAACAACATCACCGCAGGAGGAGCAGGCAAGGACTTGACGGCACTACAAAGTTTTCAGACAGCAGACATACTGCTGTTCAACATAATTGTAAAAGGGCATCTTTCACATCGTAAAAGGTGCCCTTATATCATTTAAGAAGTGGTTCTTTATAACGTAAAAGATGACCTTTCATGGTAACAGTCATCATCCGGAAAAACATTACGGCCGAATAACGCGGCCCCTTTATTTTTGAATGACGGAGTATTGATGCGTAGGAAGTAAGAAAAAAGCCCCGCAAAGCATTGTTTTGCAGGGCTGAACCGTTGTCTTTGTAGCGGGGGTGGGACCCGAACCCACGACCTCCGGATTATGAATCCGACGCTCTAACCAGCTGAGCTATCCCGCCATTAGTTGTTGTTTTGCGGGTGCAAAGGTAATACAATTTCTTTAAATGCCAAAAAATATTGCTGCTTTTTGTCTCATTCTTGCATAAAATTATTATTTTTGTACCAAATTATCCGCAAGACATGATTTATGGAAGCTAACAAAATCAGCCTTGAACGAGAGTTGCGCTCAAAGTCGGCCAATATTATATGGCCGCTAATAAGCACCTCGGCAGGGCTCGGCAAATGGATGGCTGATGAGGTGAAGTTTGATGACGGCGTATTTACCTTCACCTGGGGCAACGTCTGGAGCCGGCATGAGACGCGCACGGCGAAGATGCTTGAAAAAAAAGATTATGATCATATCCGCTTGTGCTGGACTGAAGAGGAATATAAGAACACGTATTTTGAACTGCGCATGAGCCGGAGCGACATAACCGGAGACTACATTCTGCAGATAACCGACTATGCTCCTGACGGCGACACGGATACCCTTGAAGATATATGGGACGTCAATATGGCAAAGCTGCACAGGACGACAGGACTATAGAAAAGGTTTTACGGTTATAGGGTTTTACGGTTATGGGGTTTTACGGTTATGGGGTTTTACGGTTATGGGGTTTTACGGTTATGGGGTTATGGGGTTATGCCGTTATGCGGTTGGAAGGTGAGTAATGTATGACAATTAGGGAACAAGGAGGTAAAAAAACCATTTACTCTTTTACCTTTTTACTTTCTCACCGCTCAACCTTATAACCCTATAACCGTATGAATAACCTTCTCACCGTTCAACCGCATAACGGCATAACCCCATAACCGCATAACCGTAAAACCCCATAACCGCAAAACCCTATAACCTTCTAACCTTTTTTACCATTTTACCTCTTATGATGTTGTTTTCTGATATTTTTGTCGTAATTTTGCAGACTGGCAACATTTACGCCGGAATCCACTGACAGAATAATGCTTCAAATAAAGAAATTAGATAAGTTCATCGCCAAGCAGTTCGGCCTGCTTTTCGTGGGAACATTCTTCATCTGCCTGTTTATCCTGATGATGCAGTTCCTTTGGAAATACGTTGACGAACTGATTGGCAAAGGCTTGTCTATGGATGTGCTTGCACAGTTTTTCTGGTACATGAGCCTGATGCTTGTGCCGCAGGCGTTGCCGTTGGCCATACTTCTGTCATCGTTGATTACGTTCGGAAATCTTGGCGAGAGCAGCGAGCTTACGGCTATCAAGGCTTCCGGTATTTCGCTGATGCAGGCATTCAGGTCACTTGTCGTGATAGTGCTGCTCATATCGCTCGGTTCGTTTTACTTCCAGAATGTCATCGGACCGAATGCAAATATGTCGTTCTCGCGCCTGTTGCTGTCAATGAAGCAGAAAAGCCCTGAGTTGGAAATACCTGAGGGCGTGTTCTATGACGGTATCCCGGGTTGCAATCTTTACGTGCAGAAGAAAGACCTGGAGACGGGTAAGCTGTACGGCGTGATGATATATAAAATGACCGACAGCTATGAGGACGCAGCCATAATATTAGCAGACTCGGGCATGTTGCAGTCCACGGCGGAAAAGAAGCACCTGCTGCTCACGCTGTATAGCGGAGAATGGTTTGAGAATATGAAATCTCAGCAGGTGATGAGTGGTACAGGAGTGCCTTACCGTAGGGAGACGTTCGTGCTGAAGAAGATACTGCTCGACTTTGACTCGGACTTTAACGTGACTGATGCGGGAGCACTGTCGAACAACTCGAAGGGTAAAAGTATAACGCAGATAAACCGTGACATTGACTCGCTGAACCACGTGTATGACAGCGTTGGGCGCGCCTTCTATACCGACGCAAGGCGTGAATATTATACCGTCTTATCGGTAGAGAAGACTGACTCGATGAGAGCTGTGAAGATGGCCGGAACCAAGACGTTCAGCTTTGACTCGGTATACAACAGACAGAACGCCGATAAAAAACTTACGGTTGTGAACAATGCGCTCAATAAAGTGCGCCGCGAGATGAACGACCTTGACTTTAAGGGCATGCTGACGGCTGACGGCGACCGGCTTATAAGGCAACATAAGATTGAGGCTATAAACAAGTTTTCTGTGGCTCTGCAATGCCTGCTGTTCTTCTTTATAGGTGCCCCCCTTGGAGCGATAATCAGGAAGGGCGGCCTCGGCGTGCCGGTTATAATATCCGTACTGGTGTTCATTGTGTTCTTCATCTTTGACAACTCGGGTTACCGAATGGCGCGAGGCGGCATGTGGACGATATGGTTTGGCAAGACAATATCTTTAGCCGTGCTTACGCCTTTGGCCGTATTCTTTACGTATAAGGCCAATAATGACTCGGCCGTGTTCAACGTAGATTTCTACCGCAGCATGCTCATGAGGATGTTTGGACTTCGTATGAAGCGTGCCGTGTATAAGAAAGAGGTTATCATCAACGACCCCGACTATGCTGCAGACGCGGATGAACTGAGACGTATCAACGAAGACATAACTGTATATGCACGCGAGCATAACCTGCTGACAGCTCCTAATGTTGTCAAAGTGTTCTTCAAGTACAGTCCTGATCATGTGATAGAAGGAATAAACGAAAGAATGGAGGCCGTCATTGAAGACCTGTCGAATACGAAAGACCGGAAGGTGCTGGCGCTGCTTAACGAATATCCGTACATGGCGGTTAAGGCGCATACTCGTCCGTTTGAGCACAAATGGCTTAACATAACGGCGGCCGTCATTGTGCCGGTAGGCCTGTTCCTGTATTTCAGGATGTGGCGGTTCAGGCTGCGGTTGCTTAGAGATTTACGAGTAGTAAAACATACGAATGACGGAATAATCAGTAGGATTGAGAAAATAAATTTTGACGGCAAAAGTAATGTCGCCATATAATAATAAGGTGAACGTGAATTATGGAAAATCTGGAAATCAATACCGTAGATGAAGCTCTCCATGACTTCAAGGAAGGAAAATTTGTCATTGTAGTAGATGATGAAGACCGAGAGAATGAGGGAGACCTCATCATTGCGGCTGAAAAGATAACGGCAGAGAAGGTGAACTTCATGCTGAAGTATGCCCGTGGAGTGCTGTGCGCTCCGATAACGTTGAGCAGATGCGATGAACTTGACCTCCCGCGCCAGGTGGTTGAGAATACATCAATGCTCGGTACGCCGTTTACAGTGACAATAGACAAGTTGGATGGATGCTCAACGGGAGTCTCTGCTCATGACAGGGCTGAGACTATCAAGGCTCTTGCTGACCCGGCGTCAACGCCGCATACCTTCGGTCGGCCGGGGCATGTTAATCCTCTTTATGCCCAGGACAACGGAGTGCTGAGACGCAGCGGACACACTGAGGCTGCTATTGACCTGTGCAAACTGACAGGACTGTACCCCGCCGGTGCATTGATGGAGATAATGAACGACGACGGCACAATGGCGCGCCTGCCGCAACTGCTTGAGTTCGCGAAGGAACACGACCTGAAAGTAATATCAATAAAGGATCTGATTGCTTACAGGCTGCAGCGGGAAACGCTGATAAGCGTTGGTCAGACGGTAGACATGCCTACCGAATACGGCCACTTTAAGTTAGTGCCGTTCCGTCAGACGAGCAGCGGCCTGGAGCACATGGCTCTTATAAAAGGCGAATGGGAACCTGACGAACCAATACTTGTGCGTGTTCATTCTTCGTGCGCTACAGGCGACATCTTCGGCAGCAAGCGGTGCGACTGCGGTCAGCAGCTTCATAAGGCTATGCAGATGATTGAGAAAGAAGGTAAAGGCGTGCTCATCTATATGCAGCAGGAAGGCCGCGGCATCGGTCTTATGAACAAAATTGAGGCTTACAAACTGCAGGAAGAGGGACTTGATACAGTTGACGCCAACGTGCATCTCGGTTTTAAACCAGACGAGCGCGATTACGGGTGCGGAGCGCAGATGCTGCGTCATCTTGGTGTGCATAAGATGAGGCTGATGACAAATAATCCGACAAAGCGCGTAGGATTAGAGGCATACGGACTTGAAATAGTCGAGAATGTGCCGATAGAAATCACGCCAAATGAATATGATTATAAATATCTCAAAACAAAGAAAGACCGTATGGGACATACCTTGCATCTCTGATGTAAAGACAAAAGGTTACATATCCTTGAGACTTTTTTGAAAAATGACATAAAAATATCATTTCTTTTATTTTTTAGGAACAAATAAATTGTTTAATTTTGCAGAAACAAATTATCTATTATGGCACAATTATCTGACCGTCTTAATCGTTTGGCTCCTTCGGCCACTCTCGCGATGTCGCAGAAAAGCGCTGAGATGAAAGCTCAAGGCATCGATGTCATCAACATGAGTGTCGGTGAGCCTGACTTCAATACCCCCGACCACATCAAGGCCGCAGCAAAGAAAGCTGTAGATGACAATTATTCGAGATATTCTCCGGTACCAGGATATATGGACTTGCGCAAAGCTATTGTCGCAAAGCTGAAGAGAGAGAACGGTCTTGACTATACTGTAAATGAAGTGCTCGTGTCAAACGGTGCAAAGCAGAGTGTCTGCAACACTGTTATGGCACTTGTAAGCGACGGTGAGGAAGTAATTATCCCGGCTCCTTATTGGGTAAGTTATCCGCAGATGGTGAAGCTCGCAGGTGGTGTGCCTGTTGTAATTAAGGCTGGATTTGACCAGAACTTCAAGATTACTCCCGGACAACTTGAGGCTGCCATAACTCCTAAGACAAGGCTTATTATCCTTTGCTCACCGAGCAATCCTACGGGAAGTGTATACTCCGGTGAAGAGCTGGCTGCGCTCGCAAAGGTTATTATGCGCCATGAGAACCTTTACGTACTTGCTGATGAAATATATGAGCACATTAATTATACAGGTAAGCACCATAGCATCGCACACGTTGACGGCATGAAGGAAAGAACGATAGTTGTCAACGGAGTTTCTAAAGCGTATGCAATGACGGGCTGGCGTATCGGTTACATTGCTGCTCCCGAATGGATAGTAAAGGGCTGCAACAAACTACAGGGACAGTATACCAGTGGTCCGTGCTCAGTAAGTCAGATGGCGGCCGTTGAAGCATATAATGGGCCACAGGGCTGCGTCGAGGAAATGCGCAAGGCATTTGAGCGCCGCCGTGACCTTATAGTAAGTCTTGCAAAAGAAATACCTGGACTTGAGGTGAATGTACCTGAAGGCGCATTCTACCTGTTCCCCAAGTGCAGCAGCTTCTTTGGTAAAACTGACGGGACACATACGATAAACAACTCGACTGACTTTGCTCTCTATCTGCTTGAAGTCGGGCATGTCGCAACAGTGGCAGGCGATGCTTTCGGTGACCCCGAATGTTTCCGCATGAGCTATGCCACCAGTGATGAGAACATACGTAAGGCTATGTCAAGGATAAAGGCGGCGGTGGCAAATCTGCGGTGAGACAGTTCTTTGAACGCGCATACAACTAAAAGATATGGATAAAAGTAAAAAACATTGTTAAAAACTCAGGTTTTGCTACTTTTATTACATATAAATTGTTATCTTTGTGTGTTTTTAATCGAATGACACTGTTTATTGAGAAAAGCGGCACCGTATATTAACATTAAATTGAAACTTTATAACTTAATAATTAACTAACAAACAAAATTAAATTAAATTATGGCAACTACACAAAAAGCGGCAAGCCCTCAGAAGAAGAACCAGGGCTTCCAAGGTATTAGAGCAGCATTTTGGGTTATCGTTGTATGTCTTATCATCGCGATTTGCATATTCAACCTCCTGCTCGGCAATCCTTCTAACTTCGCAGGCAACGACCCCGCAGGTCACCCGCTGAACCTTCTCGGAACTATCTACAAAGGTGGTATTGTCGTTCCTGTTATCCACACACTTTTGCTCACCGTTATCGCATTGAGCATCGAGCGTTGGCTCGCCCTTAACACAGCATTCGGAAAAG
>C._urophasianus_2_cecum__coassemble_58_pt1 | contig 33916 bp, 28 predicted proteins | sample C__urophasianus_2_cecum__metabat2_low_PE_008 | metagenome-assembled genome bin C
TGTTTCTTCGGAAATTTAAAATAACTTTGTTGCATTTGCTGTTGGACTCTACAATCGGTGCCTCAGATACGTCAAGACAAAATTTTGCCGATGTATGTTAGGTACATTAAAAGCCACACAGCACAACCCACGTGAAACATGGGCTAATGTCCCTCTTCAAGACTTCACTTCTAATAGTGACATCAACTGGAGTAAATCTATTCCTGAAATAGACCAACAGCTCTATGCTAAATATCACCTGTCAGATGAAGAAATAGCGTTTATCGAAAAAATGATAAAGCCAATGTGAAAATATGGTTAAGGTCGGGATGACGCCCGACCTTAACCATAAAATCAGGGCAGTGCCCATTACCCTCATCCCGGTAATATCGCGCGGATAACGGCTCACGCGATATTTACCGGGTTTTCTGATTAATTGCAGGTACGGCCGCCACGCATTGCGAGAGCCGTTGCGGAGAGCTGTGAGGGCGGTCCCCGCCATTCGTGCCGGCCGCAATCACCATACGTAAGCGTTGTGGCACGGAATTTGCTGATGACAAAGTAAACATTCAGGAAATATTTTAAACATTATAATCATGCAAAAAGGAAATATAGGGGTAACAACAGAGAACATATTCCCCGTCATCAAGAAGTTTTTGTATTCAGACCATGAGATTTTCTTACGCGAGATGGTGAGCAACGCCGTTGACGCCACTCAGAAAATGAAGACTTTGGCCGAGCGGGGCGAGTTCAAGGGAGAGCTTGGCGACCTTACCGTACACATAACTCTTGACGAAAAGAACAAGACGCTGACCATAAGCGACCGCGGTATCGGCATGACGGAAGAAGAGATTGACAAGTATATCAACCAGATAGCCTTCTCCGGAGTAAACGACTTTCTTAATAAATATAAGGATAACGCCAACGCCATTATCGGTCACTTCGGCCTCGGCTTCTACAGTTCTTTCATGGTAAGCGACAAGGTTGAAATCTTAACAAAGAGCTATAAGGACGGTGCCAAGGCAGTTAAATGGAGCTGTGACGGCAGCCCTTCGTTCGAGATTGATGATGCCGAGAAGGCCGACCGCGGTTCAGACATCATACTGCACATCTCTGACGACTGCAAGGAGTTTCTCGAGAAAGGCCGCATACAGTCGTTGCTCAACAAGTACTGTAAGTTCATGCCTGTACCTGTAGCTTTCGGAAAGAAAACCGAGTGGAAGGACGGCAAGCAGACAGAGACGGATGAGGACAACATCATAAACGATGTAGAGCCGCTATGGACTAAAACTCCGAGCACGCTTAAGGACGAGGATTACAAGAAGTTCTACCACGAGCTTTACCCGATGCAGGACGACCCGCTCTTCTGGATTCACCTTAACGTAGACTACCCGTTCAACCTTACGGGTATTCTCTACTTCCCTCGCATAAAGTCTAACATCGACCTGCAGCGCAACAAGATACAGCTTTATTGCAACCAGGTATTCGTAACTGACCAGGTTGAAGGTATCGTGCCGGACTTCCTTACACTGCTGCACGGCGTTATCGACTCGCCTGACATTCCGCTGAACGTAAGCCGCAGCTATCTGCAGAGCGACCGCGACGTAAAGAAAATCTCAACTTACATCACCAAGAAGGTGGCTGACCGCCTGAACAGTATCTTCAGCGAGAACAGGAAAGAGTATGAGGAGAAATGGGACGACCTGAAGCTGTTTATCAACTACGGCATGCTTTCACAGGAAGACTTCTATGACCGTGCCAAAGACTTCGCGCTTTTTAAAGATGTTGACGGCAAATATTTCACTCTTGATGAATACAAGACACTGATAAAGGACAACCAGACTGACAAGGACAAGCAGCTGATTTATCTTTACGCTACCAATAAAGAGGATCAGTACTCGTATATCGAGGCAGCCAAAGAGAAAGGCTACAGCGTGCTGCTGCTTGACGGGCAGCTCGACGTTCCGACTGTCTCCATGTTCGAGCAGAAGTTCGAAAAGAGCCGCTTCATGCGTGTAGACAGTGACATCATCGACCGCCTTATCGTTAAAGAAGACGTAAAGAAAAGCGAGCTTGACAGTGACCAGACTGACAATCTGTCATCTGTCTTCCGCTCACAGATGCCGCATATTGACAAGGCTGAGTTCAGCGTTGAGGTTCAGGCACTCGGAGAGAACGCCCGGCCGGTAATCATCACTCAAAGCGAATATATGCGCCGCATGAAGGATATCAGCCGTTACCAGAGCGGCATGAGCTTCTACGCACAGATGCCAGACAGTTACAGCCTTGTTCTCAACAGCGACCATGCCCTGATAAAGTCAATCCTTGAAGACGAGAACTCGAAGTGTGGCGAGGCGTTGAAGCCCGTAATCAGCGAGATCAAGGGGCAGCAGGCACGCCTGTCAGCCCTGCATCAGAGCCGGAGCAAGAAGAAGCCTGAGGAGGTAACGCAGGAAGAGAAAGACGACATAGCCAACACTGAGAAGGCTCTCAATGAGCAGCGCGACAAGAAAAAGCAAATCATTGCCGACTATGCGAAGGACAACAAGATTGTACATCAGCTCATTGACCTTGCCCTGTTGCAGAACGGCATGCTGAAAGGCTCTGCGCTCGACGCTTTCATCAAGCGCTCTGTAGCACTTATCAAGTAACCTCACAAAGTAAACATTATATCACACAAATGCGTAGCGAACCGGTCTCAGTGCCGCTCGTTACGCATTGTTTTTTGCCCTTTATTGCCAAATGTCAGGCAATGCAGCTTAAAATCAAAATGCCTGAATAAAGTTATGATCTCACGTAAATTCTTTGTTTCATTTTCAACAGACGGTCTTTTATACTTCAAGAGGTCATCTTTTACAGCATAAGAGGCCGTCTTTTACCCCGCAAAAGACAACCTTTTGCAAAGCATTGATTATCAAAACATTACACCATACGTCAATAAACATATAAAAAAAGACAAGCCCCACAGGTATTATCTGATGTAACCTGCGGGGCAATGTGTAAGTATATCAGTTATCTCTGACCGGAATATGTCGTTTTATTCGGCAGGAACGGCAAACTTGTCACCCGTCGCGCGGATAATCTCACGTGCCGCGTGTTCAGGAAATCCGGGACGTTCTACAGTCGCACCGAGACCCGTGCTTGTGCGCTTAAACCGTCCGTTCTCCTCCGGTTTGACAGCCATGTCGTTGTATTTAACTATAAGATAAACGGCAAGCTGCCTCCAGCGCGCAAGCATCTGCTGTGCCTTCTCGTTGCTGTAATCATTCAGACAGGCAACTGCTTTTGCCGGGCTTTCAACATACAGACTTGCAGCACGATCTTCTATGGCCGCCTGACCTGCGTCGTAACTTGCCTCAAGAGAGTCTCTTACCTCCTTAAGAGAACCGAACATCATCGAGTAACGTGGATATACCATGTTGCTCACCCAGTTGCAAACCCAATAGGCATTCTTGTCACTGAATGTAACGGCATCGGCACCGGGTGTGTTGTAACATTCAGGCTGAACCGTGTTGCCGCAGTAGACGGGCGTATAAGCTACCATGTTACCGTCATCATTGCCGAACCAGAGGACTCCCCCTATCTGACGCGGCAGCCATGAACGCAGCTGGGCAATATACGAGAAGCCTGACTGCTGCGTGGAAGTGGGACGCTCGTTGAAGTATTCCTTACCGTCAATCGTGAACGTAAGCGGTGTCGGACGGTACGGCATGCCCCATATTCCCTGCCCCGGGTCGTTGTCAAGGGCAAACGGAGTACCTTCGTAATGGTCACGCATGCAGTCACGCATGTCCTGAAGCGTCACCTTCTTGTTGGGTACAATCCACAGCGGCATAGGCTCAGCATCTTTCACTTTGCCCTCAGCGTATGGCAGATAGCGGTCCATGTCGTCTGAGAAATGATTGAAAAAGCTCCATACACGGGCCTCGCAGAAACGGCGGCCGGAGAAGTCGGGATAGGCGTAAGTCTCGCAGAAGCTGAAGTCTTCGTCCTTTCCGCTGAACCATCCCTTCTCACGTGCGAAGCTGATGCAGTCTTTTGAGAACATCACATTCTTCTTATCTTTCTGGTCGAAAGTACGAATGCGGCTCTGGTTGGCATGCGCGCAGATTGCGTTGTCCGGTATCCTTATTGCCACCCATACAACTCCTTTGCTGCCGTGACCTTTGCCCATCATTTCCATTATCCATGCTTCTTCGGGGTCACAGATTGAGAAGGTCTCGCCTTCTGAGCAGTAACCGTAAGTCTCGGCGAGCGTTGTCATCACCTTGACAGCCTCACGCGCAGTCTTTGAACGTTGCAGAGCAATGTATATAAGCGAGCCGTAATCGAGTACACCCGTAGTGTCTATCATCTCATGCCGGCCGCCGAAGGTGGTCTCTCCGATTGAAACCTGATACTCATTGATGTTTCCTATCACGTTATAAGTTTCTGGAGCCTCGGGTATTTCGCCGTGATATTCCTTCGTGTCCCAGTCATATATCTGCCGCATCTCGCCTTTGGCATGCTTCCCGGCGGGGAAATGGCAAAGGCCGATAAACATCCCGTAGTCGTCGGCATTGTATGTTGTGAACACAGACCCGTCGGCACTCGCGTCCTTGCCGACAATAAAATTAGTACATGCCGGGGCATAAACGTAAGCCGTAAGCATGAGAACTGTTAACAGAATTTTCCTCATATTAGTCATGATTTTGTTTGTTCAAAATAAAAAAACGCCACTGCCTGTCCGTTGTCAGTAGTCAAACTGCGAGGTAAACTCTTTGCGGTTGCCGCGGTTATCCACCGAGACTATTTTCAAAGTGTGCCTGCCGCCGGTCTTTCTTACCGGTGTTTCCTTCAACACACACGCATAGACGTTTGCCTTGTCGTTATATTCAAACAGCACAAACTTACCGTCTACATAGCCTTTCACGGACTTCAGCCCGGTCTTCTTGTCGTAAGTCACGAAGCGTATCACACGCGGCGATATGCTGACGGCTGATATTACCGGCGGCTCATCGTCATAGGCAATCTCGTAACTTGCTCCAAGCTCACGCGCACGGCCTGTCACCCAACCGTCTTTATACGTTCCTCCCATATATCTGTCGGCACCGTAATGGCTGACAATATACAGCTTGCCCGGGTCTGTCACCTTACGTTTCAGCCTCAGGCTGATGCGTGCCCAACCGAAAAGAGGATATGACCGACGGTAAAAGCGCCACTCGTCAGACAATCCGTCAGCGCATATTTTCACGTCCGGATACAGCTCTACATCATCAGGGAGCAATCCTTTCCTTACAAAAAGAGATACGCCCGGACGCTGAAAACAGCCAGCTCTGTCATATCGTAAGAGGTTCATTATGCTTGGAACGGCTGTCGGCTGAATACTCTGACGCTGCCCTTTGACAGTAAAAGTGTATTGCCGTGAATTGCCGAAAATGTCCGTTACGGTGTAAACAAAATGGTAATCGCGCTCTTCATTGAAATCAAATATACCATTGTTGCCCTGCGGAGCATGCAGTACGGGCAGCGTATTGCCCGGCTCGGCAAATGACTTCATGTACCAGACGTGTGTCCGGCAATAGTGTTCATAGTCTCCCCATGAGTTCACCATACGGTTGCAATGATCCGGAATGCTGTCAGTTATGCTTTCAAACACTACATTCCCGTCAACCGCAAGCTCTGTCTTATGCACTCCGAGGATGCCGAAGCTGCCCTCCATGTAATCGTTTGCCCAGATGCCAAAGCCTACCCTGCCCCACGCGGTGAACTCTCTTGAAAGATTTAGAGACGAGAAACCGTATGACTGCTTACGTGAAGAACCGCAGAAAACGCCTTCTCCCTTGACGGGATAGGCCATAAACGAGTGTGCGATAGGCTGTGTAGTGTCGGTTACGCAGTGCTTTAAATAACTTAAAGGGTCAAGAAAACTCCACGTGCGGGTATCGTGAAACTCGAGATGAAGATGAGGTGCCTTGCTCGCTCCGGTATTTCCGCTCACCGCAATAAGCTGCCCGATAGAGACCGGATAATCAGTCGGACGGAGACGGACATCGGCAAAACTGCTTTCATTAGCATACTGCCACTTGCGTACATAGGCCTCCAACTGTGGCACAAATTTCTTCAGATGACAATAAACCGTAGTTATTCCACCCGGATGACGTACGTAAACGGCATTGCCGAAACCGCCGAGACCAACCGTAATGCGGCTTACATAGCCGTCAGCAACGGAGAAAACGGGCTTGCCTTCAACCTGTCCTGTCCTTACGTCAATGCCGCCATGAAAGTGGTTTGGCCGCGGTTCGCCGAAGTTTCCGGCTAAAGATACGGGATAATTAACCGGCGAGCCGAATGTAAGAGCTGATGAAACAAGTAATAATGATAAGAAACTTAGCACTTAAAGTATTGTTTTTTTAACGTAAAAGCGGGAAAGTGATGAGCCTCAACACGCTTCAGCACGTAAGGTGTACAACAGATGCCCGGCGGCTGAAACATTATAACCGGTGCTTTCACTTTCCTGCTTTACTTCTGTATCAACAAGCCTTGAAACTCATGTCAAGGCCTTTAACAGAGTGAGTAAGCGCACCGACAGAAATATAATCTACACCGCATTCAGCGTATTGACGTATCGTGTCAAACGTTATTCCGCCGCTTGACTCGGTCTCGTATTTACCGCCTATCATCTCAACGGCTTTCTTTGTATCCTCAACAGAGAAGTTGTCAAGCATTATACGGTCTACGCCGCCGCAGTCAAGCACCTGCTTTATCTCATCGAAATTGCGCACTTCGATTTCTATTTTCAGGCTCATAGACTTTTCGTTAAGATACTTATGGCATCTCTCAATGGCGTTCTTGATGCCTCCGGCAAAGTCAACATGATTGTCTTTAAGCAATATCATGTCAAACAGACCTATCCTGTGGTTGACGCCTCCGCCTATTTTCACAGCCTGTTTCTCAAGCATACGCATACCCGGAGTGGTCTTTCTTGTATCGAGAACACGCGTGTCAGTACCTTTCAGGCGCTCCACATACTTGCGGGTCATCGTGGCTATGCCGCTCATACGCTGCATGATGTTGAGCATGAGGCGCTCCGTCTGCAGCAATGAGCGTATCCTGCCGCTCACGACCATTGCTATATCACCCTTCTTTACTTCTGCTCCGTCGTTGATAAGAACCTCTACTTTCAATTCAGGGTCAAACCTTGCGAACACCCGCTTGGCAACTTCCACACCGGCAAGCACGCCGTCTTCCTTAATCAGGAGATGCGACTTGCCGGTTGCATTCTCTGGAATGCAGCACAATGTCGTATGGTCTCCGTCGCCAATATCTTCCGCAAAGGCAAGGTCGATGAGCCTGTCTTCCAATTCGTCAACTGAATACATCCTATATATACTTAGCTTCTCACTTAAAGATAAATGCCCACACCTATCTTCAGACCTATCTTTGAATAGTCTGAATGGTTCTTGAACGACTGGTCATAATATATCGCCGGCTCAATGGTTACAGTCTTATTGAGGAAGAAGGCATAGCCTACCTCGATACCCGGCATCAGGTCATTATAGTTGTGGTTGGCATGAACCAGCTTTGCGTTGACGCCAAGATACAGCCCGTTCTGTATGATATAATACCGGCCTGCGATACCTAACGACACAACGTCTGACGCTCCTTCAAAGCCGCTATGCTGATAACCTACCTGCCCGAGCAGCATCCAGTTGTCTGCAAGCAGATAACCTGCCTTGGCGTCAAGGCCGAGATTAAACTTTTCTGCCCCACTGTAACTTATGTCAAGCCCCGTCAACGAAGCGCCGACATACCACTTGCCATGCTCAAACTGGGCATGACTTGCCACAGCCATAAACAAGGCGAGCAATACCAATGTGATTTTTTTCATGATTGTTGTTTATTTGTTCATAATGTATGCAACTGTATTACGCTCATCAATTGACGGCCGGACGCCGTGCCAAGCATGATAATGCAAAAGTACATATTTAATTTGAAAAACAAAAAAAATAGTATAACTTTGCACGAAATTATAGAATTTACTCCACAAAATGAAACTTTCAGACTATAAACCGGCTGTGGTCTTAATTATATTTCTGCCGTTACTATCCATTATCTCACGAGCTAAAACGGGGCAAGGGCAAATCTTCACCACCGCGCCTAAATATGAGGTAAGAGCCGTTTGGCTTACTACATTGAGCGGACTTGACTGGCCCCGCCGACAGGCCACTGACGCTTATTCAATCAACAGGCAAAAGAAAGAGCTGACAACGATACTCGACAAGCTGAGAGAGGCCGACGTGAACACCGTGCTGTTTCAGACAAGAATAAGGGGAACCGTTATCTATCCGTCGGCCATAGAGCCGTGGGACGGATGCTGTTCAGGCACACCGGGCATAAGCCCAGGCTACGATCCGCTCGCGTTTGCCATTGAAGAGTGTCACAAGCGGGGCATGGAGATACAGGCATGGGTCGTTGCCATACCCGTAGGAAAATGGAATTCATTGGGCTGTAAGACGTTAAGGCGAAAATATCCTACGCTCGTCGTCAGAAAAGGAGCTGACGGATATATTGACCCCGGCAGTCCGCTTGCCGCTGACTACATAGCTCGCATCTGCGCAGAGATTACCCGTAACTACGACATCGATGGCATACACCTCGACTACATACGCTATCCTGAGACATGGAAGGTCACCGGCGAGGAGGGAAAAGCCCGCCAGAACATAACGGATATCGTAAGAAGTATCTATACCGGCATTAAGGAAATCAAACCGTGGGTGAAACTGAGCTGCGCTCCGATAGGCAAATATTCTGACCTGGCACGTTATTCAAGCAATGGCTGGAACGCTTTATCCAAAGGCTGCCAGGATGCACAGGGCTGGGTGCGCGCAGGCATAATGGATCAGATTTACCCGATGATGTACTTCCGTGGAAACCAGTTTTATCCCTTCGCAATGGACTGGAACGAGAACTCTTACGGCCGCACTGTAGTGGCCGGACTCGGCATTTTCTTCCTTTCAGCGGCTGAAGGCAACTGGCCGGTTAACGAAGTGGTAAGGCAGATGTACGCCGCGCGTAAGAACAACATGGGATATGCTTTCTTCAGAAGCCGTTTTTTCAGTGAAGACACCAAGGGACTTTACACATTTACAAAAGACTGTTTCAACCTCTACCCTGCCCTTGTACCCCCCATGTCATGGGCAAACAGCGACAGACCGGCATCTCCACAGAGTATAAGAAAAGTTAAGGCTGCCGGCTGTGAGGCCATAACATGGGACAGCGTAATATGCAACGGCAAGGGCGGAATTACCTACAACGTCTACGCATCACGCACTTATCCGGTTGACATCACCGATGCACGTAACCTGATAGCCATGCGTAAGCGTGAAAACTATTTGACCATAAAAGGTGAAGGAAATCTGTATTATGCCGTAACAAGCATGAACCGTTACGGCAACGAAAGCCCTCCGGCACAGGAAAAGCACACCGTAAGGAACGTCATAAATACCGGATATATACGTAACGACGGCTCTAAACTTCCGCTGCCGGACAAAGGATACAGCCTCGATGCTGACTATATAATGATAAAAAGCCTTACGGGCACAATCGTTGCCACATATCCGTACAAAGGTAAATTCGCAGACATAAGCAAACTTAACGAGGGTTGCTATGCCGTTTACTCACTTAACTCAAAGGGCACAGCCCACCGTCTCGGCTTCATCCTCGTAAAACGCTAAGTACATAAAAGCCTAACCATTCAGCTGTATCAGGCCAACCTTTCGTGCACACCGGATCTACGAATTTATAAAAGGTGACCTTTCACGCTCTAATCAATGGCCTTTCAGCCCGTAAAAGGTCACCTCCTGTAAGTCCAAAGACCACGTATTAGGAATGCAGCCGTTTATCACGTGATGAGCAACAATAACATTTAGTATTACTGATTAATGCCTGCTAATACATGACTAATAATCATTCAAGCAAAAAAAAACACAAAATGGCATGCCGCAGTTACGACATACCATTTTGTGATAAAAGTTCTTTTTAACCTAATGTAATGTTTGAGCGGACGCGGCTAAGCGTCTCCGGCGTCATCTGCAGATAACTTGCGATATACACCAATGGGGCACGCAACGTTACCTGAGGTGACAGCTTACACATCTTCCGGTATCTGTCCTGAGCAGTCTCAAAGCGCACAAGGTCAGCATGTATCTGCGAGTCAATAAGTGACTCCTCAAGTATCTTTCTGTACAATATCTGTATATTGACATTGTGCATGGCGACTTCTTCAAGCCGGGCTTTAGGTAAGGCGTATATCATGACAGGCTCAAGGGCTTCAACCTGCAACCGCGTGGGCTCCTCTTTAAACAGACTCTCAATGCACATCACGATGTTTCCTTCAACAGCCATGTGTTCCGTAACGTCCTTGCCCTTCTTAAAATAAAACTGGCGGGTAAGCCCTTTCTCAATATAATAGATGTTTCTGCAGATTTCCCCCTCGCGTAATATCATCTCGCCCTTGGCGAACTTCATCGGCACGAGGACATTTTCCAATATATCCAGCTCGTCATGCGTCATGGTGCTGTACTTACGTGCCAGCTCACGGGCAATGTCGCGCTTTGTCTTCAACATCTCTTTCATTATTTTACCCTTTACTTATACTTTTTATGTCGCCTAATCTAACTTTAACACAGCAAGGAAGGCTTTCTGCGGTACTTCCACATTCCCAATCTGCTTCATACGCTTCTTGCCTCTCTTTTGTTTCTCAAGCAATTTCCGTTTACGGCTCACGTCACCTCCATAACATTTAGCCGTCACGTCTTTTCTCACACATTTTACAGTCTCACGGGCAATGATTTTTGAACCTATGGCTGCCTGTATGGCTATGTCAAACTGCTGTCTCGGTATGAGCTCCTTCAGTTTTTCACACATTTTTCGGCCTAAAACTACAGCGTTGTCCTGATGTGTCAAAGTTGACAATGCATCTACCGGCTCGCCGTTAAGCAAAATGTCGAGCTTTGCCAACCTTGACGGACGGAAACAGTCAATGTGATAATCAAATGAAGCATAGCCCTTTGAAATGCTCTTCAGCTTATCATAAAAGTCGATGACTATCTCGCCCAAAGGTATCATAAAATACAGTTCTACCCTGTTCCCGCTGACGTATTCCTGCTTTACAAGCTCTCCGCGCTTGTCGAGGCACAGCTTCATTATCGGTCCGATATAATTGGTAGATGTAATTATCGATGCCTTGATATACGGTTCTTCGATATGGTCTATCATCGTAGCGTCTGGTAACCCTGACGGATTATGCACTTCCCTGACGTTGCCTTGCTTATCGTAAACCATGTAAGAAACGTTAGGCACGGTTGTAATTACATCCATGTTGAACTCACGGTCAAGGCGTTCCTGAACAATCTCCATGTGTAACAATCCGAGAAAGCCGCAACGGAAACCGAACCCGAGGGCAACGGACGACTCCGGAGAGAACGTCAGTGATGCGTCATTAAGCCGGAGCTTCTCGAGCGATGCACGCAAATTCTCGTAATCGGCAGGATCAATAGGATAAACTCCGGCGAACACCATGGGCTTAACTTCCCGGAAACCGGATATTGCTTTGTCACAAGGCCGCTCAACGTGGGTTATCGTATCGCCCACCTTTACTTCCTTGCTGTCCTTTATTCCACTGATTATATAGCCTACGTCGCCCGTCTCAAGCCGCTTGCGCGGTATCATGTCCATCTTCAGAACGCCTACTTCATCAGCGACATACTCCATTCCTGTATTAAAGAATTTTACCTTGTCACCCTTGTTTATACATCCGTTCTCTATCTTGAAATAAGCTATAATACCTCTGAAAGAATTAAAGACAGAGTCAAATATCAAAGCCTGCAACGGAGCCTCAGGGTCTCCCGCCGGATGAGGAACACGCTCAACAACGGCAGCAAGTATGTCAGGTATGCCTTCACCGGTCTTTCCTGACGCCCTGATTATTTCAGAACGCTTACAGCCGAGCAGGTCTACAATCTCATCCTCAACCTCGTCAGGCATAGCTGAAGGCATGTCAATCTTGTTAATTACGGGAATTATCTCAAGGTCGTGCTCAAGAGCCATATAAAGATTGCTTATCGTCTGAGCCTGTACTCCCTGGGTTGCGTCCACAACGAGCAGTGCTCCTTCACATGCGGCAATGCTTCGTGACACTTCATACGAGAAATCAACATGACCCGGAGTGTCAATCAAGTTCAGAATATACTTAGTGCCTTTATATCCGTACTCCATTTGTATGGCATGGCTCTTGATAGTGATACCGCGTTCACGCTCAAGATCCATGTCGTCAAGCATCTGCCCCTCTGTAATTTGAATGGTTTTTGTATATTCAAGCAAACGGTCTGCAATCGTAGATTTTCCGTGATCGATATGTGCGATTATACAAAAGTTTCTTATTTCGTTCATCAATTTCTTACTTTTTGGAACGCAAATATACAAAAAAATGACTTTCAATCATAGCAAATCGAGTATTTTCATTGTATATTATTTAATCGTGATTATGGGCTAAGCCCTATTTTGAAAACGTTGCGCTTCTATTTGGACTTTTCAAAGCTGTTTAGACGGGGCTAATTTTTAACGAACTATTGATTAACTATACCCCAATTTATTTTCGAATTTCACGTCTCTCACCGTCTATCTAAATCGAACATATAAACATTAATATTATGTTCTCACTTTTTTTGATTAACGAATTGGTCAAATTCCGCATTCACTTGAAGCATCCATTCCGGAAGCTTTGTCTTTGCATTGGCTATTAGATCTTCAGGCATCATCTTGTAGAACGCATATGCCATTGGACCAGCGATGGATGCGAGTGTATCTGCATCACCACCCAACGCAATGGCAAGTTTAAGACAATCAACATAATTCTTGCTCTCCAAGAAACAGATAAGTGCCGCGGGGATGGTTTTCTGGCAAGTTTCATCGAAATCATAGCCGGGCTTAATTCCGTCGTATGTCAATCCACACCAGTCAGGGTAATATTCATCAAGCACATTATGCCTGATAAAGTCTTTGTCTTTACCTTCCATTCCATAATAAATGGCAAGGGCTGTCGCAACCGCGCCCTTGATTCCCTCCGGATGGTCATGCGTCGGAAGCGCGGTACGGGTAGATAGTTTAATGCACTCGTCTTTGCTCTTGGCCATAAAGCCAGCTGCCGAGACTCTCATTCCACTGCCGTTACCATAAGAATGATACGGTGGCTGTACTACCGGCGCAATAAGCCACCTTGCAAAACGGCCTCCAAATCCGCGGTTAAAGTCTGCACGGCATCTTCCCCACAAATTTTCAGCCATGTCGAGGCCTTTCAACAACGCCTCAGCACACGCAAATGTACAGACTGTGTCATCTGTATAGGTGTTAAACGGGAGAAGAAGGTTAACGGCATTATAATCTTTTGTTCGTCTCCTGAACTCATAAGGCATACCGGCGATATCACCAATGGCTGCACTAAGCAATAGATTTTTCATAGTCATGTCTCCTTTCTTCTAAAATTCCAGTCTGAATCCCTTTTGTTTTAATTCATTGTAACTTTCTTCATTGAAACTATAAAGATGAGCCTCACGCTTTGGTGTAGGCCATACGGTTTCGTCCAGTTGTGTCAGTATGTTGAAATGCAGCATCTTTTTGGCGAAATTACTTCTGTCAAACTTCACGCCTAATATCGCCTCATAAAGGTTTTGTAACTGCTTCAGCGTAAACTTCTTTGGCAACAGTTCAAATCCGATAGGCTCGAAATGTATGCGTTCACGAAGTCTTATCAATGCTGCTTGAAAAATTCTATCATGGTCGAAAGCGAGTTGTGGCATATTGTCAAGCACAAACCATTCTGCTTTTGCGGCATCGTCTCCACCCTTCACGTCTTGCTTTCTTACAAGAGCATAATAAGCCACTGTTATTACTCGCTCTCTCGGGTCACGGTTTGGGTCACTGAAAGTATGAAATTGTTCTATATATGCACCTGTAAGTCCTGTTTCTTCTCTTAGTTCGCGAAGTGCTCCTTCTTCACATGATTCATCAATTTTCACAAAACCTCCAGGAAATGCCCATTTCTCCTTATATGGCTCAATACCTCTTTCGATAAGTAGCACCTGTAGTTTGGTTCCATCAAATCCGAATATCACACAGTCAGTCGTGACTGACGGATGTGGATACTTATAACAATACTTTTTATCTTCCATTTTTGTCTTTGGTAAATTTTACACTGCAAAGATAAACATATCTTTTTTATCAGCCAAATTATTTGAGTAAAATTTACACAAGACAAGATTTCGTTAAATAATCTCTGGCAAAAACGTTTCTTGTACTTCAGGATGAAATAAAAATGTAAAAGCAGGCTTTTTTTAGAATACCCCGCTGTAAAAGGGCAAATTTTACTGACTTGCGTTATTTGTCAGCTGTTATAACCCTTTATCCATAAAGCTACTGTCAAGTTAGAAGTGCAACTTCTAACTTGACAGTAGCAAAAAATCGGGTTCAAACAATAAATTTACGAAGATATTGCTTACTTTTGTAACTGCAAAAAGTTTGTTTATCGTGAAAAAATACTTATTCTTTATATCATGCTTAGCCTTGTTTACGGCATGTCATGAAAGTCTGGAGGAAAAGGCCGCACGCGAAGCTAAAGAGTTCACGGCAAAGAACTGTCCTGTGAAAGTGTCTGAAAATATAGTAAATGACAGCATGACCTACGACACACGGACTAAAACTATCCACTATTTCTACACAATAAGCGGTACATCTGACACAACAACCATTAACCGGAAACAGGCAAAAGAAGAACTCATCAAAGGCGTGAAAAGCTCGATGTCGATACGCACTTATAAAGAGAACGGTTTTAATTTTGCTTACACATATTACTCAGCAAAGCACAAAGGAAAAATCCTTATCGATGTAAAAGTGACACCTGCCGACTACGGGAAATAATAACGCTCAGGTAAGCATCTGTTCCACCGACGTCAATATACCAACATTTCACTTACGTCTGAACAGTTTGGCGACATTCTTAGCCAAAACAAAAATTTCACGTATATATAAACAAGCTCCATGTAAGCCTGCTTGTCATGACAAAATCTACTATCCTGGCACACAATGGTAGCTGAGTATGCCGGTTACGGGCACATACGCTGACCGTTCTCCGCAGATCTTTGTCTTTGCTCCTGAACGCGTGCATGGAAAGAGCGAACAGACGTCTCTTGAAATAAGAATTAACCTTATCGCTTCTCAAGCCATATTTCTCACACAAATAGGAACTAAGATCTGTCACCTTCTGAACCGCACCCCAAAAGTTTTTTGTCTAACTTTTGGGGTGCGGTTCATTCTCACAAACAGCCCCCGCGGCTCTTCTGACGCGTCCTCACCTATGATCATTTCAAAGGGCAGGTGGCATTTCTGTGCAAGGATAGAATCTATAGTGCGTGCAATGGTTTTCTCCTCATGGCGCTCACGACATATGAGGACGGTGCCAATGTCTCGTGACAACGGCGATGACGTTCCGTGCGTCGCATTATCATATTATCTGCTTCATCTGATATTTCAGTTTGCGCAAGCATTTATCAGGAAAGCGAAACAATTTTCTATGTATGTTTTATTCAAATACCTCCTCAATACCGCCAGAAACATATTCATCAAGTTCTGATGCACACGGATTAAAGTCTTCAGGAATATCGAACTTCTCGTCAGGACTGTACCCTAACGACTTATCTGCAAACACCTTTTCCATGTAATAAGCCCATATAGGCAAAGCCATGTTAGCACCTTGTCCCATGCGTGTAGAGTCAAAATGTATGTCGCGGTCCTCACCGCCGACCCAGCATCCGCTGACAAGCGACGGCGTAAAGCCCATGAACCAGGCGTCTGCATTACGGTTAGTCGTACCGGTTTTTCCGCCCATGTCACACTCTATGCCGTACCTGTAACGCATGCGGCTGCCAGTTCCGCCATTCATGACACCACGCAACATCTCAATCATTTTATAAGTACTTCCCTCACTGATTACCTCGTTCATGCGTGGCTGGAACGTAGCAATAACATTACCTTCGTTATCTTCTATCTTTGAAACAAACATTGGATAACAGTGTATGCCGTGGTTTGCAAACGTGGTATAGGCACTTACCATTTCGCAAACAGATACTTCATTCGGACCGAGACAGAGCACAATCGACGGATAAGCGCCGTAAGTGTTTATGCCGAAGTCGTTAAGTATGCGCAGGAAATCCTGCGGATTGAGCCGGCTCATAAGATAAGCCGATATCCAGTTGTTAGACTGGGCTAATCCCCATTTCAGAGTAACCATTTGCCCATATCTCGCTCTGCTGCCGTTACGCGGTGTCCAGTTGCCGTAAGTCTGCTGCACGTTAGGAGCCACATCGCAAGGAGACATGCCGTCAGACATACTCAGAGCGTAAAGGAAAGGCTTTATCGTTGAACCAACCTGCCGGCGGCCTTGTGTGGCCATATCATAGGTAAAGTGGGTAAAATCGACACCACCGACATAGGCCTTGACGGCTCCTGTCCGTGCATCCATGCTTACAAAACCGGAACGCAGATAAGACTTGATGTATCGGATAGAGTCTAACGGCGTCATAACCGTGTCAATATCGCCGTGATAAGTGAATACAGACATTTCCACGGGAGTTCTGAACGCTTTCTGTATCTCCGCCTCCGTAGCTCCCTGCTCACGCATTACGCGATACCGTTCGCTTTGATGTATAGAGCGGCTAAGTATGCCGCGCACTTCAGCTGCAGTCAAAGCAGTAGTAAACGGAGCGTTTGGCTTTGTGCTGTTCTCCTTCGTAAATGCCGGCTGGAGATAATGCCCTACGTGTTGAAGAACAGCCTCCTCGGCATATCTCTGCATGCGCGAGTCAATGGTTGTAAATATCTTAAGACCGTCAGTATATATATTATACGGCTCGCCGTTTTTATTTTCATTCTTGTTACACCAGCCGTAAAGAGGGTCATTCACCCAAGCCGCAGAGTCGATGGAATACTGCACTCGGTTCCACGAAGGGTAATCCTTCAGTTCAGGTTTCTTTGCCATCATATACCGGCGCAGGAACTCACGGAAATAAGTAGCAATACCGTCCTTATGGTCAACACGATGAAAATTCAGTGCAAGCGGCTCATCATGAGCTTTCTGATACTCACTGTCAGAGATATATCCGGCCTTAAGCATCTGTCCAAGTACCACATTACGCCGCTCAGTACATCTCTCAGGATATCTCACCGGATTAAAATAAGACGGGTTCTTACACAATCCGATAAGCGTTGCAGCCTCGTTAAGCGTAAGGTCTTTAGGGCTTTTCCTGAAATAAACGTCAGAAGCAGTCTTAATGCCCACGGCGTTGTGCAGGAAATCGAAGTAGTTGAGATACATCGTGATGATTTCTTCTTTGGTATAAAAGCGCTCGAGCTTAACCGCGATTACCCACTCTATCGGCTTCTGCATCACTCTTTCCAATGTGCTTTTAGCCGTTGACGAATACAGCTGTTTCGCTAACTGCTGCGTAATAGTAGAGCCTCCGCCGGCACTTTTCTGTCCCAGCAAGCCACGCTTAACTATTGCACGCGTCAGCGCAATAAAGTCTATACCGGAATGATCATAAAATCTCTCATCCTCAGTAGCCACAAGAGCCTCTACAAGATGTGGCGAAAGACTGTCGAAATCAACATGCACACGGTTTTCACGGTTGATACTGTAAGTGCCGAGTATCTTTCCGTCAACTGAATAAACTTGCGATGCGTACTTGCTTATAGGGTTCTGTAAGTCTTCTATGTCAGGCATATAGCCTACCCACCCGAACCATATAGAAATGAATGCCACGGCCACGAAAACCACTCCTATACAAAGCAGTCCCCACAACACACGCACAAATGCCTTTCTCATTACGCTTTTGAAGATAAACACTAATTAGCCGCAAAAATACTACTTTTCTTTTGATTTATCCCTCATAAATTAAAAATAATGCGTAACTTAGCACCGAATTTGAAATCACGACATTCAATGGGAAAACATAATTTTGTTACTATAGCCGATTTGTCACGTGAAAAAATACTTTACCTGATTAAATTGGCACAAGAGTTAGAAGCCCATCCCGACAGGGAAATTCTTAAAGGCAAAGTTGTAGCTACACTGTTTTTTGAACCGTCTACCCGCACCCGTCTTAGTTTTGAAGCCGCAGCCAACCGCCTTGGAGCGCGTGTAATAGGCTTTAGTGACGCAAAAGTGACGAGCGCGACTAAGGGAGAAACGCTGAAAGACACAATTCTTATGGTGTCAAACTATGCCGACGTGATAGTAATGAGGCACTATATTGAAGGTGCGGCACAATACGCAAGCGAGGTAGCGCCTGTCCCTATCATCAATGCCGGTGACGGAGCACATCAACATCCGTCACAATGTGTGCTCGACCTTTATTCTATTTACAAGACACAAGGTACTCTCGAGAACCTCAACATCTGCCTTGTAGGCGACTTGAAATACGGCCGTACGGTACATTCTTTAATCATGGCCATGCGCCATTTTAACCCCACTTTCCATTTTATTGCTCCCAAAGAACTGGCCATGCCGGATGAATACAAACAGTATTGCAAAGATCACGGCATTAAATTCATCGAACATACAGACTTTACCGAAGAGACAATTAACCAGGCTGACATACTATACATGACGCGCGTACAGAAAGAACGCTTCTCCGACCTTATGGAATATGAGAAGGTCAAGAACGTTTACATCCTCAAGAACAATATGCTCCGCCACGCACGTGAGAACATGAAGATACTGCATCCGCTGCCCCGCGTTAACGAGATAGAATACGACGTTGACGAAAATCCGCACGCATACTATATCCGGCAGGCACAGAACGGGCTTTACGCCCGCGAGGCTATTATATGCGACGTGCTCGGCATCACATATGATGAGATTGTTACCGACAAGACCATTATCGACTAAACACAAACCATAAGAGATGAGCAAGAAAGAAAGATTAGTAGCGGCTATCGGGAACGGGACCGTCATCGACCATATACCCTCAGAGAAAACTTACGAAGTTGCGAGCATACTCGGGCTGCAGAACCTTAACACCGTTGTGACGATTGGTTATAACTATCTGTCTAAAAAGATAGGACGTAAAGGTATAATAAAGGTTGAAGACAAATATTTCTCTGACGAGGAAATATCACGCCTGTCAGTTGTTGCGCCCAATGCCGTATTGAACATTATCAAGAATTACGAAGTTGTAGAGAAGAAAAAGGTTGAAACGCCTGACGTGATTACAGGCATCGTAAAATGCAACAACCCAAAATGTATAACCAACAATGAGCCTATGAAGACCGTTTTCAACGTTATTAACAAGGGAAACGGCATAATACGTTGTCATTATTGTGACAAAGAGCAGAACATCAACGAGGTTGAGCTTATTTAAAATACCTGAAATAAGCATTTTGTCCCGGTACTGTAAAGTATGAGAGGGGCAATATATAACGTTGCGATAACCACAGAAAATCTATTCACAAACTAAAAATCATAAAATGAAAAGAGACCAAGTGATTTTCGACCTCATCGAAAAGGAACATCAAAGACAGTTGAAAGGAATGGAGCTTATTGCCTCAGAAAATTTCGTCAGTGACGAGGTTATGCAGGCAATGGGGTCATGTCTGACTAATAAATATGCTGAAGGCCTGCCCGGCAAGCGATATTACGGAGGCTGCGGAGTGGTTGACGAGGTCGAGAACCTTGCCATTGAGCGCGTTAAAAAACTGTTCGGCGCTGAGTTTGCCAACGTACAGCCTCACTCAGGTGCCCAGGCTAACGCGGCCGTACTGCTGACCGTGCTCAATCCCGGCGACACGTTTATGGGTCTCAACTTAGCACATGGCGGCCACCTGTCTCACGGTTCAAACGTCAACACTTCAGGCATTCTATATCATGCCGTAGGCTATAATCTCAACAAGGATACCGGCCGTGTAGACTATGACGAAATGGAACAGCTCGCTCTTGAACACAAGCCGAAGCTGATAATCGGCGGCGGTTCGGCTTACAGCCGTGAGTGGGACTACAGGCGTATGCGTGAGATAGCAGACAAGGTAGGCGCTATGCTCATGATTGACATGGCTCACCCGGCAGGCCTGATAGCAGCCGGACTGCTTGACAATCCTCTGAAATATGCCCACATCGTAACCTCAACAACCCACAAGACACTGCGCGGACCGCGCGGAGGAATCATCCTTATGGGTAAGGACTTTGAAAACCCGTGGGGCAAGGCCACACCGAAGGGACAGATAAAGATGATGAGCCAGCTGCTCAACAGTGCCGTTTTCCCCGGTACGCAGGGCGGACCGCTCGAGCATGTCATCGCAGCCAAGGCTGTAGCATTCAACGAAGCACTGCAGCCCGAGTTCAAAGAGTGGGCAATGCAGGTTAAGAAGAACGCGGCAGTGCTGGCCGACGAGCTTATCAAGCGTGGCTTCTCTATCGTCAGCGGCGGCACGGACAACCATTCAATGCTGGTTGACCTGCGCAGCAAATATCCTGACCTTACGGGAAAAGTGGCTGAGAACGCCCTTGTGTCTGCCGACATTACCGTTAACAAAAACATGGTACCGTATGACACGAGAAGTGCTTTCCAGACATCAGGCATACGCCTCGGCACTCCCGCAATAACCACACGCGGCGTCAAGGAAGACATGATGGTGCTGATAGCGGATCTTATCGAGGAAGTACTCAACAGCCCTGAAGACGAGAAAGTAATATCACGTGTACGCGAAAAGGTTAACGACACCATGTCAAAATATCCCCTCTTTGCATATTAAAGTTTAGTGAAAAGCTAAAAGTGAAGAGTGAAAAATCCATTTGCTTAGTCATCCGGATTCTTCACTCTTCACTTTTGGCTTTTGCTTTTGACTTATACATCATGAACAACGGTAAGATTATCAGTGACCCGATATACGGCTTTATCAACATACCTCAGGGACTGTTGCTCGACATTATTGAACATCCGCTGATGCAAAGGCTCACAAGGATACGCCAGCTCGGACTCACATCAATGGTATACCCCTCAGCACAGCACACGCGCTTCCAGCATTCTCTCGGGGCGTTTCATCTGATGAGCGAGACAATGACAACGCTTGCGCAGAAAGGGGTGTTCATCTTTGACAGCGAGGCTGAGGCCACCTGCGCCGCCATACTGATGCACGACATAGGCCACGGACCATTCTCACATATTCTTGAACATACCCTTATAAAGGGCATCAGCCACGAGAAGATTTCACTGCTGATGATGGAACATATCAACGAAGAAATGGACGGACGGCTTAACCTCGCGCTCAAAGTGTTCAAGAACGAGTATCCCAAGAAATTCCTTCATCAACTTATAAGCAGCCAACTCGACATGGACCGCCTTGACTATCTGCGCCGCGACAGTTTCTTTACCGGCGTAGCTGAAGGCAACATTGGCAGCGCGCGCATAATAAAGATGCTTAATGTTGAGAACGATTGCCTTGTTGTAGACGCAAAGGGGCTTTATACCATTGAGAACTACCTCATGTCGCGCCGGCTGATGTACTGGCAGGTATATCTCCACAAGACTACGGTGGCAAGCGAGAAGGTTCTTATCGGCGCGCTGCAGCGTGCCAAGCACCTGGCAGGTACAGGGCATGAAGTGTTTGCAACACCGTGCCTCAGGTTTTTTCTCTACAACGACATTGACGCCGAAACATTCAGTAACAGCCGTGAAGCGCAGCTCAACTTTGCCACCCTTGACGACAACGATGTGTGGAGCTCGTTGAAAGTATGGACGGGAAGTGACGACAAAGTGCTGGCGATATTAGCCAAAGACATTGTGAACCGCACGCTTTTCAAAACCGAGATAACCGACACGGCCGCCACACCTGAGCATATCGGGCAAATACGCCGCTCACTGGCTGACAGATACAACATCAGCTATGAGGACGCAGCCTACCTGATGAGCCACGGCGTAATACAGAAAGATATGTACGACATTGACGACGACCGCATAGCCATGCTGTATAAAGACGGCACCGTAAAAGACATTTCTGAAGCCTCGGAGGTGTTCAACGTGGCCATGCTTTCAAAGAAAATACAGAAACACTACCTGTGTTATCAACGGTAACACAGCCTTTTTCAGACGGCACATACACACGCCTTAAGTTTCTGAATATCATCACTTTAAACCTTATCCTATACTTTTTAAGTCTGCATGACGCAGATGCACATTATAAAAGGCCACCTTTTGCATACCCAAAGGTGACCTTTTACATTACAGCAGATGACCTTTTACATCCTGATATGTCACCTTTTAGGGACAGTGGAAATGCCCGCTGTCCGTCATGAAATTTTGTCATAGCCACATACGGACTTTTAGTCTGCCATCATTCGTGCGATTAACAACAGTCAATGGTGCATGAAAATATAATGAAATAATGTCTTTTATTTCAAAAATTAAATGTAATTTTGCCCTCGAAAACAGTATCAGATGAAAAAAACAAGCTCAAAGAAATTCATTATCCCGGCCGCTGCCTGCCTGGTAGTGATACTTTTCTTGTGCTATTATTATTTCTTCACGCCGATGATACCCAATGGCGGCAGTCACGTGGTATACATCGATGAGGATGACAACATAGACTCTGTTTACGCTAAATTAGACAACGTAGCATCCCGTCACGCCATGTCCGGATTTAAGACTTTGGTGCGTCACAGCTCGTATGAGAACCACATCCGCTCCGGGCGTTATGAGATTGAGGATGGCAACAGTGCCTTCACCGTGTTCCGCAAGTTGAAGAACGGGTTGCAGTCGTCAGTAAGACTGACTGTCCCCACTGTGCGCACAGCAGACCGCTTAGCCGGAGTTTTGGCAAAAAAGCTGATGGCAGACAGCGCCACCATATATAAAGCTCTTACCGACCCGGCCACTTGCGCCAAGTATGGCTATACACCGGAGACGATGCTCTGTATGTTTATCCCTAACACATACGAGGTTTACTGGAACACTCCGGTTAACAAATTCCTTGACAAGATGAACGCCGAGAGCAAGAAGTTCTGGAACTCTGAGCGCCGGCAGAAGGCTGAGGCAATGGGCTTTACCGAGGAGGAAGTTATAACTTTGGCCAGCATCGTGGACGAGGAGACGGCCAACGATGCCGAGAAGCCTATGGTTGCCGGCATGTACTACAACCGCCTGAAGGCAAATATGCCGCTGCAGGCAGACCCAACAATAAAGTTCGCCATGAAGGATTTTGACATCCGACGCATATACCACAACATGCTGAACGTCAACAGTCCTTACAATACTTACAGGAACACGGGACTTCCCCCAGGTCCTATCAGGATACCTACCGTGGCCGGTATAGATGCCGTGCTTAACCACGCGCACCATAACTATCTGTATATGTGCGCTAAAGAGGACTTCAGCGGCACGCATAATTTTGCCGAGACATACGAGGAACATCTTGAAAACGCCGCTAAATATTCAGACGCATTGAATAAAAGAGGTATAAAATGACCTGCGTAAATGCCATACGTAAGGCTTAACAGACGGCACGTAAGCCGCATCTGCCCAATGATTTAAATACATGAACAAATAAAAACAAGCATACCAATGAGTAAAATAGAGGGAAACAACAGCGAAGAGAAAAAGAGCCTTAGCTTTGTAGAACAGCTCGTAGAGAAGGATTTGGCCGACGGTAAAAACGGAGGTAGGATACAGACGCGCTTCCCGCCTGAACCTAACGGTTATCTGCATATAGGTCATGCAAAGGCTATCTGCATGGACTTCGGCGTTGCAGAAAACTATGGCGGAATATGCAACCTGCGCTTTGACGACACAAACCCGAGCAAGGAAGACACCGAGTATGTAGACTCTATACTCAACGACATCAAATGGCTCGGTTTCCATTGGGCTAACGTTTACTACGCTTCAGACTATTTCCAGCAGCTCTGGGACTTTGCTGAATGGATGATAAAGGAAGGCAAAGCCTACATCGACGAGCAGACAAGCGAGCAGATAGCGGCACAGAAAGGCACGCCGACACAGCCCGGCACGCCATCACCATACCGTGACCGCCCCGTTGAGGAGAACATCCGGCTGTTTCATAAGATGAACACTCCGGATGCCGAGGAAGGTTCAATGGTGCTCCGTGCGAAGCTCGATATGGCCAATCCTAACATGCACTTCCGTGACCCAATTATGTACCGCATCATCCATACGCCGCATCACCGCACCGGAACGAAGTGGCACGCTTACCCGATGTACGACTTCGCACACGGACAGAGTGACTATTTCGAGGGCGTAACCCACTCTATCTGCACCCTTGAGTTTGTCCCTCACCGTCCATTATACGACAAGTTCATCGACGAGTTGAAGATATATAAAGGTGAAGGCGACAACCTCGGTGACTTCCGCCCGCGCCAGATAGAATTCAACCGCCTTAATCTTACATATACGGTGATGAGCAAGCGTAAGCTCCACGCCCTCGTTGACGAGCATAAAGTGAGCGGTTGGGACGACCCGCGTATGCCGACTTTGTGCGGAATGCGCCGCCGCGGATATTCTCCCGAAAGCATAAAGAACTTCATAAAGAGCATCGGTTACACCAAGTTTGACGCCCTTAACGACATGGCTTTGCTTGAGGCTGCCGTGCGGGAAGACCTTAACAAGCGCGCCATACGTGTTTCGGCAGTGCTTAATCCGGTAAAGCTCGTCATCACGAACTACCCTGACGGACAGACAGAAGAACTTGAGGCAATCAATAATCCTGAGAATGAGGCTGACGGAACTCACATGATTACGTTCAGCAAAAACCTCTGGATAGAGCGTGAAGACTTTTTGGAGGACGCGCCGAAAAAGTTTTTCCGTATGTCTCCGGGTCGAGAGGTGCGCCTCAAGAACGCATACATCGTGAAATGCACAGGCTGCACCAAGGACGAGAACGGCAACATAATAGAAATCCAAGCGGAGTATGACCCGACAAGCAAGAGCGGCATGGAGGGTGCCAACCGTAAGGTTAAAGGCACTCTTCACTGGGTAAGCACTGACCACTGCCGTAAGGCCGAAATAAGGATTTACGACAGACTGTTCAACGTTGAAAACCCTTCTGCCGATGAAAGAGACTTCAGAGAACTGCTCAATCCGGGCTCACTGACCGTCATGGATAACTGTTACGTAGAGAATTACGCTGCAGAAAAGAAGCCGGGAGAATATCTCCAGTTCCAACGCATAGGCTATTTCATGGCTGATACGGACTCAACCGATGACCATTTAGTTTACAACAAGACTGTAGGATTGAAAGATACCTGGTCGAAAATAAATAAAGGATAAAGCATAATGTCTTACAACTCTGAGGATTATTTCCGTCCAAACGACTTTAAGTCGATATTGAAAAGATTTAAGCAGGCTGAGCAAGCAGGTATTTATGCCATGCTTGACCCTGATGATCTTATTGACGTAGCCGAGTATTTTTATAACAACGGTGATGCCAAGCGGGCTAATGAATTAATCGAAGAGGCACTTAAAATTTATCCCGGATTTGCCGCTCCGTTGCTCTTTAAGGCAAGAATTGCCATGATTGACTATAACAATGTAAGCGAAGCTGAGCGTCTGACAGAGATGATTGAGGACAAGACGGACATTGAATATTTCTACATGAAGGCTGAGATAATGCTGTTCAAAGGCAATATCGGCGATGCAGACATGTATTTAGACGAAAAGTTCAATGAGGCAGATGATGACGACAAAGACTTCTTTGCCATAGATTCCGCCGCTCTGTTCATTGACTATGATGCGGTTGACATTGCCGAGAAATGGCTCAACCGCTCACATGAGACAGATGCTACTGAATACAAGGAGCAGGCAGCAAGAATTTTGCTGATGAAAGGTGAATATGAGAAGAGCAAAGAATTGTACAACAATCTCATAGATAAAAATCCCTTCTCGACTCAATACTGGAATTCACTTGCATCGGCACAGTTCTTCAACAACAACATTGAAGAGTCCATACAAAGCAGTGAATACTCAATAGCTATCAATCCGAAAAACGCCGTAGCACTGCTGAACAAGGCCAACGGGCTGTACAATCTCGGCAACTATCGCGAGGCATTGAAGTATTATCTGAGGTACTCCGAGCTATGTCCGACGGATGGAAACGGCGAGATGCTTATAGGATTCTGCTACCTCATACTTGAATGTTTTGAGGATACTATCGAACATCTGAAGAAAGCTGAGAAGCTGGTTGACCCCAATTCACAAAATCTTGTGGACATTTATAAAGACTGGGCCTTCGCTTTGTGCCGGCTGAACAGGATGGACGAAAGCATGAAAATGCTTGACAAGACAGACAAACTGGATTGCGACCATAACGAAATGCTGGTCTATCGAGGCAATCTTCTGATGGGAAGCGGCCGCTATGTTGAGGCTAAAAAATATTTCATGAAGGCTATGAAGGATTCCGGTTATTCGCCGAAAATCTACACGAAGATAGCCATTACCGTTTATGAAAGCGGCGACTGCGAACTTGCCTACAAGATGTTCAACCTGCTTTATAAGGACAACAAGCGGTGGAAAGAAGGCTATACTCACTATGCCGCGTGCTGTTACGATTTGAAAAAGTGGGATGAGTTTCTTGTAAATCTTAGAAAAGCAGTGAAATATTCACCACAAGACACTAAATTTATCCTCGGCAAACTGTTTCCCAAGGATCTGGAACCGGAGGACTATTGCAAATATATGACTGATAAAATCAAGAACTTTGGCAAGCAATAACGCGCTTTTCGGGACACTGTCATGTAACAAATAAAAGTCCGGCCGCTGAACTTCCTATGACTACGGAATTGTTCAGCAGCCGGACTTTTATATCCATACAACTTGCATTTATTTCTTTTTCAAGCCTTTATAGACCAAGAATGCAACCACAAACACAGCCAATGCAAGTAATACATAGCCTATCTCATGGCTGTATTTCGTTGCCAGAAGATATACGTCATTGGTAGTCTTAAGGTCAGTAAAGCGGTAAATAGCATAACCGATAAATGCCAGAACGCTGTTCCACAAAGCAGCTCCGAGCGTAGTGTAGAGCAGGAAATGATCCATGCGCATACGTGCCAGTCCGGCAGGAATGCTTATCAACTGGCGCACAGCGGGTATCAGTCTGCCGAAAAATGTTGACGCCGCGCCATGCCTGCGGAAGAAATCCTCAGCGCGTTCAACGCTCTCGCGGTCAATCAGGCACATGTGGCCGATACGGCTGTCGGCAAACCTGTAAACTATGGGACGCCCCAACCAGCGTGCCAAATAATAGTTAAAGAGAGCACCAATGTCTGCACCAACGGTTGCAAATATTACCACAAGAAAAATGTTCATGCTGCCGTCAGCCATTGCCTTCCATGCAGCCGGAGGTACTACTACCTCAGACGGGAACGGTATAAAAGAACTCTCAATAGCCATAAAGATTGTCACGACCCAATAATCAAGGTTCTCCAACACCCATCTGAATAATTCTGCTGAATTCATTTAACTATGAAATTTTTGTGCAAATTTACTTACTTATCATGTAACTAACGAATAAATGTCTGAATAATATCATTTTGTCAGCGCAATGTCATGCACATTCAGTCCATGATAATCAGAAAACCTGAAGCTCGTCATATATCCGCTGCACAGGCAATCCCATAACATTAAAGTAGCTGCCCTTAATTGATGTCACGCCGATATAGCCAATCCATTCCTGTATTCCGTAAGCTCCGGCTTTGTCCAAGGGGCGATAATGGTCAACGTAATAATTTATTTCGTCATCTGTAAGCGCCTTAAACGTAACGTCGGTAACAACCGAGAAGCTCCGCTGCTTGTCGGTTGACGTAAGGCAAACGCCCGTAACAACCTGATGAGTGTTGCCGCTCAAGAGGCGAAGCATGTGCCGCGCGTCGTCAAGACTCTCAGGCTTACCAAGTACCATGTCGCCAAGTACGACTACGGTATCCGCCGTAATCACCAAGTCTTCATCCGCAATACCGGCCATATAGGCACCGGCTTTCTCCACGGCGATATACTCTGCAATTTTCATTACAGGCAAATTATCCGGGTACGACTCGCTTACGCCTTCAACTACATGGATGTCAAACTTTAAATCTAACCCTGCGAGCAGTTCTTTTCGTCGCGGACTGTTGCTGCTCAAGATAATATGATAATTCTTTTTCATCGTTAACATGAGATTAAATCATTGTTTTCATTAAAACATATGGCAAAAACTATAACCAAACGAAGCCGCATTGTGACAATATATTATTATTTACGGGCAAGTCAAAACATATCATAAGCTAATTATACGGTATTTGTTTTGATTTAAAAAGGTAACCTTTTACAGCGCGATAAACGGCCTTTTACAGTGCAAAAGACCGTCAATCACAATGTAAGAGGTCACCTTTCATATTTTGACTTGCCGCATATCACCAACCGAAAGCCTTAGCATCGTTAAGCCACTTGCCTTGAGCACGGAGCACTTGCTCTATTATATCGCGGCCGAAACCGTATCCTCCGGCATGCCGGCTGACGTATTTGCTTATCGACTTGATGTCCGGACAGGCGTCAGCCGGACAGCAAGGGCATCCGCAACGGCGCATCACCTCATAGTCAGGAATGTCGTCTCCCGCATAAATTATCTCCTCATCCGCAAGTCCGTAACGGCTTAAGAACTCGTTGTACGTATTTATCTTGACTGAACATCCCATGAATATGTCCTCTACCCCGAGATGTTCGTAACGCAGACGGACACTTTCCGTTATCCCGCCCGTCATGATTGCAATTCTCAGTCCCTGCTTTTGGGCAAACTGTATGGCGTAACCGTCCTTGATATTCACCGTGCGCATAGGCTCACCTGACGGGTGCAGAGGTATTGTCTCTGCGCTGAGCACTCCGTCAACGTCAAAAATCACGGCACGTATTTTCGTAAGATCATAGTTTATCATATATCACTTCTCTCTATTTTCAACTGAATGGTGTATGCTTACGCTCATGTATTCATATATCTGTTTTACAATCGGATTGTTCTTAAGCATCTCCGACTGCATCCTGATTACGTTTCCGTCATACCTCAATGCCGGCCCCGTCTGTGCCTCGTAAGGCGACATCACGTGTACTTTACGTGCCGTCTCGTCTATAATAGGGAGCATGACATCGAACGGGATGCTGTGCTTCGACAGAATATCTGCCGATATGGCGTAGCAATGATTTACGAAATTGCAGGCGAATACAGCGGCAAGATGCAGATGCTTACGTGCTTCTGAATTCAGCAGATAAACACGTGACGAGATGCTGTCGGCAAGATTATGCACCGTCTCAAAGGCCAAATCATCATTGCCTTCAACAAAACAAGGAATGTCACTGAAATCCAACAGTCTGCTTTTCGAGAATGTCTGCATCGGATAAAGTACGCCGTAGTGCAGCGCCATGCCCTCAAATACGCTCGAAGAAACGCTTCCTGCCGTATGCAGAAACACCTTTTGGGCACGTCCTTTGCAAATAACCGGCACGATGTCGGCAATGACGCTGTCTTTAACTGATAAGATGTAGACATCGGCTTCACAGGTTATTCTGTCAAGCTCAGTCACGGGCGAACCTCCGACTAATGCTGCAAGAGTCTCCGCCGAGGCTGCTGTTCTGCTGTAAACCTGTAAAATATCGTGACCGGCATTAAGCAAGGCTTTACCCAAATTAGTCGCAAGATTACCTGCTCCAACTAAAACAATCTTCATTATCTATATTTATTTATATGTACGTTTTCCCATTTCAGGCTGTCCTCATCCTTAATATTAAGGTGACTCCGCGGGTTACCGAACCCTATGACACAGAGCACTTCATACTCAGAAGGTATGCCGAGAATGCCGCGTATCACATCAGTTGCAGGCGTACCGTCAGACAATCCCCTACCTCTTATCTGCGTCCAGCATGAGCCTATGCCAAGGTCCTCAGCCTGTAACTGCATGGAAAAGGCGGCTATCGAACCGTCTTCTACCCAGCAGTCGTTGACAGAGGGATTGCCGAGAATGACGACTGCCAATGCCGAACGGCGTAAAAAATCAGCTCCATTGCTCTTAGAATCGGCAAGCTTGTCTAACAACATCTTGTCTTCAACAACCACAAACTCCCACAGCTGGCGGCCTCTCGATGTGGGAGACATCAGCGCCGCCCTTAAAATAAGTTGAACATAGTCAGCGTTTATATCCGTTCCGGCGAAGTCTCTGTAACTTCTCCGTTGTTGTATCAGTTCTTGAAAACTTTTCATTATATCCCAATTTCAGATTTACTTACAATTTTCAGACAAAGGTATATATTTATAGTTCAATTTATGAAATACTTATTGTTTTTTAGAAAAGATTTATTATTTTTGCGCCATGAACGAAACTAAGGTCGTCATAATATCAAGGAGTGAGGACCTGCCGGGAATACAATGCCGGAACTTCTTTCACAGCGAAGAGCTTTTTAAAGTCCTGGAGGCTACGCCCGGGCAGCGGCCTTATATGGCGATTGCCTACAACGGCAACAACATTGTCGCTCACATGCTTGTCATGTTACGGCGCCGAGGCTCTCTCATGCCGCCCTATCTGTTCTCCCAAGGACGCGTTTACGGTGAAGGAGAATATGAACAAGGGTATGACAAGGAGCACATTTTCGGACTGATGTTAAAGGAAACGGTCAGGAAACTTAAACACAATCTATGCCTTTACATTGAGTTCAGCGAGTTAAGCACTAAGATGTTCGGTTACCGCCAGTTCCGTTTCAACGGTTTCTTTCCGGTGCATTGGATGGAAATACACAACTCCCTGCACAGCACTGCACCGGCAAACAGGCTGACACAAAAGATGAAAAGATATATTACCAATGCGGCACACAATGGATTTAAGACAGACATCGCACATTCGGAGGAAGATTTTGACAGGTTCTTTAAAATACTAAAAAACTATATCTCACTGAAAATCAGACGCTTTATCCCTGACTCTAAACTATTTACAGACCTCAACGAAAGCGGCCGATGCAATCTTTTCACTACAAAATACAAAGGCATGATTACAGGCGGATGTATGTGTGTATATTCTGAAAGCAACTGTTATCTATGGTATCTTGCCACCAAGCATAAGCTGCACAAGCGGCAAGCTAACGCCGCATCGGTATGGGCTGCCATAAAACATGCTTACCGGCAGAAATATCATCACATATATTTCATGGACGTAGGTCTGCCGTTCAAAAGAAACAAGTTCCGCGAATTTATACTCGGCTTCGGCGGAAAACCTGTCGGGACTTACCGTTGGTTCAGATGCTCTATCGGGTGGATAAACAGTTTAATGTCATGGATTTACAGGGAGTAAAAAGCCTTTCTGTTACAATAAACTCGCTGTTTACTCGTTATATACGAAATGACAAGAATACGTTTTATCTTCATTATAATTGCGCTGTTTTTATGTGTCACGGGCATGGAAGCCCGGAGTTTCACGCTTAAAGGACGCGTAACAGACAATCAGATGAACCCTATTGAACTTGCCACGGTAGCCGTAGTGCAGCAGGGCAAGGTTACAATGACCAATCTTAAGGGCGAGTTCTCGTTGACGTTGCAATCAAGCGACAGCGTGGTTGTAAGGTTTTCAATGGTAGGATATAAGACAAAGACCCGCGTATTAAGGCGGCCGAAAGGTCAGCAGACAATGCTCGTGCAGCTATACGATGACAATCTGCTTGACGGTGTGACTGTTACTGAAGAGAAACGGCAGATGGGAAGCACGCAGAAACTGGACACTAAAGACATGAAAAACGCACCAAGCGTAACGGGAAACGCTGTTGAAGAGATGATACAGTCACAGGCCGGAGTGTCTACACACAGTGAACTTTCGTCACAATACAACGTGCGCGGCGGAAGTTTTGATGAGAACAGTGTATATATAAACGGTGTAGAGGTTTATCGCCCGTTCCTCGTTCGCAGCGGACAACAGGAGGGCTTGTCAATCATTAACCCTGATATGGTTGAGTCTGTCGGCTTTTCTACCGGCGGTTTCGGGGCGAAATACGGCGACAAGATGTCATCAGTGCTTGACATAAGATATAAAAAGCCTGAAAAGTTTGAGGCCAATGTGTCCGCCAGTCTGCTTGGCGCAAGCGCGTATGCAGGCTTCAGCACGAAGAAGTTTTCATGGAGTAACGGCATCAGATACAAGACAAATAAGTACTTGCTCGGCACGCTTGAGACAAAGGGAGAATATCAGCCGAACTTTCTTGACTACCAGACGTTCCTTACATACGGACCTAACGACCGGTGGACAATAGAGCTAATGGGTGACGTATCAGAAAATCATTACAACTTCTATCCCGAAGACCGTGAGACAAAATTCGGTACAATGGAAAACGTAAAGTCGTTCAGAGTTTACTTTGACGGTCAGGAGAAAGATGTATTCAGAACATATTTCGGCTCATTAAGTATAACCAGAAAATTCGGGAAAAACACAAAAATATCTTTGAGCGCGGCAGCATTTCATACTAACGAGCAGGAAAAATACGACATACAAGGCCAGTATTGGCTGACTCAGACAGAGACAAGCGAGAATCTCGGCGTGGGCACATACATGGAGCACGCGCGCAACTATCTTGAGGCAACGGTAAAAAGCGCAAAGCTGACACTAAGTCATAAAACAAGGAAACATGACGTCGAGGCAGCTCTGACCTATCGGATTGAAAACATAAAGGAGCACAGCAAAGAATATGAGATGCGTGACTCAAGCGGATATAACATTCCACATACGGGCGAAGACTTGTACATGATTTACTCGCTTAACGCCCGCAACCGGCTTGATGCCAACCGGCTTGAAGCCTATGTACAGGATACATGGAAATTCAGCAGCCGTGGCGGACATACCTTCTTCACGCTAAATTATGGCTTACGGTTCAGCCATTGGAACTTCAATAAAGAGAGTATAGTAAGTCCGCGAGTGTCATTGGGCATTATCCCGGCATTCAACCACAACGTTACTTTGCGCTTTGCCACAGGTATATACTATCAGGCACCATTCTTTAAGGAGCTACGCGATACGGCAACGGTGAACGGAATAACAACTGCAACGCTTAACCGCAATATCAAAAGCCAACGTTCCATACACTTCATAGCCGGCTTTGACTATCGTTTTAAGATGAGAAACAGGCCCTACAGATTTACTGCCGAGGCCTATTACAAGGCTTTGTCTGACATAGTTCCTTACACAGTAGACAACGTTAAGATTGTATATGATGCCAGTCAGCAGTGCAGCGGCCACGCTATGGGGCTTGACTTAAAGTTGTACGGAGAGTTTGTGCCCGGTACCGACTCGTGGATAAGTCTGTCGCTAATGAATACAAATATTGACATTAACGGCAAAAACATACCGCTGCCGACAGACCAGAGATATGCATTGAACCTTTTTTTCACAGACTATTTCCCCGGAACAACACGCTGGAAGATGTCTCTGCGTCTTGCATTTGCCGACGGCCTGCCGTTCGGTGCGCCTCACCGCAGCCTCGACACAATGCCGTTCAGGGCTCCGACGTACAAACGCGCAGATATAGGAATGAGTTATCGTCTTTACGATAATGACAAGCGTGAGCGTAAATCCATATTCAAGAATATCTGGGTGGGCGTTGACTGCCTGAACTTATTTGGCATAAATAACGTCAACTCATATTATTGGGTGACTGATGTAACAAGCCAACAGTACGCCGTACCCAACTATCTTACCGGTCGGCAGATTAATGTTCGAGCATCGTTTGAGTTTTAACACAACCAGACTTAGCCTGTATTTAACGTGAGTTCGACGAATTTAGAATAAGGCAAGCTGTGTGTCAATAGTTCTCGTGACATTGATACACGGCTTCTTTGGAAAGCAGCA
>C._urophasianus_2_cecum__coassemble_61_pt1 | contig 32975 bp, 27 predicted proteins | sample C__urophasianus_2_cecum__metabat2_low_PE_008 | metagenome-assembled genome bin C
TTGTATTGCTGTCGGACACTCCTGGGGGCTGTGCGCCCCCGCCGTCGGGCATCCACGCAGTGTTTTTCATAATTATGGGCTAACATCTATTTTGAAAACGTTGCGTTTCTATTTGGACTTTTCACATTTGCACATTCTCTTTTATTCATTGGTTTTCAAGCTGATCAATGGCGCGGCATAACTGATCAGGACAACTTGTCATTTTGTTGCCACAACGTATGCCGTCAAGCCGGCGTTTAACGTCTTTGATATTCATACCACGTACAAGTGAACAAATACCTTGTAAGTTTCCGTTACATCCGCCTAAAAAACTAACTTCTGTTATACAGTTATTGTCATCAATCTCAAGATTAATGAGCTTGCTGCAAGTTCCGGAAGTAACATATGCTATTTTCCTCATATTAACCAGTGACTTCTTATTTAATCCTTTAGATTTATTCAGGCTTCATGTTGGTGTAAACATTCTGCACATCGTCATCGTCTTCAAGCAGATCAACCATTTTGTCGATAGTCTCGCGCTCTTCAGGGGTTACATCTTTCAGATCGTTCGGAATGCGTGTGAACTCTGCGCCCGTGATTTCAAATCCGTTCTCTTCAAGATGCTTCTGTATCTCTCCGAAACTTTTCGGATCACCGTAAATGGTTATTTCTCCAGATTCTTTATCCATGTCATATTCATCCTCAACACCGTAATCGATTAGGTCGAGTATCATCTCGTCCATGTCCAGGCCATCTTTCTTCTTGAAAGTAAATACACATTTATGGTCAAACAGGAACGAAAGACTGCCCATGGTGCCTAAGTTACCGTTAAATTTGTTGAATATGGCGCGTACGTTTCCAACAGTACGTGTTGTATTGTCTGTCGCTGCATCAACAAAGATAGCGACTCCGTGAGGTCCATACCCCTCATAAGTAACTTCCTTATAGTCACTCTGGTCTTTACCCATGGCGTTTTTGATTGCACGCTTTACATTTTCCAGCGGCATATTCTCACGCTTTGCGTTAAGAATAATCGAACGCAGGTGAGGGTTATTGTCAGGATCAGGGCCACCGGCCTTCACGGCTATTGCAATCTGTTTACCTATTTTTGTAAAAGTTCTGGCCATGTGCCCCCATCTCTTCAGCTTTGTAGCTTTACGATATTCAAATGCTCTTCCCATTGGATATTTAACTTTATTATTGTTCGCTAATATTATCTTAATTCTGCATTAAGTTCTTTTTTCAGATTGGTGATAAGTTTATTCATTATTGCATCAATCTGCTTGTCAGTCAATGTCTGGTTTTCATCCTGCAAAATGAAGTTCACAGCGTAGCTCTTCTTACCTTCGGGCAGGTTCTTACCCTCATAAACATCAAACAGCTCAACGCTCTTAATATATTTACGTTCAACCTTGCAGGCGATGCGTTCAATCTCGCTGAATTTGACACTGTTGTCTATCAGTAAAGCCAAATCGCGGCTCACGGCCGGATATTTGCTTATCTCATGGAAACTTACGATGTTCTTACGAACAGCCGCCATAACCGTATTCCAATGTATGTCAGCGTAATAAACGGGCTCATCGATACCAAATTTCTTCAGAATATGTTTACTTACAATGCCCATTTCAGCTAAAACCTTGCCGTTACGGGTTTCTACAACTATACCGTTACTGAAGATATTATTATCACTTGCCTCAACAGTCATCGACCCGGAAATAACGCCTACACGTCGTAAAACATTGTCTACGTATGCTTTCAGCTCATAGAAAGAAGATTTTTCGTCAGGATGTGCCCAGCTGCCTGATACGCGTTTGCCTGCAAGCCAGAGACCTATGTGTGTCTCTTCCTTATACGCTGCCATTGGGTTTTCAAGGTTCTGCTTCTCCGGACTGAACTTATATACGTTGCCGACCTCAAAAAATCTTAAATCCTGATTTTTCCTGTTAACATTGTAAGCAACACTTTCAAGCCCGCCAAACAGCAGGGTCTCCCGCATAACATTCAAGTCTGAACTCAGCGGATTCATTATCCTGACAAGATTTTCTACAGGATAATGGTTAAGTTCTGTATAATATGCGCCTTTCGTAAGAGAGTTGTTCAGTATCTCATTAAAGCCACAGCCCACAAGCTGTTCACCTACAATGTTCTCCAACTTATGCTTGTTATCCTCATCACCTTTTATTACAAGCGAGCTTTTAAGTTGTGTGGGAATTTCCACATTGTTGTATCCGTAGATGCGCAGAATATCCTCAACGACATCACACGGGCGCTGTACGTCAACTCGATAAGGCGGAACGCTTAATTCAAGACCGTCACTATTTTCGCTCTCAATCTTCATGTCAAGACTTGCGACAATAGACTTTATCATTTCTGCTGATAACTCCTTGCCTATCAGGCCGTTTACATAATCATACTTCAACGACACCTTGAAGTCTGCCATCGGATCTGGATAAACGTCTTTAATCTCCATTGACACCTTGCCGCCAGCCAGTTCACTACATAATATAGCGGCCTGTTTAAGTGCATATATTACGCCATTGGGGTCAATGCCACGCTCGAAACGGAACGAAGCGTCTGTGCTCAGACCATGGCGGCGTGCACTTTTCCTGATCCATGTCGGATGAAAGTAAGCGCTTTCAAGTACTACATTCTTCGTAGTTTCATACGTACCGCTACCTTTCCCGCCGAACACGCCTGCAATGCACATCGCATCCTCAGTGTTACAGATAGCAAGGTCATGCTCTCCGAGCTTATGCTCTACACCGTCAAGTGTCACGAACGGAGTGCCTTCAGGCATTGTTTTAACAAATATGTGATGACCCTTAATCATATCCGCATCAAAGCAATGCAATGGTTGTCCGTAAGCCATCATGATGTAGTTCGTGATGTCCACAATATTGTTAATCGGCCTCATACCTATTACCTTTAGCTTTTCCTGCAGCCATGCCGGGCTTTCTTTTACTTCACAACCTGTTATACTTACACACGCATAACGCTTACAAGCCTCTTTGTTCTCAATCGTAACATCGATGGGCAGACTGTTGTCGTCAACCTTGAAAGCGTCACATGACGGGCGGTGAAGCGATGTTTCATAGCCATTACGTACAAGCCAAGCATATAAATCGCGTGCCACGCCCCAATGAGAAAGCGCGTCCGCACGGTTTGCTGTTATGTCAATTTCAATAAGCCAGTCGCTTTCAAGATGATAATACTCAGCCGCAGGAATACCTACCGGTGTGTCTTCTGGGAGCACAATTATACCGGCATGGTCAGTACCTACACCTATCTCATCTTCAGCACATATCATACCGAAGCTCTCAACGCCTCTCAATTTAGACTTTTTGATAACAAAATCCTTGTCACCGTCATATAATACGCAACCAAGGTCAGCAACAATTACTTTCTGTCCGGCAGCTACATTAGGCGCACCACACACTATCTGTGAAGGCGTCTCTTTTCCGAGATCAACAGTAGTTATATGTAAATGGTCTGAATTGGGATGAGGTTCACATGTAAGCACCTTACCTACATACAGGCCTTTAAGTCCACCCTTAACACTTTGCACTTCTTCTAAAGAGTCGACCTCGAGACCTATTGAAGTCAGAGCATCGCAAACTTCCTGTGGCGTAAGGTTGAAATCAACATATTCCTTAAGCCATTTGTAAGATATGTTCATTGCAAATTATTTTATTATGCTGTTCTTTTTAACCGACCGCAAAAGTAGTAATTTTTGGTCATTTACACAAACGATTATTACAAAAAACACATGTTGAAGCCCCTCGCTCTGCTGAAGTGTAACGTTGCATGCCGGTAGTAAGATTACAGATGCAAACTTACTGAATGACAAATTACGGCAACAGCCTTATAATTCTCATACCCGTCATTGTACGCTGTTTCTGAAGATAGTTGTATAACGTCTGCGATTCTTCTACCACTTTATGCCTGAGACTTGAAGCATTGAGCAGGTGCAGACCGTCTTCATGCCACGTGGCGAAACCGATATGCTGGATGTCAAGTCCCTTTAAAGACGTTGTCAATGCTATTATATCACCGTTCTTTACGGTATTTTTTAGTAAATCGGAGTTTGCGACCTTTGATTTTGGAATATATCTGTACGACTTCCGGTTGACCGTTTTTTCCATTTCTGCTATCCGCGGCAGATATTCAGGGTTCTCTCTCAGCATCTTGTACTTACCCGGATTTGCCGACATATAGTACACGTTGACTTTCTGCAATGCTGTAAACGGCGGATCGGGAGCCTGTATCTCCCTGCAAATTCCTTTTGATGTGTTATCTTCTATCCATTCCGTGAAATAATGCAGCCGCTCTGTATAATGCGGTTCAGAACCTCCACGATAACGGATTTTGCACAGATTGTCACAAAACGCCTTGAACGAATATTTCTTTTGTTTCATGCACAGATATAGTGCCACGACGTTTTCAACGTATGTTGCGCAGTCAAGCTGACGCAGATTTACAACAAGTTTCTCCGTCTCATTCATCTCCAACGTATGTGCCACATACGGTATTCCGAGCAGTTTACGGGCAAAGAATATAACATAATCAGTACCGGCGTTTTGTTTACGAGCCTCATTAAGCAGACTTGTGACACACAAACTGTCAGCCCTCTCATATTGCACGTCATAAGCCCGGCAGATACATACGGACAACAGCATCAATGATACCAAATAAATCTTTCTCACGACAGATGACATTTATCAGAACTTACCCAAAATTCTGTCTAACACCCAGTTGACCGGCGTGGCTGAAACACTTGTGCATGAACATGCGCCGAAACCCTGCAAGTCTTCTATTACGGCCTTAATAATGGGTAACTGTACGTATGGAGGATTTGGTACGGTGATGCTTGTTGTTCCATCACTCGTGACAAGTTGTATCGGGTCATAGTTGTAAACGGAGAAGCATAGCATGCCTTTATCCCCGATAACCTCAACCCTGTCCTCTTTGGCCGATTTGTGGCCGACAAAGCACCACGAGCCGCTGCCGGGCAGTCCGCTCTCAAAACGGAAGCAGGCACTCACGCTGTCTTCCGCCGAATACAGCCCGGCACGGTTGGCGCACATACCTTCAGCCTCAGTTATGACACCGAACAAATCCTGAAGCAGATCCAACTGATGAGGAGCAAGGTCATAAAAATAACCGCCGCCGGCAATGTCCGGCTGCAGTCGCCACGGCAAAGAGTCACCGGAAGAGTAATCAAGGTCACGCGGCGGACAAGAGAAACGTATCTGTACGTTCATTATATCGCCAATCTCTCCGTTCCGGATAATCTCCTTAACCTTTTTGAAATAAGGCAGGTAGCGCCTGTAATACGCCACGAAACACGGTACGCCGGTCTGTTCGCTGATGCGGTTTATCCTTGCGCAGTCATCATAATTTGAGGCGAGCGGCTTTTCTACATACACCGGTTTGCCCGCCCGCATAGACATAATCGCAAATGTAGCATGGCTTGACGGCGGAGTGGCAATGTAGATTGCGTTAACGTCAGGGTCGTCAATCAGTTCCTGCGCGTCAGTGTACCACTTGCTTATATGATGCCGCTCGGCGTAAGAACGGGCTTTCTTCTCGCTACGGCTCATCACGGCCACCACTTCAGAGCCCTCAACTTCATTGAAAGCCGGGCCTGACTTCTTCTCGGTTACTTCACCACAACCGACAAATCCCCATTTCAGTAATTTCATAATGCAATGTTTTATCGTGTCTCGCCGGACGGCGACAAATATTAATGTTATGCAAAGTTAGCATTTTTTATTGACATTATGGCACTGCCTTATGAAGAATATTATTACTTTTGCATTACAACAGTTATAATTTTAAATAAATATGAACAATCTAAAACAGGCCGCGATTGACAAGAGCCGCAGTTATATCTCTTGTCTGTCAGAGGCTCACAGAATGTTGTTTGACAACATCAGGCTTATTTTCTGCCGCACGTGGATTTACATTGCGGTCCTTTCCTTGTTGTCAGCTGTCAGCTTTTCACTATGTGCCCGCTCAATGCTTTATGGCCCAAGCACACCGTTGATAACAGCCATTGGCATCTCGGCCTTAGTTACCTTGTGCGCCCAAGTGGTTTATTACGCAAGAATAATGTTTCTTGTTAACGGGCGCCCGATGAAGTGGAACATCATAAGATGCGCCAAAATAGCGGCCTGCTATATCGCTGTAAACATACTTCTCATTCTTATTTATGCAGCTATAACTTACGGAATTGTGTTTTCAAGGGGCACGGTCACGCTATTAGAGCTTATTCCCGTATTCTATATTTTCGGCGGAGTGTCGCTTGTCATTTGTCTTTTGATGTTACCGTTTGTCTACGTTGCAATGAAATATCTTATGGAACCAGACTGTAAGTTGAAAGATATAATATTTAAGTCTTACGCTAAAGGCATCCGCCATTGGGGCTTCATTTTCATCTCATTATTCCTTGCGACACTGTGTACGGCCGTCTGTGCGGCTATTGTATCTATACCTGCGCTCATCGTAATGTCTGCCAACGCGCTGTCAGTGTTCGGCGTTAACTATCTCGGTGACCCCACAGGTCTGCCTTCATATTTTGCCGTACTCCAGCTGATAGTCATAACGCTGTCAACATTTATCAGCCTTTACATCAATATTTTCGCCGTATTCGTATGTTACTTTCTTTATGGCAGTATTGAGACACGCATTAAAGAGAGAAAAGAATACGAAGCTAACAAAAAGCAATAGCATGAAACCACAACGTATATTGTTTATCGATAGAGACGGAACTCTCATCGAAGAACCCCATGACGAGCAGGTTGACTCGTTTGATAAACTCAAGTTTACGCGCGGAGTGTTTAAAAATCTCGGTTTCATACGTTCAAATCTTGACTTCCGTTTCGTAATGGTAAGCAATCAAGACGGACTCGGCACATCCTCTTTCCCTGAAGAAACGTTCTGGCCGGTACACAATTTTATATTGCAGACATTGGAAGGCGAAGGTATCACTTTTGACAATATGCTCATCGACAGGCATTTCCCGGAAGACAATCACCCGTGCCGCAAGCCCGGTACGGGCATGCTTACAGAGTATATCGATAATCCGGCGTATGACCTAAAGGGCAGTTATGTCATCGGCGACCGCGACACTGACCGGCAGTTAGCTGACAATCTTGGCTGCAAGGCGCTAATTCTGGGACAAGACGGGATGACCTGGGACAAGATAGCCGAAATACTTTTCGCGGGTGAACGCACAGCTGAGATAAGGCGCACGACCAAGGAAACTGACATTTACGTGAGCCTGAATATCGACGGTACCGGCAAATGTGACATATCAACAGGTATCGGTTTCTTTGACCATATGCTTGAGCAGATAGGCCGGCACGGCATGATGAACCTGACGGTACACGCTAATGGCGACCTGAACGTTGACGAACATCACACCATAGAGGACACGGCTCTGACCTTGGGTGAGTGCATATTAAAAGCACTTGGAGACAAACGCGGCATCGAACGATATGGATATTGTCTGCCAATGGACGACAGTCTGTGCCAAGTCGCCCTTGACTTCGGCGGCCGCCCGTGGCTTGTTTGGGACGCTGAGTTCAGACGTGAAAAGATAGGAGATATGCCGACAGAAATGTTTTACCATTTTTTCAAGAGCCTGAGTGACGCTGCACGCATGAACCTTAACGTCAAAGCAGAAGGGCAGAACGAGCATCATAAGATAGAAGGAATATTCAAGGCACTTGCACGGGCACTGCGCATGGCCGTCAGACGTGACATTTATCATTACGAACTACCTTCAACGAAAGGTTTGTTATAATCTGTAACTTTTTCAATCGGTTTTGTTGTAATTCTAAAAGGTGGTCTTTGACATTCTCAAAGGCCGTCTTTTAGCGTATCAAACGTGACCTTTTGCAATATCAAATGTCATCTTTTAGAAAACGTGAGGGCGGCTCTTCCAATCTGTAAGCACACACCGGACGACTCGTGAGGACGAGCCTCACACATCAGCACAGCTTCTTATGGATTTATAAGTATGCTGTAAAGACAATTCAATGAGTATCTTAGAAGAATATAAACTGTACCGTGCAATACAGTTGAACGGCGAGAGCGTACACCGGAATGAGCGGAGCGAGCACGTAAATGCCGGAGTACATACTGCGGTAAATGTCATAAATTGAGGCCAACTTGCCGCTTGCTATACCGTAAACTACGGAAAGAAGTATTACTGAAAGTGCAATGACAGGCACTAAGGCCGAACTGAACGCGCCGGGAAACAATGTGCCTGACACTCCGAGAAGTACCGCATGTGGCATAAAGGCGAGTAAGGCTATGACGGAAATTATGACGCATGCCGTCACCGCAGCCGTGTAAACAGCGTGACGGTGGCGGTAACCTAACCGCTCACCGCGAAGCAACGAACGTACAGAATACTTCAACCCGCTATATGAATATGCTCCATAAGCCATAAAAACAAGTATCAGCCATACTGACAAGGGTGAAGACAGATTGCCCACAAAGCTGCCGAAGAGCCAGCGCAAGCCCTCACCACTGAGTACAGAGCGTAACTCAACGGAGGGCATTACAGACGTAATGACCCATGAGAACAGCGTCAGGGCTACTTCTGCAGAGGCCAGAAATAAGGCTGTTAACGGTAATATTTGCTTTTTAGTCTTCATCCGTAATATTTGTTATAGGCAAGTACACAGCCTCCTGTCAACGGCATGTCAGTTTTCGTCAGGACGCAAGTTGTCAACGTCAAGGATGTGAAGTTCAATCGCCTTAGTGACAAGACGGGTGGCATTAACCCCTACTCCGCCGTTCCCGTCTGGAAACAATTTGCGTACAAGTTCATTCTGTCGCTTTTCAAGACTTTTCACGCCGAAGGGCATTCCACGCAGTCCTGTTATCTGTTCCTTGGTATATCCTAACGCTAAATGACGCAGAAAACGCTCGTCATACTCGTCTATCTCATAGTTCACAATAGCTTCCTGATGCAAAATCCGGCTGTTGACGTCTTGAATAAAACGTTTAACGATTTTGTCAAGTATAGGTTTATTGAACACAAGTTTACGGCCTTCCATTACCTCGGCAATGTCGCTACGCGTCAACAGTTCACCCGTTTTGAGTATTATTCCGTTACATCCGGCGTCAATAGCGTCTACCCACAGTTTTTCGTTCAATATTTCTCCGGTGAATATAAGCACCTTAACCTGCGGATACATCTCCTTAGTCTGTCGGCAAATCTCAACGCCAACGGTAGTTGAACCGCCAAGTCCGAGATCGAGCAGAACCAAGTCAGGTTGCCGTTGTTTTATCAGTCGCCAGTACTCTGTCTCGTTACCGGCCGTACCGATAATCTCTGCCTCGGGTACGTCGTTATGCAATATTCCCTCAGTGCCCTTAAGTTCAAGGGGCACATCCTCGACTATTATTACGTTAAATTTATCCATAGTGAATATCTGTTAGCGTTATTTCAATATACGAATGGCGTTGTAAGCCCATGTGCAGAGCCGGCTGGCGTCATTCATTTCTGTCTCATTCATTATTAATATAAGCATGACCAGCCGCACTTGCCAACGTAATCTTGATCACAAGATCAGTTGCTTTGTCATGAATTACGTGGATGCCACAACCGTGAAGATTGGTCTGTTCAACGTTTTCGCGCACTGCCTGGCGGCATATCAGGAAAGGAATGTTTGCCGCATCGGGGGTGAACAAATCTGTATCTTGCCTTATAGCAGAGCCGGCGCCATGGCATAATATTTTTACGGACAGATACTTTCCCTCATCATGACTTAACGAAATGTCTTCAGGAAGATACCTGTATTGCTTTTTAAGAATGTCGAAAAGATATTCCGTTAGAGTCTTATCTCCTAAAATACGGCACTCTTTCCCCGGCGCAATCTCTATCATAAACGGCTTACATTCAAACCTTATGCCGTCTGTCTGACGCCTTATCTGCTCACAAAGTACGGAATACAGCTCCTTATAATACGCTGCGACCTCGCTTACAACGCCGATGTCAAAATTGTCATTGTTGACTATTTGGCTGATACGTGACGGGTAATACATCGTCTCATGCTTGAGCGTGCTGAGGCTGTTGTCTATCACGCAGTTGCTTATATATAGTTTTTCCGTCTCATATTTTACCCTGCGCAACTCGTCGGCAGCAAGTTCTATGTCGGTTGATTTGACATCTCCAACATCCACAGACTGCCCGAGAGCTGTCTTTATCTTAAGTATAATGTCCTTCAGTATGTCAGGATATTTTGTAATGTCAACATTCTCAATGAGGGTCAACTTGTCTTTATCACTGGTATCTGAGAGCAATATCCGGTTTATGTTCTTTACGTTCTCAACGCAAAAACGGAAATATAATATATGCCGGTAATACAGAAAATAATATGCCGGGAATATCGCGACAAACAATATTACAAGTATGATTATGGCCACAGTCTTATTAGCCTTTGCCTCTTGCATCGTCTCACAATATTCAGCAAGACCTTTATCTGCCGACAGTTCCTTGAACAGACGGGTGTAAATACGGTTGTTGTAAATGTACAAGTCCCATTGATGCAGGGCAAGAGCGGCCACCGCTGTTTCGTTGCGTAGGTCAAGTATTATGTCAAAATTTGTCTTGACTCCGTCGTGAAGCCACATGAGTTCGGCCGGAAGCCGGTCGTCATCATCATTAATAACAATAAACGTTGAACAGTCAGGATGTGAGAGCCTGTATTCACGGTTAAGGCAGTTTATCGCAGAGTCGGCGAACTCAATCGTCTTGATATATGTCCCGTTGACATTGCTGTAATAAGCCGAGTCTGCGTAACTGTCAGCCTTTTTCAATAGATATACACTGCATTCGGCAGCTGTTTCTTCTGCACTGTTACCGTTACCGGTTGCAAAAACACTCGTGCTTTGAGACAAAACAGCAAACAGAAAAACAACAGTTCGTATTACTCCATAGGGCAAGCGGAAATAAAAACGGCTACCCTTACCCTTCACGCTTTCTGCAAACAGGCCGCAGACGCTGAATATCTGACTGATTTTCTTGTACTTCTCTATTATTCCTTTACAATTCATCAGGCCGAAACCGTGTCCGTTATGAACCTTATGGTCAAATATTCCGGAAAGTTCTTCAGGCGTAAGTCCGGCTCCGTTGTCCTTTACTGAAATTTCTACAAAGCCTTTCTCTCTAACAGCATAGACGGTAACCTTACCGCCCTCAGGCGTGAACTTACGCGCGTTGTCGGCAAGAGTGTTGAGCATGAAAACCGTCAATACCTTGTCTGCCTTAATCATTACGTCTGCCGGAAGAACTTCAAGCTCGACTCCTTTCAACCTGAACGACATGGCTGATTTTGCCAAAATGCCAAACAGCTCGCTGATATTGAAGCTCTCTATGTGCAGGCTAAGCTGTCCTCGCTGCAGCTGAATCCATTGTGTCAGAACATCATTGTACTGATTGATTTTATCTGTCAGTTCAGCCATATATGCCTTACGCTCGTCAAAGACAGCAGATCCTTTGGGTGTGGATTTCAGCTTTTCGGCCTCGTTTATTATTCTGTCAATATATGGTATAACATTGTTTACGAGGAAAGCCTTGGCCTTATTGTCAAGACTTCGTCGCTTTTCCCTCCCCAAGTCGAGTCTGCTGAGCGTCAACTGCTCGTTGATTAGCTCGTGTTCTTCATCCAGTTCATCAACGCTTTGCTTGTTCGCAACCTGCCATTGCTTCAAAGGCACAAGCAGTTTGTCAATATTCGCCTTGTTGCTTTTCTTTTTCCCTAATCTGCTGAACAAATAAAACAAGGCTATAACGACAAGCATGAGCAGCAAGATGACGGCAATCAGCGCATTCAGTTGTGTCGATGTGCGGCTCAACTGCTCGGCGCGGGCCTCCAACTGACGGTCCTGGCGCGTATCTTCCTGTATGTCTAAATACTCGTTTCGGTTGATATCGCTCTGCTTCTTGTCGTCAACGGCCGAGTAAACCATGCTCAGACATTCCCTGATACTTGCCACAAGGTCTGGCGCCTGCTTAACGGCAGGATTACTGTCAAGGGCATTTTCCAGACATATTAACGATGATGTATAATCGCCTAACGCCCAGTAACAGAACGAAAGAGTACGATATGCGCCCACAATCTGATAAACGTCACCGTAATCGGTGAACATCCGCCATGCCTCTTGTGCGAGATAACCGGCCAAGAGGCTGTCCGGCATATTGTCTTCATTCACAAATACGAAGGCCGCTCTATTGTCTTTAATCAGCCGGTCACGGTCTTTTTCTGACAACAGATGTTCACTTATTGACTGTAACGAGTTTGCCTGCCAGTAAACATAGTTGCCTTTGCGTGCTAAAACGTAACATCGGAACAGGTAATCAAGCTCCTTCTGTGCAGTAGCAATGCGTGAGCCGGCGTTAATTATTCCGCCGCTACCTATCTGATAAAGGTAATTCAAGTATTGGGCTGTATCCTTCCGGATGTCTCCTGAATGGTCAATTTCATTAAGTGCAGCAACAGACTGACGGGTCAGACCGACATAATAATAATATGTTGAACAAACAATCGCGAATTCAGTCTGCGCGTATATCAGTCTGCTCCGCATCCTCTCTGTAAGTGACGGCAACTCTTCATTAATCCGCTTCAGCCGATACGCCGCACGTTCTTTATATTCATAGAAGTTCTTATTCTTAGATTCGCGCTGGCAAAGACGCATAAACAGAACATCTGACACAAGCAGTTCTACCTGGTTGTCGGTAGCCTGCACTGCATCTGACAGCAAAGCGTAAGCCGCATCGTACTCCATTCGCGCGATTGCGGCAAAGGCAAGATTGTTATAAGCCTCGGCTTTACCGGCCGGATAACCGTCAGACAACGCAAGCGCGCTGTCTGCATATACCCTTACGGAGTCGAGATTACGGTAATGGAAAGCATAAGATAAAGAATTCAACCCGTCAACTCTCTCATCAAAAGTAGAGCTACAAGCTGAGAAAAAGAAAAGGCTCAATATGCCGATCAGCAATATTGAGCCCTTAACGTGAGATTTATTACCCGCGTGCTTTTGCAATATAAGCCAAAGCCTCCTTGCACTTGTCGGTAATTGCTTGCCAGTTGCCTGCTGCGACAACGTCTTTCGGGAAGAGCTTAGAGCCCATACCTACGCAGAACACTCCTGCTTTGAACCATGATGTAAGGTTCTCTTCGTCAGGCGAAACTCCGCCGGTTACCATCAGTTTTGACCACGGCATAGGAGCGAGCAGACCTTTAACCAGTTTCGGTCCGAGTACGTCACCGGGAAATACCTTACACAAGTCGCAACCCTTCTCCTGAGCAAAACCGATTTCAGAAACGCTTCCGCATCCCGGAGTATAAGGAATAAGACGGCGGTTGCAGACTGTCGCAATGTCAGGATTGTAGAGCGGGCCTACAACGAAGTTTGCTCCGAGCTGGATATAAAGAGCAGCAGTAGCAGGGTCAACAACCGAACCTACGCCGAGAGCCAGCTCCGGGCATTCTTTTGCAGCGTACTTAACCACCTCGCCGAACACCTCGTGTGCGAAGTCGCCACGATTAGTAAACTCGAACGCGCGTACACCACCCTCATAACATGCCTTGATTACCTGCTTGGCAACCTCAACGTCTTTGTGATAAAAGACGGGCACCATACCGGTTGCGCCGATTTTGCTCAACACGGCTATCTTATCAAATTTTGCCATTTTAAATTAATCTCTTTTTTCTCGTTTGAATACTAAATACAGTCCGAGGCAATAGGAGCAAACAAGCTCCCAACCCTCGTCTGCAAGTTTATTTATACCTCTTTCCTCGTTTGTAAGGAAGAGCTTTACTTTATATTCGTATCTCGCCATAAAAATGCTTATCGCTGAACACGGCCTGAAGCATCACCGCCTGCAAGGTTCTCAACTTCCTCTGTTGACATGAGGTTGAAGTCTCCGGGGATAGTGTGCTTCAATGCTGACGCGGCAACAGCAAACTCGAGAGCCTTGCCCTGGTCGTCAGGATAAGTCAGCAGGCCGTGGATAAGACCGCCTGAGAACGAGTCGCCGCCGCCTACACGGTCAACAATAGGCATGATATCATAATGCTTGCTCTGATAGAATTCCTTACCGTTGTAGATAAGAGCCTTCCATCCGTTGTGGCTTGCAGAGAGAGATTCGCGCAATGTTGATACAACATACTTAAAGCCGAACTCCTTCATCATGCCCTTGAATATTCCATAATAGCCCTCGGCATCAGTCTTTCCGCCTTCCACATCAGCATCAGGCTTGAAGCCAAGACAAAGCTGAGCGTCCTCCTCGTTGCCGATGCAGACGTCAACATATTTCATAAGAGGCTTCATGATGCTCTGTGCCTTTTCTGATGTCCACAGCTTCTTGCGGAAGTTAAGGTCAACGCTCACCGTTACGCCGTGACGCTTAGCGGCCTCGCAAGCAAGACGTGTCAGCTCGGCAGCCTTGTCGCTTATAGCGGGAGTAATGCCGCTCCAGTGAAACCACTGTGCGCCTTCCATAATCTTATCAAAATCGAAATCTGACGGGTCAGCCTCTGCTATTGAGCTGTGAGCACGGTCATATATAACCTTTGAGGGGCGCATGCAGGCACCGCTCTCAAGGTAATAGATACCGAGCCTGTCACCGCCGCGGGCAATGAACTTAGTATTTACACCGTAACGGCGCAATGCGTTAAGCGCGCACTGACCTATTTCGTGTTTTGGCAATTTGGTTACGAAATATGCGTCGTGGCCGTAATTGGCAACGCTGACAGCCACGTTTGCCTCGCCGCCGCCATATACTACATCGAAAGAATCGCTCTGGACAAACCTCTTCTGACCTGGAGAAGAAAGGCGAAGCATGATTTCGCCTAATGTAACAACTTTAGCCATTTTCTTGGGTTTTAAATTTTTTGAATGTTTATAGATTTGTTTTTTTCGTTCACAAAATTACGATTTTAATTATAATCAAGCAAATAATTAAACAAAAAAATGCAGCTTTTTCCACAAAAATCAGACTATCCGCGCCATTTAATCCGGTGCTCTATAATACATAATTTATACTCATCGGGCTATCACGCCGGCCGCAGCAGGCCTGCTGCGACCGGCATACCGAATTACATTCAGACAACATTACGGCTGATTTGCTTTCAAAATGACACATCGATTTTGTATGGCTTTACGTTGAAAATAGACAAACAGAGGCATAAAGCGGCATCCGTTTTAAGGCAAAACGCAACCTGCATCTTCTCAAAAAGTCACTTCCACGGCATAAAAACACGGTCTTCGGCATCCGAAAAGGCCGTCCATATGAATACAGTTAACGACAAACGACAGTCTAAAACATGGCATTTTACTGCATAAAACATGGCTTTTTACGCATAATCCGGCCTGTAAACATTGCGCAAAAGACACCTTACGCAATGTAACACACTGGCATAACGCAACATACACCTGCACACAAAATTTTGCGATATTTGCGTCCCGCAATGAAAATCTGCAGAGGAACATCGTTTTACAGTTTCAAGAAAAATCAGAATGTAAGCAAACTTAACAAAACAATATACAAACGAAAGAGCATAAATCAGGCAAAAACCACCGTGTATACCGCCGTAAATTACATAACGTTAAAGTAATTGTTTTTATTCAAAAAAAATCCGACTGTGTTTTCGCACAATTCATTTTTTATTGTTATTTTTGCACAAAATAATAACTCACTAATAACGCTATAGGCACACTGCACTCCCTGCGACAGCGTATAAATATCATTGCGCTGACAAAGAAAACCAATCGTATCATGGACGAGAAAATAAGAATAAAAGACATTGCCGAGATGTCAGGCGTATCTGTCGGAACGGTCGACCGAGTGCTGCATAACCGCCAAAACGTGTCAAAGGCGGCAAGAGAGAAAGTAGAAGCCGTCCTGAAAAGCATCAACTATCAGCCTAACATGTATGCGAGCGCGCTCGCTTACAACAAGTCATACACATTTTACTGCATTATCCCCAAGCACGAGTCAGAGGCCTACTGGGAAGAAATTGAGGAGGGAGCCGAGCGCGCATGCGACACGAGGAGCGACTTCCGCATCAAAGTAAAGATGATGTATTACAGGCGGTTTGACACGAAGACGTTTGAGCGTAAATGTGAGGAATGCCTCGGCGCATCGCCTAACGGCGTGATAGTAGTGCCGAGCGAACTTGAAATAACCAAGAATTTTACTGACAAACTGCATGAGCGCAATATCCCGTTCGTGTTGCTCGACTCTTATATGCCTGACCTTAAGCCGCTGTCTTTCTATGGTCAGGACTCGTTCTGCAGCGGATATTTCGCCGCAAAGATGCTGATGCTGATTGCCTCGGGAGAAAAAGAGATAATGCTGATGAAGCAGACAAAGGACGGAAAAGTGGCAAGCAAACAGCAAGAGAACCGCGAGGTAGGCTTCAGACATTATATGCAAGACCACTTCCCTAACGTCGGTATACATGAACTTGACCTGCCCCTCGACGGCAATGTAGAGACGTATGACGCGATGCTTGAAGACTTCTTCACGCATAATCCGCATATACACCACTGTATAACGCTGTGCTCCAAGGCTCACATCGTAGGAGAGTTCCTGCTTAAGACCAACCGCCGCGACATCCAGATAATGGGCTACGACATGGTTGAGCGTAACGCCAAATGCCTGCGTCTCGGATCAATATCGTTCATCATAGCCCAGCACGGCTTCATGCAGGGATATAACTGCGTTGACACATTGTTCAAGGCCATCGTGCTGAAAAAGAAGGTCGACCCCGTAAACTACATGCCGATAGAGCTGCTGTCGAAGGAAAACATCGACTTTTACAGAAGAACTCAATTATAAACAAATTAAAACAAATCATTATGGAACAAGCATCTTTCATCAAGATTAACAAGGCCGACACGGTCGTTGTATGCTTGAGGGACTACAAAAAAGGCGAGACCATAAGCGTTGACGGTAAGGAAATATCTGTCTTACAGGACACGCCGGCCGGGCACAAGATACTTATCAACGACACTAAAGAAGGTGTCAACATAATTAAATACGGATACCCCATAGGTCATGCAAAGGTTGACCTTACGGCCGGACAATGGGTAAATGAGAATAACCTGAAAACAAATCTCGCAGGAACACTTACATACGAGTATAAGCCTGTAAATGAAGAACTTGACATTAAGGCTGAGAACCTTACATTTAACGGTTACAGACGCAAGAACGGAGAGGTCGGCATAAGGAACGAGGTGTGGGTTGTTCCTACCGTAGGGTGCGTCAACGGCATCGCCGAAAGACTTGCCGGCATGTTGACAGAAGAGACTAAGCTCGAGGGCATTGACGCCATACACGCTTGGCATCACAACTTCGGATGCTCACAGCTCAGCGAGGATCACGAGAACACACGTAAGGTGTTGCGTGACATTGTGCTCCACCCCAACGCCGGAGCAGTGCTCGTTTTAGGTCTCGGATGTGAGAACAACCAGCCTGACCAGTTTGAGAAACTGCTCGGAGACTACGACAGGGAAAGAATAAAATTCCTCGTAGTACAGAAGGTTCAAGGCGACGAGATAGCCGAAGGAATGAAAATTCTGCGCTCACTCTACAGCATAGCTAAGAACGACAAGCGCGTTGAGTGCCCGTTGAGCGAACTGCGCGTAGGCCTGAAATGCGGAGGAAGCGACGGCTTCAGCGGCATAACAGCCAATCCGCTTGTAGGCGAATTTTCAGACTTTCTCGTGGCTCAGGGCGGCACTACAATACTTACTGAAGTTCCTGAAATGTTCGGAGCCGAAACAATTCTCATGAACAGATGCAAGAACGAGGATTTGTTCAATCAGACAGTAAAACTTATCAACGACTTCAAGGAGTACTTCCTCAGTCACGGAGAGCCCGTCGGCGAGAACCCGTCACCGGGCAATAAGGCCGGCGGTATATCTACTCTTGAGGACAAGGCGTTAGGCTGTACACAGAAATGCGGTCGCGCACCGGTGTGCGGTGTGCTTGGTTACGGTGACCGTCTGCAGACCAATGGCCTTAATCTTCTTTCAGCCCCGGGCAACGACCTCGTGGCATCTACGGCTCTTGCGGCTGCCGGCTGCCAGATTGTACTGTTCACCACGGGACGCGGAACGCCGTTCGGCACATTTATTCCGACAATGAAGATATCCACTAACTCTAAACTTTACAACAACAAGCCTAACTGGATTGACTTCAATGCGGGAGAGCTTGTTGACTGCACTGACATGCAGTCGCTGCTGCGCAAGTTCATAGATAAAATCATCGCGGTGGCAAACGGCGAACAGACCTGTAATGAAAAGAACGGTTATAGGGAAATATCTATATTCAAGAACGGTGTGACGCTTTAAGCGACAACACCCGAGACTGAGTGTGCCGGTGCCTCAACGACCGCTTAAAGCGTGATTTGCGGCATCGGCACACATATCTTTTTTAAACCGTTATAAATATTTGAAGAATGAAGATACTGACCAGAAATTTCATACGGCTTATGTCCGTTGGTGCCTTTGACGCCAATGACACAGTAGAACCAATGTCTGATTACAAATGGCGCAGACTGGTTTCTGTTGCTCATACGTATAACGTTCTGGACTTTATCTACAACGGGATTGCCGGGCTCAAAATCAATGCCGACAATACAATTCCTACAGACATAAGCATCAAGGCATTAGAAGAGAAGCCTGTAAAAAAACAAAACAGCAGGGCTGACGAAAACAAGATAGACATCTCAACGGCTTCAGGCAAAGTCAAGGCGTTCTCAAACTTTTATCTGAACCGCAAGTACAACAAGCTGATTTTCAATGAAATACACAGTATCGACACATCTCTTGACACGCTGGTGTTCATGAAAAAACTTACTGACAATATCAGCACGCTGCTCGAAACAGGCATAAGTTTCAAGACTTTGGCAGATCTTGGTCATTATCTGAGGCAAAACGGCGATAAGGTTGATTTCGTCAAGACAGATAATTGGATAAAAAGCCTGAAGATACAAAATGTCACAGAGCTGATAGGCAGCTGTCTGACAATTATTTTCCACTTTGAAAGCGATGAACTGCCTTTCGTTAAAAGCAGTAATCCGAAATACTCAGCAGCTATCAGCCAAGAACTTGAAAACATGTTGGACAAGCCTGAAAAGTATATCCGACATGCCGATAATAAACCTAAAAAAGGCATAAACCCGATAAGTAAACCAAGCGCGCGCCCGCTAAGATACTATTCGTTCCAGCCACTCGAAACGTCAAGCAGATTTATGTCGAACGTGCTCAGAAGTCTTTCAAATATTGATGAATAACTAAAATTATATAATTAATTTTGCCAAAAGGATGATAAACTGTACCTTTGCGCCAAATAAGATAAACCGTCAATGAAGCGATATATTATTCTTTTAATTTGTTTTTCACTTTTCAATATTCTACAATCCTCGGCGCAAGAGAACGGTTCAGGCAGTTATATACAATGTGAAGACACATGCCGCCACGTACACGGAATAGACCTGAGTCACTATCAGGGCGAGATATTCTGGGAGAACGTGGGGGCTAACAGCAAAATGGCTTATGTGTATCTGAAAGCCACTGAAGGCAGCACTCACATAGATGAGACTTATGAAAGGAATATTGAGCTTGCCCACCATTACGGGTTAAAGGTTGGTTCATATCATTTCTTCCGCCCTACAACTGAGCTTATAAAACAACTTGAGAATTTCATGTCACAATGCCGTCCCGGCGATCAAGACCTTATTCCCATGATTGACATAGAGTCAACGGGAGGCTTGAAGACTGAAGAATTCTGCGACTCGCTGTTTAAATTTCTTGAGATGGTAGAGAAAGCCTACCGCCAAAAGCCATTGCTATATACTTATACTAACTTCTACAACAAGCATCTCAAGGGTAAAATCGATGATTACAAACTCATGATAGCACAATATTCCGATGAAAAACCCAAACTGGCTGACGACAGAGATTACATAATGTGGCAATATACGGCCAAGGGGCGCATAAACGGAATAAACACTTATGTTGACAAGAGCCGCTTTATGGGCAGGCACAGCATGAGGGAAATAAGATTCAGACACTTGTAACAACATAACATTAAATATAAATAAGAATAAAAAATGGCTATAATAAAATGTCCTGAATGCGGACATCAAACGAGCGACAAAGCTCCGGTATGTCCCGAATGCGGTGTTGAGATTGCGGGGAAAGTTATAACATGCCCCTATTGCGGCGAAGTATATTTCAAGAATGAAGCAGTGTGTCCGCATTGTCATAAGGCAATCTCAGACAATGCAGACAGCCCCACACCTGAAGAAACGCCTGAACTTAATTCACCTGGAGCCGGCCTAACAACCGTAACCGACACAACTTCAGATGAAAACGGCATGCAAAACAATGACGGGAAGAAGAAAAGTAACCGAACGATAATTATCGTATCCGCAATTGTCGCACTGCTTATAATAGGCATATGCCTGTTCTTTTACAACAGTGCACAAAGCAACCGCGAGCAGGATGAATACACTTTTGCAATGCAAAGCGACGACCCTGCTATCCTGCAAGCATACTTAGACAACTATAAAGACGCGCCGCAAGCCCATATTGATGCCGTCACCATGCGGTTGAATGAGATTGACAAACTCGACGAGGACTGGACAAATGCTGTAATAGCAGGTACAAAGTCTGCCCTTAACGGATATCTCAATACTCATCCGGACACACCTCATAAACAAGAAGCATTAGACAAAATAGACTCCATTGACTGGGAACAATGCAAAAAACTGAACACTGCTGAAACTTATCAGATGTACATTGACAACCACTACGACGGCAATCACTATGAAGAAGCCGTAATAGCATTAAACAAATTAAAGTCATCCGAGGTAAGTCTTGACGACCGTCAGACTATCGCAAACATCTTCAGAACGTTCTTCAGCAGCATAAACAGCAAGGACGAAAACGGTCTGACAGCCAATGTAAGCGATAACATTAATTTCCTTGGCAAACAGAATGCCACAAAGGCTGATGTCGCTTCGTTCATGCACAAGATATATAAGGCCGATGTATCAGGCATGACATGGAACGTAACAAGCGACTATGAAATTAATAAAAAAGAAATCGGCGACCTGCAATATGAATACAGCACAACCTTCATGGTTGACCAAACAATACGCAAGACCGACGGAAGTGAGGAAATAAACAAATTCCGCATAAATGCAAAATTAAATCCCGACAGCAAAATTACAGAGATGTCAATGACAAAAATAATCGAATAATCCACGACGGATGACGACCATTAATTAAAAAAACAGAACTATGTACAAACAGATAATATCATGCCTGCTGGCATGCTGCGCAACAAATATGATGACAGCCCAAGAAAAGAACGTTGAGATACGTGTCATTCAGACGAGTGACGTACACGGTTGTTTCTTCCCGTACGACTTCATCAACCAGAAACCGATGAACGGCTCTTTGGCAAGAGTGTCAAGCTATATTAAGTCTTTAAGAGCTGAATACGGTGACAATCTGCTTTTGTTTGACAACGGCGACATACTCCAGGGACAGCCGACCTGCTACTATTGCAATTACATCAAGCCCGAAATGCCTAACGTGGCCGCGTCTGTAATCAATTACATGCACTACGATGCACAGACCGTTGGCAACCACGACATCGAAACCGGACATGCAGTTTACGACAAATGGATTAAAGAAGTAAGCTGCCCCATGCTCGGAGCAAACATCATAGACACGTCTACGGACAAACCGTACATTGAGCCGTATGTGATGTTTGAACGCGATGGAGTACGGATTGCTGTGCTCGGTTTAATTACACCGGCCATCCCCAACTGGCTGAACGAACGGTTATGGGCCGGTCTCCGCTTTGAAGACATGACTGAAAGCGCACGCTACTGGGTACGCAAGATACGCGATACAGAACACCCGGATATAATTATCGGCCTGTTCCATTCCGGCCTTGACGGAGGCATTAAGACCGCAACATACGAAGAGAACGCGTCTTTAAGAATTGCTAAAGAAGTGCCGGGGATAGATGTAATACTGTACGGTCACGACCATAAGAGCAACAAGGAATATGTAAAAAACAGTCAAGGAGACAGCGTTCTGTGCCTTAATCCATCGTCAAACGCCAACTATGTTTGTGACGCTACTCTCCGACTGACTTTGCGTGACGGTAAGGTTGTGGCTAAAAACATTACCGGAGACATTACCGACATCAGGCAACAGCCGTTAGACCGTGACTTTATGTCAACGTTCAATAATGACATTGACAGTGTCAACGCTTTCGTCAACCGCAAAATCGGAACATTCAAGAACGCGATATATACACGCGACTCTTACTTCGGCAACAGTGCATTTTGCGACCTTATACACAATCTGCAGCTCAAAATCACCGGTGCCGACATATCGTTTAACGCTCCCCTATCATTTGACGAGTGCATAAAAGCCGGCGACGTACACGTCAGCGACATGTTCAATCTCTACAAATACGAGAACCAGATATACGTGATGAAGATGACGGGAAAGGAAATTCACGATTATCTTGAAATGGTATACGGGCTTTGGACAAACACAATGAAAAGCCCTGATGACCACATTATGCTGATTGAACATAACGGCAACGGTGCCGGAAGATACGGTTTTAAGAACCTTACATTCAATTTTGACAGTGCGGCAGGTATCAACTACGAAGTAGACGTGACCAAGCCGGTTGGTCATAAGATAAGAATAATCAGCATGAGCGACGGCACACCGTTTGACGAAAACAAATGGTATAAAGTGGCAATGAACAGCTATCGCGGCAACGGCGGCGGTGAACTGCTGACCAGGGGTGCCGGTATACCTCATGACTCACTGCCGGGCAGGGTAATCTATGAGAGTGAGCTTGACCAGCGTTACTATCTCATGAACGAGATAGAGAAGGCCGGCACGATTAATCCCAAGCCTAACAATAACTGGAATTTTGTGCCTGAAGAATGGGCAAAACAGGCTATCAGCCGCGACAGAAGACTGCTGTTCGGTGAGAACAAATAATCACAGAAAAGCCGAAAACATAATAAATAATGGACAGATACTGGTTTGTATTCATTAAATCTGAGCTTCTGCTTGAGAAAACCGCTGACGGAGGATATTCTATCCCGCTACAGGAAAATCCACCGATTGCCGTAAGATGTTATGACGAAATACACAACATAACGCCTCTTGGAGACACCGAAGTAAAGACCTATACAGTAGATTGTGACGATGTTGACAAGACTCGCTACGAGCTGTGCGGTCTGCGCGCATCGTATCACAAGCTGACTTACGAAATGTATCTCAAGGCCGGAAAGTGTGCCGAGATACTATATTGGGACTCCAACACCAAATATTGCGGGAAATGCGGGGCACTGATGCGCCTGCACACCGACATATCTAAGGTATGTACAAAATGTGGACATGAGATATGGCCGCAACTATCCACGGCAGTCATCGTGCTGATACGCCGTGAAGACAAGGTTTTACTTGTCCATGCGAACAACTTCAAGGGTCATTACTACGGTCTTGTTGCAGGCTTTGTTGAAACAGGCGAGACACTTGAACAGGCCGTAAAACGTGAAGTAATGGAAGAAACCGGCCTTACAATAAAGAACCTCCGCTACTTCGGGTCGCAACCTTGGCCATACCCTTGCGGCCTTATGGTCGGATTTCATGCCGACTATGCCGGTGGCGAAATTCACCTGCAGCACTCCGAACTCGGTGCAGGCGGTTGGTTCGGTAAAGACCATTTGCCTGGCATCCCTGACAAGCTGTCTATTGCCAGACGTCTTATTGACAGCTGGCTCGAGGAAAGAAACAACGATTAATCATATTTAAAAAGGAAGAGATAAGAATTAAGAAGAAATTTATTTATTGAATAATCTAATTGAATCTTCTTTATTCTTATCTCTTCCTCATTAGTATCCCGTCAAATGGAACGAGTTAAACAATTAATTAAATAGTTCCGGAATCAGGGAATACGCGACAAAATTAAGCGGATGTCACTTTTGTATGCATATCCCCGTTCTTCAAACAACAAACCCGTTGGTGGAAGCGAGCATATGACTGCTTCCGCCAACGGTTTGACCCTAAGCCACCCCTTGCGGAAACCAGCCTTAAGGCTTCTTGCTCATCCCGGAGATGAATTCAATGAGGAACTTCGCTGTACCGTCAATGCCGTAGAGATCCGAGTTGACGGTAATGTCATATTGAGCCACGTCCCGCCATATGGTATGCGTGAAATGCTCGCAGTGGGCGGCACGTTCGCGGTTGACACGGCGGACTTTTTCCTTAGCTTCCTCAAGACTTACGTTGTCACGCACGGAAACCCGTGCAGTCTCGCTCTCCTCCGATGCATGCACAAAGACGCTGACGAGGCCGTTCCTACCATGCAGTATGCGGTCGGCCAGACGGCCGATTACGACACAAGACCCCTTATCGGCAAAGCTGTTTATTATCCGACAGTCCATATTAAATAACCTTTCGGATAATATGCCGCTGTCACCGCCCGGAAGCGAATAGGCATACCAGGCATAAAGCTTGTATAACTCGGAGGTATCGAGCTGTTGTTCCTCCTCCGAGACCGTGGAAGCGGGAAGACCGCTCTCCTCCACAATTTTCCCGATGATTTCCTGGTCATAGCAAGGTATCCCGAAGTGGGCGGCTATCTGCCTGCCTATTTCCCGTCCGCCACTGCCATATTCCCTGGCTATCGTGATAAGCAGTCCTGGCGATGATACAGAAGGTGATGTCTCAGGCTGCGCCGGCAGAATGCTCTGTGTCGATTTCTTCAGTTTCCTTGCGGTTGTCGCGAAGTATATGCCCGCACAGAGGAACTGGATGATGCCCAGGATGAGGTACAGTCCGTTGAAGCCTGTGCGTGGTACAAGTGAACCCATCAGCGAGGGGCCGAAGCCCACGCCTAAGTCCATGAAAATAAAAAACGTGGAAGTGGCTACGGCCATCCGTTGTTTTGGGGAAACCATAATGGCAATGGCTTGGGCGCAGGACATGAAAGTTCCGAACCCCAAGCCCATGCAGGCGGCCACCAAGAGAAGCTCCCAAGCAGTCGATGTGACGCTGAGCAAGGCCAGACCGATGCCGAAAATGATAAACGCCGGATACATCACTACGTTAGCACCGAGTTTGTCAAACATCCGTCCAGTGAAAGGACGGCTAATCAGTGTGAACAGCGCATAGACAATGAAGAAATATTGCCCGGGACCTGTCAGCCCGATCTCTTTCTCGTAGGAAGACACAAAGCCCAAAATGCCGGCAAAGCCCAGGCTGACCAGCAACGTGATGATGGCGATGGGCATGGCTTTCGGCTCGATGAACTTTGTCAGCAGGCTTTCGTTGCTGTTCTCGGCAGTGGTGCGAGCCGGGATTTCAGGAACAGAAATGTAACGGATACACACTAAGCATACCAGCAACAACAGGGCGCTTCCAATAAGATCAATCTTCAGCGTTCCGTCATACAATGCAGCCCCCGCATACGGGCCTATGGCCGTGGCAAGCGTGACGAACATCGCGTAATAGCTGGTTCCTTCGCCACGCCTGGCTACCGGAACCATGTGTGCCATGATGGCACCGGTGGTGGTAGACCCGATGCCGAAACCTAAACCCTGGATGATTCTGACCGCCGAAAGCCATCCAATATTATAGGTAAAGAAGTTGAGGATTAGGCCGAAAAGAAAGACCACGACACCTATGTAGGCAGATCGTTTCAGCCCGATGCGCTCTATCTGCCCGCCTATCAATAGCCTTGCCAGCAGGGCTCCGATGACGAATGCCCCGGTGGCAAATCCCGCCATACTCAGCGAGGCACCCAGGCGGCTTTCCGCATAATCTGTCATGATGACCATCAGCATATAATAGGACACATTGATGATGAAGCAGGCCGTGTTGTTCAACACATAGCTTCGTGTCCAGAGACGATTGTTTTCCTTGTTCATGTTTACAATTCTTTTTTACGGCTGCAAAGTTACAGGAATTTCATCCTGTGATGATACATCCAAAATGCGTAAAATTAGTAAAATCACGAACAAATGTGTGTAGATGCGGAATAAAACCAGTACCTTTGTACGCAAATGATGGATGCTGATACGAAATATTCCACGATCAACCAGTTGATTGCCGAGGGCAAGCTGCTTTCACTGCTGGACAACAGGGTGGCAACGGGAAGGGGCGGTTTCCCTGTGCCCGCAGGAATCAACGGTTGCGAGGCATACGTGTTTGTGCTGGTCGAGGACGGGGAGGCAGAAGTGACTGTCAACTTTTCAACGATCCGACTGGAGCGTGGGTCAATGCTGATGCTGAAACCTTATATGCTGATATCCGCAGTCAAGGCCGGCACTTCGTTCCGTGCCGTTTCCTTGTTCATCGACAAAGAGTTCTTCACGGCCATACCGGAAAGCATACGTTTCCATGCGTTGCAAAACAAAGCTTTGAACACCACCGGCGTGCCGGAGGTCAGGTTGAGCGAGGACGAATTCAATCAGGTGGCAGCCGTATTCCGTTCGGCATGCTGCTTCATCCCGCACCGTAAGCCTGTCAGGCAAATGATGCTTGCGGCGATGTCTTTTCTGCTCCTGATTGCCGCAGAAGCCATCAGTCGGGAATTGGGAGTGGCTTTGGGGGCGTCTGGGCACCGGGATGCACTGTTTCAAGGCTTTCTTCAGCTGTTGTGCCTGCATTATGCAGAACATCACGATGTCGGTTTTTATGCTCAGCAGCTGTGCGTGTCTGTCCGCTACCTTCAACAGGTGGTAAGGGATGTCTCCGGGCGCACGGTCTATTCATACATCTGCGAACGGCTGAGGAACCACGCCTGTCGTATGTTGGCACATTCGGATCTGACGATCGATCAGATATCATTCTCACTCCATTTTTCCAGTCACTCTGCCTTCGGAAAGTTTTTCAGGACAAACGTAGGAGTCTCCCCCAAAAAGTTCAGGGAGCAGGTCAGAAACAACGGATCCCGTCTCATACCGGACGACGGATGATATGCCTCCATTGCAAAGGCAGACAACTGATGTCGGCATACATGGAAAATCAGAACAAGCCTACGCGCGATTACCTGTTTTTTCGTTTTTCTTAAACCGAACTCGCATATATATATTCAGTAATTGCGGTTGACGGAGTTCCCGGGTATGCGTAATCCTCGCATAATCCGGCATCAAGTGCGGCTTAGACTGTATCTTCATCACCTAATAAAAGTTTTTCATAGTATTAAATTTAAAGCAACAATGGATTTTTACTTAATTGAGACGTTTAACGGTGTATATAAAGCATTGAGAGTCTCCTCTGAGCGTAATTTCCATTCGTTAAACGTCCTGACATCATTCTTACTCCATGCTGAGCCAAAGCAATATGTGTATTTCTCACCCGGCTGATAAGTTATTACGCCTACGCCATGGCCGGCATTACCGTTTGAAGGTGTATCATACATCATGCTCTTAGTCTCTTTCACACCGTTAGGGAACAGCACACCGACATATATCTGGGAATTCTGTTTGGTCGGATTATCAGTCGGGTCTGCATAGAGCACATAATTCTCTCCATAAATAACGCTTTTGGTGTCTTCGCTGTGAATAACAACACCTGCTACCATGTCACACGGTTTTGTAAGACCGTCATACCAAACCGTCATTTTATTATAGTTACTGCCTTTATCAAGACTTATTATACGATGCTCAACAACGTTCTTGTCGTCTCCTACATTAAACGGATTATACTCTAACTGTACCGTAAAACGCAAAGGCCCGTTGTCCAATATCTTATATGACTTATAGCAGTATGGCAAAATCATCTCAGTGCCGCTCATTAAAGCAGGAGCGCCACATCCGAGCGTAGGACCAACCTTATAACAGTCAAGCCCGTATCCGTGATCGAAATGATAAGTCGTTTCCTGTTCTAATTCAAGTGCTTCATCATTCTTTCCTGCATTCCTTAACTCATTTATCTTTGCATGATTTGACAGCTCAGTCTGGTATCGCTTTTCAACCTCCAAGTCAGGTGTGTTTTTAACCCAAACATCAACGCCGTATGACTTTTCACCTGTGCGTTGCAAAGCCGGACCATAAACTCGATAAGCTGTGCGATCATTCTCCCATGCAATGTCATCAACTCGTTCAGGATATTGTTTACCGCAAACGATAGTTTTCATTGGTTTTGGTGAACCAGGAGTAACTGTGAAATCAGCTGTGCCGCCTGGACGAACACTTGCGTCAATTAACAATTTCCCGTCATAGGTAATCTGATATGCGACTTGTTGGCCAAGTGAGTTCTTTACGATAAACTTTTCACTGCTCTTAATTCCCAGTTTTGCGTAAACATCACTGACAGATACTTCTACGAGTTCCTGTCTTTGCACTTTGTCATTATTTACTACTGTTATCGTCACGTTATCAGCATTTGCTGAAACAGGCGCAAACATTAAACCAAGCGCCAATCCATAAAGTGATTTAAATGTTTTCATTTGTTTTTTATTATGATAGTAGTCAATATTATTTCAGATTATCAACGAAGAATTGTGTTATCTGCCTGAATAAATGATTACGTGTGTTGCCGCCATAGATACTGTGGTTGCGGTTGGTATATACGTTCATTTTAAAGTCTTTGTCTGCCTGGACAAGAGCTTCTGTATATTCAAACACATTTTGAGGATGCACATTGTCGTCTGCTAATCCTTGACAAATAAGTAATGCGCCGTGCAGTTTTCCTGCCCTGGAGATAGGATTGTCATCATATCCGGCAGCATTTTCTTTTGGCGTGCGCATATATCTCTCCGTGTAGACAGTGTCATAATACCGCAAATCAGTAGGAGGAGCAACAGCAACACCGGCCTTAAATACGCCACGGCCTTCGCTCATGCTCATCAAAGTATTGAAACCACCGTAGCTCCAGCCCCATATACCTATATTGTTCTTATCAACATATGGCAGTGTACCAAGATACAAAGCTGTTTCCACCTGGTCTTTTGACTCAAGGTTGCCAAGTCTCATATATGTACTTTTCTCGAACTCCGCTCCTCTCGCGCCTGTACCGCGTCCATCTACGCAGACAAGTATAAAGCCTTGTTCGGCAAGATATTCATCGAATAAGCCTCCCTGGCCCATAGAACCAATGTTCCATGAATTAACGACTTGTTGACTGCCCGGACCGCCGTATTGCCACAATATAACAGGATATTTTTTGTTTGCATCAAAATCTGCAGGCTTTATCATTACGCCATTAAGTTCAACACCTTCAGATGTCTTAAAGCTGAAAAATTCTTTTTGGGGCAGATTAACGGCTACGAGTTTATTTTTTAATGAGCTGTTATCAAGCAAAACAGAAAGCTGTTTTCCTGAATTATTGCATATCGAATAACAGAATGGTGTATTGCAGTCGCTCCATTGATTGATGAAATACTCAAAGTTTTTACTGAATATGGCATTATTCCAGCCTTCTTGTGATGTAAGACACTCGGTCTTCCCGTTTTTAGCCGTAACATATATTTCACGGTTCATCGGGTTCTTGCCTGCAACCTGATAATATACATTGCCGGTTTTTTCATCATATCCGTAAACATCTGTCACGTCATAATTTGTATCGGTTAAACGCTTCTGCAACTGTCCTGTAAGACTATAGAGGTATAGTTGCATGTTGCCGCTTCTGTCACTCGGGAAAAGGATATGATTATCTGTGATGATAATATTTTCCATCGCTTCCTCTTTGACATATTTAGAAACATTCTCATCAATCAGTAACTTACATACCGTACTGCGCGGATTAGCTGAGTACAGACGAAGTTGGTCCTGATGCCTGTTCATTGTATATATTATGATTTTCTCAGCATCAGCCGTTGACTTTAGTCTCGGAATATATCCATCTTTATCTAATGGCAGTTGCATAGTACGCGTCTGTTTTGACTGAATGTCAAAACTCATTACTGATACTGATGAATTTGTCATTCCGGCTTTGGGGTATTTATAAGAATATAAACCGGGATAAGCTGCATATTCGTCATTCTCAGGTTCAAGTCCCTTGAACATTTGAAGTGAATACATCGGGACATTGGTCTCGTCGTATCTGATCCAGCACAGCATCGAATCGTCAGCGTTGAATGTCATCGCAGTGTTAAATCCAAATTCTTCTTCATTTACCCAATCTGGTATTCCGTTAATTATACAATTCTTCTTGCCGTCTTTAGTAACCTGACTTTCAGCATTTCCATATAACAACTTAATAAGATAAATGTTATTATCCCTAACATAGGCAACCTTTAAACCATCATGAGACCATACCGGAGCCTGTTCTCCACCTTTGTCAGACAAACGTTCTAACCGTCTGTCCGAAATATTATAAATGTAGTATGTAGCCGTAAAAGACCGTCTGTATATTTTTTTTGTATCTGTCTGAATTAACATCTTTGTCTCGTCAGGGCTCATTATGTAATTGTCAAACCCTTCAATACTTTCACCAATTGTGTTGTTGACGTCAAACAGAACCCCCGTTTGCTTACCCGTCTTATATGAATATTTAACAACCTGTTTGCCGTTTTTGCTTATCATAGCATAACTTTCACCGCCTGCCAGCGGAGTTACGGCGCTAAGGTATTCAGCCGCATAAGCACCGTTGGCTATATCTTTTAATTTTAACATATTCTCTGATACAGCATTATTTACAGCTAAAATCAAAGCCGCACACAAGATAAAAATCTTTTTCATCGTTCTTTTTAGTGTTAATTTCTGGCAAAGATACAGATTTTTAACTACATTTGCACGCTATACTGATTTAAAAGATATTAATATAAATTTGACTATTCCAAAGAATTAAGATGTCCACAAGACTACCATACAATGACTTCGGCACATGGTTGCGTTCTTTCTTCCCATATAAAATCCAAAAGATATCTGTAGACGCAGGGTTTACTTGCCCTAATCGTGACGGAAAGATCAGTACAGGAGGATGCTCTTTTTGTGATAATAAAACCTTTAATCCTTCATATTGCAACAGAAGTTTGACAATTAAAGAACAGATAAAGAAGGGTAAATCTTTTTTCTCCGGAAAATATCCGGACATGCGATATCTTGCTTATTTTCAAGCATATTCCAATACTTATGCACCACTTGAAATACTTAAGAAGAGGTATGAAGAAGCGTTGAATACTGACGGTGTTGCTGGCATTGTTATCGGTACTCGTCCGGATTGTGTCGATACTGAAATTTTAGATTACATCGAAGAATTGTCCCGTCAGACTTTTGTCATTGTTGAATATGGAATAGAAAGTGCGAATGACGAAACTTTGAGGGCAATTAACCGTGGCCACTCCTTCAGTTGCGCTGTTAATGCAATAAAAGAGACGGCTGAACGTGGAATAATTACTGGAGGTCACGTTATTTTAGGATTACCCGGAGAAAGTTATAATGACATGCTTGACCAGGCAGTTAAGATTTCAGAGACATCGCTTAATATCTTAAAAATACACCATCTTCAGATTATTAAAGGAACGGTACTTGCAGATGAATACATCATCTCACCGTTCAAATTATTTACACCTGCTGAATACATTGTTTTACTCTCACAATATATTCAGAAATTACGCAAAGACATTGTACTCGACAGATTTACATCGCAAGCACCTAAAAGTATGTTGATAGCCCCTGACTGGGGATTAAAAAATCATGAATTTGCCGATATGCTTGTCAATTACATGAGAAAAAACAATATCTGTCAAGGTCAGAGGTCAGCGGATTTCCCCAGTGGATGACGGGGGCAATCAGTCATATAGCGTTGTCTGCCTGTACATAAAGAATTTGACGTCTCCCACGCCACGGAACTGCGTGCGGAATGCCTTTATCTTGGCATTGAACGATTCCGCCGAGGCGTTGGTTAGTCTCCGCTCGAAATAGTTGATGATTGTCCTGTTGCGGTTCTCAAAGGTCTCCAACACTTCCCAACGGTGCCTGTTCCTTATCCGGTCAACGGCTTCGGATATGAGCTGCTGCACATGGAACCTGTCGTTGACAAGGCTCCAGCGGGGAAACAGTTCCTCACGGTAAGCATCATTGCCGATGACAGGTCGGTGGTCACCATCCTTACCTGCAGATGCTTGCGAAGCGGTATCTTTTTCAACACGGATGAAACGGTGTCCGTCGCCACTCCGCGTACCATCGCCACCAATGCGCCTTTGCGACCGCGGGCAGCCTTGTTGGCCATGAGGGTGTAGAAGTCGCCGTTGCTCAGACCCGTCTCGTCAAGGCTCATGTCACCGCCGATATTGTCGGGGAACAGGATGTAATCCCCGGCGTGACCCGACTGCTCCAGGTTACGGTTGCCGCTTATCACTTCCTTGTATTGCTTGCGCAGCGTCCGGCCGTCCAGGCCGTTGAGCGCAGTTAACGTTGAGATACTGACAGGCGTGGTTTCAATCGCCATCTTTTAAAAAAGCCACGAACTCCGCGTTGAACCGTGTTTGGCCGTATTCCGACAAGTCCCATTCGTAACTGAATATTTCGCCGGTTCCCTTGTCAAGCCATTTGCGTTTGCGCACATGCAGGCAGGTCGCCCGACCGCGTATGGGGAAGCCACGAATCGAACGGTACTCCCCGAAACCGTATGCTACCACGTTGTCATTGTGCTTGTCCTCACGGAGCTGCACCTTCTTCTCGTCAAGCCGGATGTCGAAACGCTCGTCACTCTTCTCATGACGGACGATGTCGAAGTTGTCTACCGGCACATCCGGCAGCATGTCCCTTAGTATCTTGACCTCTTTCATTGCACAAAGGTAACACTATATACTATATTGCCACCGCCATCCACCGGGGAAATCCGTTGACCCGTTTTACTGTCCAATGAACGGTGTAACTCATTGACAGTCAGATGTTCCGTATCCACAAAAGAAAGAGGTCTCCATTTCTGAAGGCCTCTTTCATAGTGATCCGTTTGGG